>Ga0164296_1000179_pt1 | contig 81658 bp, 91 predicted proteins | sample GEODES057metaG_FD_113533 | JGI IMG/M metagenome (GOLD analysis project Ga0164296, IMG submission 113533) | Dystrophic lake water microbial communities from Trout Bog Lake, Wisconsin, USA - GEODES057 metaG | ecosystem: Environmental > Aquatic > Freshwater > Lake | place: USA: Trout Bog Lake...
GACAAGTTTGTCACCTGGATGTGCGGCGGCGTGGCGTCCAAGCTGCTCAACGAAGCCTTCAACGTCCGCATGCAGGAGTGGCACCAGCGTCTCGGCACAGACAAGTTTGTCACCTGGATGTGCGACGGCGTGGCGTCCAAGCTGCTCAACGAAGCCTTCAACGTCCGCATGCAGGAGTGGCACCAGCGTCTCGGCACGGACAAGTTTGTCACCTGGATGTGCGGCGGCGTGGCGTCCCAGATGCTCAAAGAAGCCTTCCACGCCCGCATGCAAGAGTGGCACCAGCGTCTCGGCACAGACAAGTTTGTTGCTTTATCAGGAGTGAACGGCATTGCAGCGAGAGCAGTTGCACTCGGATGCGACTTTGCTGAATTTGTGAAGGCTGCATCACCACCGTGGACCCAAAAAATGTCGCGTGAGTTGTGCCGCCGCGTTCCTGTGAAAACCGTGCGTGTTCCGCCTGAAACCTGGCGGATAGTACATGACCAAGGCGCTATAAAGAAAAAGAAATAATTACAGTATTTGTTTATCCATCCAACATTTTCTACACAGGCTCTCGTAGTCTTCTGACCCACCAACGAGTTTTTCCGTGTTTGCATTCGTCCTGTGCGTGAAGAATGCCTCCCCCTTGCACTCGCAGCACACGGCAGTGAGTCGAGTGACTGTCTCCGCTTTGGCGATGAGGCGGCTGACGTTGGGCCACTGCTCACGCAGGTACGTCGCGACGAGGCCGGCTGCGACGACCACCTTGCCCGAGTTGGCCCATGCTTCGCACACGACGTCGCAGTCGTCAAAAAATTGCATTTCGTCGATGCAAATGACGTCGGCGGCGTCGACGAGCGCTTGGTCGACGTCGGCGAGACGTTGCACAGCGAGGGCGTGCACACGGTCGCCGTCGTGACTGGTGATGCACACCTCGTCGAAGCGCGTGTCACTGGCGTGCTTGATCAACAGGCATTTGCGGTGCGCGAGGGTAAAGCGCTTGTACTGGCGGAGCAGCTCAGTGGTCTTACCACTGAACATGCAGCCCAGGACGAGGTGGATTCGACCGTCGAACGGCATGGCGGAGCGATCCATACAAACTTGTCAAAACAAAAAATGTACTAGTAATGACCTTTGGTGGAATTCGGGCGTCGGCAGCAGACGGTCGGAATGCTGGCAGTAAAGACGACACAGCCTTGATACAGCTGGTCGCGGGTTCGCTCCAACGGTCTTCGAAACTGTTGGGCGTCCGTTTTCCCCAAACGGCGGTGGTGCTTGTTATCAACTGTATAGATAACGTCGACTTTGTTCGCGAACTTTACAACTTCTTGACAAATACCGAAAGATTCAAATGTCTTCTGTATGTATGGCAAAAAGGTGAAATAACAGACAGAAGCACGTTTCTTAAGCGTGTAGACTTTCCGGCAATCGTGTATTGGAACATAGATGAGCTTTTGAAAAATGTGTCGAAACTTGCCAACATTCTTGCCGTGGTATCCAGCGACTGGCGCCCAATCTTGAACTCACAAACGGTACAACAAGTCGTAAACTGTATGGATATTTTGAACAATTTCTATTTGAACACAACAAGCAAAAGATATAACCTCCCATTAATCTATAAAGAAGTTGGTACCGATGGTTTCGAAGTCACAGTTCAAGAGACAGTGGTAGATTGGGTGCGCCGCATCACCAAAAAAGCTGGAGACAAAGGACTGGTCTTAACTTCATCTTCGATGGAGAAAGATGACTTTTTTGCCATCGTCAACGGCGAACAGCCTCTTGCTCGACAACCTGCTCGTCAATCTGCTCGTCTTCGTGCTCTTCCTCAGCCTGAACTCCCACTTGCACCGCATCCAATGCTTCAAATTTTTCAATCAACCTACAATTTGACCAGACAAGAAGTTCTCGAACGCATGCAGAGTCTAGGATATAAATTGGCGCATGCAAGTGGGTCAAGAGCACAGTGTTTATTTTTTGCCGTAAACAATGCCCTTGTCGATAAGGAAGAAAACGACCCGGACAAAGCAAACAAGCTTGTAAATAGGGTTATTGCTTTCCAAAAACAAAATCTAGAACATTATGGTCGCCAAATTAGCACTGGACGTAAAGATTCAAATGGACGTGACATTTATGTTTACGAGCCATTCGACAAGTTGAAAGGATACGGGCAAACCGAAGAGATTCGTGCCATTTGCGAAATCTTACAAATTGAAATTTTTGTGTACGCAACTCATCCTGAATATAATCGGGGCATGTACGCAGATGCTTACAGCTTTGCACCAACAAAACAACAACCAACAAAAACTATATATTTGATAAACAATAATCCTATTCACTTCGATTCATTCATCAAGATATAAAACACTTTCCAAAGAAAAGTAAAGAATGACATTATGGTTGAAATATTGTTCGGAAAAGTGCCTCTCGACATTGCAGGCACTTTGTACAGAAACGGCCCCGGCCTGTTCCGACGATCTAACGCTCGAGTTGGCCACTTTTTTGATGGAGACGGCCGTGTTGACAGCATACGCTTCAACAAGGGTACCGTGACTCCTCACTCCAAGTTTGTGGAAACCGAGCATTTCGTGGTTGAACAAGAGTTGGACACGTTTCTGTACCGCGGCGCCTTCGGTAGCACATACAGAAAGGGCCAAGCGTTTGAAATAAAAAACCCGTCCAACACCAGCGTCGTGTTTCGCAGTCACGGCTCGCCGTTGCTGAGCATGTGGGAAGGCGGAGCTCCCTACGAGGTGTGTCCAGAAACGCTGGAAACGCGCGGCATCTCCGCCGCCTTCGGTGCCTCCCCGCGCCGAAGCCTGTTCAGCACCGGTGTGAGCGCCATCGACGAGGCGTTTCAGCTGGGCGGGTGGGGAGTCGGCGCACACCCGACTCGGTTCAAGGGGCGAACGACGTTTCTGCTGACGCAAGTGTCTTTGGGGCACACCACTCTCAAATTCCGCACAACGGAAGATGTCACCAACAGCACCGTCGATGAGTTAAGCATCCGGCTGAACGGGTTCACACACGTGCATTCCTTTGGAGAAACGGAAAAATATTTCGTGGTGTGTGCCACACCGTTCACTTTTCACGTGGGCGATTTTCTGTTCCACAACAAAGGCATACAGCACACCGTGTCACACCGAACGAAGCAGCCCTCGAGCATGGTCTTCATTGACAAGACGACAAAAAAGATAACACATATTCGAATGTTTCCATTCTATGCGACTCACTTTCTGAACGCTTTTGAAAACGAGAACGGTGTTGTCACTGTCAAGTGCACAGGGTGCGTCCGTCTGAACATGGAAGATGTGCCAGACATTCGGTTTTACACCTTTACGTTTGACGTGTTGAACGGCTTCATGCTGAGCTACCAGCGCGTGTACGACCGTTTGTCTGAGTTTCCAGTCATGAGCCAAGGACTGACAGGTAAATACAACCGCTATTCTTTTTTCGCTTCTGCCAGCACAAAGCACTCAGCGCTCAACACATATACGCGTCACGACGCCGAGACGCACACAGTCGAACATATCGATATTAGTTCACGTCTCAAGAACAACTTAAAACGAGATCCTATCTTTTACCTTGAGCCAGTGGTCGTCCGAGGTGACGTGACACACATCGAGTACCTCCTCGGGACTCATCTCTGCCGCCGCGGCCCCCTGCTCAGCCTCACGGACGCCGCGTCGCTCGACACCGTGTGCGTGCTGCTGCTGCGAGGCGTCAACCCCTTTCCGCTGCACTCAACATGGGCGCCGTCGCAGACGTAACGTTTGAGCTTGTTTCTGACACGTGGGGCGCGCTGCCTCGGGACCTCGTGCGGAGCGTGCTGCGCTGCAGCTCCATCGACGTTCGACTCGCGTTCGGTGTGAGGCCGAAACGGTTGCCGCGGGACGAGGAGCGACCACTGCCACGCAGCGTCTTGAAGCAGCCAGTGCTCAGATTCTTCTGCTCGCTTAAAAAGTTTAACAACTACGACTACTTTTTGGTCCCGTGGCTTCGCAAATACAATGAAATTGAGCCGGAGCTCAAGGGCACGCTCTTGTGTATTAGTCATTCGTTTCTCGGAAATTTCGAGTTTGAATGTGATGAGGGCATGAGTTTGTTGGGGTACAACAGCGATGGAACGTCCTTGTGGAAAATAGACAACAGCATGTTTCAGCACAGCGTGACTGTGAACACGGCGGGCGACTTTAACGAGTCGTTCAGTCGACGAGGGAAATTTGACACAGACGAAGCAACTGTGTTTTCACTCAACTCAACACCAGAAATCATAGTAGATTGAGGTGTTCACGATTGTCCGAGTGATGTGCCGCGCCACAAACCTCTGCAGTGATGAATAAGATATGAGTTTGGCCACTTTGATTCACAAAACGAGTCTACGCATGGCTTCAAAACAGCTTCGCTGCATGCTGCGGGGTCAACGAGCTCGTTTGGAATGAATGTAAACGTGAGCGATTTATGAATCGTCCTTGCTCGTGTCTCTTCAAAGTTTTTGAGCGGATAGAACCAGGAATATTGCCCGTCAAATGGTAAGAAAACGTTCCGTCCATGCACATGGCCCCATTGCACCAGCGCTTCGTGGAGACCTGCAGGACCGCTCGTTTGCCACACGTCGTTGCTGGATGTGCGTTTGAAAACGGACTCGAGCATGAAAAGCCAGAACTGGTTTTTGGGCCAGCTCGCAATATGAAAAGGTTCAGGATACCCACCAGAGCTGCCAGCACCATACGGGATACGAGTCACCCACTCGCGCAAAGGATGTCTTTGTGAGCATTCGACATCGTTATCAAGATAAATTCCTCCGAAGGTCCACATCAAAATATATCGGAACGAGTCCACTTTCTTCATCGGCGGGTCTAACGCCACCCACTTCTCATACACCTCTTTGGGCATCCTGCTTTTCACAAGGGCATCAGCTGCACTGTCCGACCAGAATTTATACTTGAACTCGTGATTGATGGCCCTACACTGCTCCATCAGCGGTCGGTTTCTCGGATCGACGCTCGTTTCGTTCGCGTGCATTTGATGTATGATACGAGGAAAAGAATGCATCGAACGTACGGCTCTGTATTGGACGTAGAACAAGCATTGCACTCCGATGACGATGCAGAAGAAACGCGCAGCGACGTTACCACGGCGAAGCAAACGAAGCGATTTCATTTCTTACTAGAAATTTGATGTAAGACAAGTATTGCAACAAAATGCGTTGTTTTTGGTTTGGTCTCATCCTGCTGTCCCATGCACTTCTGTTTTTCGTTGGTTTCAACTATGGCGAGCTCGCAGAACATGCAGGGGCTCTGAAACAGACGTCCGCGGTGTATTATGCTGCGATTGCTGACGCGGCAATGCAAAGCTTGAATTACACGCAGACGTTGCTCGCACAAGTGAGCGCCGCATCCGCAGTTGCCAACGCAACGCAGCCGCGACGTGCATCTGTGTCGCTGGTTATGCCACCGTATCCCCCAGCGCCACGTGCGCCCAAAGCTCCGCCGGCTCCTCGAGCGCCGAAGGCGCCCAAAGCGCCAGGAGCCCCGCGCGCCCCCGGCGCCCCGCCTGCCGTCGCAGCAGCTGTACCCGTCACGAAGCGTCGCGCAGTGCTGCCTGCTGGCCTTTTCCCGCTCGGTCAAGGTGGGAGCGACAATGCGACATGGACAGCCAACCTCGCAGAATTTGCATCACCTGGCGATGTGCTGGTGTACACGTGGACAAACCATGCGATGAGCGACTTTTTGTACAACTTTCTCGTAAATTTGAAGCGCCTCGGTATAACGCAGTTTGTTATCGGTGCGCTTGACAGTCAGACGGCAGCGTTTTGCCGGCAGAAAGCTATCACACTTGATATGGCCATTCCAGTTTTATTCCTTGATGCTGGACTCCCTACTGATGAATTCGGATGGAACGGACCAGCTTTCAAGATGATGGCACGTTACAAATTTGAGTCTGTTGTGCAGATGTTGCAAGCTGGCTATGGTGTCTTCGTAAGCGACACGGATGTCAACTTCATACAAAACCCTCTGCTTGACCTTCTGCGATACCCGGAGCCAGATATCCTGGTCAGTTCAGACGCGTTGAACCGCATGCCGGCATCAGACTTGGTACATAGCGTGATGAATATAGGCATTATGGAGTTTAGACCGAGACCAATTGTTTCTGAATTTGTGAGAAACTTTTACGAAACAATGGTGAACGATCCTGGGTTTGGAAAAAGTCTGTGGGACCAAGATTTATTCAATAAAATGGCAAAACAAAAGCTCGCAGAAGGCCAACTGAAGGTTCAAGTGCTTGATCCTGTCCAGTACTGCAACGGGCAGGTGATGTATAGCCAACAGTTGCCACGAAGGCTTAACCTTACCGGAATCGCTGTCCATCAAACGTTTCAGTTCAGCGCCGCAGCAGGAAAGAGACATCGACTGCGGGAGTTTCAGTTTTGGTTGGCGGACGACCGCGATTATTATGACGTGCCCGTGGTGACGTATACGCATCAGCCGTCGTATGACTTGATTACACAGAGCACGCAGAGCGTCGAAAAACACTTTGACCTCTTGAATTTTCAGCTGGCAGGCTTCCGTAACGCCTGGGGAATCGCGCAAGCTCTGGGACGCAAGCTCGTCCTCAATCCTTTCGTCAGCGGCTTTGACAGAACGTGGTTTCCCGCATTCAGCAGCAGCATGAATATGTTTCCGGGGTCCGACCCGATGAGCATCGGACACCCACTTGTGGTTCCTGCGGATCACATCCTCAACCTTGAAAAAATGGGAAACGACGGCACCCTTCGAGATTTGCGTGAGTATTCTTTCATGACAAACCCAAAACTCCCTCAACGCATGCACACGGACGTGGCCCACGTATCGTTTGATACATCAACTGGTATTCCAACGGGCTTGAAAAGCACTGCATTGCAGGAGCGTCTGAGGGTGTACGAAAACACACGCGTTCTGCATTTCACGAGCATGCCTTCAAATGCTTTTGGCGGTTTTGATGACGCTGGTACGCATGATAAGTTTCTAGATTTCATGAAGCACGCCAGCAGCATATTCTGCTGTGAGTTAGGCCGCTCACACATTCACTACGATTTATTGTGGGATACGCCACATGTAGATAAACACGGGAGACGATACGACACTTGGAAGATAGTTTATGGACCTTAAATTCTATTCAGTTCATTGTATATACATATCTTAAATAATACACATAGTGTCTAGCCCTCCGCACAGCCCATGTCGGCTGTCTCTATCCAAACGCCGCTCGCCGCGTTTTTCTCTAGAACGCCAACACCACCGATGGCACAGCAGAAACGTGACGAAACGCTTGACGACAACGCGCCAACGTGTACGGATCTACGAGCTCCTCATTGTTCGCTCGAGGTGAAGGAGGATGGTAGCGCCGTTGGCGAACCACTTGCTGCAGCAGAAACGCAATCGACAGCAAGAGGAACAAAAAATCTCAAGCGCGAACGTGGTTTCTTTCACTTGCTGCACGTATTAAGCGAGGCTGAATCAGCTGAGTACAATGAAAATATGGACGAAAGGAATAAAAATCAAAATGCGAAAAATGCGGATGGACGTTCACTTGTTGTTTCAAAAATAAAAAGAAATACAAAAACGACACTCGAGGTTGCTATTCAAGTGTTCCTTGAACGCCAGGAAGGCAAAGGATTCCCTTTGCCAGCGAACGACGACAGACAAAAATATCATTGGAACATTTTTCAGAAAGTTACAAAAACATGTTTACGTAAAATTTTGTATTTTGATACAAACGGTAAACTACACACATCGATGAGTGTTGACAACATGAAACGCTGTGGTGTTTCTGCCGTCGAAAATGCGAAGCGAAGATTGCAAAAAAATGCTAAAAACAGTGTGATTATGAAGGGACGTGACCAACCGAATGCGCTTGAAGGGTGCGGTATACAAATGTTTTGGGAACTTTTCAAATCTGTGTTGATGCGCGACGAAGTGTCACAGTGGAATCTGCAACCGTGTTTTGACGGAATTCAAGCAGATATGATGATACATCACACGTCGTGGGGCACAGATAAATGGAAGCCGATTCAATTCAAAGTATCACAGATTCATTTTGGGAAAAAAACGGGATATAATTTCAAGAAGGAACAGTACGAACCTTGGATGTATTGCGTTGCGGTGGGAATTCGCAATTACAAAACCTCGATAAATCCGACGAGTGTCGACGATACACGTGTGCCTGGTGTGTGTATTTATGAGTTGTGGGATTTAGGTACATGTCCCGTAACTTTTAATCCGAGCCCAGCGACTCCATATGTTTCGATTTGTCCGTCGAAACGGTGCTTTGTCATGCACGACGCGAAGGCGGACGGGTACGCTCAGCCACATGAGTTTATTTGGACAATGATAAATAATCTTCATGCATGGCCATACACATTTTCAGCACACGAGATTCTGTTTAGTCCTGAACTTAACAAAAAAAGTCTTCAAGCTCCCAAAAAAGCCGTTGAAATGCTCGGGTTGTTTGAGTTGGCAAAAGTTCTTCCTGAACTGCGAGCGCCATTCCGTCAAAATGAAACCGTGGATTCGGTTTGGTTTCATTGCTGTATTAGCAACAAGACAGCGACAATGAAACGCGGAGTTTCAAAACACAGATTTTTCCCGCTTTGCTCACATAAGTTTGACCATTTCTGCCATTGGGTTATCGCATCATATGGCGGAAGCGACAATTACAAAAAGGTTGCAGTCATTCCAGCGGCAATCGTCTACCGGAGTGGTAAAAAGAGTTTTTGTTGGAACGAAGAAAACCCAGAGTCGATGAAGCACATCAAGCTCTTTAATCTCGAGACGCAGGCGGAAGAGTTGCGTGCGTATCTGCAGAACGCTCCCGAGCCACCATCGCATGCACAGTAAATGTGTCCTGCACATTCACTATGACTTGCTTTGGGACACGCCGCACACAGACAAGCACGGGAGACGATACGAAACTTGGAATATATTGTATGGTCCTTAAAATTCAATCAACTCGTGTGAAGATGCCACCAATAGAAATGTACACATGTTTTCAAACTTCGTATGGTCGCCACGTATGAGCCTGTTGATCCCGTCTTTGACGTAGTCCTCCACATAATAAATGTGGCCACAATGTATGAGCAAGTCTACATTATTTCGGAATCTTCGTCGTTCCGACTCGGCTGCAGAAAATCGTCGCGTCTCGAAATCCAGGTCACGCTCGCTCGCGATGCGCCCGAGAAAATACAGCGCAAGATGCGCAGCTCTCGCGTGATCAGTCTTGTTTGACCGGGTGGCAAGGCGCGCTGGATTTTCAACCGCTTGCAAGCACAGAGGGCATCTGGCGCTTGTCTGTCCCGTATCGATGGCGTGTTCGATGCAGGCGGCATGAAAGACGTGAGCACATCCCAACACTTCGATTGGGTTTGAAACGTCTCTCTTCAAAGGCTCGTGACAGATGCTGCACATTTCACAACGACTCATTTTTTTCACATAAAAAAATTAAACAAAAACCTTGTACTTTAATGGCTCGTGCCGAGGCAGATGTCGAACTGCTCCCCGGGGCCGGCGCTCGACAACGCGACGCCGATGACACGACTGCGGCAATGCTCCTCATACATGGTTGTAATCGTACGAATGAATTCCTCGACTGCAGCAGGGTTTGGGTTTTGAGCGCGAAGGCCGTTGTACAGCATGGCCAGCATCTTCGCCTCCTCCGTCGCTGGTGCAGCCCCCATGAAATCGTGTGCATTCATGATGTAATTCGCAAAGTCATAGAGCCGAGACCCGGACCCATCAGCAAGAATCTCGTCCAGAGGCACGGTGGAGAACAGGTGCTTATCCATGGGCACACCTTGCGGCATAACAATTTTGCGCTTTGTGCCAGCTGCGAGCGGCTCGTTTGGGGGCAGGTCCCAGCACACTTTCATTCCCGCGGTGATTGGCTTGGGACCGGTGTTGTGGATAGAGCACGAACCAGACACCTGAACCGCCAGGTTATCTTTGCTATTCTTGTTCTCGTACATGCTAACAGTCTGTGCAACACCAACGAAGGAAAACATAGAACGGAGGTAGGCGTTCTGGCTGACCGCCTTGCCGCGAGCAGGAACCATCAGAGAAAGCACCGCCGGGTTGGGAACGTTGTTCAGACTGGAGAAGACTTTGAGAGCAATGTCGTTGACACCCGCCTGGCGTGGGCGGTTGATGACATTGTCGAAGCGCGGGTTGAGGCGAAAAACAATCTCCCGCTGCTGAATAGTGTAGTTGTGGTCATCTGTGCTGATATATTGTGGGTGCTTGTTGGTGTCTTTGTCATTCTTCCTATAGTTGCAAAAAAAGCGGTCATAGCCCGCGTTGACGGACACGACAGCCTGCTGGGTAACAGGGCTCGTCTGGTACACACTGTAGGCTGACATTTTTTTCGTGAGCGGAGCTTATACATTCGTTTCACGACAAAGCTTATATTGTTGCAATAAAAACTGCATCAAAGCGCCCCCGATGCCAGCGCGCCGCGTGTTGGTCATCGGCGGAGGTGCAGCCGGCGTGGCAGCCGCGTGGGCGTGCAGCGGTTCCGATGCCCACGAGGTGACGCTTGTAGAGCGCGCTGACGTGTTGGGCGGCGTGGCAACGACGAGCGAGTGGAACGGCGTGCGGTTTAACGACGGGGTGCAGGGTGCAGCACCTAGCTACGCCAATACGCTGCGGCTGCACAGGGAACTGGGTTTCACGCATCGCGAGGTGAAGCTGACTGTAAGCTTCGGTACGGGTCGATACAGATGGACCAACCGTCAAAACTGGCCGATACTTGAAGAACACGGAGGAGATATTCGACGCTTCAAAGGCGTTTTAAGTTTTGTGAATACGTTTCGAGCGTTTTTTGCTGGCGTGAGCATAAAAAACGTGTTGAAGCTGTTTCATTTCTCGGACGATTTCGGAGACCGTATCGTGTATCCACTCACAGCATTATTCTTCGGCACAGGAAACCAGACGGCACGCACGAGCAGCGTGTTGGTATCGCGCGTGTTTTTTGACCCCAAGTTTCGGTTGTTTGCGTACGACTCGGACCGTTTCATTTCGACGAGTCCTACGATGATTGCGTTCGACGACTTAGAGGGCGTGTATACGGCGGCGCAGAGGTCACTGGAGTCTCGAGGCGTGGCTGTGCGAACAGGCACATCCGTGGAGTCGGTGGTTCCGAGTCACGAGACCGTCGAAGTCGTATACTCGGACGGCTCGTCAGAGACGTACGACCACATCATATTTGCGTGCGGCGCTGAGGTGACTCTGCAGCTGCTCGGCGAGCATGCCAATCGCACAGAACGCAGCGTTCTGTCGAGCGTGACGTATTATAACGATGTGACGGTGACGCACACGGATGCAGAGTACATGCAAAACAAATTTTCGACGCTGGATGCGATGTACATGATACGAAACAGCGACGACGCGCGACCAGACCTGTTCGAGATGGGGTTTCACCTGTCCAAGTACCAGAACCTCAGAGAACCACTGTATCAGACTATTTTTCTGAACAAAGACGAGGACGAGTCGACGTGGAGCATGGGCGACATCGATGCCAGCAAAGTTGTATTGACTAAGGGTTGGCGACAGTTTGCGCACACGGCAGCGCACTACAGAGATGTGGTGCCTCGGGTCAAGTACCTACACAGAGGGAAGCAACTCATACACTGCGGCGCCTGGGTGCTGGCGAACACGCACGAGATGGCAACGGTGACCGGATTTTGCGCCGCACGAAAGCTGGGCTGCCCATTTCCGTTCAAAGACGACGCAGGGGCACGGGAGACTTGTCGCACGCTTTATAATATTCTGTATTAAAAATATGTAAAATGTCAATTAACTGGTTGAAAGATACGATTACGTCAGAAAAGATAAAAAATGACGGCATCATACCTAATCTTGCAGCTTTGAACGGCAATTTACGAGCAAATACGGCAGAGGTGAACGACAAGTTTGACAGCATAGAAAAGCGTTTGTCGTCTGTGCAAACGAGTGATAAGGATTTATCGAGCAAAACAAGCGGTAAAATAAGTTTAGTTACAAAAGCGCTTGAGGCACAAACCACAGGCATCGATAGTATCAGCACTAAAGTCAGTGAACTTGAACAAGCAGTTAACGGTAAAATTGGAGGAAATGCACCACCCAAAGTAAATATTAAACCGATTCAAGACGCTTTAGCTGCGTTGAAAGCTTCAAACACTAGAGCAGCTGATGTTACCGCAGAATCTTCGCAATAAAAAATTGTATGTTCGTTTGCAAATGAAAAGTACTTTACTTTAAAAACATATTTTTCAAAATGTCACTTCAAACTTTTGAATGGGGGCAAACAAACAACGACATCAAAGAAGATCCTTTGAAAAAGCACGGAATTATTCCATCACTGGACAAGTTGAACAGGGACTTGAACAAAAGGTTTGGGGAGTTTGATGGACAACTTGCGAGTACTAAGACTGCTGTTAAGGAACTTCTTGATGATTCCGGGAAAAAATCCAAAACAGAAAGTGATGAACGAGACGAAGAAATAGGACACCTTGCAAATTTAATGTCCCAAGTATTGAGAAACATATACGGAGAAGATGAGGCGCTCAAAATGATAAATGAAGACAAAGTTAAAAAATACATGCGAGACGAAGCAAATGAGACATGGAATCAATGGTTTTGGAATAAACTCTTAAGATGACATTTTTATTGCACACATGTTGCTTGTGAAGGCGTCGCAGCAGCCTTCTGCTGGCTGTACATGCTCATCAAGTCTCCCGGGCTGGGCAAGCTGGTGTTGGTCGCCTGACCTGCGATGCCGAGCATTGTCGTCGCCAGCACGCCAAAGTGAGATACGCGCTCCACGTCGTCCATGACCCGTCGGAAGTTATTGTTGACGCTCGTGTAGTTGACGCCGGACACGACCCAGGTGAGCAAGTCGCTCACGGCGCCTGGGTTAAATGAATCCATCTTGACATTAGTCGTGTTCAGTAGCTTGGTAACGTGCTTATAAACTGTCTTTCTGAATCGGAAGTCTTGGAGTGCCAGGTCGTTGCTGGTCACCACATCGGCAGGAGGCAGCTCGTCAAACGTCAGCATGTGACGCGATGCCGAAGAGCCGGCGTCTGCGCGAGCGATCGCAGAGGTGGTGTTGACCTCGGTGAGGTTCATGTTGCCGGCGATGGCTGCCGTCAGCGCGTTTGAAGCGAATTGCATGTTGCTGACGATGGGCACGGCCAGCGTCGTCATGGACGCTGCGTTGGTCGTGATGGCTTGGATGTTTGAGTTGAGCGAATTCATAGACTGCGGCTTGAGAATATCATACTGCTTGAGTTGGCTCCAGACGGCGCCGAAGCACACAAGGATAGTAATCACAAACACGGCTTGGAGCGCCAAGATCACTTTGAGGTACCGGCGGAGGTCAAAAAGCAGAAGTTCTTGGTCACTATAATGCTTTGACGGAACGAAATAGATTTGGTCTCCGAGTAAACTCAGACGGTTCCTCCTTCGCCCAGATGAGGTTGCTCCATGATAGGGGACACCGACATCAGTCTCGGATTTATGCATAGCTTTCTAATACTACTATTCTCTCTGTATAATAATAAAAAATGTCTTTGTTCGGCGGGTCCAAGTCGCGGTCGAGCGGGCGCGCCGCCCGGAAGGAGGAGCAGCCGTATGCTGTGCGCCGTGACACGGCTCGGCGCAGCGAGTCTTCAAAAGAATACGAAGAGCGCGTGCGTAACATACTGGCATCCGTGTCCAATGGCACAGCCAGTACGTTTCAGGCAGTCAAGGTGCTTAGCTCGCACGATAAAGAACTTCGTATCGTCAAGACTTCATTAGATGACCGTTCGGCGCGAGTCATCGAAGCCTATCTTTCTGGTCACCCTGTGGAGGCGCTCGTCCTCGACAGCGTGCTGTTCACGGACGCTGGGTCGTGGAGCGCCGTCTGCGGAGGCATCGGCCAGTGCGTCACGCTGGAGAGCATCACAATCACGCACTGCGGTGTGGATGACACGGACGCTGGTTCGCTGGCGCAAGCTATTCTGAAAGCACGTGGCGAAGTGTCGGATCTGGACCTCAGTCACAACAAACTGAACGACCCCTCCTATTTCTTAAACATCGTGCAGCACAACCAGCATCTTCAGGTTCTTGACTTGAGTGACAATGCTCTGAATGCCAAAGTGCTCCCAGCGCTGGAGCTGGCGTTGCAAGCGCACTTCCCTCTGATGCGTCAAGTGTTTCTTAAACGCACGGGGCTGAGTAAGATCGACAACGGTCTGACAGACGCGGTGGACCAGCGGTCTGACAGATACACGGAAACGCAAGTTGTCTTTTAGTTCAGATACCGGTTTTCAAAATACATTCTGGTCAGCATCAAGTCTGGCGACGCCCTTATCATGGTCCCTTGAAAGTTCAGTTTGAGAGTGTCTGGACGTTTCACCACCTTTCTGACGAGTAGAAGGTCCAAATTGTGATCCGAGAATCGCTGTTGCGCCGTGTCGATGCTGTCGTGGAGAACGACCGTGAGCGTGTGCAGCTTGCGCTTCAAGACTTCGGGTACGTCGAACGCAGTGTCCAGCGCGTCGCGGTGCGACTCGAGGTCCAGCATGGGCAGCGGCGTGCGCACGTCGACGAAGGAGACCTCGATCGCTCGAGCGCACAAAAAAGCGTCTGTGCGCTGCGTGAAGGCGAGCACGGCGCTGCGCCCGTCGGGTCCGACGCAGCCCCACGAAAAGCCGCGCCTGTTCTGCACCGTCCAGCAGGGGCACTCGCGGCGAGGCGGCGTGTTGAACAGAATCGTGCCGTTGACGGAAAACATGACGGCCTCGGAGAGGGGAGGCTGCAATGAGTACAAGGCTTTTTTAAGTTTGTAAAGTACGTTTCAAAATGTCGCGCTGTTTTTCGTTTAGAAAAAAACAGATTGATAAGCCCTATGTTCCCAGAAAGTATATTCCTCAGAATGTTTACGAAGAAACGAGTTTGAATACGATGAGTTTGATTGTTTCTATTTTTCGATCCGGGCCTGAGTCTCTGATAGTATGCCACCCTATGGCGGACCCCGCTCCCGTGACGTGCGTGCAGTTGAATGAACACGAGCTGCGATGCACGCTGCACTGCAGCAGCCTGGGCACGCAGTATACTCTACAGCACTCTGCCGAGCACAAAGGGATACGCGTGCGGGTGTGCAAGCCACGCAGCAACACTTTGGACCAGCCGCCAGACGTTCTCAAGTGGTTGGATATTCAAGGAAAACTGGTGTCTGGGAACACAATTCATTTTTTCTACGATCAGGTGTAAGAAACCTAAATCGAGAAAACAAAAACACACAGCTCCCCCTCGCCTCGCCCTTTGTCCCACTGCCATGGCGACCACAGCCCCCGCCGCTGCTGCTGCCAGCATCCTGTCTCCCCCGCCCAAGTATGCGGTGCGTGTGGCGTGTTGCGGTACGTCGATCTTGAGACGGGCACGCTCACTCGATTCTTCATCATTGCCCGCACACCACAGACGGTCTTCGCTGCGCAGTTCAAGGCCGCCAGCGCGACGAAGTTCCCCAACGGCGGCATGCTGCGCAAGGCCGCCAACGCGTCATACGAGAAGTTGGACAAGGAGGTGCGTGTATCGAGCAGGGGTGGCTCGAGCAGGAGGTGGTCGATTCTCGAGTGGGCACTGACTGTCCCTTACAGGACCGCACGGCCAAGGAGATTGCTCACCTGCAGGCTCGCGTCGACTGGTTCCGCGTCAAGATCGACTTGTACAACGAGGCGAAAGTCGGCGCGCCGAAGAACTTTGTCACCTCGCTCGAGAAGGAGTCTGCTGAAATCGAGCACCTGAAGAACCCGGGCGCCACCGCGCCTCGGGCTAAGCCCGGCAAGGGCCTCAAGCGCAAGTCCCGCTCGGCGGCGGCGGACGACGGCGTTGTGGAAGATGGCTGGACCGTTGCAGCCACGCCTGCTGGCATGCCGTTCACCGTGTACACCAAGGACGGCGTGTTTGCCGTCGTGCGCCCGTGCACCACCCTCACCACGGCGCTCAACGAGCTGACGCGCGTCAACAAGTCGATGAAGAAGTCGGTGAAGAAGGTGACCGCTTACCAGCTGTTCAAGGAGGCCAACGGCAACGCCGCCGGCGCGCGCGCCGAGTGGACCAAGCTGACCGCCGCCGCCAAGGCTGACGAGCCGGCAGCCAAGGAGATGGTGGCCAAGTACAAGGCGGAGGCTGCCACCAAGAACGAGGCGATGTTCAGCCTGTTCAAGGACTCGGTGAAAAAGTCCAAGTCCAAGAAGACCAAGGTGAACGAGGAGGACGAGGACGCTGAAGCGGAGGCTGCTGCCGAGGCGGGCGCTGAGGACGACGAGGCGGAGGCGGAGGACGAAGACGACGACGACGACGAGGACACGGACTCGCCCAGCTCCGAGGAGGAGGAGGACGGCGACGAGTAGTAAAAAACAAAACTAAAATTTGTATCCAGTTCGCTGGGACAATCTTTGCAATGCTTGTGTAGATAATCCCCCTTTGAATGCGTTCCATGGGTTTGTCGAGTCCACAGTGTCATCAGAAACACCAGCATAATTTGCAGCGTTTCTGGCGTGGGCCTCTCGCTTGCTTGTGACTGGTGGAATGAATTCGAGCGCGTGTTTCTCGTCGTGTTTCTTCGCATCAAAACATTGCTGACACATCGATACGTCACATGATTTACAGTGATATCGCCACTGGCCAGCGGGCGCGTCCCATTTTTGTGTCCATACTTTCTCTGTTCCGTCGTTGATGAATGCTTGACACACGCTGCACGTATGGATGGTTGCGCCCCACCGCTTCGCAGCCTCAATTTCCGGAGTCGCCATGCTTTGTACCGTATTTCTAAAGCAAAATATATTCTTTTGAATAGTTAAAAATGTGCGTTTTGAATGTACGCGTCATGTCGCCTCTGTCAAACCGCCCCGCGGAGGTGGTCGTCTCGCGAGATTCTCTGGCGTCAACGGTCACTGTTGCCGCGTTCGGCGCTGGAACGTCTGGTCGCGTGCTGTACCGCGGCAACCTCCTCGACCCGCTCAAGTCGCTGGGCGAGCAGGACGTTCGAGATCAAAGCACATTAACGTTCGTGCCGTCGAGTCGCACAGGCATGTCCATCAACGACGCGTTTGAAGACGTGGTCAAGCCCGGCGTGCGTGCGGCTGGGAGTGTGACTGAGCGCCTCGGTCGCGGTCTTGTTGAGCTGGCTGCCCCCGTCGATCCTCGAGACGCTCAAATCGCGCAATTAAACGCTCGAATTGCGCAACTGGAGTCAGAAAACGCGCAGCTCAGGGCTGAGAACAGGCAGCTTAGGGCTGAAGTTGCGCGCCTCGCTGGGTTGGTTGAGAGTCTCATTGCATCGCTGAATTCTTGATTTAAAAATCACACGAATATCATTTGCCTCATGAATGCGTGAAGGCTCTTACAAAACACCTTGTCAGAGATGTCTTCGACGTGATTCAATACGAATGCCATGTGCATCTCCAGTTGAATTTGGTCTACGTGTTTCTTCGGCAAACTGATTTTGTGTTCAGCCCGCGTGTTGAAGATGACAAACAAGGCAATAGCCAAACCAAGGTAACACGGGTCATACTTGGAATACCGAATGTGCGAAACGGACTGGATCAGCACGTGTACCAACAATCGGTTCTCAAACATAGTGAAAGTGACGTTTCTCCCAACAAATAAAATAACGTCGTAGGCTGTGTGCCGATTCAGATTGTACTGATATAGAGCCCAGGTGTTGAGCTCCTGCTTTGCCGGCTGGGGTGGAACGACGTCGCGGTCGCGGTCGTGGCCGCTGACGAGCTTGTCGCAGAGAGACAGCACGCAGTCGACGTGCAGCTTCCAGTCAGCACTCTCGGGCACTGCCACCAGAGTCTCCGCACAGAGGTCAGCTGCCAGGCAGAGGGTGCGCGCGTCGACCTTGTCACGCAGCGTCTGAATCTTGTGGCTGAGGTGGTGGCTGCGCCAGAGCAGCGCGTCTCGAACGCAGCTTTGTGTCGTGCGGACGACGGCCACCCGGGCGCGCTGCACCGGGTCGAAGAACGTTTCCCAGGCGAGGGCTGCCAGCGGCGGGTCCTCGTCTCGCTTGCGTTTCGGCTGCGGGGGCGGTGACGCTTGCGGCGGCGTTATGATAAGAGGGGAGGCTGGACGAGCGCCGTCGGCGCAGGCCTCGACCGTCATGGCGAAGGGAGTCGACACACACACATACGCAAATGGAAAAAAGTTTTTTTTCCGCGTTGGCAAAACGCGTTTCGCGTTTAATTTTCACGTCTCACCCGTTTTTGCAAACGCGGTTTTTTAATTTAAACGCAAAACGCCTTTTGCGTTTAGTTTCACCGCCACGATTGCAAAAACGCGTTCACCGCATCCGCCACTTTCACGAAACGCGTGCACCGCTGCCGATATATTTTGCAAATGCGTTTCTCTTACAAGGAGCAAAATACGTCAGAGGAAACGTGTCATGACTGATGACGAGATATTTCCAATTGTTATATGCATCTATTTGTACGTGTTTCTTTTTCCAATCTTGCTCATCCCAATTCTTACATTCAAACCTATATCAGAATACATCCACAATCCCAAAAGTCTCTATTTTAGATATTTCCTCAAAAACAAATCTTGCATTTGTTGTGAATGATAAAGCGTTCCGTTCAGAACTCATACTTTTTGCATTTTCTTCCACCTGGCCATGGCTTGATTGGGCTGCAGCTATGCATACGCAGCTCATCACCATCGGGTATCAGCATCACATTGCCCTTGCCATATCCGTCGACGACTGCAAACGCTTGCACGAGCGCGCTCCTCTCGCAGCCTGCGTCACGTACACCCTTCCGGGCATACACTGGGAAAACGAGCGGTCTGGCATCGACTACATGTGGATCAGCCGTTACAAACTGGCCAACGAGATTGTTCGCTTTACAAACACGAGCGTTCTTGTCATTGATTTGGATTGTTTCTTTCAACGTGACATCTATGTCGATTTGCATACCGAACCGCACACAAAGGCGCAGCTCATACATATGGAGGAGGGCTGGGCGAATGGCGGTGTATTTTACGTGCGCAACACGGCGCACCTGAACGGTCCGGCGTTGTGGATCCACGATGAGGTGTGGCGCCGAGCTGACGCCATCAAGCGCCTGGTGCACTCGCCTGGCGGGTTCAGCGGTACAGCCATGGACCAAGCGCTCATGAATGACGCGCTCAACGCGGCAGCGTCCAACGGGTCCGTGCATGACTGGCCATCCACGTACGTCACCGGCGAGGCGCACCATCGCCACCCCTTTTGGGAGGAGCACAACAGAGGCAACATCTCCAGTCGGCCCCCGGGAACAAAGTGGTATGCGAGCGATTGGTCTTACGAAGAGGTTGAAGTTTCCATACCAATGCCAACCAACTTGACAAGCCAACAACTGGAGCGTTTTCAAAACTTCCAGGGGATACACAGGCGGACCCGGTTCAAGTACATGCCAATCAGAATACCGGCAGATGACCCGACCGCGGGAAGCGACAAGACTGTGAGCGAGACGTTCGCTGCAGGACTGCCGCTCACCATGTCCAACTATCAAACGGCTCAGCACGGCTGGTCCGTTTCGGCAGTCGTTCACTTGGTTGCGGCGAGCGCCGACTTTGGTGACGCTGGCGAGTGGACGCACAGCGGGCGTCGCGCCATCATGGCATCTGCTGGCGCTTGGAACGTGACGCCTGCAGAGGACGTTTTGTATGTAGGAATAGCACCTCACACGATACAAACCATTAATTTTGACTCTAAAGACTCAATTATTCAAACATTACGACGGTTATTTTACGTGGCAGCATCATTGCGCCGAGCCCCCGTGATCTTCGGTGTGCCCTGCGACCGTCTCACCTGGGTCGGGCGCAGTCCGCTCAGCCGGGACGCCGTGCTCGATAAGCGCTTCGTCGTGCGTGACGGGCTGTGCTACCCGGCGCCTGGAGGCCCGAGCTGCTGGCACGACAGCTTCGCCTACAGCTTCGAGGTGCGCGCGCGTGCGGTTCCGCTGCTGACGGTCGGCGACGCGCAGGGTCTGAACCGCACGCGTTACGTGACCGTGCGACAGCTTCCCGACGACCAGGCTGCGCTTCAGCGGTGCCCGCGGTGGTAGGCGAGGCACACAGACACATGCTGAGGATTCCTTTAGGGTTTCGCCCCACGAGCCTCAACTTGCTGTCCACCTTTGCCGCACACGCTATGGCGGAGCAAGAGCAGGACGCGTTGGACGAGGTGGTTGCAGCGACGCCTCCAGAGTTTGGTTCGGGCAAGCTAGCGTCGCGAGACTTGGAGACGTTTGAGCAAGAGGTGCGTCTGTGCACACGCGTGCGCACGGCTGCCCTTACTTGTGTTGACTCGCCGTGTGCGTTTGTGTGTGCAGGTCGAGGAGCTTTTGGCTGACGTCGAAAAGTTGGCCCCGGAGATGCCAACGCGCGACGGTTGGAAGAAACTGAGTCTTCGGGCTTTGCTCGATTCGTCTTTGGGCAAGTCTTTTTTTTCCTGGACTTTCATCGTCAATACGGATGATGTTCGGACAGAAAAATACATTCGAAAGAAGGCTCTTTTTTTCCACCCTGGTTTGGAAGTTGCGGATTTCAAAGACAAAGACGCGTTCATCTATTCAGCGTCGATTACTACCAGTTATGAAAAGCTGGGCGTGTTCTTATTGCAGCCTTTCCTTGATGCCTTGGAGAAATTTTCCGAGGCGAATATTGGAAGGAACCTCAAGCGGTTTATCCTGGAGCACTACGAAATGGCGTTTGACTTACTGACGTATCTCATTTCGTACATCGAGTCAAAGCTCAAGACTCTCAATTACACCCAAAACGAGCGGTATTTGGAATTGAAGCGGCTTCGTCGAGAGTTTGATGCACGTGAGAAGAACACGCTTCGACTCTATTCACTTGCATTTGCATCTGCTGAGTTTATGGACTGCTCTGGTGAAGAGCCGATCATCAGCAAGGTGAGCCCAGACAGTTTCCAGCTGATGCATCAGGAGATCATTTCGAACACTCCAAACTTAAAAATGGACGGGAAGCCTTTGTTCGACCTGCAAATGTATTCGAAGTCCTATTTCGAGACTGAGATTGCAAAGTTTGAGACATCACCGAGTTCGCCGCTACGCATTGACAGCCTTGGTATATTGAAGGATGTATGCTGCGATGTGCTGCACTGGTTTACACGCGAGAACAACCGCATCGCCGGCGGTGCCGGTGGTGGTGGCAGCGGCGGTGGCGGGGGCGGCGGAGGCAGCGGTCGCCCGCGCAGCCAGTCTCGCAGGCAGAACCAGCGCGACGCGTCGCCTGATCTACAACAGCCAGCTGCCAAGCGCCAGTCCACCGGTGACTACGTTCGAACGACGTGCACTTGGAACCACGTATCAGACAAGCGATGTGCAGCCAATTTCAAGGAGAAGGACGTCATCATTAGGTGCGAGTGCACCGGCGGCGCTGAGTGCAAGTGCGCCAAGAGCCACAGCGGCAAGCGGTGCCACCAAGCGTATCACGAGGACCACGTGCCGGCAGGCAGCTCGGCCACGGGCTTCTTCTGGTGCTTGCCGTGCCGCACAGGCCACGTTTACCCCACAAACTGAGCCAGTTTTTGCTGGCCCCATTTCAAAGCATCTTCAACGGAGCCAAAGAGCTGCCAGTCGTTCAGAAACGAGTATGACAGAACATAGTTGTACCCAGAAAACTTGTGCATGCACCAGTTCTCATAAAATGTCAGCGCAAAGCAGAACGGAAACACAAGAGCGTAATCTTCTGCTTCATACGGTGTCGCGTCAGAAAAAGAATCAGACAGAACATCTCGCCGCAAGTACAACTTTATCTTTCTATGTCTGTTCCTAGGATCTCTTTGATATCTGCGAATTTGTCTCTCGATAATTTCCCTCTGTAATTGAGTTTCAACTATACATGCGAAATTTTGATGTTCCACTGGAAAAAATTGAACGTCAACACGAGAATAGCATAGCACGCAATGAATGTTTGAAAGTAAATCCAGTGTTGGTTCTAAGACAAAGTTTTCCACCATGCTAATATGCTGCGGTGGAAATGGCGGCGTTGAGGCGACCCACATGTCTCGGCGGTCGATCGCCACTGTAGAAACGTTGGCCGCCAGAGCAGTTTGCTCGACGCGCGTCTGATACACCAGAGTTTTAGACCCAAAGAGGGCTTTTTGCAGCATTTCGAACGGCCAGGAGTCTGTCCAAAGGCTCGCCGCAGCGAACACAATAACGCCCTTGTCACTCAGCAGCCCTTTCGTCTTGTGCGTGATGCTCTCTTCAAAGAACGTCGGCTCCAGCAGCACAACGGCAGCTTCTGCTTTGGAAGGAGCCCAGCTCATGAATATGCGCATTCGAAAGCGAAGGTCGTCCTCGAGCAGAGGGGCGGGTGGTGTGTTGTCGGTCTCGAGCACATGGCAAAAGTCCGCGTGGACGTGTGCTTGCAGGCTCTTCAGAGAATGCGGGTTTCCGACGACGTCGATCAGAGCTCGGCCGGACAGCGCTGCCGCAGCGAGAGCCAGCTTGCGCGCATGGGTCCCGACGAAAAGCACGACGACGCCGTGTTGTTCTCCTTCCGCGGCAACGTCGCCCGACTGACGAAGGCGGAAGAGCGCCTCTTGTAGCGCTCGTGTCTCCGCGTCGCCAAAGATGAAGCCGGCGACGCACGACATGGGCTCTGCGGAGGCGCGTGTCTACTGACTCGACCCCATTGGCAGTTTATAAAAAAAATCAGATTTGTTCAAAACAAAATGCTGCTCGACGGCGTTCAAACGTAAACTTTTGTCAGGATGGTAGTTAATGTGCACGCACACCGGAACAGTTTTGTCTCTATCCGTGTTTCTGACATGCTTAAACAGCAACTTGCTGTTCATAAATAAGAAAGGATCCAGGACTCGAACAGTGATGGGCAATTTTTTCTCAGGTACGAGCGCGCTCCCAACCGGTGCTGAAACATAAAGATTGAACGCCGTCTGATCCCAAACGTTTTCACGTACCAGCCTGTTGTGAATGTTTTCAACAAGGTGTCGCGTCCTTTCATTTGAACGAAGGTAAAAGAGACCCGAGTTGAATGCGTGTATTCTCCAGGCCTGGCTGTACCTTGACCAGCCCATGGACGGGTCGTCATCTCCATCAATCTTTCCGTACACCGTCTCCAGCGTATGCCCGTCGCTGGATGCAGCGATGTCGCAGTCCTGTTGGAAGTGCTTAAAAGGATCTTTAAAAAAAATAATGTCAGTATCACTCAGCATGATGTTAAAGCCTTCATCAAGGACCATCTTTAAAATGTGATATTTTTGTGCGGAGGCTGCGTGGTTGTGTCCACCGACGATGGCCAACTCCTTGGGCTGGACGAGATGCACGGGTACGTCTTGCCGGATCATGGCGTTTTTCGTGTGCTGGTCCAAGGCGAATACGACAAAGTTGCGAATGCCAGCAGCCTTGACGCGCCGAACCCAATCTCCGAGCTGGCCTTGTGCACCATCAGAGGATACAAGATTGGCGTTGGACAGTGCCGCCAGGACTGTGTGCGTGGCCGGGTCGGCGACGGCATCCAGGAGGCGATGCAAGTCTTCGTTTTGGCCGGAGGGCACAGTCTCTCGCCGAACCACCAGTCGCTTTGGCGCACACCGGCTAGTTCCGAAAGACACAGCAACGCCACAGAGGAATGACAGCAGACCAAAACACGCACAAAAAAAGAGCGAATAGCCTTGAGGCGAGACGAGTCTTCTTTTCATTTTTATGAGATGTTTGTATATACAAAAATACGAGTCACTTACTCGCTTGAGCTGTCATCCTCTGTTTCCTTGTCCTTGCTCTTCGCGTCCTTGCGCTTGCGCTTGCCTCGAACGTCGGCCATTTTGATTTTGTTTTTGCTGGCTTCCCAGTCGCGTCGCAGTTTCGATGAGAGGCGTTTGACTTCGTCCTGCATTGGCATGACGTTCTCAAGAACACGGAAAGGAGCGTTCAATTGTTTCGCCGCTCGAATGCGAAAATACATATTCTTCTCAAATTGACGCGGGCTTTCAAGCCAGGAGCGCTCTATCAGTGTTTTAAGCGTCAGCTCAAATAGATCCACCAAGTTGTCGAAAATCTCGACGCGCTCCGACGGCAAAGAAACCAGAAGGAGACGCAAGCAGTTTTCGCCAGCCATCAAAAATGTTTCACAGGCTTGCAAATTCTCGCTGGTGTACCTCTTAAAAGTATTCGCCCGAAGAAGCTGAGCTTTGTAAACAGTGTCAGTGTTTTCAGGAATGCGCATGTCTGCATACACCAGGTTCTGAGTTTTCAAGCCGTCAGGGTTCTTCAGCATATGCACGCGAGTGACAAACTTGTTGCCCAAGCCAACAATGTTTTTGATTCGTAACTCTCGTACGTTTTTCTCTCCGACGCGACCAAGTGCGTTGCGCAAATCCAAAATCTCTTGAGACTGAAAGTGAAGCAGCTGGCGGTATATTTCGTTCAAATCGAGTTGAATACCGACACGGCGACATTCTGGCTCGTTTTGAAAAGCGACTCGCACGGCATTTCTGAACAAGTCGCTGGTCATCGGCTCACACAAAGCATCGAAATCGGCAGGCAGAACAGCTGGATCAATCTGCAACTGTTTCGTGGCAAGCCCGCGCTCTGCGCGTTCTTTCACAATCTTGGTTTGCATCTCAGTCGATAGCTTGTGAAAGTGCGGGTTGTGAATCACACTGCCAACACACTCTGTGCCAGTGTTCCAGTCAAATATGGTATGGCAGGACGTGCACATCATCTGAGGGCAGCCGCTGATCCGCGAGATGCGCGTGTGGCACTTTGGACACGCCTTTGTGGTGGTCAACAGCGTTGCAACGCTGCGTCGCTCGTTGGGGTCGCATTTATGGTCATCCGGCGCCTCACCCACGGCGCACATGCACGCGATGCAAGTGTTAATGTTGCACACCACGCAAGCGACGTGTCGGTCCTCTGAACACTCAACCTTGATGAAGCCCAGGCACCCAGGAGACACTTGGCATGGAAACGTTTGCCGAACAAAAGATGGGCCGGCACCCTGTGGCTCCTCCAAAGGAGGTAATACAGCGGCGACAGACCGTCCAGGCTCTTCGTTCGCCACTCGTGGTCGCACATAGACGAACGCTCTCTCTTTCGTAATTTTCCAGAACTTGTAGAATAGCTTCTCGTCTTCAAAAAGAAACTCTTGCATCATGTCATCGATGTTTTCAACAGTTTCATTGTCCACGTACTTCATGACGTCAGGCGTTTCCTTGGAAGAACGCAAATAATCAGTCAAAAAGTGTTGCAGAAACTTCTTCTCGTCGATGAATGTTCGCAAAACCTCAAAAGTAAACACTTCTCCGTTTTCACTTCCAGAAACTCGGTTGTATGATATCTCGGTCGCTTTGACCAGTTTTTCAAGTCGACCTAACCCAACGTCCAAAACTTTCTTCTGTTCTTTTACCGCATTCGAAATAACTTTCAGGTTTTCCTCTTGCTCTTTCGTTGCTTTGAAACCGGTCAGCAGAATTTCCTTTTCGGCATCGTAGAGCATGCGCTTCGAGTTTCGCAAGGTCAATTCGTAATCCAGAAGGAAAGACTGGTACACCTTGCAGTACTCAACCAAACGTTCCCGGACTTTAAAAACTGGAAATACAGTTTCGATCGTTTCCAAATTGAAGGCACTGTCCTCCTTGACCACAGCTTCGCGCCGACGATTCTGCGCCTCCGTGTTGACGTACGTTGCCCCGAAGAAGCCCACCAGCTCGAACGTTTGAAAGACGACACGGCACTGCATACAGTGCGCGACGCTCGTGCTGTCTTCCCAGAATCGCTTCCAGCAGGTCTTGCAGCCGGAGAATCGACACCGCGCGCACGCAAAGCAGGACGGCACGGTCTCACAGCAGACCGAGCAGCACGTCGCCGTTGCCGTTGCCGACGACGGCGCTGGCGCCGCCATGGTCAGGCGTCCTCTTGGGCGATACTTGACTCAGGAGGGGGTCGGGGAGTGTAACATTCTCTCGCAGACTTTTTTCAACTCGAGTCTTGCAGCTGCTGGTGTGGCGCCATCAGTTTGAAACAACAAGTTTCCCGCGTCGAACAAAAGAACGTCCAAGAGCAAATACGTGGTGGAGAATTCTGGAATGATGGATGAATTGAACTGTTCTTCTTTTGCGGAGACTAAAATGAGCGACGTGTTTGCGATATTTTTGCGATCAAGATGAATGGGCCACATTAGATTGTTGAGAGACACCGGACGATCCACGACAGCTCGAAAGATACAATGAATGCGTTCATTCACATAGCTTTCCCATTCAAGAAGTTTCGTAGACGGTTTTGCGAAGCGAAACGCTCCCCAGAACTGCAGGAATTCAATGTCGTCTGTGACCTCAAGCATGGTTTGTTTTCATTTCAACACACAGCAACTACTCGAAAAACAAATTCAATAGCAAACGCATCTCCTCGTGCTTGCACTCAAACATATCGAGCCCACACTCACGTTTGCATCGCTCTACCAGTATGCACAACGGGTTGACGCACATGCTGGTTTTGCACGTGTCCCCGCCACACCTTGTAAAACGTGGATTCACCTTGAGCGCCCCGACAGCAGAGTCTATGTCAAGGTCGTGCACGGCTCCAGTGAGCATGGCGTCAATCAAAAGGGGGTTCTTGGTGACGACCAGCTGCGCTCGCGTGTACCGAAACACGCGCCGAAGGTAAACCGCGAAACTCTCGTAGACTGGAATGTCTTGCGGCCGCTTGACGCAGTAAGACGCAAAAAAAGCAAGAAAATTGGAATGGTTGTACACGCTGGCCAAGTACATGAAACATGCGCCGACAGAAGGCTGTATTTTTTTCGGGTAAAGCGCCCATACCGTCTTCTGGACAAACTCAAGAAGTCCGTCGTACATCTCTGCGTGGTGAAACAGCTGTCCGAACAGCTGTTTCAGGTACATGGGCAGATAGCTTTGTCGAAAGTTGAGAGTTTGTCGAACGTGGGGCGTAAATTCAAAAGCAGGTGGCGATTCGGGAAAAGGCCCTCGCGGCGGCAATGCTTGCCCCAAATATGGCGTCGTCGTCACGGCCGGCGCTGACGGTGCCGGCGCAGTGACGTAAAAAAGCACGCGCTTGGCGGAGGGCACGTCGTTGGTCGCGCGCGACGCGTCGCCCTGCGGAATCGTCTCTGGTGGTGGTGTGACGGTAGATGACGTCGACTTGCGCTTGGAACGCGTCGTCGCCCTTGGCATGGGCGTGTCGAGCACGCGCGACGACAGTTCGGTGAACGGGGGAGGGGTGAGCTGCTCCACCATGCCCGGTGCCATGGGCGACTCGACGGAGGGAAATGGTGATGGTGACGTCATCGCTTTTTCATGCGCCACAGTTTTTGTCTCTTGTTAAAGCAACAACAGATGGTATTAAATAAAACGCGCATGCGTGTGACGTGAACGTGTGGGGGAACGCCCCCTTGCTCGACGTCAACAATGTGCTCCTCGAGAGCACGAATTCTCTCTTCTATCAGCTGCAGGCTCGGAGGCAACACGGCTTCCATTTTGATTCTCTATTACCTTTTTTCATAATGAAAATACAGATTGCAACATCTTTTTCGCGTGTTTGACAGCACACTTGTACTCGCCCACGGTCGCGTACAGGTTGTACACGTTTTCAACGTCCTTGTCGTAGTCCTCCTCCGGCATGTTCAAATCGCCAATGTTGCTATATATGTCGTCACTGTATTGTTGAAACGTGTCAAGTACTTTCCGCGCCTCTCTCAGCGTTTGTGCTGGTGTCATGTCCGGTGGACAGAGCTCGCCTTGAGTACAGAAAGCTTCCTTATCGAAATCAAAGACGGTTCGAATAATTTTCTTGAGGTTTTTCAAATACTCCTTCAGCTCAGACAGTGTGTTGACGAGAATGACTCTATCATCGATGGACATGTTCTTATCGATGAGTGTTTGTTTGGAAAGCACAACCGCGGTCGACTTCTGAATGGAGTTGGTTAATGTCATGGCAAGCGCCACGGGGTTTTGCAAGTCTCCTTTGGGATCGTAGTAATCGACGATGCGGTTCTCATGGTTTTGCCATGCAAAGTCGTACCACTGCTCGGCTTCCTTCTCGGCGACATCGTACTGTTTCTGTGCTTCGACGATGTAAATTTCCTTTTTCAGGTCACTGTTTGGTATTTCGGAGTACAGGTGAAGGGCATCCGACTCCCACGTGGTGTCGTGCTTCTCACGGACCGACATGTTGCAATAGACGTTCGATATTGTTTTTTTTAAATAAAAAGAGTACACTCACTATTAAAACGACAGTCTGCTGGCAGCGCCGCTGCTGCATCTGTCGGTTGCTCATTCCCATTTTCTTCAGTCTGCGCATCAAGTACGAGCCTCGACATGATGCTGTCCAGGCTTATGAAGGAGCCGTCGGGGGCAGCTGCGTGCGCATCCGGTGCCGGCACCGAGTTCAGTGCTGCATCCAAAGACGTGTCTTGCAGCGTCGCTTGAGCAATCACGGCGACCGTGTATGCACACCGCGCTGGTTGGTTCACATTGTCGATGCTCGGCTTTAGCGCATCCGAGCTGCGGACATCAGCTATCACGTACCCAGCTCTGTCGAGTGCAGTTTTCACAGAGGCGACAGTTTGATCTGGTACAGAAGCGTCAAGAATGAGTGTTTCGCTATCGTACACCACCAGCGATATGATCTGGTTGTGCTTGCATACGAAGAGTATTCTCTGTAAATCTCGCAGGTGGTCGAGCGTGAGTTGTTTGTCTTCGACAGGAAAGCCGATGAGCACGACTGCAAACGATGTAATATATTTCTTGTTTCTCAAAAGCTCGTTGACTTTGCCGCAAAAGGTATACAAGTTGTTAGCGTCTACCAGCGGGTCGGCAGAGCTTGATGAGTGTACTCGGGCGTATCGCTGCAGATTGATCTTTACAAATTCCAAAAATACAGAACCTTGAACGATAATTGGAATAGACATGATACATTCATTACAAAAATTTAAAAGTAAAAAATGATTTCGTTGACCCTGTCGAGCCCGTGCTCAAATGCAAGCACAGTCTGCGACGTGTCGCCAGACAGCTTAGTGTCCTCTCTGTTGCCCGGGTTTTCCGGCGCGCTCCTGTACCGCGGCGCCGCTTTGCACCCGAGCAAGAGCTTGCGTGAGCAGGGGGTCGTCGGACACAACGCCACGGTCGTCGCCGTGCCAGTCGCACGTACAGGCATGTCTGTCGAGAACGTCATCAAACCCGTAGCCCGCGGACTGGGTCACGTCACAGCAGGCGTCGGAAGTGGCATCGTCGAAGTGGCTGCGGCGAGTACGGCGGTCGTGACGCAAGAGCAGTTTGACGAGCTGCTCGCCGCGGTGAAACAGTTGCGTAAGGAGAATGCAGAGTTGCGTAAGGAGAATGCAGAGTTGCGTAAGGAGAACGCAGAGTTACGCAAGGAGAACGCAGATCTCAAGAAACGACTCGCGCAGGTGCAGCGCGATTTCGAAGAGTACCGAAACACGCACCCGTGAAATCACAAAAGCCTCCGATGAACCTGTTTTTCTTGTCTCGTCGCGCCCGTCGAGCCGCACGCTTCCACTGCAACCGTCATGTTGTGAAGATGATACTCGAGACGGCGCAGCTGCTCTCAACGGCGCACCGCGTGCTGGACGGCAGCAACACGAATCAGCTCGTCGAAGTCAGCACGACGCCAGCTCGCAAGGGCACACTGCCCGACCTTCGTGAAGATGTCCTCTATCGCCTGACGCACGTGAACCACCCGTGCGCAGTGTGGGTGCGACAGACGCGTTCCAACTACCTCTGGGCATTTGATTTGCTGGAGGCTTTGCTCGAAGAGTACACGTTTCGCTACGGGCGCGAACACAAGACGAGCAGGCTGGTGCCGCTGCTCAGCACGCCTCCGACGAACTTGCCCGACGGCCCGCTGACGCCGCCAGCGCTGGCTATGCCCGACGAGTACAAGGTGTCGACTGGGTCACAGGACGTGTGTGCAGACGCGATTGCGAGCTACCGTTCCTATTACATTAAGGGCAAGTCGCACTTACACCAATGGAAGGAACGGCCGCCGCCGAAGTGGTTGCTCAAAGCACCAGCCTGCGTCGAGACCCCGCTGCCGGTGGTGGTTTCTCTTTAATCTCCTCGAGAGTTTCGTCTCGTAACTCTTTTACTTCGGCCGGGATGGAAAAAAACTCCTTAAAACTATGATAGTCGTTGCCCAGGTTGTACCAAATAACAAAACACCACACGAAAGAAATGATGCTTACGAAGAACAAAAGAATTGTAAGCACCCTGTACTCGACGGGGAAAATGTAGTTATCATCCATTTTCGTCCACCCACGCAGAATGGCTACAAAGTCCACGTACGCAGTAAACAAGCTGAAAAGAAAAGCGTTCATAGTTTCCACTTGAAAGGGGTTGCATGCACTTGATTTTCGCTTATGTTCTTCAGTAATGCACGAGAATGATTTCCGAATGTTTGTGTGCAACTCAAAAATGCTCAACAGGTTTCCGACATAGTGGAGGGCCATAAGGTTCAAGTCAAGCAACTCGCCTTGGTCATCATTGCGTGCAAAGGCGATCCAGACGAGCGTCAAGTGATACACTAAAAGCGCAGCATCGGCAGACAGAAAAAAAAAGCCCCATCTGTAACAAGCCTCCACAAATTCAACAGTTCGCTGAACCATGAGTTTTAAAAATATTTGTTTGCGTTGGTTTGTAAAGCAACGTTGAAAATGTATTCGTTTGAGGACATCGTCAGGGGGTCACCGAACCATGTGTCTCATACAGAGTTTGAGCGCACGCCACAGATGCAACGGCTCTATGATGCACATAAGAAAGACGTCTTGCAAAAATATGCCTCGATGGACGATTACATATTTCGTACAGTTTTCCGATGCCCTTGTTACAGCGAGAACGATGGCAAAATACGTGCGATTCCACCACCCGAAGAGCCTGTACTGATGGTTTGGGTGCCTAATCGCTTCCCATACGACCTACAACAGAACATTCATCATTTTCTGATTTGGTCGAACAGAGCGTTGCTGAAGGATGAAATTACAAGCTGCATTCTAAATAATGTCAGTGACAGTTGCAAAGTATATTACTTCGAAAATCCAGTTCAGTTTAGGACAATTCCAAAGATTCATCACTACCAAGTGTTTGTAAAGGACACGTCATCATCATAGAAGTCGCCCCTCGAGAGGACGATGGCCGCCGTCGTTCCGCCCGCTGGCCCCCTCGGTTACGCTGCCAAGGCCCGCGTCACGCCGGACGTCCTCGGCAAGCATCTTTATATTTCCAACAAGAAGTATCGACTCCTGCGTCCCGGGGCGCCCGTCTACAAGACGAATCGGCTTACGTTCGAGCAGCTGCAGTCGATCGGCTTCGGGCTGTCTGACGTGACCATCTTCGGCCGCGAGCTGGATCAGCCGACGGCGGACGGCGACACGTACGGCGACTTTGTTTGGACCCTCTTCAGCGCAGAGGATAAGGAGTTAAAGCCCATCGGCAAAGAGCTTCTTAGCAAGCTCGTCGACCATGCTAAGGCGCAAGGCTACGAGGCGCCACCGGGAAACCGGCAGACGGTCGCCCTCGACGACGGCACCGAGGTCAAAATCCCTGTTTTTCCGGACCTGACCAATACAACCTTCATAAAGAAAACTGCGTTAAAGAACTCGAAGGAGAAGGAGGTCATGGCTACTGCTGCGCAGACTGCTGACAAAAAGGAGAAGCCACCGGCGAAAAAGCAAAAGGTGCACAAGATTCGCTCCATGGCAGCTGTGCTCAAAGACTGCGAGAATTACTACAAAACTGGTCTTTTGACAGCCACGCTGATGCAGAAAGGGCTGGAGACGCATGAGGAGACGGCCAAACTGTTGACTTCTGGAAACACGCTGCCCGCCGGCACGGTTGCTGCTTCCGGGCACGGCGGGGCTGGCCCCAGCACCACTCCGGCTGCTCCAACCAAAGGTAAGAAAAAGGCTGCGCCACCTCCTGCGCCCGCCTCCGTGCCTGCCCCTGTGGCGCAGCCAGCGCCAGCACCTGCGGTTGTCCACGCCCCAAATGTGACGACCATCCAGCCGGTGCCAGCGCCGTCGCCTGCGCGTGCGCCGGCGCCCGTCGGTTCTCGTGGCATGGGAGACGCGGCGTTCAACGAGCTCATGAGCTTGGCGTTCAAGTGTCAGAGGAACAACATGTCTATTGGTCCCAACTTGTTGGCGTTTATCGACACAAACAGCCCATGAGGCCAAAACGTACAAGTTTGTTTCAGTAAGAATGTGTAAAGAGGAGAAGATGTGGTCGTTTTTTTCGTCGCCTTCGTCTCAAGTCGTGCCGCACACGCAGAGCGCCAACAACAACACGCAGCAGCACATGCCGCGATGCTATGCATTCACAACTCATAGTCTGCACATCCACGCAGGCAGCACGTTCTGCAACATAATAAATGAAACCATGTGTGCACATACGACTGGCGCCTTTCTTATTCATCTGAATAATTTTGAGGATGAAGAGAGCCAAAGCATTCTTGTGACTGTGAAAAAAGTGCTCGAACTGTCCAAAGTGATGCAGAACATCTCCTCCCACCAGACCCACGAGTGCACGCGTGGTCAGGTCCCCGTGCAAGTCGGCTACGAGGTTGGCAAGCTGGAGCACGCGCTGGACGAAAACGACGTTGTCATCATCTTTACGCTGCACAAAAGCGTGCAGCGCGCATTTTACGAGAAGCGCATCGGCCGGTTCAAGAATCCGGTGTACGTGATTTCTTTTATATCTGGACCTGATATTGAAAGGTAAGTCAGGGAAAAATGTTCGAGTCAGCTTCATACCTTTCAAGCGCTGACTTGTTCTTCTGCTTTGTTTGTACAACTGTTATTTTCTGGTACTTTGACAAACTTTTTCATATCTTTGTAAAATGGGTAAAAACGTGCATTAAAATTACAATCTCGTTCTGTGCGACATGTTTTATATTCTTCCTGTATAAGCTCAAGAATGTTGATTTCAGACAAATCCTCGTTCAACTCGAATATGCAGTTCGCGCCTTCTATGAAAGTCGAGCCAGCAGCTTCGGAACCAGAGGCGACGGCGAACTATAACAAGTCCAACGCTTGGAGAAGCTCGTCATCCGCCGACTGTGACGAAGCACCGCCAGACCGAGAAGCCGTTGACGCTGGCTTCCCCGCAGCAATCTTGAGCTCCGACAACAGTGCCGCTTCCAAGTCAAAGTCCGACGAGAAGGATGTTGTCTTGGGTGGTGGTGGAAACGAAGGTGAAGCTGACATCGCCGACGAAGATAATGGCACCGGCGGTGACAGTGAAGAAGATGATGAGGAAGCGAGTGACTGTGCGACTGTTGTCGTTGCCGGTGAAGAGGATGATGAAGAAGGTAACGGCGGCGGCGGTGGTGAGTCAAAGTGAGCGAATGGGGTTTCTGCAACGTTGTAAAAAAGCTCTCGAATTGGAGATGTCGACCTATCCACCGTCACGAGTCTCTGCGGAATAGCCTCTGCGTCGGCAGGAGGGTCAGCAGCAGGAACGTGCAATGGCTCTGGTGCAGTAAAAACGATAGGTGTTTCAATTGGTATGGTTTTTAAGAGTTTTTCGACCGCGGGGTGTGCATACGAAGCCAGCGCGGCGATGTCATCAATAAACAGAAGAAATTCAGAAATGTCCTTGAAAAAATCCACATAAACAGGATACATGGCTATGCAAAAGTCCGGTATAAGAATTGAATTGCTCCGCTGTGCAAGCAGGAAAAGCTGGAATGCATGTTGCACCGCTGTCGGGTCTTCATCGAACGCCATATGGTCAGTGCTCGATAAGATGACCTCGACTTCGTCGTGAGGAAGCTGTTTGCACAGGGTTTGCGCACGAAGCGTGTTTGGGTACACCTCCATAATATACACGGCAGCAACGACGACAGCGATCGCAGGACCATCCAAAGACCCCGCAAAGTGCTCGCCCGGCTGAAGGTCCCGAATCGCTTTTGAAATGCACTCGTCATCAGCAAAGTCCGAAGTACTCAGCACATTTTTTACCGCTGTCAGAAGCGTAGACAATTCAGGGTTTTGCGGCGTGTTTGCCCATGTATCTTTAAAGTTTTCGAACAATACACTCGCCTGCACAGGCGGCAGCGTCCTGTCGCTGAGACTCCCGTTGTCGGTGAGGTCTCGAAGCAGCGCTTCGAACGCGGTGCAGAACGCCATCTCCTCTATATTTAAACGTCTATGAAACAGGCTTAAGTATTGGAAAGAATGAGCAAGCGTAAGTTTGACGAAGTGGATGTGAACGAACTCACACTGAAACCCGAGGTTATCTCATCAAAGCTCCTGAACACGATAAAGAGCTGGACAGACAGCTGCGGTTCGTTGTACAGCATCGAACATGAACTTGTGAAAGAACGCGATTCGGCAGTACTGAAAGTCGGTTTTTTCGACGAGTTGGAATGTAAAAAGCTCGTCACGCTGTGCGCCGGCGACCTGCCTGGCAATTTCGACATTGAAACGTACACGTGCAACATGAAGAAGAGTTCGGTGTCTATCAAAATAATTAAGCTTGTTCAAAACAAGCGTACTGCGATAAGTCCTTTGCCCGGTGGAGCTTCGGCAAGCGCCGCACTTCCGGAAGATCAAAATGAAAAAATGAAGCTGCGTATCATGTACGACATTCGGGAGTCTGACATTGACTCTGTTTACACTGCGATTCACAAAGTGAAGCAAGCTGCTGTTCACGGGAAAGACGTACATCTGTTGAAGATCACAAATCGGCCGAAGCACTATTCCTTACACTTCAACGTGACGGCAGACACGCTCCCGCGCCAGCTGATCGACGTCGCAGCACATCACGATGGAAACATCGATTTCGAGAACAAGCAAATCCACATGCAAATTTCAAAAACTGTGTCAGAAATAGAATAAAAATATATTGTCACAACATTTAAAAGACCAAAGCAAAGGGAGACGTCCTCTACGCTTTTTGAAAATGTCCAAATACCATCTTATCGATCGGACGACCGCCACCATCGGTCAAGTGCACTGGGTCGTCGCTGTCCCTTTCACCCTCTCATGGCTGGCTTCCGTCGCGTTCACCGGCGCGTCTGCTGGTGTGAATCAACTGGGCAACACGAGTAAAATTCTGTGGGCAGTCCTTGTCCTTCAGATTGTTCTGTTCCTGCTGCTCGCTCTGCGCGGCATTTTCGACGCACTGCAGCCTATTTTCAAGATGGTCTCTGTTCAAATGCTGCTCCTTTTCCACACCATCACCCCCAATTTGCTGATCACCAGCCTGTGGGTTGCTCGCTCTGTCATTGACAATGTTGTCAATTTGCCTTCGGGCTCTCACGCTTTCGTCGGCAAAGATTACACACTGCTGACCCTGGCCATGGTGTTTTCCAACGTCTATTCCGGATATGCAATGGCTATGGTCTTGACGAACTCTGCGTTTTTCATGAAGCATACGGCAGATATGGATGGCCTGCTGAAAGTTTAGAAAGGTATATAATAGTTGTAATAGGTAACACAAAAGTTCCCCCCGCCAAGATGCCTCCGCGTCGTCGCACCCCCAGCTCGAAGCGCAGAACCGTCAAGCCTACGGCGTCGAGCTTGCCCATGCACCAGCGCATTCAAGCGGTGCTGAACGACAAGGCGCTCGACGCATGGACGAAGCACGAGCGCGCAGGCACGCTCCTCGGACAGTCGTTCGACGCTGACCCCAACGTCGCTGCACGCGCTCTGCAGCAGCTGTATCACCGCAACCAAACTGCGACGGAGAAGGCCCGCGGCGAGTCTCTCGGTGCGAACGGCGTGGGCTTTGACCGCGAGGACGGGCCGAAGCTGTCCGCCCTGTGCCGCAAACTCGAGGCGGGTGTCAAGCTCACCATGCGCGAGCTGCACACCGTGCTTCGCTACGCCAACAAGTACCGCGTCCAGATGGTCAAGACGTTTCCCAAAAAGGTGCTGGAGTCGGTTTTCGTGACGACCGCCTCTGAGGAGGCGAAGGGTGCGGACGACGATGCGGGCGAGGAGGAGGACTCGGGCGATTACGTGCTGAAGTCTTCTTCAGACGACGACGACGACGACGAAGACGACGGAGAGGACGAGGGTGAAGACGAGGGCGAGGAGGAGGAGGAGGCTGAGGTTGTAGGCGACAAAGACATGGAAAGCGCCGAAGAGATTGAGGGCGAGGACGACGACGACGACGACGAGGTGCGCATCATCGAGCCTGTCCCTGTCAAGAAAACAGGCCTCGCCGCACCGTGCGCAGCTGCTGGCGTTGTGGTCACCGAGTTTGGCATCCGCGGCCACATGCAGTTTTCCGGCGTCTTGGAACACCTGTACGATTTGAACATTGCTTCACTCAAGAAGCCCGTGTTTGCCCAGACCATTTTCGAAAAGCTGCAGCATGTGCCCGGCTTGACGTGCTCGGACGTGCACTGCAAGCTTTTTTTCGATTATAAAAAGACACCGGTCGCAGCTGCGGTCGGCAAGTATATAATCATTTTGGAACGCAGCGCTTGGCGCACGTGCGTCATCCAAAAGATGTTTCACTTGAACAACTCTACTGCGGTTGAGGTGAAGCACCACGACGGTTCTGTGTGCATTTACGCGCTGCTGAACACGCTTCCAGCTTACCTCGTATAAGTCGAGTGACCAACAAATGTGTAAATATAGAAAGACACTTGCCATTTCCCTCCCGTCGACCTGTTCAGCATGGCGTCCTCCGGTGAGGGCGGCGTCATGGCGCAGCTGATTGCGATGGCGAAGCCTTCTGCGGGTGCGAACGGCGACGCTGCTGCGAAAAAGCGCAAAGCCGGCGACGAGACGGAGGAGAGCGACAGCGATTCCGAGCCAGCCAAGGTGGGTGCTGTTGCCGGTACAGGCGAGGACGAGGACGAGGACGAGGACGAGGACGACGACGAGGAGGAAGACGGTGAGGACAAGGCGAACGGCGGGGGCAACGAGGGCGCAGGTAAAGCGACTGGCGCAGTCGAGGCTGAGGAGGATACGCTGGGACTCGGCAAGATGATTGCCGCAGCTTCGTTCTTGAAGAAGCACAGCAAGAAGGTGACACCTGACGCTCTGGTGGCTGCACACGCGGAGACGGCGGGCAGCGCTGCAGTCGCCGCGACTGTAAGCGCCGACATTGTTCAGTTTCTAAACGAGAAAAATTTGAAAGTGTTCATCGACAACGTGGACAAGATTTTTGTGAACCCAAAGTTTGGTGGCTTGAGCATTACAGATTGCACGGCAAAGAACTTTACGTGCTGCTTCGGCGGTGGCAACAAGGCGAACATTACGGTCACAGTCTCCAGCTTGAACCCTGCCTCGCCTGTATCTTTCCACGTATCAGAAAAGAAACGCTTTCTGCTCCTTGCAGTGCTGCAGCTGTGCTCCTTCCGCAACGCAGCGAGTCCGGTGTACTGGACGCTGAAGAAGGCAAACAAGGCGAACGACTTGTACAGAAAGACGAAGAGTTTCATTTCTGCATCACTGTGAGATCGGTGGTGAAGACTGGTGAGTGGTTGTCGGACTTTCTTCGAGACGCTTTTTTTCCTCCAACAAGCGAACTTTGAGTTTTTGAAAACGAATCATCTGTCTGTCAAGAGTGACCAGACGCTTGTTAATAACCCGAATATCCTTTGCAAGTGGTGCTCTTTTACATTTGCACGGAAGAAAATCGTCTTCAAAAACCCCGAGAATTGAAGTAATACGGATCATCTTCGCATTTGATATTTTGTTTATTTGAACAAACAAATAATAAGCGCGCGCCTCCGTCGAGTCGTTTGTCCCCGTCGCCGTCGCGGTCGTCGTCATGCCTCGCAACGGGACTCTTGAGTTCAAAGTGGACGCAGACAGCGACGCTCTGGCCAAGGAGCGTAACGTGGAAGGCTACGACTCGATTCAGGTCGTGGACCAAGGCGTCGTGAACGTCGACCAAGCGGCAACGTTTGTCACGTTTTACGCTTGCGCCGCTGCGGCGCTCGTGGAGCAGCACATGGAGTTGGTCGAGGAGAGACGCACGGCACACGTCAGGCCATGCGAGACTGTGGCGACTGTGACAGAAGGCGATGTCTTGAAATGAATGGGGGTTATTTTTTAAAAAAGTTCTCAAGTTCATCCAATACACCTTGGTGGTCTTGCTGTTCTGTTAACAACTCTATGCGCATCTGAAGAAACAGAGCGTTATCATCCTCATCATCGTCTGCGGGTTTGCTCGTGTCCTCAACTTTATTCTTCACATGCGGAGTTTCTTCGCTTCCTGCGACAGCGACAGCGGCGGCAGCGGCAGTAGGAAGTGAAGCTGTTTCACCTTTCTTTGACTTTTTTGGGTGTGGGGGTGGGGGGTCTGCTACTGGTTTTTCGTGCCCCGCGGTTTTGGCGACTGTCGTATCCCCGGTGGACATTTGCCTATATGTTCATAAATAAAATAAAGAAAGTACTATTTGTTTTTGCGACGGCACGAAAGCGAGTGTCTCGGACATTTGACCCCTCCGTCTGTGTAGTAGTCGGATTGGCCAGTTGCGTCTGTTGATGCTAGAGCGAACAATATAACGGTGAGGACAAAAAGCCTGTATGGATGCATCTGAAGGTTCTGGTGGAGAACCGCCTCAGCCACCAAAGCAGCTATCGTCGGAGAACGAGTCTGAGGCACAAGAGGTGTTTTCAGTCGAGTCTCCTTTTGACATTCTGTTCCTTGCCGTTCTTTTAAGCTTGTATTACTCGATATTTCTGAGCAGCCGGTGTCAATGTTGAATAAGATTGTCTGGCTGCTTTGGATGCAGGGGTGGAGTTCGGCGCCATTCATCGTAGACAGAGTTCGTCAGAGTTGGGAGCTTCACAATCCTGGCTATCAAGTCGTTCTTTTGGACTCGGACTCGGTTCGGACACACCTCCCACAAGCAGACTACATGTGGGATGACAGAATTCAGGTGGCAGCACGCAGTGACATAGTACGTGTTTCGTTGCTGGCCAAGTATGGTGGCGTGTGGGCGGATGCGAGCATGCTGTGCATGCAACCTCTCGATTCGTGGCTGCCGGCATCGCTGCGTGCGTCTCCAGTATTCATGTATCACAGTGGCCAAACGAGCATGCCGTGCAGCTGGTTCATAGCAAGCACCAACTCCTCGTACGTCATGACGGCGTGGCGTGATGCCACAGACGAGTATTGGAAACGATATGATTGGAACGCAACACATTCTTACCCTTACTTTTGGCTGGATATGTTGTTCAAAGAGAGGTATGATAAAGATGCTCGTTTCAAAGAGGAGTGGGATGCAACTCCGTTTCAAGATTGCACGGTTTATGGGGGTCCGGCCTACCTGCACACGCGCCACCACACTTTGATCGACGACGCACTGTATGCACAGCTGCGTGACCGGCCACCGCGCGTCATAAAACTGTCCGTGCACGGTAGCCCACCAGTCATGACGGCTGCAGAAGAGGAACTTCTTCCCAATACCACAAGCCATGCAGCTATTCGCCTCTCATTGCGCACACCACCCATGGCTGTTGTCATTTCGCACTATACAGAGGACGGGTGTCTTGAACGTACACTTGACATCATCTCTCGTAAAAATCCATATTACGACTTGTTTTTCTATACCAAGGGGCCTACACGTGCTGAAGATATAAAACTAAACTTTACCAGAGTCAAGCGAAAGTCGAACTTAAAAAATATCGGGCGTGAGGGGGAGACATACGTTTCATTTGTTCTTGACAGTTACGACACGTTGCTCTTGCAGTATTCGCATGTGTTGTTTACGCAAGCCTGCGTTCACGATGGGTTTGAAGCAAAACTGGCGTCTTTCGATGCTGCCAGTACACGAGTCTTGAACCTTGGAGGATACGAGCCTGGGACGTGTGACGGGACGGATGCGTATCCCATGAGGCATCTGGAGGAGCTGTACGCCATGGTTCGCGGGAGCTGGTGTCCGTACAAAGGCAACGTGCGGTTCGACAGTTTCATGAATGGTCAGTTTGTGGTGGCTACGGACACATTGCGCAACGTGACGAGACTCGTATGGCAGCAGATACACACTGCTCTAGTTACGGACATTTTCAACGATGACGCAGATTTTATAAAAGAGGAGGCAAACAAACAAAAGATCAAGCAGCTGCAAGACTTGACTTTGAACGCAAATTATTTCTCTTTCGAGCTTGAGCGTGCGTGGTCTTTTTTATTTCGATGTGAACATTCTGAGCATTGCTTTACTCGGTGATCATTCCACGAAGAATACGCACGCCGACGTTAGGATACTCTCGAAAGATGCTTACCGCAAGTGGCGAATCGACAATTTCCTTGCAGTGATGCACTATGTATGAAGAAACATAGTTCTGAAGCGCTGTGCTTGCAATAGACTCAGATATCGGCAGTAGCGACAAGCACATCTCAGGCGTCATGTTTTGTAGAAAATAGCTTTCAAACAGGCTCGCGATGCTTTGCAGCTGAAAGAAAGAACAGACTTTAAAGCATTCGCACATTTTCTCCGTATTGGATGTGTCGATGAGTGAGTTGAATGCGGGGTTTGTATCGTGTTCAATACGAAGCGAGCACATTTTGAAGCAGATTTCCATGACGTGAACAAAAGTTTCCTTTTTAAATTCAGTGCAGTCGAAATGCGTTTTCTCCGAATCGATGCGAAAGGCTCCGCGAAAGTACTGGGATACGAGCAGAAGAGAACCTTTGTGGAAGGTTTCATTTTCGCCGTTTTTGAAGTTGATTGTAATGTCACCGTTTCCAATCAAATCTTCGGGCGATGGAAACATGTACTCAAGAGTCTCAACCTCATCGGTTTCATTCTCGCGCTTTCTCTTGTTTTGGTCTCGCTCAATAGATTCGCCTTCGGCCAAAACTTGGAATTCAAAAGTAATCATGTTATTGACAATGAAGGAGTTTGGGTTGGCAAGTAAGGTTTTGTACAGAAGAAAGTTGCTGAATGTGTGTCCGGTTGAAGTGTTTCCAGTCCAGTTACGACTCTTTGTTATAGCGCCAGTGGCGTCACGAATACAAACAGAAAAGCTTTTGATGCTCAAAAGAATGTTTGTTCTTTTTTTTTCGGGAGAATACAGTTTGAGGCGCGGTGTAAAATTCGCAGATTCGTAGTGCGCCATGGATAGCTCGCAGCCAACGGACAGCGTCAAGTGGTGGTTGCCGTTGACGACTTGCACACTGTTTTCCGCTCTGAAGGCTTCCTCGCTTGCGCTGACGAGCAACTTCTGCAGCTCGGTCAGATTCTCGTCGGGCGTCGCACCGAGCCGAAACGGGAGCGCGATCGTGGCGTTGACGCCAAACACGGGCGCAGAGGCGACGACGGGTATGACAGGTTGTGCGGCCGAAGCCGCTCCGGCAGCCTGAGCGGGCGCCGCCATGTGGGCGACACAACGTGCTCTGCGACGGCACTCCTGACTGGGCGCCTGTAACGTGTTTTTGTACTTTTATATAAAACATACGAATGTTTTATTTTGTATTTGAAAACCATGGGGGCTCCGCCGTGGGACACGAAGAATCCAGCGAAAAAACACCATCACATGAGCTCTAAACAAAAGTCGTCCGCGAAAGCGTGGGCGAAAAGCCATGGGAAGCCGTACCCAAGTTTAGTTGCAAATATGGCAGTAATGAAGAAATCGCATAAATCGTCCAAATAAGTTTTAATAAAAAAAATGTCATTGAACGAAAGTCCACAGGCGTCCACCATCGAAGACATTGTTTCTGAGTTTCTGTGGTTGACAAACCAAATCAAACAGTTCCATTGGTACCATGACGATGCAAAGAAGCATGAGATTTTAGGAAACCTGTACGACTCGTTTTCTGAAAAGGTGGACGAGTTTGTCGAAGTGTACATGGGCATGTACCCAGACGAGAAAAGTCCGACGCGCTCGTTTCCACCTGCGCGTCCTTACGAGCAAGATCCTGCTGGGGTTCCAGATTTTTTCAAGAGGATGGCGGGGTATATCAAGCGTCTGGAGAGCGACGAGCGCGTCAAGGACACAGATTTGATGAATGTCGTGCAAGACATGGGCAATCAGCTTGGGAGAACGCGTTATTTGTACGCGATGAAATGACGGTAACATTACATGAGATCATCGATATCCAAATATTCCTCCTTGTTTGCAACCGCTCGCGCCATCATATCTGCGAGCGCAGCGTGCGACTCGATGATGTCCATTTGACCAGGCTTGTTGAAAGCTGACATGTTTTCGAAGTTCTTTTTCTTTCCAATTATGTGACGGAGAGTGCTTACCGGAACAAAAACGTTTTTGCGTTCATCGCACAGAGTGAGAAGAACGTGAAGCTCGGCGAGTCTCACACCGATATCGTCATACAAAACTTTATCGACAGGCGAAACGTTTTGTTCAGGCGAAACGGGTGGTGCCAACTCCAAGACTTCAGCTACTTTATGAAGAACAGTGCTAGTATATCCGCTAGTCAAACTGTCTGCCACATTGACGGCACCATTCGCAAAATTTCCCAGTCGACCTCCGGTAATATCGTTCAGTTTGCCGGCAGTTAGTGCAGTAACTTCCGCAGTGGCCTTTGCCAAATCTCCCAATGTACCGCCGGACGCATAGTTGAGTCCGTTGGCTGTTTTGCCTAAGACGTTCACTACACCACTTCCAGCTGCCTTTAAATAACCAGCCATAACGGCACAGCTTCACGTATACAACTTAATTTATAGAAATCTAATAACGTAAAAGTCAATTTGCCGAGTCTTCATTTCGATCCCCACTCTCAACCAACCTTCGCCCCTTCCCTCGACCCTTTTGTGCTATGGCTGCGACGCTGCCTCCTCCACCGACCACGCTGTGCTTTGGCAGTTTCGACCCGTCAGTACTTGACGAGGGCGACAAACGGCAGCAATGCTCGACGTGTGCACAGAACGCCGCACAGGTGGCTCAGCTCACGGAGTCTCTGTCCGCACTGTCCCTCGAGAAGCAGACCGTCATGGACAGCATCATCGCGTCGTCGTCGCGGCAGATCCACGACCTGCGCATACAGCTGTCGAGCGCCGAGATCGAGCAGCGAGCACAGCACGCCAACCACCTGACAGAGCTGACACAGTTGCGAATCGATTCTTCAGCTAAGCTTCGCGAAAAGGAGCGCGAGTTTGACGCGCTCAAGGCGTCGTACGAGTCGAAGCTGGCGGACATGGCACGCGACGTGGAGCGCAGCAAGACTGACGTGCAGAAGCGAACGACGCAGTCGAGCAACAGCGAAGTTACTCGTTTGAAAACGCAAGTTAAACTTCTGACCAACGAGCTTGAAAACGAAAAGGAACTGACGACGGAACTTTTGAAGAAGGTTAATTTCATGACGGACAAGTGCACGGTTTTGGATTTGGTGACGCAGGAACTTGCGGACATTAAAAAACAAAAGAAAGTTGCAGATATTTCTTCGGAGATGCTTGCGCTGGAAATTTACGACTTGTTACACGTTCCTGCTGCGCTCGAAGCCACTCGTTGGTGGCTCGAGAACAACTTCAGCAAGATGCACGAAGCAGCCCGTGACGGCTGTGTCGAGACCTTCGCATCGGAGGCAATGATAATTCTGTCCAACTGGAAAAAAGGCCAGCTCGACAAGCTGGTGGACAAGAACGTACGCACGAAGATTCGCGGTGTGTACGAGCTCTATGAGCGTGAAAAGAGATGTGAGGAGGCAAACAACTCTCTGGCGAAGCGGCTGCCCGACAACGCGTTCTGCATTCATATACACGACACTTTGTGCGTGAACCCGGCGCACGCTGCGGTGGTTGCTCACGAGCGAAAACAGCGCGGCACCAGTGAAATTGCTCAGTTGTAACCCTTCTTCAAATTGTCGCCATCATATACGTCCCCGGTGCGCACTGAAGCCTCCCGTTCTAGATCTTCGAGGTGCACAGAGTCTCCGATGCTCAACGTTTCCGCGACCGTAGGATGTACGCTCTTGTTTGTTCGCCGGAGCTTCTTCCACCAGTTTTTACCGATGGACCTCTTGATTTCGCCAGAGGTCTTGTATTCGTTCCACAGAGCGGCGTCGTAGAGCGCGGTGATGATGAGGAAGAAAGCGGGGATAGACATCGCAGCGTAACGCACGGCGTTCCAGTTGACATTCGGCGTCTTGGGTACTGTTTGAAGGTCGTTTTCAATGATTCGGCGGAATGTACCAAAGCTGAGCCAATAGACTGCGACTTTGGTGCACAGTGACAGAATGATGTAATACTTTTCGGCAAAGTAGCGATCGGCAAACTGACGAAAGCGAGAAAAGTGCATCTGCGCAATGATACCAAAGGTATTGAAATAGAGAGCGAAGGGCACGACGTTTTCGATAAAGTATTCCTGCGCGGAACCGGTGTGTGAAGCAAATATCTGATACAGCATTAGACCGACAGACGCAAAGTTGATCGCAGATCCGAACCACCACCAGATGATAGTGAAGAAAAGGCGATCTCGTTCGCTGTCCTTGTCCAAAAATTCAATTGCATACCCGCAAATTTGAAGAATGACGCTGGTGACGAGAGTCTTTACAAAATAATACCCATCGGTCATTCCGAGCGCCACGTTTCCAAATATGGTCATCAACGTGGCTGTAATTGAATATTCAACCCAGCGCAGGGAGTTCGACGATGGGGACGGCATAGGCTGCCTCAAATAGGCGAACTGAAACACAGTGTCCACGAGTTCTCGAACCATGAAATCTATTTTAGGACTAAAAAGCATGGCAATGTAAATGAAGTGAAAAAAAGCGGTTATGAATTCGACAGCTACCGTTGGCCATAGGATGCTGGTCGTGAGCCATTTTTTGGGACTGGGAATGAAGTATTGGTTTCCTTTGACAAACGTGAACAGCGGCGCATAAACATCAACTTTGACATCGTGTTTGCCTATGATGACGGACCCTAGAATACCATCGATCAAATGAACAGCCAAGGAAATTCCGTTCAAAACAAGAAGATGTCCTTTCGTCACAAATTTAAAGTCGTTTCTCACGGCATTGCGTATCCTGTCCTCCCGCGTTAGACATTCACAAGGAAGTGTTGGAATTATGAGCACTGGAGCTTCCGTGCGCATGTCGGATATCTCATCAGATGTAAACCGCTGTGCGTTCGAGCGGCGGAAAGAAGAAGCCATACTGTTGCATATTACTTTTGAGTCTGTCAAAAAATATTAACTTTGCGAAAATGAACATATCGACGAATGCCACCGAAATCTTACTAGCATTTCCAGACTCAAACGTCCCCGAACTTTCAAGTTTTCTCGGTACCATAATATACTTTCTATCGTTCTTCACGTGCTTCAACGAGATTGTAGAGAGCGAAGAACTAGCAGAGTTGTTGAAATGGAACGAAATTGAGTATCGTCATTGTCCAATATATCTATGCATCGGGCTGTTTATAGGATTTCTGAACTACGCATTCGCATACCTACAGTATCCTCTTTTTAGGCTGACATACTACGGACACACCTATCTGATGGCGTTTGCATTTTATTTTTTCTCAAGACATTTGTGTCGCTTGTCTGAGCTTCCTCGCAAGAAAATGGGAATGGTGGGCGCGTTTGGTGTGCTCCCTCTCATATGTCTCGGAGTCGTTCAAGCAGAACATGTCAGCGTTCGCTCATGCAGATTCTTTTACTTTCTCATGTTGAGTCTTGGATGCATACCTCTTGGGACTCTTTTCCGCGAATGGCGAACGAACAGCTTTGATATCGCGGCGAGTCGACCGCGCAAGCGTTTATTCTTTCTCTATTTCGCACTGGTGTGTTTTATTGGAAGCACGACGCCGAGCCGCGCATGCGTTCAACTTCACAACCAAAGACACAGGGACGTCTACGTGATTTTATTTGATCTCGTCACTTTGTACATTTCGGCGGATGCCATGTGGGGTGGCAGCGGCCAATCATCTCAGCTCGGCGTCTAGCAAATGTACTGTGCTGGAAAGCCCATGAGCCATTGAACAAACGCAGGATTGATGGATCCTTCGCGTTGGCTGTCTGGGGTTGAGCGCTCGAACCGGACTTGCGTGGCAAGGTCACGAATGCTCCGTTCAGTCAAGTAGTTGCACGAGTGGTTCGCACCGTACCGCGGCGTAGACCAGAACTCTGCCTCTTGTGGAGTAACAACCGGTGCGCTGGTACTCTGCGATGATATCTTTTTGTCGGTTTTGAAAGCTTTCGGATCAAACACTAGAGCCAGAGTCGTTTCCGGAATCCGCGGAAACGCAGAGTTGTAGACTGTGTTATCCTCGGAAACACCAGCAGGGCAGTTGAACTCGCTGCTGAACGATGCGATTGGTTTCACCTTGCGAACTTCAACAATCTTATTTATCAACGTGTAAAACGCACATGCGCAGCATCCAGGCACCACGGAGTTTCCAAAGAGGCCGAGCAACTTGCGGTTCTCGAGCACGTTAGCGGTCAGCAACATGCGGTCGGGTTCCACCAAGCTGTTCATGCGCTGCAGCTCGGACTCTTTGTTGAGCCGAGCCGCCTCGACGAGGGTCTCGATGTCGATTCCCGAGCAGTCTCGTCGCAGGCCAACCAGAAAGAAACGGGCACGGACGTGAGGACGGCCGACTTGGCTCGCCTTTAATATCATCCATGCAAAGTCGTACTCGAGGGTTTGTAGCTCTTGAGCAACGTACTGAAAAGAGCCGTTCGTGCGCTGCACAACCTCCTTGACGTTTTCGAGAAAGACGACTGGCGGCTTGCGCACGGACAGAATGCGCAGGACGTCCTTTATGAGTCCGCTTCGAGGGTCGTCCATGCCCTTGCGCTTGCCGAGGGCAGAGTTGCCTTGGCACGGCCAACTGGCTGTCAGAAAGTTGAACGGCGGTAGCTTGTCGACGTCGACCGTCGTAATGTCGGGCAGGATCGGCGCGTTGTCAAGGAGAGAGCGTTTCATGAGCGACCGGAGCGCGCCGGTGGCCATGGGGCATTTCTCACAGTAGGCAGCCACACTCGAGAATCGACGAAAAGCAAGCGCGTTGCCGCCGATGCCAGAGAAGGTGTCGAAGGCGGTGAGCAGCGGCGTGCGACGCTCGGCGTCCTCTTTTGACATGTTTAGTCGGGTTACAACGCGCGACTTGTACCGCGCGCGCCCGCGGACGGGTGGGCCCAGCGAGGGGGCGTTTCAATGCTCGCTCGAATCAAAGACAAACCATAACTCGTTGTGTCTGTTGAGAATGTTCATTGGTGAAGAAAATCCAGCGGCAGCCCAGCGTAGCTTTTGAGTTTGGTCTGGTAAGAACTGCGCAAGTGTATTCAACTGGTTGTATACCGTTCTGGCATTCATCCAGCCTCCGAAGCGATGGGCGAATACGTGCATGCGAGGAAAATACACGACACGAATGAGCTCGTCATCTGTGTCAGCGTCTTCATCCTGAGTTGCACCCATGAGAGCATCTTGTCCGGCATAAAACATGACGTCGTACGCATTGTCCTTGTCCATGCATTCCAGAATGACAACCGGTGCTTTCATCGGAAAGTTGTTTCGTGTGATAAAACGAAACAGACGAGAGAAACCGACTTGTAACGCGCTTTCAAAAGGAACATCGGTGAGCGTCGTGACAAACCATGCGGATTTGGAATACTCCCTGACTTCGAAGTGTCCGGCGTAATTGTTTTCGAGAACCTCATAGTCGGGTTGCTCGATGTGACGAAACAAACTCATCGCTTCGAATACATATTTTTTTCACAAACACATATAAACCGCGATGGAAGACGATGGCGTTGCAATGCTAGAAAAAGATGAGGATTCGGTGGCTGAGGAAGACGAGGACGACGAGGAAGAGGAGGAGGCTGTGGGTGAGGCTGCGGCGGAAACGGCAGATGGCGACGGCACTGAGGAATTGAGGTACTGCGAGCAATGCTATCGGACAAAACCAGTCTCAGAGTTTCAACCGAGGCCGGATAAAAGAAAAGAAAAGAAAAGAAAGCTTCTTCCGGTACCGAAAAAGCTTGCAAAGTTGTGTTTAAATTGTCGGCACAACAAGCTGAATGCTGCGAAACGTCTAGAGGAGGCGAAAGAAAACGGTGCATACGAAACCAGCTTCCTGACGCGCAGCAAACGTCTTATCACCTATCATCACGCCTACATTGTAACGATTCCATATTTGACAACAACTCAAGAGGAGACTGTGGATTATGAAGCCATTTCAAAAATCTGTACAGCAAATATGAAAAGTCTCGTCTACAACGAGACGGTAAAAGAGGTGCACGGTCAGATACGCACGACGACGTGTGAAGGCGAAAAGAAAGTATACATCGAGTTTGGCATGCACTTGGCAAAGTTTTTGTCTGCTGACTGGTTCAAAAACAAACTTCGCGAAGTGAATATGGAGTTGTTTACGCCTGCTGAATGCGTCGGATGTTTGATCGAAGACTTTATAAAATTCAAGAATGGCGAGCAAGACGACGTCAAACCTTCAGAAGATGACAAAGATGAAGGCGAAGCATCAGTTCCAAAAGAATACGAACAAGTCATCGAACCAGTCACCCTTCCAGAAATGAAAGAGAAGAAAAAAAATGCAAAAGTTTGGAACACTATGAAAATTCGACGCGGGGCTCTTACTATAACAAATGGACTGTTGGCTGAAAAGCGATTTGGTATTCTCGAAACGAAACAAGAGAAATTATCACGAGCAGTTATCTACCTGGTCCGCAAATATCCTGGCCAAGTAAATATGTTTGCAAGTTCGAAATCCATCATTTTCTTTTTCTGGTTTCATCGTTTGTGCACACACGAAGAGTTTCTCATCATTCAAGAAGAGGCAGAAAACCCATCAGAAATTTCGGACGTTGAATTCTGGAACAAGCTGCCTTCTTTCGTTATGTTTATGCGAGAGATAAAAACCGGTGTAACTCTTATCACTAAAAAGGATATTGAAACTTACAAAAAACTGAAGGAAACATCAACTGTTCCAGACCTCCGTCCTCTGAAAAATTCACACGCTCTAAGAGGTCTGAGTGACATCATTCGAAAAATTGAACAGCCTAAGAATCGCATAGATAAGTACCTCGGTCCCTGGCGGTGCGCCTTTTGCAAACTCGACCACAATATCGACACGACGCTCAAGTCAGTTGTTCTTATGATGAATCACATTCAGCTTAAACACGCGATATGGAACCAAGACGAAACGACGGTGAACTTTATGGATTTCACAGAGCGTATGATCTCAAGCATCGGTGGCGGCGACTCGTTGGGCGGTTGGGAAATGCTGTGGGAGCGTTTCAAGCAAGAGCGGAACAGCGGGAATGAATAGTTCACGATTCTTTTGGTGGCAGACACGGCGGCGGCTTTTCGACAACAACAAGTCCGACGCGCGCCACATACAACTTGGCATCAGGGCCGCAACGTTTTGGGTCAAGCCGCACGGCGCGTGCATTGTCGAAATGATGGCTGCCCTGTGAAACTGCAACTAAATACCGGGAGCATGCGCTTTCATTTGCCACGTAGAATGCGCAGCGCAGGCATGGATCTGTAATTTTCAATGACATTGTGTCTTGCGTTTCTTTTAAAAGAAAGCCTTGTACGCTCTCTCTTATAAAAGAAAGGGCGAAAGTTAATACACGTGGCAGTCTCGAGTCCCTCCGCCAGTCCCCCCTCTCCTCCTTCCCCACCCTCCTCCATGGCTGCCGCCCCCGAGCCCGTCGACCTCGCGGCCTTCGACCCGAGCAAGCTGTCCTTCTCCGCGCCCAAGGCGAGCAAGGTGGGCAACAACACGACCGGCGTCAGCGTCAGCCTCAACTACAGCGGAAAGCCGCTCTACGTCAAGACGCCCGTCTTCATGAAGGCGCCGTTCGGCGTCAGCAGCGGGTACAACGGCGGCGGCGAGAAGAAGGAGGTGCGCGTCGAAACGACCGGCGAGGCGGCGAGCGGAAAGCCTCGAGTGCTCACTGACACACGCACTCGATTCCAGGGCGACTCCAACAAGAAGACCATCGATTTGGACATGCCGGTTGACGTGCCGGAGTTGCAGACCATGCGCGACATGCTGAACGCCGTCGACGCCGCTGCCAAGGCGCACATCCGGTCTGAAGCGTCGACGATTTTTGGCGAAGCTGGGCTGAACCTCAAGGGCAAGGTGCGTATTTGCGGGGCAATGTTTTGTTTTGAACTTTTCTGAACGTCCATTTTTATTTGTTTCCAGGCGCTTGCGGACAAGCTCAAGGAGGTGGCGGCCGACACCATCAAGTACTACAGCCCCATTCGGCAGAACAATGAGGCTTATTCGCCGAAATTGAAGATCAGCATCGGCAACGCGTTCGAGGCCATGAACAAGAAGGGTCTGACCAGCATCGAACCGGAGTTTATCCCCAAGCAAAGCGAGATGAAGATGGTTTTCCGCGTGCGCGGCCTGTGGATCAGCGGCCTCATGGTCACGGTTCAGGTGGATGCGCACAGCGCGGTCGTGAATATGGCCGCTAAGCCAAACGCCAAGGCGCTGTTCGCCGATGACGCCGAGCCCGCCGACGAGACGGAGGCTGACAACGGCCACGCTGCCAAGAAGGCTAAGGTGGAGCAGGAGCCTGCCGCGTCCGATGACTTCTAGTCTGGTCGCCAGAAGGAGGACAACCAGGACACCTCCAGTTTTTCGTTTGTTTTATGGCGATGCTTGTAAGGCAGTATTGCATCCATCAAAGTCTGAAAAGCCAACGAGTCCACGTCAGCAGCCAGTTCGAGCCCCCTCCGTCGATCCCATGTCGCCCACCCAAATTAAATCAGCATCACAAAAAGAACTGCAAAGGGAATGAAGCAAATGAAGGTGTGTTTGTTTTGAAAAGATGACGAAGCCTGAAACGCTTGTAAATTTCCTGCGAGTGCATCCATCAGGAATTGTTGATTATTGAGTTCGAAAGCGCTCGCAAAGATGCTCGCCCGCCTCGATTGTCCACATGAAACTGAATCACCGCGCGACACAATTCCATATAGAGTGCCATTTAAAAACAAGGGCCCGCCGCTATCACCCGGGCATGTGCTTACAGGCATCGGCGGCGACTGCGCACACGCGTTGGTAAAACCCAGACATAAATCACTTCCCACTTCCCAAGGTAGCCATTCTGACGAAAAGTGATGCAAGGAGCTCAGCAGGCATGAGGACTTTGGAATTTTCGGCAGCTGCGCGTACTGCAGATTCGAGGACAGACAGCCGCCGCCGCAGGTCTGGCCGCGCCCGACGACGCCCAGCGTGTCGCAGCTGGGTATCAGCGCCCACTGATTTGCAGTTGCAGGCACAAGTGGTTCTGTGGTGTTTATAGGAAACGGCAACACCACAAGCGAAAAGTCGTGCGAATAGTAAGTTAAAGCGCCGTGAAAGCTTGGGTCTAAAATAAAAACATCAGAGTACAGAGACTGCGAAGGTACATACGGCGAGAGCCAGACGCTGCTGTTGAGATATATATAGGCAGCAGACGCATGCGCGACGCAGTGTCCGGCGGTGACCAGGAGCGTGCTGTTCAGAAGACTGGCGCCGCAGAGCCACGTGTCTGATCTTGCAGCGTTCTGGAAAATGACCGTCGCAAAGAACGGAAACTGTGAAAAGTCTACTGGAACTCCATCAAACAGACCCCGGGTTATACAAGCCAAACTAAGAAAGCTTATTAAAGTTGAAAGTGCTCGTCTCATTTACATTCTGTTACATAAGTTTTATTTGAGTCAACAAATACGAAGTACGTACTATGGAGGGACGATTTGAGTGGATCGATCAGGTGCCCCCATTCCCCGTCGACACGCTTTATTTTGATACATTTTCCAGTGCGCACGGCCGCATCACGACGACGTGCTGGATTCCTTACGATGATGTGTTCACGAGCGACCTGTACCGCATCATTATCACCCAAATTAAATGGATTCGGAATGTCGTGGACTCGCCGTCGCTTACCATAAAACGTTCACGCGAGGGTGCCAACGCGCTGCACATTTCCAGCACTGTTCTGGCCGACTTGCACGCCGTGCTTGATATTATTACCGAGTTGGTCAACTTCCGTATCCGCAGCTCTGAGTTCAAGCTGAAGCGAACTCCCAAAACGAATTTCGTGGATGTTTTCACCATCAACAAGTACAACGGAAAGAACATTGTCGGCGAAAAGAACGACGACGGCAAGAACTTTGTGGTCAGCCTATCCGACGTGTTCGGTGTCAAAACTGTCGTGACGTTCCTGAATGCGGAGAGCGTTCGCGTCGCGATTCTGGGCAAGCACGAGAACATCAAAAAGGCTCGCGCATTCTTTGAAAAGTTTGTGGAGAACGTCGGCAAGCACGACTCGCTCACTCTGGAGTCTGAAAAGGAGGAGCAGCAGCGTATCCTGACCGAGGCACGTGAGAGCGTTGCAAGCGCCCCTGTTGCTCCTGCTGCTGTCGACGATGCGCAGCCACCAGAGGACGCGCCTGACAAAATCACTGAGCGCCTGCCGTCGAACGTTGTGAAAGAATGCGAGATCATCAAGGACGAAGAGATCCGCGACGATGACAAAGAAACCACATTCACGACAAACAACTACTCGGGATATGCATCTCGCAGTGCATATCCGATGTTTATCAACAACGCCTATAATTCGCCGGCAACAAACCTGTTCACGGACCCGATGTTTATCAACACGTTCTCTCAAATCTTTGCAAGCTCATTCACGACTGCGTTTGCAAACGCGTGTCGTCAAACCGCCTCGGTTATTAATTATTACAACGTACCACCGCCGGCTGCTGCGATGCGCACGCCTATGCCGCCAGCGGCGCCCCCAATGTCTAACTCCAACGGCGAAGCACCGCCAGCCGTGACCGCCGCCGTTTCAACTGAGGCTGCGTGAAAAATTATATTTCATTTTAATAAACAATGTAAAAAATGAAACCGTTCGCGTGGTCCGTGTGTTTCGCGATCCTCTGTCTGTCCGAGTCTGCGAGCGCAGTAACGTTCGGACGCCGCAAACCAGCAGAGCAGGTGACCATCGAGCACTTTGCTCCGTCTGTGGATGACAACGAGCCAGCTTTCTGGTACAACTATGTCACTCAACAAACGCAATATGAGAAGCCGGACATTTTCCCAACCATCGACAAAGTGACAAACCAGCCATACTGGGTCGGCGCCGACGGCAAGGCGACGTGGGACCGTCCCGCCGCGGCTGACTGGCGCGAGCTGATGACACCGAACGACCAGCCTTACTTCCGCAACGATCAGCTAGATCTCACCGTGTGGGAGCGCCCACCAGAGCTGGGCTGGCGCAAGCTGAGCACCGAGAAATATTTCTTCAAGAACGAGGCGACGGGCGAGACAAAGTGGCCCGAATCCTTTCCGCCTGAATTTGGCACCTATGATGTTAAAACCAAGACTCGTTATTACACTGATGCAAAGACTGGCAAGAGCACGTGGGATCCTCCCAACAAAGAGGCTGCCTGGCGCCGAGCAACTGACTCTGCTACGAACCGCGAGTACTTCTTCAACACAATCACCAACGAGCGTTCGTGGACTGTTCCCGAAAACTCCCACATTGCTTGGGTCGCACATCCGAAAAATCTGGAATTCTAAAACATATATACGCACGTGAGTTTGACAGTTTAAAAAAACAAGCAGCTTCCATCTGTCAGTTGCACCCCCCTTGTCTCAACCATGTCCGAGGGCGAGCTCCTGACAGCGGTGGAGTCCCCCGACCGCCGGTCGGATCTGTCTCCCGCCCGCGAGGAGATTCCAATTGCGTACAACAAGCGCCCTCGCTGGGAGCAGCGTGAGCGCGAGACGGACGGCGGCGCCGCGCGCCGCTCAGCCGCTCCTTACCAGTACAAGCCGGCGCCAGAGCCGACGGCGCCGACGTACCCTCGTTCGCGTGCACTTTCTCAGCCAGCGCACGGTATCGAGCGTCTGCAGTCGAACGGCGGCACGGGCGGCGGATTCCAGAACGGCAACACAAACCAGCCTGTCAGCAAACACCACTTTTACGCCCTGTGCGGCCTGCGCAACAGCATGGTGCGTGACTACGAGGCGTTGGTGGCGATCGTCAACGACCTCCGTCAGAACAAGACGGTGAGCGAGCGTGCCATCGACGAAGTGTCTCGAAACATGGCGGACAAGCTGTGCTGCATTCAATGCGGCGCATATTTCCCGCGCGTCGATTCTTCTATTTTTGTTTTGAAATGCGGTCACATCATTTGCAAGAGCGGCTGCTTCGACCGCATCGGCGCCCGATGCCCGACGTGCCCACCTCCACAGCCCTTCCGCAACAACGGTGGTGGCGCTCAGCAGCCTTGAGCATGGAACGTGTTCCAAGTATCAAGAGCGGTGCACTCCGTGGTATTTGGAGGAACCAGATGGTGAGTATCTTTTTCGTTTTCAAACGCATGTCCGTTGCTGTCGGCGCCCTGCCCCACAAATGACTGCACATAATCACGCGACGATCTTTGGCGAAAAAAAAACGAGTCCACGTCAGCAGCCAGTTCGAGCCCCCTCCGTCGATCCCATGTCGCCTCACCAAATGCAGCTCGACGCTTTTTTTGCGCAAGCGCCGCCGTCGTCGCTGTCACAGCAGCTGTGTGACGATGCGCTCGACACGCCAGCGGGCACGAAGCCGCACGCCGAACGCTTGCTCAAGGAGGAGGAGGAAGAGGAGGACGACGGCGACGACGACGACCACGACGGCGACGCTGGTGACGGTGACGCGCCAGCTTCTGCCGGAGCGGTCGGTGCGCAGCAGACGCCTGACGCTGTGCACACAGCTCTGAAACGAAATCGTGAAGAGACGGCCGAAGAGATTGTGAGCTGCGCTTTTCTCGCCGACGGCCAGTTTGAAATTACCACAAACAGGCGGACGCTTATCATTTCCAAAGACACAGCCGAGTATTTGCACTCCATCAACAAGCTGCGCAACCTGAAAATAAATTGTCAAGGATATATCCACAGCAATCAGACGCCGCTCCACAGACTCGTAGGTGACAAATTCTGCATGACGGATGAGCAAGTTCGCGCGCAGTATCCTGAACATTTCAAAGCACACCCGCACGACAGAATTGTCGTCATGCATCTGGACAACGACAAACTCAACTTTAACAGCGAGAATCTGGAACGCGGGCCGCAGATGCTGAACTTGTACATGCAGATGTGCCAGCCAAGGAAGATGGGCAACGGCTATGCAGGGAAGGTGACGGTGAACAAGAAGCAGGAAGTCACCAAAATCGTCAAAACGGTGCAGGAGGCAAAGCACGCCACGGACATTCTCAAGATGCAAAAAATGCTGCCCGAATTTCGCTCCTTCATTTTCAAGCACGCCATGCACCGCCCTGTCGAATTTGCAGAGCACTACGCGAGCATTGAGACGCTCCTGGCGCGAGCGCCCATGTACGCCAAACGAGTTCAAAAGCCGCAGAAGCCGCGCGAGTCCAAGAACATGTACCAGGCGTTCCGGACGCTTGATGCAGCGCGCAACGCACTCACTGCGGAGCAGTGGAAACTCATCGATTCAATTTTGGCAACGCCGCACGTCGTGCCTTTTGATGATGATTTGGACGCGGTGATTCTGTACACTGGTGCACACGGAAAGCAGATTGTTCTGCTTATGGAGTACCTATTCTACACAGAACATTTGGAGAAGACAAAACCGATGATGGGTACCAACAGCAATGGGTATATCCAAATCAACCTCGCGGATGGTTTGAATTTGCTCCATAACATCATTTTGGACCGCCACCTCCACCAGAGCGCCAATGATGGACTTCAAGGAGGTCACGGCTGGGGCAAGACGCTGGACAATCGCAAGCGCGTCCTTTCGCCGCAGACCGTGAACGAAAACAATTCGCAGCGCGGCCGAGCCGATGTTAAGTCCGTCCCAGGCGTCGTGGGTGTGACGAAGTGGAAGAATGGAAGGTTTCAAGCGCAGATTGGCTCATTTTTTAAGCGAGGTGACATTGTGCATCTCGGGTATTTTGAGACGGTGGAGGAGGCGAGCGCCGCATACCAGTTTGCACTGGCCAACAAGGCGCGGCTTGTGGAGATGTGCAAGGATTTGGAAAACCCAAAGGCTGAGCTTCGCGCGCGATGCCTCGCAAAGTGCTTGTAATTGTATTTATTTATGGTATGCAGTTCCTTTCAATAAAAACGAGACCCGTTTTATGATACATTAAAAAGCAGCTACATCATCTGCAAGGGTGGTTGCTTCGACCGCATCGGTGCCGGATGCCCGGTGTGCCCACCTCCGCAGCCCTTCCGAAACAACGGCGGCGGCGGCGGCGGCGGCGGCGCACGTTAGCATCCTTGAGCGTTGAACGTGTTCCACGTATCGAGAGCCGTGCACGCCGTACTGTTCGGAGGAACCAAATGGGGATCTTTTCCGTTTTCGAACGCATGTCCATTGCTGTCGGCGTTCTGCTGCACGAATGACTGCACGTAACTTCGCAACCGATACTTAGGGGACCAACAGAGCTCATCGCGAGCTCGAGATGACTCGACTATACTTTGAAATCTCTCGCCTTTACGTTCTGGAATCATAACGAATCGCGCATCCTTGAAAGCCCCGACAACTTCCAGAATGGAAAGATCGTCATCGGAAAATAACTTGTAACCATCCCCATCGCCCTTCTCGGCGACAAGAAGCAAACCACTGCAAATGTCTGAAACGTGGGTCCACACGCGACGCTGCGTGCCAGGAGTCACGACAGTGAGTGGTTGTTTCTGAGCGTACTGCTTTCGGAAAATGGCGATACAAGTCGCATACGTTCCAGTTTCAATGTCGCGAGGTCCAAATACGTTGTAGAAGTATGAGATTGCATATTTCAGCCCAAACCAATCAGAATAGTTTTTAATGAGCTGTACGTTTTGTGCTTTCAAAAAAGCATACGGAGACAGGTTGGAATCTTTCATTTGATTTCCGAAAATGCTCGACGACCCGCTATAAATGAATTTGCATCGTTTGGCAACGCAGTACTCGAGCACGCGCTGTGTGCCCAGCGAGTTGGACTGCCACACGTAATCGATATGCTCAAAGCTTGGAACGACCCGAGAAAATTCCGCAAAATGGAACAAAACATCAGGCGCGCAGTCGCTCAGTAGCTTTTGAATGTCCCATGAGTTTCCGTACACGTAACGAATGCGAGTATCTTCGATATGATGCGAGCCTGACGAATGATTATCGAGAACCACGATGTTTTCGCATCTCTTTTGCTTCAAAAGCTCTTCACACAGATTGGAGCCTATGAAACCACACCCCCCGACGACGACAATCTGGTTCCATGTGTGCATTTTGCTTTTGAAAACTTAAACGTATTGTATATTCAATGGTTCGCTTCTTGTGACAGACTGTCGACAGCCGCTTCGACGACTTGTTCAATATTCTCCTCAAAAATAGCCTCAGACTCTGTCGGTGGCATTTCGTCCGACTTGAGGATGGTCACCTCACCGACAACCAGACTCGGGCCATTTGAATTGGCCGAGTTGTTGTGCGTCACCTCAATAATTTCAGCGCTGCTCGAACTTTCCGTGTCGCGACCACTGGAGATGACCGCTTCCACCACGGTCACGCTGCTCGTGTTTTGTGTGCTCTCGATGTGCTGAATGATCTTCGACGCGGCACGCAGAGCCACCTCCTCCACAGCAGCTTCTGCGACTTCGGCCATTGCGTGCACCACCGAAGCCGTCTTGTTGACAAAGGCGTTGATGGCAACTTCCTCAGAAGTTGTTGTTGTTGAAGATGCGTTCTTTTGTGCAAGAGCATCTTGCAGACGGTTGACAGTGTCACTGATGGATGCCAAAATCTTGTGCTCTTCGCTCATCGCAGCTTGGAGCTCCGGGTTGTTTGCAGTTGAAGAGGTCGTCGTGGTCGTCGTGTCGGTCGAAGGTACGTTCCCAGGCGTCGGGGCACCGGCGGAAACAGGGGCAGAAGTTTCGGTGGATACAACGGGCGCCGGCGGAGCAACAAAGTCGGTGAGCGACTGAGGCGCAGGAGCAGGGGCGGGCGCGGTCGCAAGTCCCACAAAACTGAGCAGGTGGCGCAAGCCTTGGACGGGGTTGCCGTGCGCATACAGGCTGTTAAGCTCAGGGTTGTGGTTGGTCCGAACAGCAAGGGCGGGTGCGGCGAGAGACAGCACAACAAACTTCTTCATGTTTTTTGTATGTACATCTCTATTGTTTCAAACAGCAAATACTCTTTCAGAATCCGAATCGCTGAACGCCCTTGCCGGCGCACGAGCGCTTCGGCCGGTCCACCGAGTTGGACTGGAACTCGACGGCTTTGCGCACGCGCATTGGCTTTGGTGCAGGCTCCAGCTCCGCAGCAGCGGGCACGGTCGGCAGCGCCTCGTCGCAGAGTAAAGTGGGTGGCTCAGCCATCTCGACTGGAGAATCCTCGATTGGCAACGCTGGAGGCGCTGCGGCAGACGGCGGCGGCGGCGGCGGCGGAGGAGCTAACGCCGTCGGCTCCGGCTTGGGCTCCGGCTTCGGCTCAGGCACTTTCTCGGCAGCCGTCTCTGCAGCCGGAGCAGGAGCGGGCGCCTCCAGCCGAGCAGGGAGCAGCACCTCAACTGGCAGAGGGCGACCGAACGCAGAAGCGGACGTCGTCGACGCGTTGTCGTGGTGCTCGACGACGACTGGCTGGCTCAACAAGCGCGCCAGAGGCGGCGCAGGTTGGACGCGTGCGCTGCCGAACGAGTGTGCTGTGGGCAGAGGCACGCCTCCAGCCATCTGCACCACAGTCGGGTGCGTTGCGTGCGTGGACGTAAACAGACCGCCAGGAGGCACAGCCGGCGCCGGCGGATTCACGACCAACCCGGTGGCGCTCGTCGGGTCGAAGGGGGCGTGCGAGTGGACGGGAGCTCGAGCTCCGCCGCCGTGTGAAAAGACGTAGAAGCGCCGCGCCTCGCGCTCCGCGTGCTCGCGAACAGCTTTGCTGTAGTCGAAGGACTTGTCGGGTTCGTGGTGCATTGCGCCGGGAACGGGTTCTGGAGGGGGGTGAAGGGGGACTGGCGTCGTGTTTGGTGGAATGTAAATGCTTGCCATGCAGCCATAATCATCTGGTGTTGAACGTTGGATGTAAAACTTATCGCTCATTTTTTTATTTGTTTTTTCTGAGTTTATTTTCCGAGCTTATACGGCGTGCTCGTCGTTTGCTTTCAGCTTGTTGATGTGCATCCGAAGCTCCTCAGAAACATCGGTTCCGACGGAAGGTGGTGGTTGCGATGGCGGTGGTGGTGTTGGCGGCTTTGGCGCTCCACCCGTTTTGGGCACACTGGGAAGCTGTTGATCGAGCGCTTCCGAGTTGGTGTACGCGTGCGTCCGCACAGCTTGCGGCAGGATGCTTTCCAAATTGAGATGCAACTCGTCATTGAGTTGCTCCAGAAGAACATCAGCGTCCTCCTCCTCCACCTCAGCATCATAGGTATCGCTAATAACTTCCTTTGCCATCTCGAAGACTTGCTTTTGCTTTTCGTACTGCTTTACGACGTTGTAAATGCCTTGGACGCCGCTTGAGGTGCTGTTCACATTGATAAGCGCGTGCGTCACATTCTGCATGACTGAATTCATTTCGCCCTGTATTCCAGATTCCAAAAGATCTTGGTTCATGCCGTTGAGAGAAAATATCAAGTTATCTATCCGCGACATTCCACGTCTGCATCGAGCGATCGTCAGGGCTTGGATTTTCAGGTCTGAGGCTTTTTTTGCGTTGGATGCAGAGCTTTTAATATTCAAAATGTACTTTTTCTCGTCTTGATGAAGCTTTTGCTTTTCCCGTTCAAGTTTGCGAATGGATTGTCGAATTTGCATTTGACTGCGTTGAATAACCGTTCGAGGCGTCGGCCCCCACATCTGTTCAGACAAATATTCAGACCAGTCTTCAAAAGTCTCTAACCAAGTTGCCATTTTTTTTACAATACCGCGCTTGCTTTTAAAACAAACAATTAGGATGCGACCTGGTCGTCTGTTAAGACATTTATTTGCGCTAATAAGTATTCCCCTTGTGCGTGCCAGTTGTGGCTGCAGGGCTTACGACCCCAACTTTGCAGGGTCGTGCGTACCTCGGGGAACGTGCAACAGCTGCATAGGCCCCGTGGATGTGGGTGGCGCATGCACGAGCTGGGTGGCGCCAACTGCGTGCCCGTCCGGGCAGTATAACAGCGGCGCAGGAACGGCGTGCACGGGCACAGGGTCGGCAGTCAGCTGCTCACTTGGGACGTGTCTGCCGTGCAACTGTGGCCTCGGGGCAACCATCTCCTTTTGTGACAGCGTGTTTACGGCCAACGCAACGAGTGGACAAAGTAACTTAGTTTGTGCCCCGTGCAGCATACCGACAAATGCTCAATACTTGAGAAACAACTCTTGTGATTTCCAGTGCAACACTGGATATTCGGGAACCACATGCACAGCTTGCATTGCCAGCTGCCCGAACGCGGGCACATATCTTGACGGCACATGTTCGCAGACGTTAAACGGTATTCTCGATTCCGTGCCTCAGTGCGCCGCATGCGGACTGCCTAACGTCGCCAGCTATAGCAGTGGGTGCACTATTTCCGTGTGCATCAACGGTCATCAGCTGGTGGGCAACGCGTGCGTTCCCAACTCGCCGCCACCGAGCCCGCCGCCTCCGCCGCCTAGCCCGCCGCCGCCGCCGAGCCCGCCGAGCCCGCCGCCCCTCGCCGTGCCGTTCACGGCCGAGTGCACAAACGCCGTCACAAACCACTGGTTCGGTGCCACACCTGTGTTTGCATACAACGGTGCAGTAAGTGACAGCGCTGGAAGCGGCAACAACGCCGCGCTGGTGGGCGGCACACTTGCGATGAATGCGGATCACAGTTTGAATTTTACGGGAACTCAATACGCCGAAACACAAACGAAAATTATACCATCAAGCAACTCTATTCAAATTTATTCAAAATTTAAACCTTACTCGATAAGAAATGTCGGAATAATATGGAGAGTGGTTGACTCTTTGACGACAACCACACAATCTGTGCAGATGCAATACAACTGGAACCATACCGTGTCTGTGATAGCAAACACGGCAGCCGGCATAGCGCAGTTTACAAGCTCTACGACGTGCGCAGTGAACACTTATTGCTACGTGATGGTTACTTGCACAAAGTATTTCAGTTCATGTTACATTTCTTAAAGCTTCAATCAGCTTGAAAAAACTTGTAGCGTTTGTGTACAGTTTTCCTCCATGTTTGCGCTTCAATGAAACTTTTAGAATATGCGATGTAGACCACGTCCGAGCATCACAGCTGTGGCAGTAAAAACCGACGTGTTCGAGTGAACGGTCATCAAACTGGTCACATCCACCCGCGAGCACCGAGACAGTTCCAGGCTGGCCTTCTGGCGAGAACCACGTAATCGAGTTCTGTCCTTGCAGCACAGGAGTCACCACTTGTGGAAGGGGCATGTGTGGTGGCGACTCCATCGAACGTATCGTACTTCCGGCTTCGAGCTGAGGTACAGGTTCAAGTTTTGAAAATAAATCTTGCTGCTGAAACGTATGTACAACTTCATCTCCGAAAGAAAGTCGAACGAGCTCAGGTGTGACCCTTAGTCCAAACGCACTTGCGGCTCGACACTTCATCCAGTGGGGGCGCAGCGCATTGAGTGAGCGAACGTAAGCATCCGAACATCTCGAAAAATCAGCAGCTTGATACTCAGGCGGGTCGCTTGGACCAGGAAACACAACAGTGTGAGGTTTCTTGAAGCATCGTTCCTCGTGTCTCCCAAAAGATGCAAAGTTGTCCAACAAGGCTCTGAGTCTCCTCGACGACAGATTCAGGCCGTCAAAGACGCCCGCCAAGTCGCCCAGATGCCGCACGACCTGTGCGTCTGAACGCTGAGCAGCATGGACCAGAGCGTCGAGGACAGAACCTCCCGAAGGAGCTGGCGTATTCTTCACTTTCAGGGCGGCCCGCAAGAGCCACAGCGTCGGCAGGTGGTCCACCACGGCACGTGTCAGGGTGCGTCGAATCGCCTTCTGCGTGTCCAAGTCGAGCTTCGGAGGCTCCACATTCCACCGCGTCACACTGAATGCGACGTCGTCCACCTCCACTACGTATCGAACAAACGGCGCCGCGACGGGTGGCAGTGCAGAAGTGTACCACCGGCTGACTGCTGCTTCTTGGGCAGCGTCTTCGTCGTCGTCGTCGTCGTCGTCGCCCGTCTGAAACCTCAGCCTGCAGGCGTTGGTGGTCCAGCTCCAATCCGAGACGCCGACGATGCGGACGTCGCGCAAAACGGGCATGGCAACGGCTCCGAGTATTTGCACGTTTTAGAAACAAAGTTCAAATGGTACTACGAGTCGTCATTGCATTTATATCTTTTGTACTGACGATAGTGAGTTTACTCTATAATCAAACAATAGCAGCAAGTGCATACTGCACCTTGGCAAGTGCGTGTCTTTGTGCAAAGGTATGGAAGAATTCGAGCGAATACTTTATAGTGTACAGCTGCTGGGCAGCGCTCGCTGCGCTAGGAAGCTGCTGTCGTCCTTCATCCATACTACCAAACGTGATACCTGCTTTGAGCTTTGCATTTTTTGAAGTTGCGAAACGTCAAAAAACTGCAGACATTGCAGCGTGGTCCGTCGCCAGTCGCGTTGCATGTATCAACGCCGGCAACAGCGTGGCAAGGTCATTGCGAAACGGTGGTGTTGACGAGGCTTTGACGCAGCTCACATCTGACAGTTTTTTCATAGCAGATGACGCCATTGCTCAGCAAAGGCTTGTACACAAAGAAAATTTTAAATATGCTCAAACGAACATACCAAAATGGCCAATATCGTGCTCCTGTTTGGTCGCTGCCAATTTGGTGTGTACTGCAAGTTTCGTGTCGACACTTTCTTTTCCTGTCGTGATACTGTCAGTTTATTTCATCGCTCTAGGCGTGGCTTCACAATATCCAATATCTGTCATTCCCGATTTTGACATCGGTGTCGGTTCTGCCGCCGCCTTGATAGAACATACTCCGCGCGACTGTTTCGCGTACACAGCATTGGTTTTAGGTTCAGTTTTGTATGATGCAAGTTTGTCACACACACACATCGCCTATACGTGTGCCCTGCACATTTCGGCAAGTGCTGCACTGTACACTCGCTCTCCCAGCGGAATGTATGTAGCATGTTTTGTTACAAACATATTTCTTCTGTTGTAAAAATTGAGTTGATATTTGATGCGCACAAAAATAAGCAGTAAGTGACATATGATTTTTAGAATCGTTCAAGCTGCTTTGTTTTATGTTCTCTTTGTAAGGGCGCAAGCGGGCGCAGCAACATGTCTTGCAGATGGAACGGCATGTGTTGATGGTCCAAACCCGGACAATATTCTACCTCTTCCATTTTGTGACTCTTGCTGTACATTGCCCACATACGATACCACTGTGATTCAAGATTACAGCCAGACTGTTAAACTCTCGCGCTGCGGTTTAGGTGCTGCGGGTGCTGCGCCAAATCATAGTCCACCCCCAACTGTTGCCCCCCCTGCCAGCAGTCCTCCCCCGCCGTTTGCTCCGGCACAAGCTCAGACTTTTTCTCAGGGTCGTGCGCAAACATTTACGTGCAACGTGAATCCGTTTCCAACAATAGCAACTGCTTACGGGACTGAACCGACCTTTACACAGCTGTGCACATTCACGAATCCTCAGAACACGCAGCCGTGTTTTGGAGACTCCGTCGCAATAAGCTGGGTGAATGGTGCCTGCGATAATCCAGAGAATATGCAAGTTTTTGTGACGCAAACGGCAACTTCTACTGCACCTGTTGGATATCAAGCTATTCAATCCAGCGCATTTTCATCGGTCGTATACGGACAAGCATGCGTTTCGTACTATCAGTCTTACACTTTCGGTATGCAGCAATTAGCATTAACACAAACAAACAACCAGTTTTATGGGCAAGTGTTTGCGACGTGCACACAGAGATACAACACAAACGACTGCGGCGGCACGATTCAAGTCACTTACAATACTCTCTACTCGACTGCAACACAGCAGTGTATACTGACACCTTCGGAAGCTGCGATGATTCCGCCGCCACCTCATCCGTCGCCGCCGCCGCCGCTGCCGCCGCCACCGCAGCCAAACAGACCGCCTCTGCCGCCGCCGCTCCCCGCCTTGACCGTTGCTCCGGCGCAGCCTGGTCTGAGCCCACCACCTAGCCCACCGGTTCCCAGTCCGCCAGCCAAACCACCTCCGATGACACCTCCCAACAACCCGCCACCGTCGCCGTCTCCGCCTCCGCCGTTTCCACCCAACCCGCCGCCAGCGCCGCTGCCCACCTGCGACGTGGTGCTGCAACCCCTGTGCCACGCGTGCTTCGGACGATTCAACGCGGAAAAATGTTCGTGTTTATGTCCCTTTACAAAGACGGAGAGCATCATCATATCATACATCGTGCTTCCCATCGTGAGCTTAATTTTAATTTCTTAAAGTGATAACAGGCGTTTGACACCGGCATCAGTGGATCCGTATTTTTCAATAAGAAAAACTTCGACAGCTTTCCGTGACTGCGGAACCACATCCGGAAACACAGAGCTCCAGTGTCGCTTGCGCTGATTTGAAAACCAGTTTGTAAGCTGTCGAATCGTCACGCCAGTTTCAAACAAAAGTTCCTGCGTCTGAGTCGCATTTGGATAAGGCCATAAAATGTGGTCTGCGAACCAAGCTTTAAGGGCTTCGCTCTTGTGTTCAGGAAAGTAGCTGAATTTTCCCCGCTGTTTAAAAAGAACGGAGTTGTCAAAGGGCGCAGAACGAGGCGTCTTCTTTGTCTTCCGCACAGAAGGTTTGTCGTCTGTAGAAGTCCCCATCTCGACCAACGTTTGTAATGTTTTGTTTTCGTCTTCGTTTGGCGTGACAGGCGCTACAGCCTCGACTTCTGCTTCCGCCTCCGTTTTTACAGCGTCGGCTGACGTCGTCGCGTTCGCCTGAACGCTCAGACTCGGCTCTGACGACGCGTGGTCGAGCGGCGCTTCAAACGAAGCCTTGAGCGCCACGTGCATGTCGAATCGCTCGCGTAGGTCGTGCGCAAACGGCACGAGCTCGTCGACGTCAGAGTCAAACAGCCGCATAAACTGAGCGTTGCGGCACGAGCACATGGCGCAGGACATGCAACGGTTCATGGTAGTCGACGAGCTGTGGAGAGGGGAGCTGGGAAGAAAGCGCACGCTGACGTCAGCATCATTTCGCCGCCTCCTCCCCCACGCCGTTTCTTGTCATGGCGTCAGAGTCCTACGCGCTGTCTGCTGCAGACGAGGCGGCGCTGTTGGCGTCGCTGGTGTTTCCGCGATGCGTCCCGTCCAAGCGGCCGAACCACCAGCACGTCGAGGTTGACGATTCTCGATTTTTCCAAACCAGCTGGTTGCGCGGCGAGCTCCCCGTGTCCCCGAACGCGTACCAGTGGGTGCTGTCGCTGCGCGAGCACAACGTCGCAAGCCTCGACGACTTCAGCTTCGTGAGACAGGTGGCGCACGGCCTCGGTCTGCCCTTTGTCAAGACACCCTTACGATTCGATACAAAAACGCACGAAACAAAGCTTCAGTTTTTTCTATGCGATGGAAACCAAAACCCCATTTCGTGTGTGAACATTTTTACGTTGGAAAACGGAGTCGAAACAGAAATTTCGTCTGACGATGTTACTTATGAACTTATTGCTTCGTCAAAGAATAAATTCTTCAAGGTTCAGTACACGCTCGATATTACCAAAAATCCAGAAGGCAAGTTCTTCCTTCGTGCTGATGCACGCAAAGTTGTCATGAGTTCTTTCCCAGTGTCGGGGTACATGGTGTCGTCGAGCTCTTTACAGCCCGACGCTGGTGCTGCAGCGATTCCAGCCCACGTGCCATTTGCTCCGCTTCGTCCACACCTCAAGTTTCTTCCGGCGAATTGGATGCGTGTGCTTGATTCCCATGGCAACCCGCACTTGCTGAACACGACGACGGGCGAAAGCGTTCCGGAAATTATTGAGAACTCTCCGTTTTAGTTTCTTGTGTTTCTTCCTTGATGGAGTGGATAGGAGGCCCTTCATTGTGTTCTTTGCGCAAACTGTGGAGCTTCTGATGTTGATAGTAAGCCACGCCAGCAAAGGCGACAGAGTATCCAAAGAAACTTGTTTTGGAAATGGCATCGTGGAAAATTTTAGAAGAGAGAATGATAAGGATCCAGTCTTTGACGACTCCGCATATGTTCATTGTGAGCGCGCTGGATTTCTGAATGACCGAGAAGACAATGTAGTTTAAAAAGAATGCAGAACATCCATTGGCTGCAAATATGTAAATAAACATCTTGTCGTGCATGTTGTCCATCTCAAAGTTCCGTAGGGCAGGCAGCTCGTAGAGATACCACATCGGCAAAAGAAAAAACGCACACACAGGCAACACGAAAGCCATGCTGGCAATTGGCGTAATCTTAACACCTTTGGCCTGCAGGAGCTTTTGAATGAGGACGATGCGAACGCCCTCAGCCACGACCGCTGATGCTTGGAATATGAATCCTAACCATGAAAAGGCCACTTCGCCGTAGGAGGCAATGAGCACGCCCACAAATATGATAATCATAACAAGAAACGTTTTTCTTTGAAATTCTTCTACAAAAAGCGCCACACCCACCAGATATACGACCGCCGGTGTTGACGCCTTGACCATCTGAAGAATTGACACGGACAAGTAGCTGTATGCCGCGTTGTTGCAGAACAAACTGATGGCAAACAGCGCGCTGACTGGAAGCATGCCACGAAAAAACACATCAACAGTTATGGCGCTCATGTCCGGTTTTTCGATAAGTTTTGTTTTTATAAACAGCCAAGACAGTGACGAGCAGAAAACCATATGAAACAATGTTAAGGTGCATGGAAATGGAAACCCAAAAGGCACGAGAATGTACTTGTTTTGTATGATGAGACACACTGATGAGAATACCCATAGAAAAAGGTTGACGTAAATTAGAATACCTTGACGCGCAGTGGCATGCGACACGCCACAGCTAGCTTGAAGAGTCTCGATACAGGGTGCGCACGCTACCATTTTTTGCTCATACATAGAAACTCTTTCAAACTTAAATAACAAGAAATGAAAGACTTAATTTTGCCACTTGTTATTTTATTTTCAGGTGCAAGTTCAGTTTTATCACAAACATATCCGGCCGTAGAACCTCTACAAAAGCTTTTCAGTACTGCGCCACTTGTCAAAACCTTGCCTGCACCAGATTGCGCAGGGGCGTTGGTTGGATGTGGTGTTTTGCCAAGAATTGCACCTACTATTCCAACTACACCACTCACCCCGTGTTTTCTCAATCCCCCGTGTTACAATTATGGCACACCGTCGCAAATGTCGTGCATCACGTCAAATAACCAAGCGTATTTTGTAAGTGATGTATGCACAACTGGATATTATTTTGGATTTATTTCAAAAGTGAACACCTTCTGGCGCTATGGGGTTTGTGCGCAGACTTTGGGGTTGTCACCAACTGTTCTGGTTGTCAAGAACGGTATTATTTCACTTCTGGTTCCCGTGACTGATACGACGGTATCTCCTCCCGTTACGTACTACGCGCTCGGTCCCGTTCCACAAACAACAAGTCCTTTTGGTGATGGCCCTTCATTTGGTCTCATTCCCAATACTGTACCAGCAACATCGATGGCTTGGGCCTCCGATGCTGGTTTTACAAATGGCAATCGCATGTACGCCGTCAATTCGTCAGCAGCTCCTGCTTACAGCTGCGTTACGGCATTTATTAACAGAAATATTGCAACAGCTGGTACGGCATCTTCTTTGTTTCCTCTGGCATACGAACTAGCAATGAGCACAACACGCTGCAATTTTGGTTTCGTTGACAATCAGGGTGATTGGCCTTCATACTATTCGACAACGGCGGATGTAAGCATCTTGTGCCTTGCGCCGCCGGTTATCAACCCCCCGCCGCCGTCGCCGCATCCACCGCCACCACCTCCGTCGCCACCACCTCCATCACCACCGCCGCCGCCGCATCCGCCACCACCTCACCCGCCGCCGCCGAGCCCACCGCCACCGCCACCACCACATCCACCTCCGCCGAGCCCTCCGCCACCGAGTCCGCCGCCGCCGCACCCGTTCCCTCCCACACCGCCAAACGCAGCGAGTCCACCGCCTCGTCCTCCGCCTCCTCCACCGAGCCCCCACCCACCATCACCACCGCCTCCTCCGCCGCCGAGTCCACCACCGCCATCGCCACCACCACCAAACCCGCCACCCAAACCGCCTAGCCCGCCTGCAGCAATAGCGCCCGGTGTGCCAGCTGCCTGGCAGATTTATACGCCCGATCCTCTGGCGAGTGACACGTTCGGCACGACGTTTCCGCAGCAGACGTGCGGTACAAACACGCAGTCCACCTACTTTGGATGCTATCCGCTCAACTATCAAAAGCTGACAAACGCACAGGTGGTTGCTGCTAGCGCTGGCGACCTGAACTACATGGAGACCAACGGCTTTATGGACACATTCATGACCTTCAATGCTTCGCGATGGATCCCGCTGGGCAGCCTACCACCGCCTCCCGGCAAAAACCCAGAGTATGGAAGCACGGCGAACTTTTTGAATGCCCCGTGGGGGTACCAGACGTTCGGGGCCTACCAGGTGCGCTCAGCTCAGTTTTCTCTCATTTGAAGGCATTTTCTAACGCATGTTTGCAAAACAGGATCACTGTCCAGCCGCCGGAGCCGTCGGCGCAGCATCTCCAGCGTCGTGCACCCTTATCGACCCCAATCAAATGCAAGTCGGCGTTCAGTTCAGCGACGGTTCTACTGGTGCACAACTAAGCTTGAGCCAGAGCCCATGCTTCTTTGCAAACGGTACAAACAACCCATACTGCTGCCAGAACCAAAACATCATTAAAAAGATCAACGGCGTATCACAGTCCTTCAATGTGCCAGTGTGCGCCAGCTGGAGTGGCAGCCACTTGAGCAGCCAGTTCGGTCTTCAGTATGGTATCATCGAGATTGAAGCACAGTTCAACTTGCCGGCAGCTGGTGGCGCGTATGCATTCTTCGGTTCGTACATTTTCGGATGCCACGACCAGTCTGGAAACGCATTTTCATCAACGACACTCAACTGTGACCCAAGCTGGAACGAAATCGATCAGCTCTTCTATCAAGATCCATACAACGGATACACCTTTGGTACGGCACTCTTTATCAGCTCAACTCCAACAAATCCATCCGTAAGCATCGGGCCGGTCAGTGGTCTTGGAGCTCGCCACGACGCCACGGGCACGGGAAACACTTCGTGCCTTATCGTCAACAACCCCCCCAACACGGATTGCAGCCACGCCAATCAAAACGCTTGGAGCTCCTGCCCAAGCTCGCCGCAGTGTTTGTCACAGGCGTTCCCTGGAGCTACCACCATTGGATATCCAACGGACCCAACTCTGGTCGGTGGTCTCGTGAACGGTAAAAATAACATCAAGCCTTATACCTCAGCTCTGGCTACCAGCTGGAATAATTACAAACTAATTTGGACGCCTACATGGCTCGCGTGGATGATCAACAACCAAGTGTATCGCAACGAGAGCAACTACGTACGCAACCTGGTCCCAGTACCACCGTACCAGGGGTTGAAGGCGGGCAACGTGCCGTGGCGCGCCGTGTCGCAGCGCCCGCTGCTGCGCACCAACATTGGCAGCACGCCGTACATCCAAGGGACGTGCGTGAGCCTCAACTGCGGTGCTCTTTTGAACAAAGTTGTGAGCGCGCCCACAGGCACCATCCTTGGTCTTGATGGCACGCTGTACGCACAGCACACGCTAAACACGGTTGCCAAGACTGCGACCCTCAACTTGACTGCCAGCGGCCTCGCTACAGACGGCAGCTGGGCCAACGCGGCATGCAGCCCGTGCAACCTGTTCACTCCTGGTGCCGGTCCAACAATTACCACTGTCAACGTGCAGGTGACAGGTGCCAGCATCGTCTATTTGCCAAACTCAACAGTCTCTATTCGCCGCTACGCATACACGCCGTTGAACGCAGCTGCCGTTGCCAACGCGCTCGTGCAGCAGAACAGCTGGGCATCCTCGACTCCACCACCAGCTGCATGCAACATGGCTGTCCTTAAAAACGGATACACATTTGGTGCTGGTTGCACACAAGTTGCATGCCCCAACACAACGGGAACCTTCTACGACCGACCGGGATGCACTTCGTTCCTTAAATGCAAAAACCCACTCGCCCCCGGTCAAGAGTACCAAACATCATTCACAACGGTCGACATGTACGACCCTCTATTCTGCGGACGTACTGGTGTACCAGCCTATCCACACTGCTCGTGCACCTTGCCCTATTGCCAAGTCGTGGTCCCCTCCAGCGACGTAGGCGGGACGGGCCAAGAGGAGTGCATCTGCAACCAAGGCAGCACAACTGACACGACTGACAGCACCGCTGTCTTCTTCTCGCACCCCATGCCCAAATGCCCCGTGATGAATGCTGTCAATCGGGTGGCCAACCCGAGCCCGCCGCCACCACCGAGCCCGCCACCACCGCACCCGCCGCCGCCCAGCCCACGCCCGCCACCACCCAGCCCGGCACCACCACCAGAAGTTGTGCTCCCTTCAGGAGCATCCGTGGTAACGTGCAGCGCCACCAGCACGGGCTTTATTGTTCAAAACTGCCAAGCTGCGTTTGCCGCAGTTGGTTTACCAGCCGTGCTCGCCACGCAAATTTGCGGCGTATACACACAGACATCGGCCAAGGGCGAAGACAACGTGCCTGTGCTGCGCAACACACAGTCGGGAGTCACTTTGACCTATTCCAATGCAGTTACTTTCCCGTTAGAACTGTATGATGCTGCTCCAGGCACGGGTATCAGCACGTCGCAAGCAATCGTGACAAGCAGTGGCCAATTTTTCTATTTTGGTAACGTATCGGGTGCAACCAACGTGACGTACAACGGAATGACGTATCCTATCCTGAACGCCTCTGCGCCAATCTATTCGAACGGTTTTAATCCAGCCAATGCATTCAATACAGGTGCCTGGCAGACGTACTTGGATGGTTTGACAGATTTCATTTTTGGCTTTGTACTTCCTATGACATCCACGAGCTGTGCTGCGTCAACGCACTGCACATCAGTGACAACGTATGCACACATTGTTCAAAACGTGGGTATCCAATTCAACTGCTTCACAGTGCCCAGCCCACCAGGAGTGTCGAGCCCTCCACCCTTGCCACCGCCGCCACCGCACCCGCCGAGCCCGCCAATGAGCCCTCCGCCGAGTCCGCCAAGGAGCCCACCACCGAGTCCGTCGCCACCACCGCCTCCTGTGCAACCACCGCCGTTCCCGCCGCTCACAGGCACGCAAGTGCTCAGCGGAACTCTGCAGCTCGATGGTTCGGTGTATACGCCGCTTTTTGTAAGCACCTTTGACAACCGACAGCTTTTGATCAACACGCTTTCGGCTCAGCTGGGTATCCCACCAAACGAGTTGCAGCTGACAGGCATTACTCAGAACGGCGTGAACGTCGTCATCAACTACGCGGTTCGCGTGCCTGGCAGTCAAATCATCCAGACACAAAACACCGTGAACAACCTTAAACTGGCAAACATTTACGAAACTTATCCTCTCATTCAGGGTTTGACTGTAGGGGCAACTTCAGTGACTGTTGCCCCACCGGCACCGCCTAGCCCGCCGCTGGCGCCCCCAACCCCACCAGCACCGCCGCATAAAGCGAATGAAGGCACCGTGCAAATGGTGTTTTATGTGGTTCTGGGCGTGAGCGTGGGCGCAGTCGTGGTGGGTGGTGTCATCGGCTGCGTGGTCTGCTGGCCGCGCCGGATGAAGCGTACCAAAGCGCGCAGAACACACAAAGACGAGCTTCAACAAGAGCTTCTAGGAATCTAACTTTCCTTAATTAAATATACGTTTCTCACATCGGGTCGCCAACTGGATGCGCCCGCTTCCGTCTCGCACCCACCCCCCAAAGTCGATACACTCCATCCCTGCTCCGCCTTGCAAGGGGACATTGTTGTAATAGAGCAGCGACCACGCCAAACGCGCCAGCGTCCCATCGTTCGGAGTGTACGTCAGCTTTGCGCGATTCATTTTGTCGCTCGCAGCCACGATGGTGGCGTGCAGCACGCCAGTGTCTAAATTCGATGGCGTAATTTTGGTCTTGGACTGCGCGAGTTGCTTGGCCATGACATTCATGTACTCGGGCCATTTCGGACAGAATTTGACCATCGCCCCCAGGTAGTCACACCCACGCGTGAGTGCCAGCGCCCCGAATTCAAAGCATGTGATGTTGTATGTTTTATTTATTGCTTTTGATAATTTGTCAATATCAATTGTCAAATAGTCGAAGAAACCAGTTTTTCTGTTGTAGTTGCTCAACTCGATAATCATGTTTTTAAAAACGTGCGAATGCAACAGCCCAGTAAGCACCCAATCGGTGTCGACAGTAATGCTCTTGATACGTTCGCAGTTGTGCTGCGTTTGCATGACAAAGGCGGCTAGCACGCCAGAGACGTCAGCCTCGCCGTGCATTTCTCTTTGCAAGTCTGGTCGCTCCAGCACACTTGTTCGGGTAAACTGGCGCGGCGTGCTGCCACCAAAGATGTACAGCGTCTCCAACGAGTGCTGCGTGCTGTTCTGAAACTGGTGGACGATCTGGTTGACGATGTACTCGCAGAGCATCAGGCGCAGCTTGCGCATGCTGATGAGGTCGGCATACAGCTCGTCGTCAAGGACGTCGAACGAGAGCATGCGTTCGACCTGTTCCACCGTTATCTGGCGCTCCGGTTGACGACGGTTCCGCCACTCGATCTGCTTAGCCTCGGGCGAGTGCACGGCGCTGTCGAAGCAGAGCGCGGCGACACGTGCGTCTCGTATGGGCCGCCAGAAGCTCTGCGCGAGACGTAAAGCCGCGCTGTCCTCGTGCTCCGCTGGCTTGAAAAGGTGCAAGAAAACCATGACATCGAGAACGACGCCGTCGACGGTCTGCACCGCACCGTTCAAGACGGCGTCGGGAAACGTCGTCCTGACGTACTGCTTGAATTCAGAACCCAGACCCATGGACACCAAAGGGCTCGGCGGAGGATGCACCAATGTACAACTTTGCAAAGTTTTCCAAAGCAAAAACAACAGATGCCTTACACTGAACGAAAGGTTGAAAAGAACAAGTACTCTGTGAAGAAAGGCTCGCACGTGTTTAGCAAACACACGAGCAAGACCAAAGCGGACAAACAGGTTCGCTTGTTGAACGCGATCGACCACGGGTGGAAACCGACTGGAAAGGCAAAGGGCAAATGATGTTTCATTACAAGCTTGTATCACTAGGTAACAGCAAGCCCGATATTTTATAGATATATCCATTGTTTTTCGCCTCGAAAAGTTCTAAAATCTTTTTGTCTTTCGAGTCTGTTTGTACATCCTTTACCCTGACACCTTCGTCGTCAATAATCACCGCAAGCACCTGGCCGTTCGATGCGTCATATTGTTTGGTGAAATCTCCGTCTTCGGTGCCACCTTCTGTGCTTGTGATCTCTTCATACGTCACCGCTTCTTCGATAATGTGATACGCAATGATGTTGCGCAGCTTCTTCTTATCAATTCCAGAGTAGAAAGACATGGGATCTTTGAAACCCTTGCCATATTCACGGAACATCTTCATGAGAGCGGTATTTGTCGGAGCGAAGATTGTGACATTCTCTTGTGGCAAAGTTATTCCGCACATCGTGACGAGTTTATCAAACATTGAAAAAATGTCTTCAGGTGGAGTTGAGTAAAATCGTATAATGTCAGAGATTGTAAGATCTGTATGCTCCTCCTTTTCAAAAAACTTCCGAATCGAGCGTACCAGTCCGAAGCTCATGATGACCTCTTTTACAACTTAATTCTTCCAAATCAAGTATAACAAAAGATAGATGACGTCCCCACAGAACAGCCCCCTCCCCTCGTCCTGCTGCTCATCGTCTCGGCGCAACGGCCTCCTCATCTTCCGACGAATGAAGACGTCCTGCTCCGCCTCTTCCTCCGACAACGGTAGCGTCGACGCCGTCGACGTCACGACGGCTACTCGGTGTCGCGGCGCGTTTCGCGTGCTGCCCACGATCCACGACGCCCTCGACAGCTTCGAAGGCACCTTCTGCGAGCTCGAAGAGCGCTCCAGCGAACTGTTTGACGCTGTACACGACGCGCAGGGCACGTCGGACCTTGCCGGCGCCATGCTGAAACTCCTGGTGTCGTCGAACAGTGTGAATGAGGCACGTGAAGCTATTCTGCTCACTCGGGTCGCGGTAAACTTGGGCTTTGGATGCGCAATGTTCGACTGGAACGCTACGACAGTTTTCAAGCAGTTCCTTCAAAAGTTTATCAGTGACAGTTTGACCATGCACCTCCTGCTGAGCGTGTACGTGCGTTTCTTTCGAATTTGCACCGACAACTGCACGCACAAGATAGAGCTGTGTCACCACGAGGGGCTACTGTTCGAATCATGCAACTTGATATTGGATAACCACAAGAAAGACAAGACGTTCTGCGCTCAGATTCTTCTGGTGCGGTCTTACGTCCTTGAGGTTGTCAAAGGCGAAGAGGACAAAAAGCTGGTTGACGAATGGAAAAACAAACAAGACATTGCAGACTTCAACGCAGCGATGTTGATTGCTGAGGAGGAGATTTCGAAAACGAAAAAAGCGGAAAAGGCGGCGAAACAATCTAAAGTACCGAAAAAGAAGGTGCCTCCTCCTGCCAAAAAAAAGGTGATGCCGCCTCCTTCTGCAGCGCCGCAGACTGCAGCGCCACCGCCGTCGCGTGTGCGCTCATCGCAGGAGGAGGATGCGGAGTACGAGCGCATGCTCCAAGAGCGTCGCGTCGAGTTGGAGCGAATGCAAATGGAAAAGGAGCGCATCGAAGCCGAAAAGATCTCAACGATGTTGTCGAGACGCACCTATTCGCAGGACGACTTGGCCGACTTGTACAGCATCGAAGATACCGTCGTGGTGTCGGTCCTTGAGTCGATACTTTTGTAAAATGAGAACAGTGTACAAAATGAAATGGTTGCTTGTTGGACTATTGTGTACTCTTCCCTCGAGTTTCAGTCTCAAACAGGTTGCCCGTCTTGAAAGAGACGCGCTCTTGGCACACACAAACCTCGTACCCGGCGTCGCCGCGCCGGTGGCTGTGGTGTGCATCGCAGACTGGGTGGACGGCACGCCCAAGCAGCGCCTCCAGAAAGAGCTCGTGGCGAACTGGGCGCGCACAACGCGCGCTGCGGGACTCGAATGCTCTGTCGTCCTGTGCACGCCGCTCAACCTGACACATTCGGACGTGCAGTCGCTCTCAAAAGGCGACTCATGTGCGGTGTTGCACAGCACCGATGCATCGTGCCTGCAAAATACACGACTGGGGCGCTGGAGCGTTGTGCGCAGCATGCTACAGTGGGGCATCAGTGTCATCAACAGCGACCCGGATGCGGTGTTTACCAGCACGTCTTTCATACCGTACCTCAGCGCGTTGTTGCAGAAGCACCCGTTTTTGGATGTGGCAACCATGAGCGACGCAAGCACGAGCACCACAACTGAGCTGCTGCACGTGAGCCACTCGGGTGTGGGCGCCACGATGTGGGACAGGTCTTTTCCAAACACCAAACGGTTTGGAAACACATTCATCACTAAAACAGAAAACGCTTGGAAAGATCAACAAATACTCAAAATTCTTCCGAGTCTGATAGCAGGAACACACCAGCTCGGACTCGAAGACCCCAACAACTGCCAGCACCAATACAACACTGGATGGATGTTTTGGAAAGCCACGAATCGTAGCATAAGCTTGCTTTCCGAATGGATCCGGCAGATCGAGCCTATGCTTCAGTCGTTCAATCCAGACGATCAGCTCACCTTTTACAAGCTGGCACGCACCAACGCCCAGTACTGCAACTTGCCAACAGCAACGCCGTCGACGCTGACGTTGGATACGTGCGGTGGCGACCCAGCGCTGCAGCCCGCTTGGGCTGGTACAGCTTGTCTCGGACTCTTGAACCTCGTGCAGTTTGCCAACGGTTTTGTGTACCAATCGCAAAGGGCGCACGAGCAGTACGGCGTCGTGCCTCACGTGTATCACGCTACATACAGTCAAAACAAACGACTGTCCCTCGAGGAGGAGGGTTTCTTTTACGAACATCGACCGGTCGACGAAATGTTTCTCGCATACGAAGAGGATGTGCCGCAATATTTTTTTGGCGGAAACTTTACGACGTGGCAAAACTCATACGAGCTTGTTCAACATCAGCTAAAACAGTTTCGCAGCGCGCTCAGAATGGCCATTCTGTTGAACCGCACGATCGTGTTGCCGCGTATGGCGTTGGCTTGTCAATGCTTCTTCTACGCACCGGAACCAACGAGCTGCACTATCACGGGCATTCGCATGCGTTTGCCCTACGTCGCGCCGACGGACCACTGGCTCAAGAGCGACCAGATGACAATTCCTTTCAAGGGTCCTGGATTTTACAATGATAAAAAACACGTGTTCGTACACAAGATTGACATGGAAACTGTGCGTCAAGGAGACACGCAACTTCTAAACGAGTTTTTAAAACTGTCGAAAATTAAATACTTGAAAGTGACTGGAAACTTGCACGACCATCACATGTATATACAAGAGGCAAAGAAGCGTGCAGTTCTGGAAGATCTTGAACAGAGAGTGTTGGGGAGTTGGTGTTGTGCCGACGAGGGAGTGCACCCGAATGTCAAAACGTTCAAAGCGAGGTACACGTGGTCAGAGGAGGGAAAGCTGACAGACGCAAACGACAAGCAGTATGGACATGGGACGTGTGGACTATAAGAGAATTTCCCATATTTCCCATAGTTGTCCCCCTCGCCGAGCCAGTTGCCGCACAGTCAGTGCCGTCGTCGCCCCCGCCTCCCTACCCACCCATGTCGCACCTCCACGGTCTCCAAACGCTGTCCACCGTCGCAGAGACGATGAACGGTGGCAGCGGCGCGAAGAACGACAGCGTGTCTTTCAACGACAGTGCGCTGTCCGATTCCTATGCGACAGCCTTGCAAGACTACAAGGCGAACCCGACTGACCCGCAAAACCTCGAGCTGCTTCGACTGTGCATGCTCGGCCGGCTCCGCGTGTGGGCGGCACGAGCCGCGTTCGAGAAGCACTACCAGATTCTCCCTTTTTTGAAGGATGGAAGCGGTTTATGCATCGACTTTTGTGCGTTTATCTACTTTCAAGACCATTTTTACTCTTTCAAAGTTATATTCCAGTGCGTTGACAACACGATATTTGCAAACGTGTATACGTTACGCAAAAAGTTCCTTGAGTCCAACAACGAGGTGGCTGTTTCTGCGAACATAGAGTGCAACGACCACATGGCTTTTGTCTACAATCAGTATAGAACATCGGGGATGGACGCCTTTTTGGAAACCTCTGCAAACCGGCTATACACGGCTGGTTTTGCAATCATGCTGCTGATTCAAAGCGCGGAACTGCAGCAAGAGCTCGCCCCTGGAAACGTGTGGCATGTGATTTGCAAATGAAAAATACAAGCTCTTGATGCAAATAATTATAAAAACGTACAGCACATGAGCAGTGTCAGTGGTTTAGATGAGCGGGCCGGAGGGTCGGGCGCGACGCGCGTCTTTCCGGTGAACGGCGGGGGCAGTTTCGGTGGCGTTCCATGCTCGTTGCTCGAGGGGAAGAAACAGCACGTATGCGGTTTCTGTTTGTATGAGGGAAAAAACACAGATGACGACGACTCTCTCGCGGGCGAGGAGCGCAAGTGCTTGATCACAAAACTCCGCCAGTTTATCCAACAGAACACAGGCAGGATGAATTTATCGACCATCTGTCGAATGTGTGAGGACATTGTACTGGCAACGTCTGCGTCAGTTGATCCAAGCGAATGGACTGCTGAGTTGATATATGAACATTTCACAATGAATGACGGCGAATCTGACAAACTGCTGTGGGCTGAACGGATCAGTGGAGTCGCGAGGCTTATCAATTCGCTAGAAGGCGAGCTGGGCAGAAAACGCAAGACTATGGATGCGAATCCCGAGGAGGAAGACTCTGTTGTGGGGGGCGAAGGGAAGCAGGCAGTCAGCGTAAATTTCTCTACGGCAAACATGTATATCAAGAGCGTAGATTGCTGGATCAAACTACAGCGCTTGAAACCTAAAACGTGAAATTACAAAATATACAAACAAAACCTGGAAAAACTGTCCAGTTCTTCAGTCTTCCCTTCGTTTCGTGCAAATAGAGTGTTTGCAAACTGAGACATCCATTTGAACATCTCCCTAATATTATAAAACTTACGTTTGGAAAATATCCTTGATAACATTTGGTTCCATCCAGTTTGCTTTCAAACGTTTCGCGCTCGCCTCGACAGATTTGACGAGTTTCTCGTGCATGGTGACTCTCGCCAGCGCCTCAACGTCCGCTTGTGAAGTGTGAGCGTTGGCAAAGTCTTCTTCAAAAAGAAACTTGTATACAGATGCGAGACGGTAAGACCCATTGACATCTTTGCGTTTAATCACTTGGCGCGCAACCACGAGCGGGTCTGCAGCATACACATTCTCGAACGCTGGGAAAGCAGATGCGTCCATCCTCGAGTTTTCCATCGCCAGCAACAGAAGGTCGTATCGAAAGCAATTGTAGGCGACGAAGACGGGCGTTGGTCCAGCAACTTTCAGTACCCAGTGCATGAATCGCGGGCCAACTGTTTCCCACGTTTCGCACTCTGCGACCTCGGCATCGTAAATTCCGTGAATACGACTCGCTTCGAGTGGAATGGGAATGCACGGGTTGACAAATGCATGAAACGCATCATCTTTGCATATAGCCGAAATTGAAACGATTTTGCATGTTGGGATGTCAAGCCCCGTAGTTTCCAAGTCAAAGTAAACAAACGCAGGCAGAAGCACCGGCATGTTTTCAGAACATATATAGTTGCTTTCCAAAATGAAATAGTACTGCAAAGACATGCAGAAGCACAAGCGAGCTGTGAGCGAGACGACGAAAAAGCATGTCGCTGCTCGGCAAAGCTGGAGATGCAACGTCTGTCAAAACATGTTAACGGCCTTTTACGATGTTGATCACATTCAAGCGTTGTGGCGTGGAGGCAGCAACGACGACAGCAATCTGCAAGCGCTTTGCAAAGAGTGCCATGCCCAAAAGGGCCATGAAGAGCGCATCGCGCAGCGCCTCAAGGAAATGGACTCTGCTCGCATGAATGATGTCCAGCGCTTCTTCAGCAAAAATGAAACTGGGTACATTCCATACAGTTTTTTCGTGTTTATCATGACAGAATATGGGTTTTGGCAACGAGCTGATGTCGAGAGAATCATGTTGCATCTGCAACTCAGCAAATCCATGTCCGTCATGCAGTTTCCACTTATTTTCTGGAGCCCGTACTTCATGGCAAGCAACTTTCAGGAAGCATGCGAAAGAGACGTATTCGTCAAAGGGCTGAGCCCAAGGGCCGTCGAGACGTTCGTGCATGCGCGCGGCATGAAGACGCAGCAACAGAAGGTGGCTGCCCACAACAGACAAAAAAGAAACTCGAGGACGACCCAGCTGCAGCAGAGTACTCGGAGCACACAGGCGAGCGGTGCAGCGGTGATGATGGCGGGAGTTGCTCTTAATTTATGGGAGAACTTTAGGCGTGTGCCGCCAGAGAGGACTTGATTCACACATTTCAAATATCATCATCAGAGTCTTCGTCGCTCGTGTCTTGCTTGTCCACCTGTGTGCGCTTCAGGTAATCCTTGACATTCTCAGCATCTTCGTTCAAATCGCTGCGGCGTGGAATGTGCGCCTCAACCTGCAGAGCGATGTGTCCAGAGATCGTTTTGATATCGACCAAGTTGTTTTCTTTAGCCAGATCCAACACCTTCAAAACAACTTTCATGCTGCTGAGATCAAAACTGCTTGATTGAACCTGAGCTAATTTTTTTTTGTATGCCTGAACCACTTTGGTATAAAGCTCAAAAGGAATCTTCAGAATCGTCTTGTCGTCTGCACTGAAAAACTTGTCGTTCTCGAGAAGCCGCGGACTAATAATTTTGTTCTTTACCGAAAGCGCGTAGTCCATCAGTTTCGCACACAGGCTATCCTTTTTGACTAGTTTGAAAGACTCTCCGTTCGGCCCGGGTACTGTGTACGTCGTCGTGTTCTTTTCCAGAGTGTCGAGATTGAATGACCAGAAAGAACGGTGTTCTTGGGTCAGAGCTGGTGGGTTCAGCATCACTGTGTTATTGCCGCCTTTGTAAAACATAAACAATGGGTAGCCCGATTGAATCACAAGGTCCGAAGTGTTGTGCTTCGTGACAAACTTGCTAAACAGAGGTTTTCCGCTTGCGTCATAGATTTCCAACGCACAGAAACGCTCCATTTCGCCTAAAGAGGTTCCCAGCACGCGAAGCGAAATTGGTACGGTGCGAGTTGGATCGTAACTTGCAAGCTTGTTGGACACTTCGATGTCGTCGGCGGCTCGCACGATATCAGAGAAACGAATGGTTACAGAGGCTGCCTGCTTGCTGAAGGACCCCAAAATGTTGTTAAATCCAGCGACGAATGTGAGAGTGCACCGATTCGTCTTTGCAGCAACGGAGAATGGCCCGAGTCCACCACCGTCGCCGCTCGTCTGCTGCAAACGTCGGCGCAGCGCCGTCATACGATCTTCGCCTCCAGCCTCATCACTCTCGTCATCCTCATCGTCGTCGTCCCCATCATCATCTTCGTCCTCGCTCGAACTTCCTTTCAAACGATTTTGCGCCCCGCCGTTGGCAGCAGCACTGTTCGGGAGCGGTGCTTTGGGAGCGCTGCCTTGGCGTTTCAGCAACTCGCCCCCAGTCGGCAGCGTACGGCTTGCGATGCGGTGACCGCCGACGAGCGTCGTCTTGCGCGCCCCTGTCTGTGCACGGAGCGGGTTCGCCAGGTAGCGTTCACTAGGCAGCTCATCAAGTTTGATTGCCGTGGTCCGAAGTGACATTTTTTCGTATGTATTACACGTTTTTAAGAAACGTTTATATTGCTACGTCTCATCGTTTGAAAAGGGAGGTTGCGTGTATGTGATGGCATGAAACGAACAAAAAGCTGCTCCCCCTACCAAGCCAATGCAGAAGAGCTGCAATGCGCTTGTGAAGAAGATGATTGAAAAAACATACGCAATGGCGGTTGCATAGAAAACCTTTTTTTTCGTCTTGACGATACTTGAGATTCCCTTCAGGTCTCGCATCACCGCATACGCGGCTACAGCTCCGAGGGCCAAGAGCGCGGATGCTCTAAGGTTCGACAGGATGGCCAGAGCGATGAATCCGGCGAGAACGCACGCATAATTGTTTTTGAACTGCTTAAAGTTTTGATACGCTTTGACCTGTCCATCCTCAAATGAAATGGGTTTTTCAAAATACGACTGCTCGAAAAAACTTCGCCAGTTGGTCACTTTGAACGAGTCAAAGTCGTAGCTCAGCACGTCGCTGCGAGGTAGCATGGATGCAATTGATGTCGAAGAAGTGGTTGCTCGGCGACGCTGTTTCATAATACAATACTGAAATTCAAAGGACTTATAACAAACATGGCCGCCTCTAACACCGTGCCGTCCTGCCCCGTGTGCTTCGAGGTGCTCGCGAATACATTTGTCATTGGCTGCGGCCACGCCCTCTGTGGCGAATGTTTCGGACGTGTGCGTCGCTTGTCGCAACCTGCCTGTCCCATGTGTCGCGCCAAGTCTCTCCGAGTGGCTGTTCGCTCCTTCGATTTGGACGCGGTAGCTGCGAGCGCTTTTTTGGGAAGCGGAGGAACGCAGGAGGCGCTGGACAC
>Ga0164296_1000180_pt1 | contig 81632 bp, 72 predicted proteins | sample GEODES057metaG_FD_113533 | JGI IMG/M metagenome (GOLD analysis project Ga0164296, IMG submission 113533) | Dystrophic lake water microbial communities from Trout Bog Lake, Wisconsin, USA - GEODES057 metaG | ecosystem: Environmental > Aquatic > Freshwater > Lake | place: USA: Trout Bog Lake...
AGCCGGCGCAGTCCGAGTTCCCACAACGGTCGATAGCACGCAGCTATTCACAGATTCGACTAAGGTGAAGCTTGTCAGGGTTGCGCGACCGACGCACGGCGCCGCTTGGCGAGGGCGCCGATCGCCCTCCTGAACAAATCTAACGGTCGTCACCTATCCTGGGCAAGTCAATTAATGATGCCGGCTCATGATTCCAATACGTTTGGTCGCGGCGGCGCAAATACACGGGCGATGCTTGGCCGTTTCTGCGTCATATGCCGGTCATGATCAGCGCGATCCCTATGAGATTCCTATGGCGCCGCTGACCGGTTCCGGTCGATTTCCTATGCCGGGGCGGCGACTTTGCCCTCCTGTTCAACCCTGAGGATGTCAGCAAGCTCGACCTGGTGTTCATAGCCCTCGCGGCCGCCTGCTTCGCCGGCTGCGTGGGGTACGTCGTCTTGTGCGGACGGTTGTGAGGCACGGTGATGCTCGACCTTCTCATCGGCGGTGCCGTCACCGTGGGGTTGGTGATCTACCTGGTATTGGCGCTGGTCCGCCCGGAGCGGTTTTGAGATGACGTTCAATGGCTGGATCCAGATCGCGCTGTTCAGCGCGATCGTGGTGGCGCTGACCCGTCCGGTCGGCGGCTACATGGTGACGGTAATGGCGGGACGGCGCACCTGGCTGCATCCGCTGCTGCGGCCGGTGGAGCGGGGGATCTATGCCCTGGCCGGAGTGGACGAGGGGCGCACGCAGGACTGGGCGGGCTATGCCGGAGCGATGCTCGTGTTCAAGCTCGTCTGTTTCCTCGCGGTCTATGCCCTGCTGCGGGGCCAGGCGGAACTGCCGCTCAACCCTGACGGACAGGCAGCCGTGCCGGCCGATCTAGCATTCAACACCGCTATCAGCTTCCTCACCAACACCAACTGGCAGAGCTATGGCGGCGAGACCACCATGAGCCATTTCAGCCAGATGGCGGCACTCACGGTGCAGAATTTTGCCTCCGCCGCGGCGGGCATTGCGATGGCGGTCGCATTCGTGCGTGGGTTTGCCCAGCGCGGCGGCACCGGTGAGGCGGCGGGGATCGGCAACTGGTGGGTCGATCTGACGCGGATCGTGCTCTACGTGTTGTTGCCTGGCTCTCTCGTGCTGGCGCTGGTGTTCGTCTGGCAGGGTGTACCGCAGACCTATGCCGGCGCTCTCGACATCACGACTCTGGCCGGGGCCAAGCAGACCATTTCCCTCGGGCCCGTCGCCTCGCAGGAGGCGGTCAAGATGCTGGGCACCAATGGTGGCGGCTTCTTCAACGCCAATTCGGCCCATCCCTTCGAGAACCCGACGGCCGTCACCAATGCTCTGCAGATGCTCGCGATTTTCTCCCTGGGCGCCGGGCTGACCAACATGTTCGGCCGCATGGTCGGCGACGAGCGGCAGGGCTGGGCGGTGTTTGCCGCCATGGGCCTGCTGTTCCTGGTCGGGGTCGCGGCGCTGTATGCCGCGGAATCGCAGGCCAACCCGGTGCTGACGGCGCTCGGCATGGACGCCTCTATGGGCAACATGGAGGGCAAGGAACTGCGCTTCGGTATCGCCGGCGCGGCACTGTTTGCCACTGTCACCACCGATGCCTCCTGCGGCGCAGTGAATGCGATGCACGAGAGTTTCCTGCCGCTCGGCGGGCTGGTTCCGCTGATCAACATGATGTTGGGCGAGATTGTCTATGGCGGCGTCGGATCGGGGCTTTACGGGTTCCTGCTGTTCGCCATCGTCGCGGTATTTGTAGCGGGGCTGATGGTGGGGCGAACGCCGGAATATCTCGGCAAGAAGATCGAGGCGCGCGAGGTGAAAATGACCATGCTCGCCATCCTCTGCCTTCCTGCCGCGATGCTGGGCTTCACGGCGCTGGCGGTGGCGCTCCCCGATCCGCTGGCGGCGCTGTCGGCAGCGGGGCCGCATGGGTTCACCGAGGCGCTCTATGCCTTCACCTCGGCGGCGGCGAACAACGGCAGCGCCTTCGCCGGGCTGTCGGCAAACACGCCCTTCTGGAACACGACCCTGGCGCTGGCGATGTTGATCGGGCGTTTCCTGTTCGTCATTCCCGCTCTGGCTGTCGCGGGGTCAATGGCGGCGAAAGCGCCGGTGGCCGTCTCGGCCGGCACTTTCCCGACCCACGGGCCGCTGTTCGTCGGCCTGGTGATCGGCGTGATCCTGATTGTCGGCGGCTTGACCTTCTTTCCCGCCCTCGCGCTCGGCCCGTTGGCCGCGCATTTCGCAATGACCTCCGGCACCCTATTCTAGGAAGCAACGACGATGACCGTCCTGCGCGCCAGCGCCAGTATGTTCGAGCCCGCGATCCTCTGGCCCTCGATGATCCAGGCCGTGCGCAAGCTCGATCCGCGCCAGATGTGGCGCAACCCGGTGATGTTCACTGTCGAGGTGGTCTCGGCAATGACGACGATCCTGTTCCTGCGCGACCTTATCGTCGGTGCGCCGGGGCTGGGCTTCGCGCTGCAGATCAACCTATGGCTGTGGTTCACCGTGTTGTTTGCCAACTTCGCGGAGGCGGTCGCCGAGGGCCGCGGCAAGGCACAGGCGGCGAGCCTGCGCGCGGCCCGCAGCGACACCGCGGCCAACCGGCGGCTCGACGCTGGGCGGATCGAGGTCGTGCCGGCGACAACGCTGCGTCAGGGTGACGTGGTGGTGGTGGCCGCCGGCGAGATCATTCCCTCCGACGGTGAGGTGATCGAGGGCGTCGCCTCGGTGAACGAAGCGGCGATTACCGGCGAGAGCGCGCCGGTAATCCGCGAGGCCGGCGGCGACCGTTCGGCGGTGACCGGCGGCACGCAGGTGATGAGCGATGTGCTGGTGATCCGTATCACCGCCGCTCCCGGCTCGACGTTTCTCGATCGCATGATCGCACTGGTTGAGGGGGCGACAAGGCAGAAAACGCCAAATGAGATCGCGCTCAACATCCTGCTGGCCGGCATGACGCTGATCTTCGTCATGGCGGTGGCGACCATTCCTGCCTTCGCCGCCTACGCGGGGGGCCGTATTGGCGTGCTGGTGCTGGTTGCGCTGTTCGTGACGCTGATCCCGACGACGATCGGTGCGCTGCTGTCGGCCATCGGCATCGCGGGCATGGACCGTCTGGTGCGCTTCAACGTGCTGGCGATGTCGGGCCGAGCGGTGGAGGCGGCGGGCGATGTCGATACGCTGCTGCTGGACAAGACCGGCACCATCACGCTCGGCAATCGCCAGGCGGCTGAGTTCGTGCCGTTGTCCGGGGTGGTGCCTGCGCTGCTGGCGGATGCGGCGCAACTCGCCTCGCTGAGCGACGAGACGCCGGAGGGGCGCTCGATTGTGGTGCTGGCCAAGGAGGCCTATGGGCTGCGCGGACGCGAGATGTCGGGCATGGCGGCGCATTTCGTGCCCTTCACTGCGCAGACCCGCATGAGCGGCGTCGATCTCGAGGGGCGCTCGATCCGTAAGGGCGCGGTCGAGGCGGTGCTGGCGCATGTCCAAGGCCTCCCGGGCGGCAATGTGGCCGAGCCGGCGGTGCGCGAACTGCGGGCCAGTGCCGAGACGATCGCCCGCGCAGGCGGCACGCCGCTGGCCGTGTGTGAGGGCGACGCGGCGGGTGCCCGTCTGTTGGGCCTCGTGCATTTGAAAGACATCGTGAAGGGCGGCATTCGTGCGCGTTTCGCCGAGTTGCGTCGAATGGGGATCCGTACGGTGATGATCACCGGCGACAATCCAATGACCGCCGCTGCGATCGCGGCCGAGGCCGGCGTGGACGACTTCCTCGCCGAAGCGACACCCGAGGCGAAGCTGGCGCTGATCCGCAGCCAGCAGGCGGGCGGGCGGCTGGTCGCCATGTGCGGCGACGGCACGAACGATGCCCCGGCGCTCGCCCAGGCCGATGTCGGTGTGGCGATGAACACCGGCACCATGGCGGCGCGCGAGGCTGGCAACATGGTCGATCTCGACAGCGATCCGACCAAGCTCATTGAAATCGTCGGGATCGGCAAGCAGCTGCTGATGACCCGCGGCGCGCTGACCACCTTCTCGATCGCCAATGACGTCGCCAAGTATTTCGCCATCATTCCCGCGATCTTCGTCCCCCTCTATCCCGGCCTGGGCGCGCTGAACGTCATGCACCTGGCGACGCCGGGCAGTGCCATCCTTGCGGCCATCATCTTCAATGCGCTGATCATCGTGGCGCTGATCCCGCTATCGCTGCGCGGGGTGCATTACCGGCCGGTTGGGGCGGCGGCGCTGCTGCGGCGCAACCTGCTGGTCTATGGTGTCGGCGGCATCGTCGCCCCCTTCGTCGGCATCAAGCTGCTCGACATGCTCGTCTCCGCCCTCGGCCTCGCGTAAGGAACATCGCATGATCGCCTCGATCGCCAAGGACATCCGTCCCGCCGTCGTCATCCTCGCCGCCTTTACGGTCATCACCGGGCTAGCCTACCCCGCGGCCGTCACCGGGCTGGCGCAGTTGGTCTTCCCGTGGCAGGCCAACGGCAGCCTGGTGCTGCGCGGCGGCAAGGTGGTGGGCAGCGCGCTGATCGGGCAGGACATGTCGGCACCGCGCTATTTCCATCCGCGCCCCTCGGCCACCACCGCGGCCGATCCGGCGGATGCCACCAAGACGGTGGCAGCGCCCTATAACGCCGCGAGTTCGTCCGGCTCGAATCTCGCCCCCACCGCCAAAGCGTTGGCCGACCGGGTGGCCGCGGATCTCGCGACGCTGGCCGCCGAGGCGCCCGGCATGACGGTGCCAGCCGATTTGCTGACCACGTCGGCCAGCGGGCTCGATCCCGACATCTCGCCGCAGGCGGCGGCGTTCCAGGTGGCGCGGGTGGCGAAAGCGCGCGGACTCGATCCGGCCCGTGTGCGCGCGCTGGTCGAGGCGCAGGTGAGCGAGCGCTGGCTCGGGCTCCTCGGCGAGCGGCGGGTGAACGTGCTGGCGCTGAACCTCGCACTCGATGCGACGGCGCCGTGACGGGCGCCCATGACTGACGACGCGCATGTCTGACCGGGACGGCCGGCCGTCGCCCGAGGCGCTGCTGCGGGTGGCGGCACGCGAAGGGCGCGGACGACTGAAGATTTTTCTCGGCGCCGCTCCCGGGGTTGGCAAGACGTGGGAGATGCTGGCGGCAGCACGGCGGCGGCGCGACGAAGGGGCGGACGTGGTCATCGGCGTGGTCGAGACCCATGGTCGAGCCGAAACCGTCGCCATGGCGGAGGGGTTCGAGACCATCTCGCGCCGCCGGCTGGATCACGGCGGTCAGGTTCTGGAGGAAATGGACCTCGACGCGATCCTCGCCCGGCGGCCCGGGCTCGCGCTGGTCGACGAGCTCGCCCATTCCAACGCGCCCGGCAGCCGGCATCCCAAGCGCCACCACGACGTCGAGGAACTGCTCACCGCCGGCATCGATGTCTGGACCACGCTGAACATCCAGCATGTCGAGAGCCTCAACGACGTGGTGGCCCGTATTACCCGCATCCGCGTGCGCGAGACGGTGCCTGACGGAGTGATTGATCGCGCCGACGAGATCGAGGTGATCGACCTCACGCCCGACGACCTGATCCAGCGGCTGCGCGATGGCAAGGTCTATGTGCCCAAGACTGCCGAGCGGGCGCTGCGGCACTATTTTTCGCCGGGCAACCTGACGGCCCTGCGCGAGCTGGCGCTTCGCCGCACCGCCCAGAGCGTCGATGCGCAGCTACTCGACCACATGCAGGCGCACGCCATTCCCGGCCCCTGGGCGGCGGGCGAGCGGATCCTGGTCTGCGTCACGCGCCGCGCCGCGGGGCTTTCGCTGGTGCGCTATGCCCGCCGCCTCGCCGAACGGCTCCGCGCGCCGTGGACTGCCCTCTACGTCGAGACACCGCGCACTTTGGCTTTGGGCGAGGCCGCGCGCGGGCGGGTCGCCGATTGCCTGCGCCTTGCCGAGCATCTCGGCGCCGAGACGGTGACGCTGCCGGGCGACGCGGTGGCCGCGACCGTGCTAGCCTACGCGCGGGAGGGCAATTTTACCCATATCGTGACTGGCAGCCCGGAAGGGTCGGGACTATGGCGGCGGCTGACCGGATCGACCACCCAGTCGGTGATTGCCGGCGCCGGCGAGATCGCGGTGCATGTCGTGGGCGCCGCCGCGGCCGACACGCCGACGCCGCCGGTGCCGCGCGCCAGCTTTGCCCCCGCGGCCTATCTGGCCGCCATTGGCTTAGTGGCGGTGGCGACGCTGGTCGGGATCGGGTTGCGCCAGGTAGGCATCGGCAGTGGCATCCCGCTGGTGTTTCTCACTGCCGCCTTGGTCGCCGGCGCGACACAGGGGCTTTACCCGTCGCTGCTGGCTTCGGTGCTGGCTGCACTGGCCTACAATTTCTTTTTTCTGCCGCCGGTCTATTCCTTCACCATCGCCGACCCGGAAAACGTCGTCGCGCTTGGCTTCTTCACCCTTGCCGCCGTACTCGCGAGCCGGCTGGCCGCGGGGCTGCGGGCACAAGCGCTGGCCGCCGCTGGACGGGCGCGGACCACCGAGCAGCTCTACACCTTCAGCCGCAAGCTTGCGGGCATCGGCGAGCTCGACGACTTGTTGTGGGCCACGGCCTACCAACTGGCGGCGATGCTGAAGTGCAACGTCGTGCTGCTGCTGCCCGAGGGCGAGCAGATCGTGGTGCGCGCCGGCTATCCTCCGGAGGACAGCCTCGATCCCGCCGATCTCGCGGCGGCCGCGTGGTGCTGGGCGCACAACCAGCCGGCCGGACGCGGCGCGGACACGCTGCCGGGCGCACGGCGACTGTTCCTGCCGATGCGCACCGGCCGCGGCAAGGTCGGCGTCATCGGGCTCGACGGCGCGGGAACCGGCCCGTTGCTGACGCCGGACCAGCAGCGCCTGTTGGATGCCCTGGCCGATCAGGCGGCGGTATCGGTTGAGCGCGTCCAATTGGCCGCGGAGAGCGACAGCAACCGCCTGTTGGCCGAGACCGAGCGCCTGCGCAGTGCCATCATCACCTCGATCTCGCATGACCTGCGCACACCCCTCGCGGCCATCCTGGGTGCCGCCAGCAGCCTGGAGGCCTACGACGCCACGCTCGATGCCGCCGGCCGCGCGGATCTCGCGGTCACCATTCGCGAGGAGGCCGAACGGCTCAACCGTTTCGTTGCCAATCTGCTCGACATGACGCGGCTTGAGAGCGGCGCGCTCACGCTTCGGCGGGAACCGGCGGATGTCGGCGAGGTCATTGGCTCGGCCATCGCCCGGGCGGCGCGGGTGCTGCCGGCCGATCGCATCCGCCTCGAGCTGGCGCCGGGCCTGCCGGCGCTGCGCATCGACGTGGTCTTGTTCGAGCAGGCGCTGTTCAACCTGCTCGACAACGCGGCCCGGCATGCCGGGCCGAACGGGGCCGTTGAGATTCGTGCCTGGCGGGATGGCAACGAGGTGCGGATCCAGGTCCTCGATGATGGGCCGGGAATACCGGCGGCGGAGCTCGAGCGGGTGTTCGAGAAGTTCTACCGGGCCGGGGGCTCCAACGATCGCGCCGACAGCCGGTCGGCCGGCACCGGGTTGGGCCTGGCGGTGTGCCGCGGCTTCGTCGAGGCGATGGGCGGGCGGATCGGTGCGGCAAACCGGTCAGGCCGCCATGGCGCGGTGTTTACCATCACCATGCCGGCGGAGGGGACATGAGCACGGACCTGTTGCCGCTGGTGCTGTTGATCGACGACGAGCCGGCGATCCGCCGTCTGCTGCGCACCAGTCTGGCCGCGGCCGGGTTCCGCACCATCGAAGCGGCAAACGGCGTTGAGGGTCTGGCGCTGCTGGCGAGCGAGCCGGACCTTGTGCTGCTCGACCTCGGCTTGCCCGATATCGACGGGCTGGCGGTCATCAGCCGGATCCGGGCGGTGAGCGCGGTGCCGATCGTCGTGCTGTCGGTGCGCGAGAACGAGGGCGCCAAGGTGGCCGCGCTCGATCTGGGGGCCGACGACTATGTCACCAAGCCATTCGGCATGGCGGAGTTGACCGCCCGGCTGCGCACAGCGCTGCGCCATCGCTTTGCTCAGGAGGGGGTGGCACCGGTGTTCATCAGCGGCGCGCTTTCGGTCGACCTGGTGCGACGGGTGGTGCAGGTCGGCGCCCGCCCAGTGCAGCTGACGCCGCGCGAATACGACATCCTCGCCTTGCTGGTGCGCCATGCCGGCCGTGTGCTGACGCATCGTCACATAATGGAGAAGCTGTGGGGGCCGAATGGCGATGTACAGCAACTCCGGGTCTACATCAGGCAGATCCGCCAGAAGATCGAGCCGGATGCCGAGAGGCCGATTTATATCCTGACCGAAACAGGGGTCGGCTATCGCCTGGCCCTGAGGGAAACGCCATGACGCTTGCCAGCATCCTGCCCGCCGAGCACGTGCTCGGACTGTTGCCGGCGGCCGGCAAGGCAGAATTGCTGAGTGCCATGTGCCGCGCCGGCTGCGCGCGGATCGGCCTCGACGCGACCGACGCGGCGCGCGCGGTGCTTGGGCGGGAAGACCTCGGCTCAACTGGGATCGGCGGTGGGATCGGACTGCCGCATGCACGGGTGACCGGCCTCAAGGTTCCGGTCGGCTTCTTCGCCCGCCTCGAGCGGCCGATCGAATTCGCGGCGATTGATGGGCTGAAGGTGGACCTTGTATTCCTGCTGCTGAGCCCGGCGGAGGGCGCTGCGGCGCATCTCGGGGCTCTGGCATTGATCGCCCGACGGCTGCGCCAGCCGCCAGTCTGTGGCGCGTTGCGCAAGGCGTCCGACCCAATGGTCCTATGGTCGATCCTGACGGATTGTGGCGCAGGTGCGGGGGGCTAGCCCAATTTTTGTCGGTGGGTGAACCTGATTGCGGCGCTAGATCGTGATTGGTTTAGGTACAATCAATCACGATCTAGCAGCTATTGAAGGAGAGCGTGATTCACGCTTCCCGACCCATCGCCTCAAGCGATCGCGCTCTAATCAACTATCATAAATCTTATGTCATTGCTGAATTGACGTCCCGAATGACTTTTCCTAATCGGTCCTACTGATTGGTAACTGTTCTGCTGTGGGCGAGCGACGGACCGCTCCAGAGTGTCGGCTTTCCGAGCATTCGGATTTTCGAGGCGGGCTGATTGTTGCCGTCGATCGTAATCACAGCCAGAGGGGGCCGAGGGCATGAACTTGAGCAGGAATGGCGTGCAAGGCGTCGATGGGCTTTCTGGCGCGACCGATGGTGATAACGGCGCTGCAGGATCTGCCGGAGGCCCTATCGGTGCGGTTCTCGCTGGCGATATCGACCCTGCCATCGACACGTTGGCCGCCGCTGGTGCTGGCGGAAACGGCGGCAACGGCGGCGACGTGCAAGGCCTCAACAGTGCCTATACCGGCGTGGCCGGCAATGGCGGCTCAGGCGCCCACGGCGGCAGTGCCTATGCCTCCTCCGCCAACACTTACAGTGATCCCACCACACAGGGCGAGACGACCGCAGAGGCGGACGGCGGCAGCGGTGGCAATGGCGGCGAGCCAGGCTATGGCACCAGCCCCGCTCGCCAGGGCGCCAGCGGCGGCGGGGGCGGCGATGCGACCGCGCACGCCTTCTCCCAGAACACCGCAGGCGACGCCTCAGCGACGGCCAAGTCCGTTGGTGGTGACGGCGGCGGTGGCTTGTATACCGGCCACCACGGGGGCAAGGCCGGTACCGCCCAGGACACCAGTGCGACCGCGAATGGTCTCACATCGGCGGAAGTGTCAGTGACCCAGACCGGTGGCAGCGCAGGCTCTGGCAGCTATGGCGCTGGCGTCTCGGATGGCGCCGCCAGTACGCTCATCAATGCCGCCCGGGGCACGACGAAAAACGGCACGTTGTCGCTGACCCAGGTAGCCATCGGCGGCACCGGCGGCACTGTCTACGGTGGCGGCAAAGCCGGGAAGGGCGGTGATGCCTCCTCCATTCTGACCGACCTCGACGCCTTGAAGCCGGATACCAGCCAGAGCATCACGGCTAATGTCATCGCCGAAGGCGGTAGTGGCGGCTGGAACGACAATTTTGGCCCTGCGCACACAACCACGGCCAATGTCGGCGGCACGGCGAACTCCTACGGGAAGGTCGCCGGGGTGGGCGATGTTGCCCTGACCGTCAGAGCCACCGGCGGCAATGGCAGCGGCGATAGCGGTAGTCATACCGGTGCCGGTGGCAACGGTGCTCCGGCGACCGCCATGGCTGACGTCGTGATCGTCGGCACCGAGAGCAACCAGGCGGCAATCAGTGATGCCGAGGCCACCGGGGGGACAGGTGGTTCCGCGACGGGCGTTAGTGAGCGCGGAGGCGATGGCGCGGGGATCGATGTGAGTGCCAATGCCACCGTTATGAAGATCGGCACGCCGGGGGCGCAGGTCACGGCGAAGGCCAGTGGCGGTGCGGGCGGCGCAGGCATCAATGGCGCAAGCGGTGGCAATGGTGCCTCAGTCAGTCTCGACAACGCCGCGACCGGGGCAAGCGGCCACACAAACCTGACACTCAATGAGATGGTCACTGGCGGTGCCGCCGGCGGCAGCGATGGCGGAGTGGCCGGCCAGGCGGGAAACGCGACCGCGGTCTTCTCGGTAGACGATGATGTTGGCCGTAGCCTCTATGTCGATGCGCTGGCCAATAGCGTCGCTGGTGGCGGCGGCACTGGCGGGAGCGGCAGCGATGGCAGCGCCGCTGGTACCGCGACTGCCGATATCACTCTTAAAGGTGCTGATGGCGAGGCTCAGGATGCAACCGCCACCACCCTCGGCGGCATCGGTGGCGGCAGCGACGCCGGACGTCCCGGCGCCGCTGGCAGTGTGGAGACCCGCACCAGCGTCAACACCGGCGAGAATGCCACGGCGACCAGCTACGCCCAACTGGGACAGGGCGGCGGTATCAGCCAATACGGAGCGGGATATACGGAGGGCGGGGGTGGTGATGGTGCGAACGGCGGCGCTACGACAGGCGTCGCCGCCGCGGCCACGTCCCGTCTGCTCTGGGCCTCGGCCTACGCCACGGTGATCGGCGGCAATGGTGGCTAGGGAGCCAAGCCCGGCCATTATGGTGGAAACGGTAGCAGCCTCGACAGCGGCGGGGGCACCAACCTCACGACGGCTTTGGCGATCGGGCATACCGGCGCCAATGCCAATGTTTCGCAGCAGGCGGGCGCAGGCGGAAGCGGCCTCGACGGGGCCGATGGTGGCAATGGCGGTAGCAGCCGTCTCACCAACGCGGTCAACGCGATCTCTCCGGGCGGTGATGTCACCGAAAGCCAGAATTCGATTGGCGGGGCGGGTGGCGATTCCGACACCGGGACGGGTGGCAGCGGCGGTGTGGCCTTTGTGACCTTCGGCCTCGATACGATTACCGACCCGCATCCCGCCGCCGCTGTCACTCTCACCGACGCCGCTACCGGTGGGTCAGGCGGCAATACTGGGCAAGCCGGTGCTGCCGGTCAGGGGGGCAATGCGACCGCGACCACGACGCTGAACATGGGCACCACCCAGGGCCAAGCCGGGGTACACGTCACAGCCCAGGGCGGGGCGGGCGGTTCAGGCCTCGTCGCCAATGACGCCGGCCGCGGCGGCAACGCGGTCGCCTTGGCCACTGTCACGGCAAGCACCCTGAACGTCTCGGCGCAGGCCAACGGAGGTAATTCCGCAGCATCGAGCGGTCTCGCGGGCATTGCAGCCGCCGTCGTCCAGGCGACCGCTGGCAGCAGCGGCAGCATCGGCGCGCAGGCCTATGCCGGCAACTCCGCCGGGCCGGTGACCGGTGATAGTGCCCTGATCACGTCGAGCCTCGGCGCCGATGATTCAGGCGGCCTCTATGCCGTCGCCAGCCATGGCGCCGCGTTAAGCCCGGCCGCGCCACCGCAGGGGGTCTACTCTGTTGCTGACGTCATCGCGCGGCCCGATGTCACCTTGCTTGAGACGGCGCTCATGTTGGACGGTAGCACGCTCGACCCCGCGTTCGGCGCCAACCCGGACATTCTCGCCTCCGGGCTCATGGGTGGCGCCCATGGCACCGGTACCGACGGCACCTCCGTCACCAGCACCGAGACGGTCAACGTGGCTATCGACCCCACAATTCTGGCCGATCCCGCCATGCTTGCCGTGACCTTCTATGCACCGTTCTCCAACCAAGACGCCGGCGTAACCGACATCAGCCTACGGATCAGCGCCGCGGGCGAGACCTACACCCAGGATTTTTCAAATGTCGCCGATGCCGCCGCTTACTTTGCGAACGATCTGCTACCGCTCGGCGATCTGGCCTCCGGTCCGCTCTCTGAGGCTCCGTTCGACCTGCAGTTCGTGCTTGGTGTCACGGCGGCCGGCGCTTCGTCGCAGTTCGGATTTGGCATTGTCGTCGGCATTGCCACCGATCTACCTGCGGGCACGCTCGGCGCCTTGCACCCCTGATTGGCATTCATTCCGGCGCGACCGGCCCAAAGGGATGGCGGATGGGGTGGGATTCGAACCCACGGTACGCTTACACGCACGGCGGTTTTCAAGACCGCTGCCTTAAACCACTCGGCCACCCATCCGCAGCAGGCATCGGATAGTCCAACAGGTCCCCCTCCGGCAAGCCGGCCTTGCGGATTGACAGCGGGCGCGGGCGCTTCGACGATCCAGGAAAGGCTATGGAGGATCGCGGGATGTCGAACGACCTGATCGTCGAGCGCAATGTGCTCATCCCGATGCCTGACGGGGTAGTCCTCGCGGCGGACGTGACCCGGCCGGGGGGCGGACACCGGCATCCTGCCATAGTCAATTACAACCCGTATCATAAGGACGGTCGCGGCGGGCGACTCAATGTCGAGACGGTGCATCGCCATTTCGCCGCACGCGGCTATGCCTGCGTGACATTGGATTTCCGCGGCCTGGGAAACTCGTCGGGGTTCAACCCCGAGCCCTTCTCGCCGCAGGAGGCGAAAGACGGGCACGCCGCGGTGGAATGGATCGCCGCCCAGGACTGGTGCGATGGCAATGTCGGCATGTGGGGCGTGTCCTATCCCGGCATCACTGCGCTCTCGACGGCGGCGACCCGCCCGCCGCACCTGAAGGCGATCGTGCCGATCCATGCGACGTCGGATCTCTACCGTGGCGTGGTCGGGCTCGGTGGCTGCTCCAGCGGCTTCTGGATGCGGGCCGACTGGGGGCCCCGAATGATCGCCTACAACCTCAGCCCGCCGCTGCTCCAGGATGCCGCCGGCCGCTGGGCGCAGGTCTGGGCCGAACATCTGGAGCGCAACGATCCTTGGGTGAAGGCGTTCGTCGATCACGACGCATTCGATGCCTATTGGCAATCGCGCGTGGCGCCGATGGACCAGGTCGACTGCCCGACCTTCAACATCTGCGGCTGGCGCGACCTCTACGCCGACTGCACGCCGCGCGACTACAACGCCATCGCCGCGCCGAAGAAGTTGCTGATGGGTGCCTGGAAACACGAATTCCCCGACAGCGGCAAGGAAGCCCCGGCCGCCGGCCTGTGGGACATGCAGCGCTGGTTCGACCGCTGGCTGAAGGGCGAACGCAACGGCATCGAGGACGAGGCCCCGGTCTCGGTCTATGTCCAGGGCGCCGCCGGCTTCTGGCGCGCGGAGACCCAGTTCCCGCCCGCCCGCATGACGCCGCGGGAGATGTTTTTCGCCGCCGACGGATCGCTCGGCGCCACGGCGGGGAGCGGTTCGAGCAATTACGTCTACGATCCAACCATCGGCATGCAGTCGCTCGCCTGGGACCCCTGGACCACAGCACTCGACCCGACCCTGCCGCACGACCAAAGCGGCGACGACGCGCGCTCGCTGTGCTTCACCTCCGTCCCCCTGACCGAGCCGATGGAGCTGATCGGCGCCCCCGCGGCAACCCTGGAGGTCAGCGGCAGCGCGGTCCCACTGCACCTGGTGGTCAAACTCGCCGCCGTCGCCCCCAACGGCCGCTCGACCCTAATCACGACCGGATGGACCGATCTCGCCCAGCACGGCAAGGCGGGCAAAACGCTGCGCATCGAGCTCCCACTCCGCGCCACCGCGTATCGCCTGCTGCCCGGCGAACGCCTGCGCGTCGCGATCTCCTGCGCCGATTTTCCGCGCCTGTGGCCAACCCCGTTTCCGGCGACCCTCTCGCTGGCGCATGGCACAAGCCGGATTTCGTTGCCGGTCTGCCCGCCCCCCGCCGGCGAGGCGCCGCGGCCGGCCTGGGGCAAGCTGCAGCCCGAAGTGCTCGGCGCCGCCAACGATCTCGGCGGCGCGCAGGTATGGGACCTCACGCGCGACCTGATGACCGACACGGTGCGCCTCTCCGCCACCAAGACGGAACGCGTCCGCATCGACAGCCAGACCGTCGTCGCCTCCGACCACGAATATGGCGCCGCCGTCAGTGCCGCCCGCCCCGACCTCGCGCGCATGCATTCGACCACGACCATCCGCGCCGAACGCCCGGTCGGGCGGACCGAACTCACCGCGCGCACCGTAACAACCGCCCACGCCGTCGCCGTCGACGTCGATATCAAGGTGGATGGCCAGCCCTTCTGGCACCGCCACTGGACCCACCGGAAGGACGCCTGACCATGCCCACAGTACCAGCCGCACGACTGCGCGACATCGGCGAAGCGCTGCTCATCGCCGCCGGCACTCCGCCGGACGAAGCGGCCACCGTCACGCGCCATTGCGTCGAGGCCAACCTCGCCGGCCACGACTCGCACGGCATCATCCAGATCCCCACCTATATCGACCGCATCCAGGCCGGCCACATCGTGCCCGGCGCGCCCTGGACCATCGTGCAGGAATCACCAACCACAACGGTTGTCGACGGCAACTGGGGATTTGGCTACGTCGTCAACGAACGCGCCATGCAGACCACCATCGACAAGGCCCGCACCGCCAACGTCGCCGCCTGCACCGTCTTCCGCCAGGGCCATGTCGGCCGCCTCGCCAGCTACCCGCTGATGGCCGCCCGCGCCGGCATGATCGGCATCGCCACCGCCGACAGCGGCCGTGCCCCCAAACACGTCGCCCCCTTCGGCGGCCGCGAAGCCCGCCTCGGCACCAACCCGATCTCCATCGCCGTTCCCTCCGACCTCGACGGCCCGCTCTTCCTCGACATGGCCACCTCCGGCGTTGCCGCCGGCAAGGTCGCCCTCGCCGCCGCCCGCGGCCAGGCCATCCCCGAAGGCTGGATCCTCGATTCCGCGGGGAATGCCACCACGGATCCGAAACAACTCCGCCAGGGCGGCGCCCTCCTCCCGCTCGGCGGCAGCGAAGGCTACAAAGGCACCGGCCTCGCCGTCATGGTCGAAATCCTCTGCGGCCTGCTCACCGGTCTCGGTTTCGGCATCGAACCATCTGGCCGCCACAACGACGGCTGCTTCATGGCCGTCTTCAACGTCGAAGCCTTCCGCCCGCTGGCCACCTTCAAACGCGAAGTCGCGGAGTTCGCAGGCTGGCTCAAGGAAACCCCGCCCTCAGCCGGCAGCCCCGGCGTCTTCTACCCCGGCGAACTCGAACACCACCGCGAGGTCGAACGCGCGCAGAAAGGGGTCGATATCGAAGACGCGACGTGGAGCAAACTCAGCGCACTAGCAAAAGGATATGGGATCGCTGGGAAACTGGGATTCGAATAAGGCAAGGCTCCGCCGGCTTAGGGCCTGGAGGCCCTAAGAACCCCATCCACTCACGCGGCTGGTTCGTCTTTCTTCAGTTGATAACTGCTTTCTTAGCGCCGCAGGCAATCAGAACGAGCGACTGCGCGGACGGCCGGCAGTCGCTCGTGATATATGGGCTTCGCCACTCTCCGCACCGAGATCGTGGGGTCCCAGCCGAAGGCCGCTAATCCAGCCGCGAGCGGTATAGGGATCCAAGGGCATAGCCCTTGGCCCGCGGAGCGCCTTCGCTTCCCCTTCACTTCGGAACCGGCAACCCAAGGTTCTCCCGCAACGTAACTCCGGCGTAGTCCGTCCGGTACAATCCTCGGCGTTGCAACTCGGGAACGACGTAATCGACGAAGTCCGCATAGCCACCAGGCACATGGGTCGCCGCCACGACGAATCCGTCGCAGGCGCGGCCCACGAACAATTCCTCGAGCCCATCGGCGACATCTTTCGGCCCACCGACGAAAGCGCCGTGTGGGCGGGCGCGGCCGGAGAAGGTGAGGAAGTCACGCACGGTTGGATTGGTTTTGCCGGAGGCGCGCAGCACGCCGTCGCGCATGGTTTGGATGCCGCCCATCGAGGCGAGTTCGGCCGCGGTGAAGGCTTCGTCCATGCCTTTGCTGGCGAAGTCGAAGTCGAGGGCTTCGGAGAGCAGCGAGAGTGAGTCGATTTCGAGCGGCAATTTCTCGATCAGCGCCATCTTGTCCTCGGCTTCCGCGCGGGTGGCGGCGACGACGGTGGTGGCGAGTGTGCAGATATGGACATGATCGGGATTGCGTCCGCAGGCGGCGGCTTCGTCCTTGATCGCGCGATACTGCGCCTGGCCGATTTCGAGGTTACGTGCGGCGGCGAAGATCACCTCCGCCCAGCGCCCGGCGAAGCGCCGCCCGCGGCCGGACTGGCCGGCCTGGATGATGACGGGATGGCCTTGCGGCGTGCGTGGCACGGTGAAGGGCCCGCGCGAGCGGTAGTTGGCGCCGCGGTGATCGAGGCGCCGCACTTTCGCGGGATCGGCGAACCGGCCGGATGCGCGGTCGAGCACGAGCGCGTCGGACTTCCACGACTTCCAGTGCCCGAGCACGATCTCCATGAACTCGTCGGCGCGGTCATAGCGCGTGTCGTGTTCGACCACCTCGTCACGCCCCATGTTGTGAGCCTCGCCCTCGTTCAGCGAGGTCACCACGTTCCAGGCCGCGCGGCCGCCGGTGAGGTGATCGACGGTGGCGAACTGCCGGGCGACATGGAACGGTTCGTAATAGGTGGTCGAGCAGGTCGCGCCGAGGCCGAGATGGGTGGTTGCCATGCCCATCGCCATCAGCACGGCGACGGGATCGAGCTTCACCGCGCGGATGCCGTGCTCGACGGTATGCGCATGGTCGCCGCCGAACCGGTCGGGCATGGCCAGGCGATCATCGAAGAAGCCAAGATGGAACTTGCCGCGTTCGAGAGTGCGGCCGATTTCCTGGTAGTAGTCGGCGGACATGAAATCGAGCCGGGAGTCCGGATGGCGCCATGAGAGCGGCAGGTTCGTGCAGTTCTGCGCTTGTAGGAAGCCCACCATGACCATTTGCCGTGACATTCTCAGCTCCCCATTTTGCGCTTCTTGACACCACCTTAACCCGGTCGCGGGTCATATTCGATCCGGGACGATGGATATTCCAGCCTTGTCCTCGGCGCCCGACTTTGGGTGGCGTTTAGCGGCGAGGAGAAGTGGCGTGGACGCGGTGCGGCGATTGTTGTTGGCGGTGGCCCAGGATGTCCGTGGATTCACGGCGCTGGAGTACACCCTGATCACCGTCGTCTTTGGTGTGGTCATTCTTGCAGGCGTCGATCTGATCGGTAATTCGCTGACGACGTCGTTCGATACAATCAACTCGATCCTGGCGCAGCACGCCGCGAGCGCCTGAACCCGGCGTCGGCTCGATCGCTTGAGGCCGATTGGTCAGAAAGCGTGAATCGCGCTCTTCTTCAATAGCTTGCTGGATCATGATTGGTTTGACCTAAACCAATCATGGTCTAGATCGTGATCCGTCGCGCCGCGGCGGCGATCGTCAGCACCATGACGGCGAGGCCACCGAGCGCCATCGGTAGGCTTGTGGCATTGGCAACAAGGCCGATCAGTCCCGGGCCGGCGAGCAATCCGACGTAGCCGAGGGTGGCGACCGCCGAGATCGCCGGACCCGCGGTCATGCCCGGACTGCGCGCGGCCGCGCTGAACAGGGCCGGCACAATATTGGCAAGCCCCAGGCCGATAAGGGCGCAACCGGTTATGGCTGCCGCAACAAAGGGCAAGGTGCTCAACACCGCGAAGCCGCCCGCCGCCAGCAGAGCGCCAAGGCGGAGGACGGTTGCAGGCCCGACCCGGTGTTGCAGCGAATCCCCGCATAGGCGCCCGACTGCCATGGCGGTCGAGAACGCGGCGTAGCCAGCGCCGGCGGTACCGGCATCACCGCCAAGGTCGAAGCGCAGCAGCACGGCCGACCAGTCGAGAACGGCACCTTCGGCCATGAAGCCAACAAAGCACAAGGCGCCGACAAGGGCGAGCCGACCACGCGGCAGATGCGGCGTGGTTTCCGGTGCGGGCGCCCGAAGCAGCATCCCCGGGGCCTGTGAAAGCAGTACCACTACCGCGGCGAGCGCAATCCCCGTTGTCGCCGCAAATGACGTGGTGCCGAGGCGCAGCAGCAGGCTCATGAAGGCGGAACCGATCAAACCGCCAAGGCTGAACAGGCCATGGAATCCCGACATCATCGGCCGTCCGCTGGCGCTCTCCACCACGACGGCCTGGGCATTCATGGCGACGTCGACGACGGCGACCGTAGCCCCGAACAGCACCAGCGCGCCGGCCATCGGGACAACTCCGGGAAGCAGGGTCAGCGTTGGCAGGCAGGCGCAGAAAGAAAGGCCTGCGGCGATAATTACCGCGCGGCACCCAAGGCGGTTGATCAGGAACCCGACGACCGGGGTGACGGCGAACGCACCGCCGCCGAGCCCGAGCATCATAAGACCCAGGGCAGCGTCATCGAGACCAAGGCGGAGTTTGACTTCGGGCACCAGTGGCGCCCAGGCCGAGGCGACGATGCCGACGAGGAGAAAGACAAGCCGGGTGGCGCGGCGGGCGGATGGGCTGCCCGCCGCGGATGCCGTGGTCAGGCCATGGCCTTCTGCAGGTTCTCGTCGATCTTGGCGAGGAATGTCTGCGTGTTCATCCAGGGCTGATCCTTGGAGATCAGGCTGGCGAGATCCTTGGTCATGTGGCCGGCTTCGACCGTCTCGACGCAGACGCGCTCGAGCGTCTCGGCGAAGGCGGTGACGTCCGGCGTGTTGTCGAAGCGGCCGCGATAGATCAGGCCGCGCGTCCAGGCGAAGATCGAGGCGATCGGGTTGGTCGAGGTCTCGCGGCCCTTCTGGTGCTCACGATAATGGCGCGTTACCGTTCCATGCGCTGCCTCGGACTCCACCGTGTTGCCGTCCGGGCTGAGCAGCACGGAGGTCATCAGGCCGAGCGAGCCGAAGCCCTGCGCCACGATGTCGGACTGCACGTCGCCGTCGTAGTTCTTGCAAGCCCAGACATAGCCGCCTTCCCACTTGAGCGCGCAGGCGACCATGTCGTCGATCAGGCGATGCTCGTAGGTCAGGCCGGCGGCGTCAAAGCGGGCCTTGAACTCCTTGTTGAACACGGCCTCGAAGGTGTCCTTGAAGACGCCGTCATAGGCCTTGAGGATGGTGTTCTTGGTCGACAGGTAGACCGGATACTTGCGGGCCAGGCCATAATTGAAGCTGGCGCGGGCAAACCCCTCGATCGAGGCGGTGGTGTTGTGCATGCCCATCGCCACGCCGGGGCCCTTGAAGTCATGGATGTCCATGACCTGCGCCGGCGAGCCGTCGGCCGGCTGGTAGGTCATGGTGACCTTGCCGGGGCCGGGGATCTTGGTCTCGGTGGCGCGATAGATGTCGCCATAGGCGTGGCGGCCGATGACGATCGGCTGGCTCCAGTGCGGAACGAGACGGGGGACGTTCTTGCAGATGATCGGCTCGCGGAAGATCGTGCCGTCGAGGATGTTGCGGATGGTGCCGTTCGGGCTGCGCCACATCTTCTTGAGCTTGAACTCCTCGACGCGGGCCTCGTCGGGCGTAATGGTGGCGCACTTCACGCCCACGCCGTACTGCTTGATGGCGTTGGCGGCGTCGACGGTCACCTGGTCGTCGGTCTGGTCGCGGTATTCGACCCCGAGGTCGTAATACTTCAGGTCGATATCGAGGTAGGGAACGATGAGCTTGTCCTTGATGAAGCCCCAGATGATCCGGGTCATCTCATCCCCGTCGAGCTCGACGACCGGGGTCTTCACCTTGATCTTTGCCATGCCTGCCTCGTGAATTCTTAACGTTAAACATGCGAGACCCCGCCTGCGGCGGGGCCCGTTTTGCGCGCGCGGACACATGCACCAAAGGACCCGCCGCTGCAAGTCTCGCCCTCAATGTGGGGCCATGGGGTTGAGAAAGCTTTACCGGACCGCTTGGCGTCGCTTGCCATGCCGCATTAACGTGCCGTCCATCTCTAAGGTGAGTGTCGTTTGACGCCGAGCCCATCCAGATCCCGCTTCGTGCAGGGCGCCCGTACCGGGGTTTCCATCGCTACGCTCGCGATTGGCCTGGTCAGCGCCGGAGTCGGGCTGGGCAGCGCGACTGTGGGCGGACCAGTGGGACCGATCGCGCTGGCGATCGGCAGCGTCATCGCGGCGCTCGGCCTGCTTGCCTTCGTGCGCGAAGCCCGCCGCCTGCGCCACAGCGAGGCCCGCCACGCCGAGGATGCCGCCGCCCTGCGCCGGGCCTATGGCGACCTTGAGCAGGCCAAGCGCAAAGCCGAGGTCCTGGCCGTCGAAACCCGCGCCATGCTGGCCGGAATGTCCGATGGGGTCATGGTGCTCGATCCCGATCTGCGCCTGGCGCACTGGAATGACCGCTTTGCCGAAATCACCGGCGTGCCGGCGACCCTGCTGCGAACTGGCACCGATATGGCGGACTTGGTCCGCGGCCAGGCCGAGGCAGGCGAGTTCGGTCCGCTCGACGGCCCCGCCGCGGTGGCCGAGGAGGTCGGGCGCCGGATGGACGTGCTCCGCCAGGCCGTCCGTTTCCCGACCGAGGAACGGTTCCGCCCCGATGGCAGGGCGCTCGAACTGCGCCGCACCCGGCTGCCGGACGGCAGTATCGTCTCTCTTTATACAGACATCACGATCCGCAAGCGCGCCGAGGCCGCCGAGCGGGCCTCCGTCGCCGCCGCCACCGCCGCGGCCGAGCAGAAGCGCTATTTGGCGGCGATGGTGAGCCACGAAATCCGTGTACCGCTCGATGCGTTGCTCAGCAGCCTGGCGCTGATCGATACTGGCGCGCTGGTCGGCCCGCAGCGCGCGGTGGCCCTGACGGCGCGGCAGGCCGGGCAGGCGCTGCGCGAACTGGTCAGCGACATCCTCGATCTCACCGGCCTCGACGATGGCCGCCTCGTGCTGCGGCCGACCGATTTTTCGCCGGCCGCGTCGCTCGACCAGATCGCCGCCCTGTTCGGCGGTGTCGCGGCGGCGCGGCGGCTGACGATATCGGTGGCGGTCGATCCCGCGCTGCCGCCCATGATCCGGGCGGACGCCCAGCGGCTGCGCCAGGTGGTGATGAACTTCGTCAGCAATGCCGCCAAGTTCGCCAGCCCCGGCGAGTTGATCGTGCGCGCCGACCTGGCCGGGCCGGGCGAGCTGCGGGTCAGCGTGACCGATCCAGGTCCGGTGATCCCCGCGGCGCAGGCAGGCCAGCTGTTCCAGCCCTTCACCCGCCTCGCCGCCGCGGAGATGGAGGGCAAGCCGGGCAGCGGCCTCGGCCTGGCGATCTCCGCCCGGCTGGTCGGGATGATGGGCGGGCGGATCGGACTCGAGACCGATGGGCCGGGCAACCAGTTCTGGCTTGCCGTGCCCTTCGGCGCTCCGGCGACCGATGCCGACGGGCAGCATGCCGCCGGTCTGCTGCGGCCCTTGCGCCGCGCGCGTATTCTTCTGGTGGAGGACGCGGCGGCGAACCGGATCCTGACGGCGACGATGCTGCGCCGCGACGGTCATGCGGTGGATGCGGTCGCGTCCGGCGAGATGGCCGTGTCGATGGCGGGGTGTTGCCCCTACGACATCGTGCTGATGGACAACCATATGCCGGGCATCGGCGGCCTCGAGGCGGCTCGGCGCATTCGGGCGCTATCGGGCCCGGCCCGCGCGGTGCCGATCGTCGGCCTCACCGGGAGCGACGACAGTCCGGCGGGGCGGCAGAGCCTGGCCCAGGTGATGGACGCCGTGCTGATCAAGCCGGCGTCGGCCGAGACCATCGAGGCGACCTTGCGCCGCTTCGTCGGGCCGCAGGGGCGCAAGGAGACGGCCGTCGAGCCCGCGGACGGCGCTGATCTGCTGGATTTCACCCTGATCGCGACCATGCGGCGCGGCCTCTCGCAGGCGATCTTCGCGGGGTTGGTCGAGCAATGCCTGGAGGAAATGGCGGTTCGCCTGGGCGATCTGGCCGATGCACCATCGGCCGGCCATCGGTACGAGGTCGCGCATCTGCTCGCGGGCATGGCGGGGACCTACGGGTTGGCCGGATTCGAGCGGCGCATGCGGGCGATCATGGCGGGTGGTGATGTGGCCGGTCTGGTTGAGGGTGCGGGCGACGAGTTCGAGGCCAGTCGGGCCGCGATCCGGCTGGCGATCACCGCCGCCGCCTGAGCGCCGGGCTCTTCCGGCTTTGCGTTGGATCGGGCAGGGTTTCGCCATGCGCGTCTATCTCGCCGGCCCCGATGTGTTCATGCCCGATGCCGTGGCCCGCGCCGCGGCGCTGAAGGGGATCTGCGCACGGCATGGGATTGTCGGCGTGTCACCGCTGGATGCGCTGCCCGATCCCCCATCGGACTGGCGCGATTTGCCGGAGGCTCGGCGGATCGCGCTGGCCAACGAGGCGCATATCCGGGGCGCCGACGCGCTGATCGCCAACCTCACGCCGTTCCGCGGGCCGAGCGCCGATGCCGGGACGGTGTTCGAGGTCGGGTTCATGCGGGCGCTGGGGCGGCCGGTGTTTGGCTGGAGCAATGATGCCGCTGATTTTCTGACGCGCACACGGGCGCATGTGGGGGAGGGCCTGCGTCAGGACGACCAGGGGGAGTGGCGGGACCATGAGGATATGCTGCTGGAGGCCTTCGGCATGCATGACAACCTGATGATCGACGGCGCGATCCTGGCCTCCGGCTGCGGGCTGTTCGTCGCCGATGTGCCTGCTTCGGCCCGATGGACGGAGCTGGGCGCTTTCGAGCGCTGCGTGGCGGCGGTGGCGCGGCTTCAGGGCTGAGGGGCGAGGGGGCCGAGGGCGGCGGTGATGCCGAAGTCGCCAGGCAGGGCGCCGCGGGGGAAGAGGCGGGTGACGTGGCCCATCTTGCGGCCGGGGCGGGCGTCGGTCTTGCCGTAGTGATGGCCGATCAGGCCGGGGGTGGCGAGAATGGTGGGCCACAGCGCCATTTCGGCGGGGCCGACCAGGTTCTTCATCACGGCGTCGGCGTGCCGGATGGCTACGGGGAGGGGCAGACCGGCGACGGCGCGGATGTGCAGCTCGAACTGGCTGGCCGGGCAGGCGTCGATGGTCCAGTGGCCGGAATTGTGCGGACGGGGGGCGATTTCGTTGACGAGGACGCGGCCGTCGGCGGTGATGAACATCTCGACGGCGAGCAGGCCGACGAGGTCGAGCCCCTCGGCGATCTGGCGGGCGAGGCTGTCGGCGGCGGCGGCGATCAGGGGGGTAACGCGGGCGGGGGCGAGCGTGAGGTCGAGAATGTGGTCGCGGTGGCGGTTCTCGACGACGTCGAAGGCGCTGACGGTGCCGTCGGTGGCGCGGGCGACGACGACGCTGACCTCGCAGGCGAAGTCGACGAAACCTTCTAGAATGAGGGGCTTGGGGCCGAGATCCTCAAACGCGGCTTGAAGGTCGTCGTGGGTGCGCAGCATGCGCTGGCCCTTGCCGTCGTAGCCGAGGCGGGTGGTTTTCAGGATGGCGGGCAGGCCGAGCTCGGCGGCGGCTTCGATGAGAGTCTCAATGGAGGTGACTTCACGCCACGGCGCGGTGGGAATGCCGATGCCATTGAGAAAACTCTTCTCGGCGACGCGGTCCTGGCTGATGCGCAGGATGGCGGGGCCGGGGCGGACGGGTTTTAGGGCGGCCAGGCGGTCGAGGCCGGTGGCGCTGACGTTCTCGAATTCGAAGGTGATGACGTCGACGGCGGCGGCGAAGGCGTCGAGGGCTGCGGGATCCTCGTAGGCGCCGAGCGTCTGGCCGGCGGCGACGAGGCCGGCCGGGCAGTCGGGCTCGGGGCTGAGGATGTGGCAGCGGTAGCCGAGGCGGGCGGCGGCGAGGGCGGACATGCGGCCGAGTTGGCCGCCGCCGACGATGCCGATGGTGGAATTGGGTGGAAGCGGGCCCGTCATGCCGGCGGGTCGACCGGCTCCTCGGCTACGGCGTCGGTCTGGGCGGCGCGGTAGGCGTCGAGACGGGCGGCGAGGGCGGCATCGGTGGTGGACAGCATGGCGGCGGCGAGGAGGGCGGCGTTGATGGCGCCGGCGCGGCCGATGGCGAGCGTGCCGACGGGAATGCCGGCGGGCATCTGGACGATGGAGAGCAGCGAATCCATGCCCTTCAGGGCGTGGCTCTCGACGGGGACGCCGAGGACGGGCAGGGAGGTGAAGGCGGCACACATGCCAGGGAGATGGGCGGCACCCCCGGCGCCGGCGATGATGACGCGGAGGCCGCGGGCCCGGGCGGACTTGGCGTAGCCGGCCATGCGGTCGGGCGTGCGGTGGGCGGACATGATCCGCTTTTCGTGGGGTATGCCGAGTTTGGTGAGGGTTTCCGCGGCATGGGTCATGGTGGCCCAGTCGGACTGGCTGCCCATGATGATGCCGACCAGCGGCGCCTCGGCGGTCATGCGATGCTGTCGGGGATCAGGCGGGAATCGAGCCAGGCGATCTCGTCCTTGAGCATCAGCTTGCGCTTCTTGAGGCGCTGGAGATGCAACTGGTCGATCGGCCCGGCGTCGACCAGACGGGCGATGACGGTGTCGAGGTCGCGGTGTTCGCTTCTCAGCTCGTGCAGCTTGCGCAGCAGGGAATCACGGTCGGTCAGCATGGACGCCTTTTAACACGCTGGAGGGCGGTTGGGCGGAGGAAATACGTGGCGCAGTTCGTGTCAACGGAGTTACGCTTTCTTTGCACGCGGGTCGGATTATGGACCCTGCCGGCCCGGTGTGGACCGTCCTGGATGGGCGGTTGCCGCATTTGAGGGTCAGCAGACCGTTCTGCAAAGGAGGCTCCATGAGCCAGGAATCCCGTATCGCAAGCCTTCAGGCCCGTCATGCCGCGCTGGAGAGCCAGATCGCGCAGGAAGACGGGCGACCCCGACCGGACGCCGAAACGCTGAGCCGCTTGAAGATCGAGAAGCTGCATTTGAAGGAAGAGATCGAACGCATGCGGGGCGCGATCCAGCACGCCTGATCCCGCCCGTCTGATCCGAACCACCTGATCCCGGAGGCGGCCTTTAGGCCGCCTCGTCGGTCTGCGGCGGCGGGGGCGGAGGAACCGCCTGGCCTTCGCGGATGAGGCGCTCATTGGCCTGCAGGACCATGGCGTTGAGGTCGGTCTGGGTGCATAGGCCGAGGATCACGGGGTCGCGCGGCTTGATGTTGGCACTGTTCCAGTGCGAGCGGTCGCGCACCTTCTGGATGGTCTCCTTGGTGGTGCCCATCATCTTGGCGATCTGCGCATCGGACAACTGCGGGTAGTTGCGCAACAGGAAGGCGATGCCGTCCGGACGGTCGTTGCGCTTGGCCACGGGGGTGTAGCGCGCGCCCTTCATGCGCTTGGGCTGCGGCAGGGTAGTGGGCAGCAGCTTGAGGCGGAGGTTGGAATCGGCCTCGCAGCGGCGAATTTCCTCGAGCGTGAGCTGGCTGTTGGCGACGGGGTCGTAGCCGACGATGCCCTGGGCGACTTCGCCATCCGCGATCGCCTGCACTTCGAGGGGGTGCATGCCGCAGAAATCGGCGATCTGGGTGAATGTCAGCGCGGTCTTGTCGATCAGCCACACGGCGGTGGCCTTGGGCATCAGGGGCAGGGTCATGTCGATATACCTTATGGGTCCCAGACAGGTCCCGAACAACAGCGTGTCCCGACACGCATTGTCCGGATCACTGGAAAGGCGGGCATATGGACTGTGCCGCGCCGATGGGTCAAGACGGGAACGGATCGCGGCAGGCGCAGAATAGGAGATATGCGACGATGAGCCTGGAAGATGACCTTCCCCGCCCGAAACCGGCGCGGCTCGTGCCCCCGGTGCTGGATGGCATGGGGGTGGCGGAATTGAACCTGTACGTGGGTGAGCTGGAGGCGGAGATCGTGCGGGTGAAGGCGGAAATCGCCCGCAAGAGCAGCCATCGCTCGGCGGCGGACGCCTTCTTCAAGAAGCCCTGAACGCGAAGACCCCTCCCGTCCGGAGGACGGGAGGGGTTTCTTGGCCTGGCGCGGTTTTACGCGGCCTGGGAGATCGTCGCGGGCTGCGTGCCGGCGATCGGGATGCGGCGGACGCGGGCGCTTTCGGGCACGACGCGCTTGAGGTTGACGTGGAGCAGGCCGTGCTGGAGCTCGGCGCCATCGACGACGATATGGTCGGCGAGGACGAAGCGGCGCTCGAAGGCGCGGCCGGCGATGCCGCGGTAGAGCAACTCGGTCTTGGGGGTTTCGCTCGAGGCGCGGCCGGTGACGAGGAGGGTGTTCTCCTTGACGGTCAGCTCGATGTCCTCGGGGGCGAACCCGGCCACGGCCATGACCAGGCGGTAGCTGTCGTCGCCGGTCTTTTCAATGTTGTAGGGGGGGTAGGACGTGTCCGCGGAGGCGGCGGTGTCGGCCAGACGGGCCAGACGATCGAAGCCGATGGCGGTGCGGAACAGCGGGGACAGATTAAGGGCGTTCATGTGCGAGAACCTCCTGCACGAGCAAGGTTTACAATGCGACCGCCCCGTGGGGCCGGCCGGCGAAGACGCCGGAAACCCCGGATGGGCATTCCCGACAGAGCGGAGATGGGCAGCGGCACAGCGGGGTTCAAGGGGGTTTTATAGTTACGTTATCGTAACAAGATGGGCGTGAGTCGGTGTCCGCGGTTCAGTCGGTTTTTCGTCGGGCGGCGATGCGGTCGGGCCAGATGGCCATGCCCTTTGGGCGCATGGCGGCTTTGAGGGCGCGGCGGAGCATGCGGTAGCTGGTGGGGGGACGGGGCGGGCGCTCGGCGCGCGGTTGCTTCGGGCGCGGGGGGCGGATGCGCCGGGGTTTTTCGACCTGGAGGATTTTCGGCGGCGTGACGCCGAAGATGTGGCACAGCGGACGCAGGGTGCGGCCGAGGCTGCGGATGGCTTCCGGCGGCGCGGCTTCGAGGAGGGCGATCGTGTCGGGCGTGTTGAGAAGGTGCTCGAGTTGGCCGAAATAACCGCGGATGAAATAGTCATATTTCTGGCCGAGCCAGCCGAAGCGGCGCGAGATGTAGGGGGTTTTCGGGCGCTCGGCGGCAGATTTCGGGGATTTCGCGCGGGGCTTGCGCGCGGACCAAGTGCCGGCGGCGAGGCGGGCCATGAGGCGCTGGATGCGCAGGTTGCCGCGGCTGATGCGGTTGTGGACGTGGATGGCGATGGGTCCGAGGGCGTGATAGCGGGGGAAGATGTAGCCGATGATGCTGCCGACGATGCGCGCGAGGGCCTCCGCGAAAAGCGGGGCTCCGGCGAGCGCGGGAGAGGGGGGCGTCGGTGCATTCATGGTTTGTTCTAGATAAGCTGCGTGCATCTCCGGATCAAGGGAAATTTGTCCGCGATTCTTGATTTAACGGATAATAATCTTGTTTAACGGAGCCACATGGGCCCGTCCGGTGCGGTGGCACGCTGGTGCCACCGCAGGGATAGGAGGTGGAGGGGAGCGCTATCGCGGTTCCAAGGGGAACCGCTGACGCTCGCCTCGCCGCGCGAAGAAGCGCGTCAGAAGTCTTTTTGCTTCTTTTTCTTCAGAAAAAGAAGGCCTTAGCTCTGGCCTGGTCTGACCTTAGGACTTCCGAGCCCCAATGCCGGCGAACTTCTTGTTGAACTTGGCGACCTGTCCGCCGGTGTCCATGATGCGCTGGACGCCGGTCCACGCCGGGTGCGACTTCGGGTCGATGTCCAGGCGCAGCGTGTCGCCGGCCTTGCCGGAGCAGGAGCGCGTCTTGAACGTCGTGCCGTCGGTCATGACGATGTTGATTTCGTGGTACTCGGGATGGATGCCGGGCTTCATGGGTCACCTTGGAGGTATGGCCCCGCCGATACGACCGGCAGGGCGAAGGCGCGCGTATAGCGGGGCGGCGCGTGGGCTGCAAATGCTGTTTCGCGGAAATCGGCGATCTCCGCGATTGGCTGTTTCCCGGTCAGGTCATGGTGGCGCGGAGGTATTGCGGCATGAGGTCGGGCTTGGCGCCGAGCTGCTTCGCGGCGCGGAGCGGCCAGGCGGGGTCGGCGAGGAGGGCGCGGCCGACGAAAACCAGGTCGGCGCGGTCGTTGGCGACGATCTCGGCGGCATGCTCGGGGGCGGTGATCATGCCGACGGCGCCGGTGGCGATGCCGGCCTCGCGGCGGACGGTCTCGGCGAAGGGGACCTGGTAGCCGGGATGCAGCGAGGGGATCTTGGGGCCGACGGCGGCGGTGCCGCCGGAGGAGCAGTCGATCAGGTCGACCTTTCCGGTGGCCTTGAGGCGGCGGGCGATCTCGACGGTGTCGGCGAGCGTCAGGCCGCCCTCCATCCAGTCGACGGAGGAGAGGCGGACGAAGAGGGGCAGCTCATCGGGCCACTCGCCGCGGACGGCCTCGAGCACTTCGAAGAGGAGCTTGGCGCGGCCGTTGCCGCCCGGCTCGAACAAAGCGCCGCCGTAGGAGTCGTTGCGCTTGTTGGAGATGGGGGAGAGGAAGGAATGCACCAGGTAGCCGTGGGCGCCGTGCAGCTCCAGCACCTTCACGCCGGCGCGCCGTGCGCGGGCGGCACTGGCCGCGAACTCGCCGGCGATGGTGGCCAACTCCGACGGGGTCAGGGGATGCGGGGCGGTGTAGCCGTCGCCGAAAGGCTCCGCGGTGGGGCCAGAGGGCTGCCAGCCGCGGGGATCGGAGAGGGGGATGCCCTTGAGGCCGGTCCACGGCGCCTCGGTGCTGCCCTTGCGGCCGGAATGGGCGATCTGCATGCCCGGGACGGCGCCGCCCATCTCGATGATGCGGACGAGGCGGGCCATGAACGCCTCGTGCGCGTCGGTGTAAAGGCCGAGGCAGCCAGGCGTGATGCGACCCTGGGCGGAGACGTGGGTCGCCTCCGTGAAGACAATGCCGGCACCACCCATGGCGCGGGCGCCGAGGTGCTGGATGTGCCAGTCGTCGCCGAGTCCGTCCGTGGCGCAATACTGGCACATCGGGGCAACGGCGATGCGGTTGCGCGCGGTGACGGAGCGGAAGGAAATGGGCTCGAACAACTTGGGAGTCGACATGACGGCGGCGTTCCTTGCGGCTTGGCGATGAGACGGGGTGGTTACGGGGAATTCGGGGGGGCTGGCAAGCGGGCGCGCCTTCCGGGGGGGCGGCGTAAGGAAGGCAAGGCTCCGCCGGCCAAGGGCCGAGAGGCCCTTGGAACCCATTTGATTCGAGCGGCTGGATGATCGTCCTTCAGTTGATAACGTCTTTCTTGGCGCCGCAGGCAATCGAACGCGGGACTGCACGGGGCGTTGTGCGGTCGCGGGATGATTCTGGGCCGCGCCTCTCTCAGCGGCGGGATCGTGGGATTGCGACTGAAGGTCGTATCCCCAGCCGCGAGCACGGATGGGTTTCCAAAGGCCTCCAGGCCTTTGGCCGGCGGAGCCTTGCTGCTTTGGCTTGCGGTGTGTTTGACGCTCCGGGGCCGTGCCCCTAGCGTCCGGCGCGATTATTTCAGCGGAGGCTACGATGCGGCTCAAGGGCAAGGTTGCTTTGGTGACGGGGGCTGGTGGTGGGTTTGGGGAGGGGATTGCGCGGTTGTTTTCCAACCAGGGGGCGCATGTGATTTTGGCTGATTTGAGTGGGGATGCGGCGCGGCGGGTGTTGGCGGAGATTGGGCCGAATGCGGCGGCGATTGAGGGGGATGTGTCGAATGGGGAACATGTGGCGGCGATGGTGAGGGCCGCGGTGGAGACGTTTGGGGGGTTGGATATCGTGGTGAACAATGCGGGGACGACGCATCGCAACCAGCCGATGTTGGGGGTGGATGAGGCGACGTTCGACCGGGTGTATGCGGTGAACGTGAAGTCGATTTACTGGATGGCGCAGCATGCAATTCCGGTGATGCGGGCGCAGGGGCGTGGGGGCTCGATGATCAATATTTCGAGCACGGCGGGGATCCGGCCGCGACCGGGGCTGGTCTGGTATAATGGGACGAAGGGGGCGGTGAATACGATGACGCAATGTATGGCGATTGAGTTGGCGCCTGATAATATTCGGGTGAATGCGATTTGTCCGGTGTTGGGGCAGACGGGGCTGACGGAGTTGTTCATGGGGCAGCCGAATGATCCGGCGGTGCAGGAGCGGTTTCTGGCGTCGATCCCGTTGGGGCGGATGAGCACGCCGTTCGATATTGCGAACGCGTGTTTGTGGCTGGCGGAGGATGCGTCGAGTTTCATTACGGGCGTGTTGTTGCCGGTCGATGGCGGGCGCACGGCCTGAGATGAATATTCTCTCGATCCAGTCTTGGGTTTCGTATGGGCATGTCGGCAATGCGAGCGCGGTGTTTCCGCTGCAGCGGCTGGGGGCCGAGGTGTGGGCGGTGAATACGGTTCAGTTCAGCAACCATACCGGGTATGGCGACTGGACTGGCGATGTGTATAGCGGGGCGCAGATCGAGCGGCTGATCGCGGGGATCGAGAAGCGGGGCGCGATGGCGCGCTGCGATGCGGTGCTGTCGGGGTATATGGGCGATGCGGGGATCGGCCAGGCGATATTGGGGGCGGTGCGCAAGGCGAAGGCGGCGAACCCGAACTGCGTGTATTGTTGCGATCCGGTGATCGGCGACGATGATACGGATGTGTATGTGCGCGCGGGAATTCCCGAGATGATGCGCGATGAGGTGTTGCGGCTGGCGGATATCGCGACGCCGAATTTGTTCGAGTTGCGGCTGCTGACGGGGTTGCCGTGCGGGACGATGGATGAGGTGAAGCGGGCGGTGGGGGCGCTGCATGCGCTGGGGCCGCGGACGGTGTTGCTGACGAGTTTGCGAACGGATGAGACGCCTGGCGATGCGATGGACATGCTGTGCAGCGAGGGGGGCGAGTTTCATCGGCTGCGGACGCCGTTGTTGCCGTTGGCGATCAATGGGGCGGGGGATGCGATCGCGGCGCTGTTCCTGTTTCATCGGATGAAGACGGGGAGTGCGGCCGCGGCGATGGCGGAGGCGGGGAGCTCGATCTATGGGCTGCTGCATCGCACGGCGGAGGCGGGGTCGCGCGAGATCCTGACGGTGGCGGCGCAGAATGAGTTCGTGGCACCGACGCGGCGGTTTCTCGCCGAGCGCTGCTGACCACCGGGGGGATGCGTTTCCTGCGGCTTTACGGCCGGGTGATCGCGACGCTGGGGCGCGACCGGCGGCTGGCGGCGATGCTGGTGGTGGCGAATTTGTTTGTCGCGAGCTTGATCTTTGTCGAGCCGATCCTGTTCGGGCGGGTGGTGGAGATGCTGGCGGGGGCCGCGGGGCGGGCGCCTGGGGCGGTGCTGGGGGAGGCGGCGTGGCTGCTGGGAGTGTGGGCGGCGATCGGGATTGTCGGGATTGTCGCCAATATCGTCGCCGCGCTGCATGCCGAGCGGCTATCGCATCGCAACCGGCTGCTGGCGATGCGGCGGTTCTATGAGCATGTGCTGGCGCTGCCGCCGTCGTTTCATGGGGATGCGCATTCGGGCCGGCTGATGAAGGTGATGATGGCCGGGGCGGATACGATGTTCTGGCTGTGGCTGGGGTTTTTTCGTGATCAGCTGGCGGTTTTTCTGGCGGTGCTGGTGTTGCTGCCGCTGACGTTTCTGCTGAACTGGCGGCTGGCGTGCATTCTGGTTGTGCTGGTGGCGATCTTTATCGCGCTGATCATGCTGGTGGCCAGGCGGACGGAGGCGGGGCAGAGCCGGGCGCAGCGCTATCAGGTGGAACTGGTGGGGACGGCGCAGGATGCGCTGGCGAATGTGACGGTGGTGCAGTCGTTCGCCCGGCATGGGGAGGAGATGCGGCGGTTCGGGGCGATCGTGCATGAGGTGATCCGGCATCAGTTTCCGGTGCTGAACTGGTGGGCGGTGGCGGCGGTGATGACGCGGGCGGCGAGCACGCTGGCGGTGATCACGATCGTGATCGCGGGGACGATCCTGCATCTGCGGGGCCAGGCGAGCGTGGGCGAGATCGTGGGGTTCATGGGGTTCGCCTCGCTGCTGGTGGTGCGGCTCGATGGGGCGCTGGGGCTGGTGAACCGGCTGTTTCTGGAAATTCCGGGGCTGAGCGCGTTCTTTTCCGTTTTGGATGCGCAGACGACGGTGCCGGATCGGGCGGGCGCGCGGGCGCTGGCGGAGGGGCCGGGGGCGGTGGCGTTCGAGGGGGTTTCGTTCCGATATCCGACCGGGCCGGCGGTGCTGGAGGAGATTTCGTTCGCCGCCGCGCCGGGGCGGACGGTGGCGCTGGTGGGGCGGACGGGGGCGGGGAAGTCGACCTGCATGGCGCTGCTGCAGCGGTTCTGGGACCCGACGGCGGGGCGGATCACGATCGACGGACATGATCTGCGCGAGGTGACGCTCGACAGCCTGCGGCGGGCGATCGGGGTGGTGTTCCAGGATGCGTTGTTGCTGAACCGCAGCATTCGCGAGAACCTGCTGATGGGGCGGCCGGAGGCGAGCGACGCGGAGATCGAGGCTGCCTGCATCGGGGCGGATGCGCATGAGTTCATCCTGGCGCAGGCGGACGGCTACGACACGCTGGTGGGCGAGCGAGGGGCGACACTGTCGGGCGGGCAAAGGCAGCGCCTGGCGATCGCGCGGGCGCTGCTGAAGGATCCGCCGATCCTGGTGCTCGACGAGGCGACGAGCGCGCTCGATGCGGCCACCGAGGCGCGGGTGAGTGCCGCGCTGCGGCGGCTGATGGCGGGGCGGACGACGTTCATCATCGCGCATCGCCTTTCGACAGTCCGCGAGGCCGACGAGATCCTGGTGTTCGAGGGCGGCAGGGTCGTCGAGCGCGGCAACTATGCGGCGCTGATTTCCGCCAACGGACGCTTCGCCGAGCTCGTCGCGACCCAGCTGATGCCCGCCGCTCAATAGAGCGTGATCGCGTTCTTGCTGCGGCGCACACCAAGTTTTTGCAATCCGGCCGCGGAAAGGCGCATGGTCATCGCACGTCAACCGGCCTGAGCGCCGCGGCGCCTGGCCACCCATCGGGAGGCACGTGCATGACCGTCGCTGCGATCCTGAAGCATAAAGGCAACGATATCGTTGCCGTCGGACCTGGCACCACGATCGCCGAACTCGCCCGCTTGCTCGCCGCGCGCCGCATCGGCGCGGTGATCGTGCAGGACGGCGGCAAGCACCTGCTCGGCATCATCAGCGAACGCGACATCGTCGCCGGGATCGCAACCCACGAGGCGGCCGCGCTGGTCATGCCGGCCGAGCGGCTGATGACACGCGTCGTCACCACGGTCACTCCGCGAACGACAGTAGCAGAGGCGATGGCGCTGATGACCGCGGGACGGTTCCGTCACCTGCCCGTTGTGCTGCAGGGCGAGGTGATCGGCATCGTCAGCATCGGCGATATCGTGAAGGCGCGGATCATGGCGCAAGAAGGCGAGGTGGAGACGCTGCGCGCCTACGTCGCCGGAACCGCCTAGAGCCTACTTCCAGACGGGCTTGCCGAGATCCAGCTGGTCCTGCTTGGTGACGCCGCCAGTGACGGCGCCAACGCCGGCACCAATCGCCGCGCCCGCAAGCACGCCAACCGGGCCGCCAAGCAGGCCAATGGTGGCACCACCCGCCGCACCCGTGCCGGCACCCGTGCTCACACGATCGAAGTTGCTGCTGCCACAGGCGGCGAGCAGAACGAGGGCGGCTAGCATGAGGCTCTTCTGCATCCGAGGGTCTCCGATATGCGGTAAAACCGGTTTTTGCATGCAAATCCGGCGGTTGCGTGGCGACGTTATGGCAGATGTTGCTCGATTCTGGCGATCACGAAGCAGGTAGGGGAAGAGTGGCTCCGCCGGCCAAGGGCTATGCCCTTGGAACCCTTCCGTTTACGCGGCTGGATCGTCGTTCTTCAGTTGAGAACGACTTTCTTAGCGTCGCAGGCAATCGAACGGTGGGACTGCACGGGCTTGGGTGCGGTCGCAGGGTGATTCTGGGCTTCGCCAGTCTCCACGGCGAGATCGTAGGATCGCGACCGAAGGCCGTTGATCCCGCCGAGGGAAGTTATGGGATCCAAGGGATCGAGCGGACCGTGGCCGAAGGCCGCGTAAGCCGCTCGATGCCCTTGGCCGCCGGAGGCCCTTCCTTACGCGGCTGACGGTTCGAGCAGCGCGAGCAGGCCGCGGAGGAGGGCGAGGGGTGTGGGCGGGCAGCCGGGGATGCGGAGGGCTACGGGGACGATGGTGTCGAGGGCGCCGTCGCAGGCGTAGCTGTTGGCGAAGAGGCCGCCGGTGACGGCGCAGTCGCCGACGGCGACGACCCATTTGGGGTCGGGGGTGGCGTGGTAGGTGCGGAGCAGGCCTTCGCGCATGTTTTTGCTGACGGGGCCGGTGACCATGAGGACGTCGGCGTGGCGGGGGGAGGCGACGAAGTGGAGGCCGAAGCGCTCGAGGTCGTAGAAGGCGTTGTTGAGGGCGTGGATTTCGAGTTCGCAGCCGTTGCAGGAGCCGGCGTCGACTTCGCGGATGGCCAGGCTGCGGCCGAGGCGGCGCTTGGCGGCACGGTTGACGGCGTTGGCGAGGTCGGCGAGGGCGGCGTCGTCGGGGGTGGGCGCGGTTTCGGTGAGGGCGCCGCGGGTGAGGCTTTCGAGCAGGATTTTGCGCATGGTTCCGTCCTCTACAGGTCGTGGCCGGAATAGGAGCAGTTGAAGGATTTATTGCAGAGGGGGAAGTCGGCGACGATGTTGCCGTCGATGGCGACTTCGAGGAGGGGCCATTGGAACCAGGAGGGGTCGCGGAGGTGGCAGCGGGCGACTGACGTGTCGGGGTTGAGCGAGAGCCAGACGAGGATTTCGCCGCGGAAGGATTCGGCGAAGGCGAGGGCTTCGGTGGGGGCGGTGGGGGTTGGGAGCGGGGTGGCGATGGGGCCGGGGGGGAGGGCGTCGAGGATCTGTTCGAGCATGGAGAGGCTGGCGCGGATTTCCTTGATGCGGATCCAGACGCGGGCGTTGACGTCGCCTTCGGGGAGGGTGGGGATGTCGAAGCGGAGGGTGTCGTAGGGGGCGTAGCCTGGCCAGCGGCGGCTGTCGAAGTCGCGGCCGGAGGCGCGGCCGACATGGCCGCCGGCGCCGAAGCGGCGGACGTCGTCCTGCTTGACGATTCCGGTGGTGACGGTGCGGTCGAGCAGGGAGGCGGTGTTGTCGTAGAGGGTGGCGAGTTGTTCGAGGCGGGGGCGGAACTCGGCGATGAGGGCGCGGATGGCGGCGGGGCCGTCGGGCGATATGTCGACGGCGAGGCCGCCGGGGATGACGCGGTCCATCATCAGGCGGTGGCCGAAGCAGAGCATGGCGGTGCGCAGGACGCGTTCGCGCAGGATTCCGGTGTGGGCGAGCATGATGGCGAAGGAGGCGTCGTTGCAGATGGCGCCGAAGTCGCCGATGTGGTTGGCGATACGTTCCAGTTCGGCCATCAGCGCGCGGAGCCAGGTGGCGCGGGGCGGGGGCGTGATGCCGAGGGCGGTTTCGGCGGCGCGGGCGAAGGCGGAGGCGTAGGCGACGGTGGCGTCGCCGGAGACGCGGCCGGCGAGGCGGGCGGCATGGGCGAGGGGGGCGCCCTGCATCAGGCCTTCGGTGCCTTTGTGGGTGTAGCCGAGGCGCTGTTCGAGGCGGACGACGGTTTCGCCGTCGGCGGTGAAGCGGAAGTGGCCGGGCTCGATGATGCCGGCATGGACGGGGCCGACGGGGATTTCGTGGAGGTTGTCGCCGTGGACGGGGAGGAAGGCGTAGTCGTGCGCGGGGGCGCGGGTGGGAGGGGTGGCCAGCGGGGTGCCGCGGCCCCAGGCGCCGTGGTCGAGCCAGTGGCGGCTGTCGTCGGCGTCGTCGGCGGTGAGGCCGAAGAGGTCCTGGATGGTGCGTTCGAGGCGGATGGCGGGGGGATGCAGGCGGCCGACGGAGGGGAAGCGGCCGGTGGGGCAGGGCAACGTGAGGATGGCGATGGTGGCGGCCGCGGGCTCGGAGAGGGCCATGTGGACACGTTCGGGCTCGCCCCAGAGGCTGAGCAACGTGAGGTCGCCGGCGGCGAGGTGGGTTGTGGCGGCTTCCCAGGTGGCGGCGGTGATTTCGGCGCGCGGCCAGGGGGCGTGGGCGGGGAGGGGGGAGCCGAGGAGGGGGGAGCCGAGGAGGGTGGCGAGGATGGTCATCAGCCGAGCATCCGGGCGACGTGTTCGAACCAGGCGACGACGGGTGGCGGCAGGTAGAAGCCGGCGATCAGCACCAAAGCGAGGTGGACGAAGAGGGGAATGGTGGAGGCCTCGACCGGGCCGACGGGACCGCGGGGGGCGCCGAAGGCGATGCCGTTGAGGCGGTGCAGCAGGGCGCCGAAGGCGACGAGGAGGCCGAGGCCGAGGAGGAGGGCGAGGATGGGGGAGCGGGCAAAGGTTGAGCTGAGCACGAGGAACTCGCTCATGAAAATGCCGAATGGGGGGAGGCCGGCGATGGCGGCGACGCCGGCGACGAGCCCCCAGCCGAGCAGCGGGTGGGTCGTGGTGAGGCCACCGATGTCGGCGAGGCGCTGCGAGCCTTTGACCTGGGCGATGTGGCCGACGGTGAAGAAGATCGCTGACTTGGTCAGGCTGTGCATGGTCATCTGCAGCAGGCCGGCGAAGTTGCCGAGCGGGCCGGCCATGCCGAAGGCGAAGACCATGATGCCCATGTGCTCGATCGAGGAGTAGGCGAAGAGACGTTTGATGTCGCGCCGGCGGTAGAGCATGAAGGCGGCGAAGATCACCGAGAGCAGGCCGAGGCCGATCATCAGCGGGCCGGGGGCGAGCGCGCCGGGGTTGGCGGCGAGCAGGATCTTGAAGCGCAGCAGGGCGTAGAGCGCGACGTTGAGTAGCAGGCCGGAGAGCACGGCGGAGATCGGCGTCGGGCCTTCGGCATGGGCGTCGGGCAGCCAGGCGTGCAGGGGGGCGAGGCCGATCTTGGTGCCGTAGCCGATGAGCAGGAAGACGAAGGCGAGGTTGAGGAGCGAAGGGTCGAAGCGGGGGGCGGCGGCGACGAGGGCGGTCCACACCATGGCGTCGACGCCTTCGCCGAGGACGGTGCGGGCGGCCATGTAGACGAGGATGGTGCCAAAGAGGGCGAGCGCGATGCCGACGCTGCCGAGGATGAAGTATTTCCAGGCGGCCTCAATGGCGGCGGGCGTGCGGTAGATGCCGACCATCAGCACGGTGGTGAGTGTGGCGAGCTCGAGGGCGACCCACATGAGGCCAATGTTGTTGGCCATGAGCGCGAGGTTCATGCCGAACATCATCAGCTGATACATTGCGTGGTAGAAACGCAGGTAGACGGGCGTGAGCTTGCCGGTGGTGAGTTCGTGGTTGATGTAGCTGGCGCTGAAGGCGCTGGTGGTGAAGCCAACGAAGGTGCCGAGCACGATGAAGACGATGTTGAGGTCGTCGACGAAAAGATAGGCGCCGGTGGTGGGGCGGAACCAGAGCATGCGCAGGGCGGCGAGGAAGGCGATCAGGCTCGCGAGCATGTTGAGGCGGGCGGAGATCCGGTAGTTCGCGACCAGGGCGAGCATGCCAGCCGCCAGCAGCGGGACCAGCAGCACCGGCTCAAAGCCGAAGATCATCGCCGTTCGCCCCGGAAGCGGTCGAGCGCCTGGATGTCGACGGTGTCGAAGCGCTCGCGGATGCGGAAGAGGAAGATGCCGACGACGATGAAGGCGATCAGGATTGAAAAGGCGACGGAGATCTCGACCACCAGCGGCATGCCGCGGGCGCCGGTGGCGGCGAAGACGATGCCGTTCTCGAGCGACATGAAGCCGACGACCTGGCTGACGGCGTTGCGCCGAGTGACCATCATCAGCAGGCCGAGGAGGACGACGGAGAGGGCGAGCGCGATGTCCTCGCGGGCGACGGGGTCGGCGCCGGTGGTGACGGGCAGGACGACCTGGAGCGAGAGGGCGACGAGGAAGATGCCGGCGAGCATGGTGAGGCCGATGCCGCCGACTGCCTCGATCTCCCGGTGGATGCCGAGCTGGACGATGATGCGGCGCAGCGCCATCGGGATGACGATGGCCTTGAAGCCGATGGCGAGCACGGCGGTGATGTAGAGGTGCGGCTCGCCCTGGCTCCAGGCCTGCCAGGCGACGGAGACGCCGAGGACGGAGGCGTGCAGCGCGAGGACGGTGATCAGCGAGTTCAGCCGGTCCTGGTAGAGCATCATGAAGCTGACCAGCACGAGCAGGCCGGCGAGCATGTGGGCGACGTCGAAGGCGAGGCTGTGCATCACAGGCTCCGCGAAACGAAAAGCAGGAGGGTGCCGAGGAAGCCGAGCATGAGCGCGATGCCGAGGAAGTTGGGCACCCGGAAGACGCGCATCTTGGCGATCGAGGTCTCGAATAGGGCCAGCAGCACGCCGGCGCCGAAGAGCTTGCCGAGGTAGGTGATGAAGCCGATCAACATCGCGCCCATTCCCGCGCCCGTCCCGGCGAGGCCGATGGGAGCAAAAATGCAGGCGATGAGCGAGGCGTAGAGCAGCAGCTTGAGGCTGGCGGCGAGGTCGATCATCGCCAGATGGCGGCCGGAATATTCCAGCACCATCGCCTCATGGACCATGGTCAGCTCGAGATGGGTGGCGGGGTTGTCGACAGGGATGCGGGCGTTTTCGGCGAGCGCGACGATGACGAGGGCGAGCAGCGCCATGGCGAGCGAGACGCGCAGGCCGGCCTGATAGGTCAGCATGAAGTCGGCGATGGAGGAGAGCTGGGTCGAGCCGGCGACGAGGGCGACGGTGAAGGCGATCATGATCATCGCGGGTTCGGCGAGGGTGGAGAACATCAGCTCGCGGCTGGTGCCGAGCGCGCCGAAGCTGGTGCCGACGTCGAGCCCGGCGAGGCCCTGGGCGAAGCGGGCGAGGCCGAGCAGGGCGGCGATGGCGATGAGGTCGCCAGTCCAGGAGAAGACGAGGCCGGTGGCGTAGGTCGGCACCAAAGCGGCGGCGACCCAGGTGGCGGCGAAGATGACGTAAGGGGCGGCGACGAACAGCCAGGAGGCGGTGTCGGCGACGATGGCCTCCTTGGCCATGAGGCGGCGAAGGTCGAGATAAGGCTGCAGCACGGGCGGGCCCTGGCGGCGCAGCAGGCGGGCCTTCACCTTGCGGACGACGCCGGTGAGCAGGGGGGCGAGCAGCAGCACGATGGCCATCTGCACGCCCTGGAGGATGAGGTCGCCGATCATGTGCCGAGCCCCAGATACATCAGCAGGGCGACCAGCAGCAGGAAGACAAGCCCGAGGTAGCGGCGGATGGTGAGGAACTGGAAGTGGTTGAACTTGCCGGCGGCGAAGGCCACGGCGAGGCCGATCGGCGTAAAGATCCAGTCCCAGGCGGGATCGTGGATGGCCTTGTCGATCCGCGCGGCCGTCAGCATGCCCGGCGGCGGCATGTCGACCCGTTCGCGCGAGCGCAGCACGACGGAGGCCATGACGCGGCGGATCGGCTGCGAGAGGCTGGCGGCGGAGTATTGGCTGAGCGGGCCGAGACCGGGGTAGCCGCAGTCCCACAGCCGGGCGCGGCGGGTGGCGGACGAGCCGAGGGCGCGGGCGGCGAGGGCGCTGGTGAGCGCCACGAAGGCGACGAAAGCGGCGATCAGCAGGCCGTTGTAGGAGCTGTGCGCGTCGGGCACGGGGACGATGGTGAGCCAGGCGGTGGCGCTCTGGGCGGGCATGCGGGCGCCGGCGAGGGCCTGGACGACGGGGGAGAGCGCGTCGATCACCACGCCGGGGAGCAGGCCGGCGGCCGCGCAGAGGACGCAGAGCACGATCATGGCCCCGAGCGAAAACCGGTCGGTCTCGTGCGCGCTGGCGGCCACCGGGGTGCGGGGGCGGCCGAGATAGAGGATGCCGAAGGCGCGCACGAAACAGGCGGCGACCAAAGCGGCGGCCAGCGCCAGCAAGGTGCCGACGGCGGGGACCAGCAGCTTCAGGCCCCATTGCGGCAGCGCCGGGCTGACGAAGATCGCCTGGAAGGCGAGCCACTCGGACGCGAAACCGTTGAGCGGCGGCAGAGCGGAAATGGCGGTGGCGGCGAACAGGAAGGCGGCCGAGGAGATCGGCATGCGGTGAATCAGGCCGCCGAGCTTCTCGATGTCGCGCTCCCCGGTGGCGTGCAGCACCGCGCCGGCGCCGAAGAACAGCACGCTCTTGAAAAGCATGTGGTTGAAGGCGTGAAACAGCCCGGCGGTCAGCGCCAGCGCGGCCCCCGCGGCCATCGCGTTGGCGCGAAACGCGAGGGCCAGACCGAGCGTGAGGAAGATGATGCCGATGTTCTCGATCGTGCTGTAGGCGAGCAGCCGCTTGAGGTCGCGCTCCATCAGGGCGTGCAGAATGCCCAGCGCCGCGGTGATGCCGCCGATGATGAGGATCGGCAGGCTCCACCACCACTCCGGCGGGCCGACCAACTCGAAGACGATGCGGATGAACCCATAAACCGCGACCTTGGTCATCACACCGCTCATCAGCGCGGAGACGTGGCTGGGGGCGGCGGGATGCGCCAGCGGCAACCAGACATGCACAGGCACCAGGCCCGCCTTCGAGCCGGCGCCGATCAGGACGAGGGCCAACGCGATTCCCGCCTGCCAGGCGGTGGGGTGGGCGGCGCGCATGGCATCGAACCCATAGCCACCAGCGCCGCTCGCCAGCACGCCGAAGCCCATCAGCAAGGCGAGCGTGCCGAAGCTCGCCATGATCAGATAAATGTAGCCGGCGCGCGCATTGCCCCGCTCGGTGTGGTGCGCCATCACCAGCGCCCACGACGCGAGCGACATCAGCTCCCACGCGAACAGGAACGTGTAGGCGTCGTCAGCCAGCAGGACAAGATTCATGCCGGCAAGAAAGGCGGGATAGAACGGCAACACCCGCTGCGGCTCCGCCTCATGCCGGCCATAGCCGATGGCATAAAGGCTGGCCGCCGCCGCCCCGATATCGACGATCACGGCGAACGCGGCCGACAGCGCATCAAGCCGAAAATGAGTGCCAAGCCAGGGCAGCCCTAGCGGCAGCACCATCGTCGTCGGCGCCGCCGACAAAGCGCCAAGCCCGGCAATGGCCGCCAGCGTCGCGATGACGAGACACGCACCATAGACCCGCGTACCAGCGCCCGCCTGCCGAGCGGTGAAGGCAGCGAAAACGGCGATCGCCAAAAAGGCCGGCACGGCAAGAGCAAGAAGGCCAAGCGCGCTCATGACCTCAAGCGCACCCCACGCCCGCCACCAGCGGACGCCGCGCCCTCGCCAATCAGCTCGATCCCCGCGGCCGCCAGCGCATCAACCAGCTTCATCAGGGAATCAACGTTGCCGCGAATGACCGCGGTGCTGGCCTCCATGCGCTGGATGGTGGGCAACGACAGACCGGCAAGATCGGCCAGCTCTCGCTGGTCAATGCCAAGCAGGGCCCGGGCGGCCCGCATCTGCGCTGCCGTAATCATGGGCGGAGCGTGGCATGATCCTGCGTGACACTCAAGAAGTGATGTTTCATCCCTCATAACAGCGCTTTCTTGCGGGTTTTGGGGAAGATCGGGGTAAGGAAGGCAAGGCTCCGCCGGCTCAGGGCCACGGGCCCTGAGAACCCGTGGACTCTCTTGGCTGGATCGACGGCCTTCAGCTGAAATCCCACGATCGCGGGGCGGAGAGTGGCGAAGCCTATCCATCCAGTGGCGACTGCACGGATTTGGGTGCGGTCGCGAGGTTCGATTGCCTGCGGCGAAAGAGAAGGAAGGCGATATCAACTGAAGGCCATCACCCCAGCCGCTCAAATCAAATGGGTTCTCAGGGCCTAGGCCCTGAGCCGGCGGAGCCTTGCTTCCTGCCTTTCCTCACCAACCCCTTCGCATCCCCGCCGCGCCTGCTAGGCTTGTGGCGCGTTCGTCATCTGGAGGCACGTTTGGAACCCGACATCGTCCCCTATTCGCCGATCCTGCATCGTCCGCGGCTGACTTGGCCGAATGGGGCGCGGGTGGCGTTGTGGGTTTGCCCGAACATCGAGCATTACGAGTTCATGCCGAAGTTCCAGCGCCTGCGCGATCCTTGGCCGCGCAGCCCGCATCCGGATGTGTTGGGCTATTCCATTCGCGACTATGGCAACCGGGTGGGGCTGTGGCGGTTGTTCGAGGCGACGGATTCGTTGGGGATTCCCTGCACGGTCAGCCTGTCGATGGCGGTGATTCAGCATTATCCGGCGATCCTGGAGGCGATGGAGAAACGGAAGTGGGAGTTGATGTCGCATGGCATCTACAACAGCCGCTACCACTGGAATTTTACGCCCGACGAGGAGCGGGCGGCGATGCTGGAAAGCCGGGAGATTCATCGGCGGCTGACGGGGCGGGAGCAGCGGGGGTGGTTCAGCCCGGCGATCACCAACACGTTGCAGACCTTCGATCTCGCGGCCGAGACGGGTTACGACTATTGCTGCGACATCTATCATGACGACCAGCCGTTTCCGGTCCGCACCAAGACCGGGAACCTGATCACGGTGCCGTATACGGTCGATCTCAACGACGTCATCGTCTGGCGCAAGGGCGAGGAGATCGAGGCCTTCGCGCAGCAGATCCGCGACTATTTCGATACCGTGTATGCCGAGGGGGCGGAGCAGGGGCGGGTGATGTGTATTGCGTTGCATCCGTTCTGGGTCGGGCAGCCGCATCGCATCCGCGGGTTCCAGAAGGTGATGGAGTATATCCTCTCGCATCCCGGCGTGTGGTGCGCGACGGCCGCCGAGATCGCCGATCATTTCCGCGCCACGCATCTGCCGGCGATCGAGACGCACCTGGCCGCACGGGAGGCGCTCCATGGCTGATCCCAGCAACGTCCCGCCGGTCGACGAGCGCCGCGAGGCGGGGATGGACCACGACCTCTATCCCTTCCGCACGCTGCATGAAGGCCCGCGCATCGCCTGGCCGGAGGGGGCGCGCATCGCCCTCACGGTGACGCTGATGCTCGACTACTGGGAGGTGACGCCGCCGAAGGAGGTGAGCCGCGATCCGCGGGTCATCTCGCCGCTAGGCAATTTCTTTCCGGACTGGCTGACCTGGAGCCAGCGCGAATACGGCAACCGCGTCGGCATCTTCCGGGTCCTGGAGATGCTCGACCGCTATGGCGTGGTGCCGACGGTGGCGCTGGGCTCCGAATCGGCGCGGCGGCATCCGGAGCTGGTGGACGAGTGCCAGCGGCGGGGCGCGACCTTCATGGCCCATGGCAGCCACGCGACGCGGCGGATCACCAGCCGGATGAGCGAGGACGAGGAGCGCGCGTTCATCGTGGCGAGCCGCGACGCGGTGGCCAAGGCGACCGGAACGGTGCCGACGGGGTGGTGTGGGCAGGATTTCAACGAGAGCGCGCGGACGCCCGGGCTGCTGGCCGAGGCGGGGTTCACCCATGTCGCGGACTGGAGCAACGACGATCGGCCGTATCTCATCGGCCCCGGAAAGATCGTGAGCCTGCCTGCGCACTCCGAATGGAACGACCTCGAATGCATGTGGCTGCGGCGGGTCTCGCCGGCTGCCTGGTCGGCGGGTCTGGTCGAGGGGTTCGACGTGCTGCACGGCGAGGGGGGCATGTGCTTCAACCTCACGCTGCATCCGTGGATCGCCGGGCAGGCGCATCGCATCCGCTATCTCGGTGAGGCATTGGCGGGGATCCTGGGCCATCGCGGCGTCTGGCGGGCACAGGCGGGCGAGGTGGCGCGGCATGCCGCACCGCTGCTCACCTGAACGTTGCTGTTCCCGGAACGGCAAGCACAGTTTATTGAGAGCATCGAACACTGAGGAACCGAACCATGGCATCACCCCTTCCGATCAAGCGCCCGGCTTGGATCGAGGAATTCCAGACCTTCATCATGCGCGGCAACGTTGTCGACCTCGCGGTCGGCATCATCATCGGCGCGGCCTTCACGGCCATCGTCGGCAGCCTGGTGAAGGACCTGTTCAATCCGATCATCGGCCTGCTGCTCGGCGGCATCGATTTCTCGAACATCTTCATCACCCTGAAAGGCCCGTCGGCGCCCACGCTCGAGGCGGCCAAGGCGGCGGGGGCGGTGACGCTGAACATCGGACTCTTCCTAAACGCGGTGATCCAGTTCGTGATCGTCGCCTTCGCTGTCTTCTGGATGGTAAAAGTGTTGAGCGCGTTGCAGCGCAAGAAGGAAGCGGCGCCCGCGGCGCCGCCGGCGCCGTCCAAGTCCGAGGTGTTGCTGACCGAGATCCGCGACCTGCTCGCCACGAAAGGCTGAAATGTCGCAATCCGCTCCGGCGGGTGAGGGAGCGCTCACCCGCGAGTTCCTGATGAGCGGCGAATTGCCGCGGATGATCGCCCGCTCGATGCCCGATATCCGGCTGACCACGGACGCCGAGCGGGCGGCCTCGCTCGAGGCTATGTTGGCCGAGCGGCCAGAGCATGGCGACGGCGTGTGGGTGTTCGCCTATGGCAGCCTGATCTGGAACCCGGCGATCCACATCGCCGGGCGCCGGCACGCCCAGGCGATCGGCTGGCATCGCTCCTTCTGCCTTTCGGCGACGCTGGGGCGCGGCACGCCGGAGGCACCCGGCGTGATGCTCGGGCTGCGGCCGACTGGGGAGTGTCCCGGCGTGGTGCTGCGGGTGGCGGAGGAGGGGCTGTATCACGAGCTCGACCTGCTATGGCGGCGCGAGATGGTGGCCGAGGGGTATATTCCGCGCTGGGTTCCGGTGGCCGATGGCGAGGGCAATGCGCTGGGGGCGGCGATCGCCTTCACCATCAATGCCGACCAGCCCTCCTATTGCGGCGACCTGCCGGAGGACGAGATCGTGCATCGCCTGGCCACCGCGCGCGGGCGGCTTGGAACGGCGGCGGAGTATCTGTTTCGCACGCGCGATGGTCTAGCGGAGATGGGCATCACCGACGCATTCCTGGAGCGCATGGCGATGCGGGTTACGGAACGATTGAACTCCATCGACCAATGAGCGGCCTGCTATAGTCCGCCCGCCCATCAGCGGAGGGACTCGGCGATGCGTGGCTTGCGGCTTCTCACACTCCTGTTTGCGGCCCTGCTGAGTCTCACTGTCCCGAGCCGTGCCGAGGATTTCGATCTGCCCGGCGTTTCCGGCGACGCCCGCGCCTATGAGAACGCGCTGACCAGGCGCTTCCCCGCCGGCGGCACCCAGCAGGCGCGACGTCAGGCGGAGCAGCAGGCGACCGCCGCTTTCCAGAAGCAGGATTGGGCCGGGACCATCATTGCGCTCGAGCAGCGCGTGGCGCTTGGCGACGCCGGTGCGGTGCATTGGATGGGCCTGGCCACGGCCTATCTGCGGCGCACGCCGCCGGATGCGCAGAAGGGCTTGCTCGCCGCCTGGCGCTATTTCCAGGAGGCCGGTGGCGCCGAGGAGGAAGTGCCGGCGCTGCTGCTGGTGGCCGAGGCGCTCGGAAAGCTCGATCGCCCGGTGCCGCTGATTCAGACGCTGGAGGCCGTTGTCGAGCGGGCGCCCGACAACGCCGAGCACAAGACTCGCCTTGCCGAGACGCGCAAGGCCGTTGGCGTGCTGGTGCGCCGGGTGCAGGTGGAGGGCGAGGCCGATCCGCCGCGCGCCTGCATCGCCTTCACCGTGCCGCCCTCGCGGCGGCCGGATTTCGTGCCGCAGGATTGGCTGCGCCTTGAGCCGGCAGCGCCCGGCACGGCGGTGACGCTGGAGGAGGGACAGATCTGCATCTCGGGCCTGCCGTCGGGCATGACGACGCGGGCGACCCTTAGGGCCGGCATGCCCGGCGAGGACGGGCTGGCGCTCAATCGCGACGCGACGGTGGTGTTTGCCATGCCGAACCGGCGGCCGCGGGTGCTGTTCGATACGCGGCTGTTCGTGCTGCCGCGCAACCAGGCGCCGGCGGTGACGCTGAATACGACCAACCTCTCCACCGTCGGCCTCAAGCTGATCCGGCTGACCGAGCGCAACGTCGCGACGCTGCTGCGCGACACCCGCCTCGGCGAGACCGTCGATCGCTGGAACGCCGACTACATGGCGGAGAATGCCGGCCGGGTGGTCTGGGAGGGCAAGGCGGATATTCCGAAATGGGAGCCCAACAAGCCGGCGCGCACCGCGCTTCCCATGCCGGACGCGCTGAAGAACGCGGGGCCGGGGCTCTATCTGCTGGTGGCACGGCCTGGCGACGGCATTTCGCCCAATGCGACAGGGGCGGTGCAGGTGGTGATGCGCACCGATCTCGCGCCGACGGTGTGGCGCGGCAGCGACGGGCTGACGGTGCAAGTGCGCGGCTACGGCGATGCCAAGCCGCGCGCCGGCATCCGCCTCGCGTTGATCGCGCATAACAACGATATTCTTGGCGAGGCGACAACGGATGCGGCGGGCGTGGGTCGGTTTGCCGCCCCGCTGCTGCGCGGCGAGGGCGGACTGGCGGCGGACGCTATCCATGCCTTCGGCGCCGATGAGGATTTCGCGGCACTCGACCTGACGACGGCGGCGTTCGACCTGTCGGACCGCGGCGTCGAGGGGCAGCCGCATCCCGGGCCGCTCGATGCCTTCGTGTGGCTCGATCGCGGCATCTATCGCCCGGGCGAGACGGTGCAGGTGATGGCGCTGCTGCGCGATGCCGCGGGGCTGCCGGCGGATATTCCCGCCGAAGTGCGGGTGCTCCGGCCGAACGGACAGACCTTCCTCAAGGTGACGCCGGCGCGCGGAGCGGAGGCGGCGCTGCATCTGCCGGTGACGCTGTCGGCCGGCGCGGCGGCCGGGACCTGGGCGGTGGAGCTGCGCGCCGATCCCAAGCTGGCGCCGATCGGGCGGGCGGAGTTCCGCGTCGATGCCTTCGTGCCGGATCGCATGGCGGTCGAACTGGGGCAGTTGCCGGCCGCGCTGGTGCCGGGGACACCCTCGACGGTGCCGGTCAGCGCGCGCTTCCTCTATGGCGCGCCGGCGGCGGGGCTGAGCGGCAAGGCGTCGATGCGGCTGGTAATCGATCCCGCGCCCTTCCCGGCCTTCGCCGCCTACCGGTTCGGGCTCGCGGGCGAGAGCTATGCGCCGCAGACGCATGAGCTCGACCTGCCGGACACCGATCCGCAGGGCAAGGCGACGCTGACCCTGAAGCTCGACCGGGCGCCGGATACGACGCAGCCGCTGAAGGCGGATCTTGCGGTCGATGTGAACGACCCCGCCGGGCGGGCCTCGCGCACGGTCGCGAGCCTGCCGGTGCGTGGCGCCAATCCGTTGATCGGCCTGAAGCCGCTGTTCCCCGACAACGCGGTTGACGCTTCCTCGGAGGCGGCGTTCGAGGTGATCGCCCTGGCGCCCGATGGCGCGCGCATGGCCTTGCCGGCGAAGCTGCGGCTGGTGCGCGAGCGGCCGGACTGGCGGATCGTCGGGCGTCGTGGCCAGGCGCGCTATGAGACAGTGTGGCGCGACGAGCCGCTGGAGACGCAGGACCTCGCCATTCCCGCGAATGGCGTGCTGCGGTTTGCGAAAAAGCTCGATTTCGGCCGCTACCGCATCGAGGTCGCGCAGACGACCGGCATGGCGGCGACGTCCTATCGCTTCCGCGCGGGCTGGGCCACGTCGGAGAGCCCCGATGTGCCCGACCGGGTCGACGTGTCGGCCGATCGGCGGGCGATCCCCGTCGGTGACTCCGCGAAGATCCACATTGTCGCGCCCTTCGCCGGCGAGGCGACGTTGCTGGTGCTGTCCGATCGCGTGCTGGCCATGCAGACGATCAGCGTGGCGGCCGGCGGCACCGATGTGAGCGTGCCGGTCGAGGCCTCCTGGGGGCCCGGGGCCTATGTGGCGGTGCATGTGTTCCGTGGCGGCCCGGCGGCGGGTGGGGATCGGCCGAGCCGGGCGATCGGGCTGACCTGGGTCGGCGTCGATCCGGCGGCGCGGAGCCTGAAGCTGGCGATCGAGACGCCGGAGCGCACCGCGCCACGGGCGCCGCTGGTGGTGCCGGTGCGCGCGGTGCCCGGCGCCTGGGTGTCGCTGGCGACGGTCGACGAAGGCATCCTGCGGCTGACGCGCTTCGTCTCCCCCGATCCGGCGCCGCATTTCCTCGGGCGGCGGCGTCTCGGGCTCGACATCCGCGACGACTGGGGCCGGCTGATCGCGCCGGCCGAGGGCGAGGCGACCTTGCTGCGGCAGGGCGGTGACGAGGCCGATTTCGTGCTGCCCGACATTCCCCAGCGGACGGTGACCTTGTTCACGCCGCCGGTGCAGGCTGGCGCCGACGGGGTGGCGCGCATCACGCTCGACCTGCCCGACTTTAACGGTCAGGTCCGCCTGATGGCGGTGGGCTGGCAGGGCAGCCGCATCGGCGCGGCCTCGGCCAACATGATCGTGCGCGATCCGTTGATTGCCGAAGCCCTGTTGCCACGCTTCCTGGCGCCGGGCGACGAGGCGCGGCTGGCCGTATTGCTGCACAATCTCGACCTGCCCGCCGGCGAGGCGGCCGCCCGGATCACGCTCGAAGGTCCCTTGGCGCTGTCCGGCCCCGACCGTGTCGCCACCACGCTTGCGCCGGGCGCGCAGGCGGTGCCGGCCACGATCCTCAAGGCCACCGGGGCCGGGCGCGGCGTGATCAAGCTGGCGATCACCGGGCCGGGCGGGTTCGCGCTGACGCGGGAGACGGCGATCACCGTCCGACCGGCGCGCGCGCCCGCGGCGCTGGTGGCGGCGGCCGAGCTGCAGCCGGGCGCGGAGGTGAGGCTGGTTCCGGCCACCGACCGCTTCATTCCCGGCACCTGGCGCGCCACTGCCAGCTTTGGCGCCCCGGTGCGCTACGACGCCGCGGCCCTTGTGCAGGCGCTCGATGCCTATCCGCTCGCCTGCCTGGAGCAGACCACCAGCCGCGGCCTGCCGCTCGCGCTGTTGCCGGACGGACCGACCGCCGGCAACGAGCGGGCCGCCCGTCTCGCCGCCGCCGTGGCCTCCGTGCTCGACCGCCAGCGCTATGACGGCGGCTTCGCGTTGTGGTCGGCCAATGGCGAGGCCGAGCCCTGGCTGACGCCCTACGCGCTGGAGTTCCTGCTCCGCGCCAAGGCCGCCGGCGTCACCGTGCCGCAACAGGCGCTCGACGATGGCCTCAAGTTTCTCGCCGAAGCCGCCGACCGCGATCCCGACAGCGCCGCCGACTACGCCGCCCAGGCCTATGGTCTCTACGTCCTCGGCCTCGGCGGCCAGGGGCGGGCAGGGGCGGCGCGCGTGCTGGCCGAACGGCTCGACAAGCTGCCGACGCCGCTCGCCAAGGCCCAGCTTGGCGCCGCCCTGGCCATCGCCCGCGACCGCCCGCGCGCCGAAGCGGCCTTCACCGCCGCCCTGGCCGCGCCCGCCCGCCGCTGGTGGCACACCGACTACGGCACCGCGTTGCGCGACCAGGCCGCCACCGCGGTGCTGCTTAAGGAAAGCGGCCTGTTGCCCGATCGTCTCATCCGCCTGATGGCCGCCCTGCCCGGCGCCGACCTTGCCGCCGACGGGCTGAACACCCAGGAACAGGCCTGGGCCAGCGCCGCCGCCGCCGTGCTCGGCAAGGACGGCCGCCCCACGCGGGTCGCGGTCGATGGGGTCGAGATGTCGGGGAACCCCGCCGTCGCGCTCGCCGTTACCGGGCCGGCGACGGCGCGAAACCTGGGCTCGGCCGCGGTCTGGCAGTCGCTGGTGGTCACCGGGGTGCCGACCCAGGCGCTGCCGGCGGCGCGGGCGTCGATGAGCATCACGCGGAAGTTCCTGACGCTGACCGGCGAAAACCTCGATCTGTCGAAGCTGCGGCAGAACACGGTGTTCGTCATGCTCATCGAGGGCAAGGCGGAGGACAAGCAGGACCATCGCGTCATGGTGCTGCAGGGCCTGCCGGCGGGTTGGGAGATCGCCGGGCGGATCGCGGCCGGCAAACCGGCCAGCATGCCCTTCCTCGGCGAGTTGACCGAGACCGAGGCGCAGCCGGCGGCCGATGACCGCTATGCCGCCGTGGTGGCGCTCACAGAGAAGGCGCCCGAGTTCCATCTTGCGGTGCGGGTCCGCGCGGTGACGCCGGGGGCCTACGAGCTTCCCGGCGGCGCGGTATCAGATATGTACCGACCAGCCGTCTTCGCCCGCCAGGCGAGCAACCGCATCACCGTCCAGGCGCTGGAATGAGCCCTGGCCGCACGCGCTGGCTGGCGGTCCCGCTCGTGGTCGGCGGGATCGTTGTCGCGCTCGGTTTCCTGCTCGACCGGATCTTCCCGCCCAACCTCGACCGCCTTGCCGTCGTTGGCACCGAGGTGGTCGACCGCTCCGGCCGCACGCTTGCCCTGCTGCCGGCTCCAGGCGGCGTCTGGCGCTTCCGCACCGCGGCCGACGAGGTCGCGCCGGTGATGCTCGACACGCTGATTGCCACCGAGGACCGGCATTTCTGGCGCCATCCCGGGGTCAATCCGCTCGCCCTCCTGCGCGCTGCCGTGCAGGACCTGCGGGCGGGACGGATCGTCTCCGGCGGCTCGACGCTGACCATGCAGGCCGCGCGCCTGCTGGAGCCGCGGCCGCGCACGCTGCGGGCGAAGGCGATCGAACTGTTTCGCGCCGTCCAGCTCGAGGCCCGCTTCTCCAAGCGGGAGATCCTCGGCATCTGGCTGACACTGGCGCCCTATGGCGGCAATCTCGAAGGGGTGCGCGCCGGGTCGCTGGCCTGGTTCGGCATCCCGCCGCGCAGCCTCGATGCTGCCCAGGCGGCCCTGCTGGTCGCCATCCCCCGCCGCCCCGAGGCCCTGCGCCCCGACCGCCATGCCGGGCGGGCCCGCACCCTGCGCGACCGCATCCTCCAGGCCGACGGCGGGCCTGTGCCGATCGCCCGTATTGCCCTGCCGCGCCACGCCGCGCTCGCCGTATCCATGCTGCCGCGCACGCCCCGGATCGACACCACGCTCGACCTGCCGCTGCAGATCGCCCTCGAGCGCCTCGCTGCCGCGCAGCAACGCCAGCTTCCCCCCGCCGCCGCCTTGGCGCTGCTGGTCATCGATACCAGTGGCGCCATCCGTGCGCTGACCACCGCCGGCCCGACCGCGCTCGACCTCACGCGGGCCATCCGCTCGCCGGGCTCGGCGCTGAAGCCCTTTGTCTACGGCCTCGCCTTCCAGGACGGCATCGCCGGGCCGGAAACCCGGGTCGATGACCTGCCGCGCCGCTTCGGCGCCTACGCCCCGGAGAATTTCGACCGTGGCTTTGCCGGCCCGGTCACCGCCGCCGAGGCGCTGCGCCGCTCGCTCAACCTCCCAGCGGTCGCCATGCTTGAGCGCGTCGGCCCGCACCGCTTCGACGCTGTCCTGCGCGCCGCCGGGGTCAGGCTCCGGCTTGCCCCCGGTGCGGACCCCTCTCTTCCGCTCGCGCTCGGTGGGGCCGGTATCACGCTGCGCGAATCCGCCGGCCTCTATGCCGCGCTGGCGACCGACGGACGCGCGCCGCCGGTCCACCTGCTTGTGCCGCCCCCCGGCCCGCCGCATCCGCTGTTGACCCCGCGGGCCGCCGCCGAGGTCGCCGAGGTGCTTACCCAGCCGCTTCCCGATGGCGGGCGCGGCGGCATCGCCTGGAAAACCGGCACCAGTTGGGGCGGCCGCGACGCCTGGGCGCTGGGCTTCGACCGCGCCTTTGTCGCCGCCGCCTGGGTCGGCCGGCCCGAGGGCACGCCGCTTCCGTCGGCAACCGGCCGCAGCCTGGCCCTGCCAATGATCGGCCGCATCTTCGATCTGTTGCCCGAGGCGCCGCGCGAGCCCGCGCTTCGGCTCGTCGCCCACGCCACGCCCGATCGCCGGTCGGACGGGCTCCGCCTGCTTTTCCCGCCGCCGGGCGCGGTTCTCTCCGGCGATGGGCCGATCACCGTGCGGGCCATGGGCGGCCGCCGCCCGCTGACCTTCATGGTCGACGGTGCCCCGCTCCCCGCTGATCCCGCCCGCCGCGAGACCGCCTGGCTACCTGATTCGCCCGGCTTCTACCGCCTCACCGTCCTCGACGCCGACGGCAGCGCCACCCATGCCGCCGTGCGCATCCGCTAGAGCGCGATCGTTTGAGGCCGACGGGTCAGAAAGCGTGAATCGCGCTCTTCTTCAACAGGTTGCTAGATCGTGATTGGTTTGACCTAAACCAATCATGATCTAGAGCACTATCGCTTGAGGCCGATCGGTCGGAAAGCGTGAATCGTGCTCCTCTGAATCAGATTGCTGGATCATGGTTGATTTGACCTAAACCAAGCATGATCTAGCTGGCGAGCACCTCAATCGAGGTCGACTTCACCAGCGCCAGCACCGGCCCACCCTCGACCAGCCCCAGCCGGAAGACCGCGTCCGGCGTCACCCGGGACAGCAGATCGCCGCCTGGCAACGCGACCTCCACCAGCATGGCGTGGCGCGAGGCCTCGGCGAGGATGCGCCGTACCCGGCCTTCCAGCACGTTCTGCACGCTGATCGCCTCTGGCCGCTTGCCCGCCAGGATCACCTCGCGGGCGGGAATGCGCACCCGCAAGGCTGTTCCCGGCGCGTAGTCGAGCAGCGGCACCAGGAACGTTGTTCCCAGCCCCGCCAAACGCGTCATCGCCCGCTGCGTGTCATGGCCGGCGACGGTGCAGGCGACCAGGGCGCCGGCGTCGTCCCGCCGGGCCAGTGGCAAGTCGGCGCGGCCGGCCATATCGGCAATCGGCCCGCTTGCCACCACTTTCCCATCCTCGATCATCACCATGGCGTCAGCCAGCCGCAGCACCTCCTCGATCGCATGGGTCACGTAGATCACCGGCAGGTTGAGCGTGGTTTTCAGCCGGATCAGGAAGGGCAGGATCTCAGCCTTGCGCGCCTCGTCGAGGCTCGCCAGCGGCTCGTCCATCAGCAGCAACCGCGGCTGCGCCAGCAGCGCCCGCCCGATCGCCACCCGCTGACGCTCTCCGCCGGAGAGGCTGTGCGGCCGGCGGTCGAGCAGTGCGGCGATGCCGAGCAGGTCCACCACCGCGTCGAACGCGATCGGCCCAGGGGCGGCCCTGCGCTGCCCGTAGCGCAGGTTGCGTGCCACCGACATGTGCGGAAACAGCCGCGCATCCTGGAACACCAGCCCCACGCCGCGGCGCTCCGGCGCCAGCCAGATTCCGCTGCCGGTATCGGCCAACAGAGTACCGTCGACGGCGATGCGGCAGGCATCCGGCCGCAGCAGCCCGGCGATCGCCGCCAGGGTGGTCGATTTCCCCGCGCCAGATGGGCCGAAGACGACCGTCACGCCGGGCGAGGGGGCCGTGAAGGCGATATCGAGCGATACGCCGACGAAGCGATGGCGCAGACTGATGTCAAGGCTCATCGGCCAAGCGCCGCGTTGAGCCGGCGGCCGATCCACTCCGCCAGCAGCAGCCCGGCGAAGGCCAGGACCATCGCCACCATCGACAACGCCGCGGCCCTTGCCTCGCCGCCGGGGGACTGCAGCGCCGCGTAGATCGCCAGCGGCAGCGTCTGCGTCTGGCCGGGGATGTTGGCGGCGAAGGTGATGACGGCGCCGAATTCGCCGAGGCAGGTCGCGTAGCCGATGATGGCGGCGACCACTATGCCGGGCGCGGCCAACGGCAGCGCAATGGTGAACAGCCGATCGAGCCTACCGGCACCCAGCGTGCGCGCCGCCTGCTCCAGCCCCGGATCGGCGGCTTCGAGCGACAGCCGCACCGCGCGGACCATAACGGGGAAGATCATCACCGCGCTCGCCAGGCTCGCCCCTGCCGTGGTGAACACCAGCCGCACGCCGAACCACTCCTGCAGCAGCGCACCCAGCGGCCCACGCACCCCGAAGGTGATGAGCAACAGCCACCCTGTCACCACCGGCGGCAGCACCAGCGGCATGTGGACGACAGCATTGACCAGCGTGCGGCCAGGAAACTGCACCCGCGCGAGAACCCAGGCGACCGCGACGGCAACCGGCAGGCCGAAGCCGACGGCCCGGGCGGCGACGCCGAGGGTGAGGCGAACGGCCTCCCAGTCGTCGGGCGAGAGCGCGGGGATCATCGGGGCGTCGGATCCTGTTTCACTATATCCATTTGGATACAGCGATAGCGCGCTTTATCCGCCGATGCCAGACCGATTGTTGCGCGGGATCAGACCGGCCGGTCGCCCCGCACGGTCACGCGGTTGCCGCTGCGGGTATGCGGCCAGTAATCCCACATGGCGCGATGCTGGGTGCAGCGGTTGTCCCAGAAGGCGACGGTATTCTCGCTCCAGCGGAAGCGGCACTGGAACAGCGGGTTTTCCGCGTGGTCGTAGAGATAGTCGAGGATCGCAGCACTTTCGTCGCCGGGGAGGCCGACGAGGCGCGTCGTAAAGCCGCGGTTGACGAACAGAGCCTTGCGGCCGGTGACGGGGTGGGTGCGGATGACCGGGTGTTCGGCGCGGGGGTAGGTGGGTTTGTCGCCGACACCGAAGTTCGCGTAGGTGCCGCGGTAGACCTGTTCGCCGTCGTGGATGGCGGTGAGGCCGTCGAGGTAGGTTTTCATGCGGTCGGACAGGGCTTCGTAGGCGGCGTACATGCTGGCGAACAGGGTGTCGCCGCCGCGGGGCGGGCATTGCTTGATGTAGAGGATGCTGCCCATGGGCGGCAATTCGTCGCAGGACACGTCGCTGTGCCAGCCTTCGCCGTTGGCGCGCGGCGAGTTGCGGTCGGCGTAGATTTTCATCAGCGCGGGCTCGCCGTCCTCGTGGGGGGCGGCGGGGTGGACGTGGAGGTCGCCGAACAGGCGGCCGAAGGCGAGGTGTTGCTGCGGGGTCAGGGTCTGGTCGCGGAAGAAGATGACCAGGTTTTCGGCGAGCGCGCGGCTGATTTCGTCGAACACCTGGTTTCCCAGGGGCTGGGCGAGATCGACGCCGCCGATTTCGGCGCCGATGATCGGCGTCAGTTTGTCGACGGTAATGGTGGCGTAGGGCGCCTCGTCGCCGGCGTCGTGGCGATAGCGAGGGCCGCCGTTTCCGCGCAGCTGGCTCATGGCAGGTTTCCCCCTGTTGAAAGTCCCGCAGGCTGGCGCTTAGATTTCTTTCAGCGCGAGGCCCACGGCTTCGATTGTTGCGTCGACGACGTCGTCGTCGTGTTCGGTGGACATGAACCAGGCGCCGCGTTCGAGGGCGCGCACGCCGTGCTTGAGCAAAGCGGTGGTGAACTTCACGTAGCGGGCGCGGTCGAAGCGGTGCAGGTCGGTCCAGTTGCGCGGCTTTTCGGTCATGCCGATGGCGACATGGAAGATCTGCGGCGGGCCGGCGATGACGGCGGGGATGCCGGCGCGGGCGAAGGCGTCGCGCATGCCGGCCATCAGGCGCTCGCCGCGCGCGGCCATGGTGGCGTGGGTCGCGGGGTTCTGCAGGCGCTTGAGCACCGCCACGGTCGCGGCCATGGCGACGGCCTGGCCGTTATAGGTGCCGCCGTGGACGACGCCCTGGGTCATCAGCTCCATCAGGTCCTTGCGGCCGCCGAGGGCGGCGACGGGGAAGCCGTTGGCGATCGCCTTGGCGAAGGTGGCGAGGTCGGGCGTGACGCCGAGGAGCTGCTGGGCGCCGCCCGGGCCGACGCGGAAACCCGTGATGACCTCATCGAAGATCAGGATCGTGCCGGTTTTCGTGCAGGCCTCGCGTACCCCCTCGAGGTAGCCGGGGGCGGCGAAGATCGCGCCCTGGTTGCACATGATGGATTCCATGATGATCCCGGCGACGTCGCCCTTGGCGAGCCGCGCGGTGAGCGTCGGCAGGTCGTTCCAGGGCAGGACCTCGATCTCGGTGGTGGTCTCCGGCTGGCCCTTGCTGCCCGGCACCGGGCCGGTGGCGCCGGCGGGCGGGGTGGTGGACCAGAGGATGTTGTCGAACCAGCCGTGGTAGTGGCCTTCGAACTTGATGACGACGCGGCGGCCGGTGGCGGTGCGGGCGAGGCGGAGGGCGCATTGCACGGCCTCGCTGCCGGAGGAGCAGAAGCGCATCAGGTCGGCGCAGGGGACCATCTCGCAGAACAGCCGCGCGGCCTCGGTCTCGGGGCCGGACTGGCCGCCGTAGAGCAGGCCCTTCTGCATCTGCGCGGTGGCGGCGGCAATGACGTCCTGGGGCGTGTGGCCGAGGATCATGGGGCCCATGCCGAGATAATAGTCGATCAGGCGGTTGCCGTCGGCGTCGAACAGGTAGGCGCCGTCGGCGCGGTCGAACACCAAGGGGGTGGGGGAGATGCCGAGGCGGAAATTGCTGGAGACGCCGCCGGCGAGCCACTGCGAGGCCTCGGCGATGCGGCGGCGGGATTCGTCGAAGGAGAGGTTGCCCTCGCGCCAGTTGCGACGGTCCGCTGCGGTCACGTCTGCCGATCCGGTCATGAGGCTCTCCCTTTGCGCCGATGTTGGGGTTACGGTCGGGGATGCGTTGCATGGTGTCAACGCGGCAGAGGAGGGCAGGGCGCATGCGCGAGCCGCAGGATTTGCACGAGACGGGGCTGCGCGACCGTGCGGTGCGGGCGGCGCGGGGGCTGGCGCCGTTCGATGTGTTGATCACCGGCGGCACGCTGGTGGATGTCGCGACCAGCGAGCTGCGCGCGGCGGATATCGGGCTGGTGGGGCCGCTGATCGCCAGCGTGCATGCGCCGGGCGCGCGCGCGGATGCCGCGGAGATCGTCGATGCATCCGGGAAGTTTGTGGCACCCGGGCTGATCGATACGCATATGCATATCGAGAGCTCGATGATCACGCCGCGGCGCTATGCCGAGGTGGTGGTGCCGCAGGGGACGACGACGGTGTGCTGGGACCCGCATGAGCTCGGCAATGTCATGGGGCTCGACGGCGTGCGCTGGGGGATCGCGGCCTCGCGCGGGCTGCCGCTGCGGGTGCTGGTGCTGGCGCCGTCCTGCGTGCCGTCGGCGCCGGGGCTGGAGCTGGCGGGGGCGGCCTTCGAGGGGGCGGAGCTGCGGGCGATGCTGGCCTGGCCGGAGGTGGTGGGGGTCGCGGAGGTGATGGACATGCGCGGCGTGCTGGAGCGCAGCGACCACATGACGGGGGTGGTGGGCGCGGGGCTCGCGAGCGGCAAGCTGGTGTGCGGGCATGCGCGGGGGCTGGCGGGGGATGCGCTGCAGGGGTTCGCGGCGGCGGGGATCGAGAGCGACCACGAGGTGACCACCGGCGAGGATCTGCTTGCCAAGCTGCGGGCGGGGTTCACGATGGAGCTGCGCGGGTCGCACGACTATGTGCTGCCGGGGGCGGTGGCGGCGTTGGCGACCTTGCCGCATGTGCCGCAGACGCTGACGGTGTGCACCGATGATATTTTCCCGGACGACCTCACCACGGCCGGGGGGATGGCGGACGTGCTGCGGCGGCTGGTGGGCTATGGGATGGCGCCGATCGACGCGCTGCGCTGCGCGACGCTGAACGCGGCGATGCGGCTTGGGCGGCGCGATCTTGGCCTGGTGGCGACGGGGCGGCGGGGCGATATCGTGGTGTTCGAGGATCTCGCGGCCATGCGGGCGACGCATGTGTTCGCCTCCGGGCGGCTGGTGGCGCGCGACGGGCGGCTGATCGTGCCGCTGCCGGCTGTGCCCGCGGCGCTGCCGGGCAATACGGTGAAGCTCGATCCGTTCGATCCCGCGGTGTTTCGGCTGCGCGCCAACGGGCCGCGGGCGCGGCTGCGGACGGTCAACAAGCCGCGCTTTACCGAGTGGGGCGAGATCGAGGCGGCGGTCGAGGGCGGGCAGGTGGTGTTGCCAGAGGGGGCGATCCTGATGGCGGTGATCCATCGCCATGGGCGGGCGCCGGGCGAGGCGGTGCTGGGGGTGCTGGAGGGCTGGAGCACCTGGCGCGGCGCGATCGCAACGACGGTGGCCCATGACAGCCACAACCTCGTGGTGTTCGGGCGCGATCCGGTGGACATGGCGGCGGCGGCCAATGCGCTGATCGCCTGCGGCGGCGGGATGGCGGTGGCCGCAAGTGGGGCGGTGACGGCGCTGCTCGAGTTGCCGGTGTGCGGCCTGCTGTCGGACGCGCCGGCGCCGGAGGTGGCGGCGGGGTTTCGCGCGCTCAAGCGGGCGGCGGATGCGATCGTCGACTGGGTGCCGCCGATCCTGACCTTCAAGGCGATCGTGGGGGCCAGCCTGGCCTGCAATCCCGGGCCGCATGTGACGGATCGCGGCATTACCGACGGGACGACGGGGGAGGTGTTTGCCTCGGCGCTGATCGCGGCCGAGTAGATCATCACTGGTTTAGGTTAAACCAAACATGATCTAGCAACGTGTTGAAGAAGAGCGCGATTCACGCCTTCTGACCAAATGGCATCAAGCGATCGCGCTCGAGGGGCTAGACCACGAGGCCATTGGCCTGCGATGCCAACTGGTCCAGCGATGGCTGCGACGTGCTGGGGTTCGCGGCGTTCGCCTTGTTCAGCAGATATTCCTGGGTGAACGTGTCGACGAAATGCGGGTCCTTGAGCTTGGTAATGTCGAGCCGGGTTGAGATCGCCTTTTCCTGCGCCGGGATGTCCTGAAAGGCGATTTGCAGCGGAATGTTCAGTGCCGTCGTCACCACATCGCGCAGCACGGGATCGCCGAGGATCTGATCGACCGAGGTCACTGTCGAGGCCTGGGCGCGGAAGCTCAGCGCGTTTGACAGGCCGGGAGTTGTGGCATCGAGCGATTGCCGCCAGGTAACTTCGGCATAGGCATTTGCGAGCTTCGACAGCACGCTCGGCTGCTGAATGACAGCAAGGCCCTGGGTCGCAAAATTATAGGTGCTGACCACCGGCTTCCAGCGCGAGTCCGTGGCATTCAGTTGGTTGGCCAGCGATTTCGGATCACTGAGGTTCGACAGCAGCGCCTTCTGGGTCAGGGCAGTGAACGGAATCTGGTCTGACATGCCATTGGCCGTCAGCAGCACCTTCATCACCGTCGGATTCTGCAACAGCGCTGCTGGCGTCTTGGCGCTCATCACCGCAGTGTTGAAGGTTGCGATATCCCGCGCGACCTGTGGCTCCTGAGCCGTGGTGCTGATGTCTTTGGTCTGGTTGGTCTCGGCCGACTGCAGCGCCTGCAGGGGATTGGCGGCGCCGAGGCTGTTGGTCGACCCGCCACCATACAGCGTGTTCAGGATATTATCCGTCGGCGAACTATAGGGGGTGCTGAACAGCAGTGCGTAATTGATCGAGTTGCTCATGGTCGGTGGACCTCCGCGGATAACATCTGCCGCACGTCTTAACGAACCATGAATGCGGCCGAGGACACGCGTCGCTGGCCATAGGTGCCGCTTCACGTCGCGCGAAAATGCTCTAGCCTGCCGCCATGACCGATCCCGCCCCGCTGCTCAATGTCTCCGATCTCGCCTATGCCTATAACGGCGTCGCCGCCGTGCGCGGCGTCTCCTTCCAGGTCGGTCGTGGCGAGATCGTCGCCCTCCTCGGTGCCAACGGCGCTGGCAAGTCGACCACCGTGAAGGCCATCGCCGGCGCGCTGCGCCCGCGATCAGGTTCGATCCGCTTCGACGGCGCCGAGATCGCCGGCCGGCCGAGCCACGATGTCGTCCGCCGCGGCATCACCCTGGTGCCCGAGGGCCGCCTGGTCTTCCCGCAGATGACAGTGCGGGAAAACCTCCAGATGGGCGGCTACACCCAGCACGGCGTGGCGCTCGAGGCCGCCGCCGATCGCGCCTTCACCCTTTTCCCGCGCCTGGCCGAGCGCGCAAGCCAACTCGCCGGCTCGCTCTCCGGCGGCGAGCAGCAGATGCTCGCCATCGCCCGCGGCATGATGAGCGACCCCCGCCTGATGATCCTCGACGAGCCGTCGCTCGGTCTCGCCCCCATCCGCGTGCAGGAGCTTTTCCGCCTCATCGGCGACGTCGCCGCCGATGGCATGTCCATCGTGCTCGTCGAGCAGAACGTCCACCAGTCCCTCAAGATCGCCGGGCGCGCCTATGTGATGGAGAAGGGCAGGGTGGTCCTCGGCGGCACCGGTGCCGAGCTGCTCGGCAACGAATTCGTCCAGCGTGCCTTCCTTGGCCGCTAGAGCGCGATCGCTTGAGGCCGGTCGGTCAGAAAGCGTGAATCGCGCTCTTCTTCAACAGGTTGCTAGATCATGATTGGTTTGACTCAAACCAATCATGATCTAGAGCGCGATCGCTTGAGGCCGGTCGGTCAGAAAGCGTGAATCGCGCTCTTCTTCAATAGCTTACTAGATCATGACTGGTTTGATCTAAACCAATCATGATCTAGGCACCTCGGTCGCCGAGCCCGATCCAGAACTCCAGCTCCATCTCATCCGGAAACGCCGGATGCGCCGTCCGCCGGGTGAGCACCCCGCCATTGGCCTCGATGACCCGCCGGGAGGCGACGTTGCTCTCGGCACACGTCAGCATCACCCGCCCAAGCCCGACCTCCCGCGCCACCCCCAGCATCAACCCCAGTGCGGCGCGGGCATAGCCGCGCCGCCGCTTCCCCGGCACCACCGCGTAGCCGATATGGCCGAGCACGTGGGGCGGCAGGTCATCGCTGCCCTCCTGCCAGCGCAGCCCGATGGAGCCGCAGAATTCCCCATCGCTGATCCAGCGCCGCACATGCGGCAGCTTCGGCACCTCCCGCCCGTCCCACAGCGTGATCGTGCCGCCCTGCGCCGTCAGCCTGTCGAGGAACGCCCCCGCATCCGCCCGCAACGCCGCCAACTGCTCGCCGCTCACATCGCGCGTGTTGTCCGGCGACCAGCCGGCCGCGAGCGCCGCCGCGTAGCCCGCCAGCAGGTCCCGCCCCGGCGCCATCAGCCTGATCGTCATGCCCAGCCCCTCCGCCCGCCGCGATGGCGCAATCCAACCGGCCTTGCTAGCCTCGTCAATCAACGCCCCGAACGGAGCCCCGCCCTGGCCCGCCTGCCCCGCACGTCCTCCGACACGGTCAAGATCACCGATGTCGCCGCCGCCGCCGGGGTCGCACCGATGACCGTCTCGCGCGTCATCAATACGCCGGACCGCGTCGCAGAGGCCACCGCGTCGCGCGTCCGCGCCGCCATCGAGGCGCTGGGCTACGTGCCGAACCTCGTCGCCGGCGGCCTGTCGAGCCGGCGCACCCGCATGATCGCCGCCATCGTGCCGACCATCGCCAGCCCGATGTTCTCAGCCCCCATCCAAAGCTTTACGGATACGCTAAGCCGCCAGGGCTATCACGTCATGCTCTCGCTGTCCGGCTATGACGGTGCCGGCGACGAGGCCCTGGTCCATGCTGTCCTCGCCCGCCGGCCCGACGGGTTGCTGCTCACCGGCGCGCGCCATTCGCCCGACATTCTCCGCCTGCTGCGCAACGCGGCCATACCCATCGTCGAAATCTGGGACGCTACCGAAACGCCGACCGATATGCTCGTCGGCTTCGACCACGCCGAGATCGGCGCCGCCGTCGCCGACTATCTGCTCGCCAAGGGTTTTCGCGCCTTCGCCGTCCTGGCCGCCGGCGACCCCCGCGCCACCGCCCGGCGCCTCGGCCTGTGCGAGCGCCTGGCCGCCTCCGGCTGTCCGATCCTGGCCGAGCGCACCTTGCCCTCGCCGAGCCTGATCGGCGACGGCCGTCTCGGCCTGCGCGCGATCATCGCCGACCTGCCGCGCGGCACCGCGGTCGTCTGCAGTTCCGACCTTGTCGCCTTCGGTGCCATCACCGAGGCCCGCGCCCTTGGCCGCGCCGTGCCCGAGGATCTCGCTGTCTGCGGGTTCGGCGATTTCGAAATCGGCATGGCGAGCGAACCCAGTCTCACCACCGTCAGCGTCGACGGCCCGGCGATGGGCCGCATCGCCGCCGAGAAACTTCTCGCCCGCCTCGCCGGCGGCACGCCCGCGCGCCGCACCATCGTTCCCTTCCGCATCCTCCCGCGCGCCAGCGCCTAGCTCCAGGAGCCGCCATGACCGTATTCACCGCCGACTGCATCGCCCGCCTCAAGCGCGTCAGCACCGCGACCATCACCACCCAGCTGTTCAAGCGCGGCCTGCGCAACACCTTCATCCAGGGCGTCCGCCCGCTCGGCACCTACGGCGAGAATATGGTCGGACCCGCCTATACGCTGCGCAACATTCCCTCCCGCGAGGACCTCGACCATGTCGGCGTGTTCGCCAATCCCGAGCATCCCCAGCGCAAGGCGGTCGAGAACGCGCCCGCCGGCAAGGTCCTCGTCGTCGACTGCCGCGGCGACACCCGCGCCGCCTCCGGCGGCGAGATCCTGGCGACGCGGCTGCTGGTGCGCGGCGCCGCCGGCATGGTCAGCGACGGCGGCGTGCGCGACAGCGCGGCCATCGCTCGCATGAAGCTCCCCGTCTTCGTCGCCGGCGCCTCCGCGCCCCTCAACCTCGCCGTGCACCACGCCGTCGACATCGATGTGCCGATCGCCTGCGGCGGCGTGCCGGTCTATCCTGGTGACATGGTCGTGGGCGACAGCGACGGCGTGGTCGTCATCCCCGCCCATCTCGCCGAGGAGGTGGCGCGTGACTCTGCCGATCAGGAGGAGCTGGAGGCGTTTCTGCTGACCCGCATCCAGGGCGGCGCGCGGCTGCCCGACACCTATCCGCCGAATGCCGAGACCAAGGCGGCCTATGAGGTGTGGAAGGCCAACCGGCGGACATAGGCTGGGAATACGGGGAGACTGGCGATGCGGGTTGAAACGAAGACGGGTGCCCTTCAGGGCGTGAGCGAACGTGGCGTCACGGTTTTCCGGGGCGTGCCCTATGCCGCGCCGCCGGTCGGGGAGCGCCGGTTTGCGCCGCCTGAACCGGCGCATCCCTGGTCAGGGCTGCGTGACGCGACACGGCACGGCCCGATCGCGCCGCAATCGCCTTCCCGGTTGCGCGGTGCGATGGGGGATTTCGACCGGCCGCAGGACGAGGATTGCCTGACGTTGACCATCTGGTCGCCGGGCACGATGGGCAACCGGCCGGTGTTGGTCTGGCTGCACGGCGGCGCCTGGATCAGCGGGGCCGGCTCGCTCGACTGGTATGATGGCGCCACTTTGGCCCGCGAGGGCGACATCGTCGTTGTAGGTGTCAACTACCGCCTCGGCGCGCTCGGCTACCTCCATCATCCCGGGGTCAGCCCCGGCAACCTCGGCACGATGGACCAGGCTCTGGCGCTCGCCTGGGTGCGCGACAACATCGCGGCCTTTGGCGGCGATCCCGGGCGGGTGACGCTGGCGGGACAGTCCGCTGGCGCCAGCTCGATTGGCCGGCTGATGCTCGACTCCGCGAGCCGGTGGCTGTTCCACGGCGCCATCCTGCAAAGCGGCAGTTTCGGCCGCCCGCCGCGCACGCTGGCCGAGGCGGCGGGGCAGGGGGGCGACTACCTCCACATCCTCGGCATCGATGCTGATTCCGCCGACGCCGGCCGGAAAATGCGCGTGCTCCCGGTGGAACAACTGGTCGCCGCCCAGGGCACTTTGGCCCGCCAGGGCGCGCGCTTCGGCGAGACCACGCCGCCCTTCATGCCGGCGCTCGCCGCCGCCACAACGCGCGACGCCCTTATCGCCGACATTGCCGTTGCGGCCGGCGATATGCCCGTGCTGATCGGCGTCACCCGCGAGGAGGTCCACGCCTTCTATGCCGCCGACCCCGCCATGGCCGCGCCCGACCCCGCCGCCGTCGACGCCCGTTTCGCCGGCCGGCGTGCGCACTACGAGGCCCGCCGCCCCGGGGCGGGGGTGATGGACTGGCTCGCCGACCTCGCCAGCGACGAGACCTTTATCTGGCCCGCCATGCAGCTCGCCGGCGCGCTGCGCGGCCCCACCTATGCCTACCAGTTCGACTGGTCGCCGCCGGGCAGCCGCTACAAGGCCTGCCACTGCATCGAGCTGCCGTTCGTGTTCGGCACCTTGGACGCGTTCCCGGGCGCCGGCATGCTCGCCGGAGGCGATCCGGGCTTCATGGCGGCGCTCTCCGCGACCATTCGCCGCAGCTGGATCGACTTCATCCGCGCCGGCGCCCCTGGCGGCGACTGGCCGCGCTATGATCCCGCCACGCGCATGACCATGGTCTTCGACACCGTCTGCGCCGCCCACTCCGACCCCGCCGGCATCGCCTGGCGGCAACCCGCATTCCAGAGGACCTGATGAGCACACGCTTCGCCGAGATCGGCACCCTTCCGCTGGCCCAGGGCGGCGAACTGCGCGACGCCCGCCTCGCCTACGTGACCTACGGCACCCTCGCGCCCGATGGCCGCAATGCCGTACTGCTCACCCATGGCTATACCTCCAGCCACCTGTTTGCGGACGGCGGCGAGGCGGCCTCGGAGGGCTCCTGGGCCGGCCTCGTCGGCCCCGGCAAGGCGATCGATACTGACAGGTTCTTTGTCGTCAGCTCGAACATGCTGGGCTCGGCCTTCGGCTCCACCGCGCCGTCGTCGATCAACCCGGCCACCGGGCGCGAATACGGGCCAGACTTTCCGCTGATCACGCTGCCCGACATCGTCGCGGCGCAAAAACGCATGCTCGACGGGCTCGGCGTCAAGGAACTCGTCGCCGTCGTCGGCCCCTCCTATGGCGGTTTCCAGGCCTTCGCCTGGGGTGTTCAGTATCCCGGTTTCATGCGCGGCCTGGTGCCGGCGGTGACCGCGCTCAAGACCAGCGGCCAGGTCGACACCGACGGCCTGCTCGCCCGCTTCGCCACCGACCCCAACTGGAACGGCGGCCACTACTACAGCGCTGGCGGCATCCTCGCGACGATGACCGCGCTGCGCGAGGAAACCCTGCGCCGCTACGGCGCCGAGGCAGCCCTCCGCGCCCGCCTGCCCGACGAAGCCGCCGTCGCCGCCGAAATCACCCGGCAGGCTCGCGCCTGGGCCGAGGCCTTCGACGGCCATTCCCTCGTCGTGCTCGGCCGCGCGCTGAACTATTTCGACGCCACCCCCGATGTCGGCCGCATCAAGGCCAAGGTGCTCTACGTCATCTCCCGCACCGACTCGCTGTTCCCGCCCTCGCTCGAGGGCGTCGTCATGCCCGCGCTCAAGGCCGCCGGCGTCGATGCGCGCTACCACGAGATCGACAGCGAGAACGGCCACCTCGCCTCCGGCGCGGATTCGGCCAAGTGGGCCCCCGCCCTCGCCGCCTTCATGGCGGAACTGGCGGGCTGATCCGCTTGATCCAGGGGCGCATGCGGGCCGTATAAACCGCATGACCCCCGCCCCTGTGATCCTCTGGTTCCGCCGCGAGCTGCGGCTGGCCGACAACGCCGCCCTTTCCGCGGCCGTCGCCACCGGCCGTCCCGTGGTCGCCGTCTTCGTGCTTGACGACGAAACCCCGGGCGCCTGGGCCCCCGGCGGCGCGTCGCGCTGGTGGCTGCACCACGCGCTCGCCGCCCTCGGAACCTCGCTCGCAGCCATCGGCGGCCGCCTCGTCCTCCGCCGCGGCCGCTATGCCGAAGTCATCCCCGGCCTCCTCGCCGAGACCGGCGCCAGCGAGATCCACGCCGGCCTGCCGACCGAGCCCTGGTCCCGCGCCGCGCTCCGCGCGCTGGCGAAAACCCTGCCGGTCAAACTCCACGTCCACCTCACCACCCTGCTCACCCGCCCCGACGCCATCCGCACCCAGGCCGGCGGCCCCTATGGTGTCTTCACCCCCTACGCCCGTGCCTGCATCGCCGCCGGCGAGGTGCCCCCCGCCGAACCTGCCCCATCCCGCATCCTCCCCGGCCCCTCCATCCCCTCCGATCGCCTCGCCGACTGGGCCCTCCTCCCCACCAAACCCGACTGGGCCGCCGGCCTGCGCGCCGCCTGGATCCCCGGCGAGGCCGGCGCCGCCGCCCAACTCGCCCGCTTCGTTGCCGAAGCCCTGCCCACCTACGCCGCCCGCCGCGACCTCCCCGGCGTCGCCGGCACCTCCGCCCTCTCGCCCCATTTCGCCTTCGGCGAAATCTCCCCCCGGACCGTCTGGCACGCGGGCAAGGGCGAGAAATTCCGCGCCGAGCTGCTCTGGCGCGAATTCGCCGCCCACCTCCTCTGGCACCACCCGACCATCCCCGAGACCCCCCTCAAGCCCGCCTACGCCGCCATGCCCTGGCGCGACGACCCCGCGTCGCTCCGCGCCTGGCAGCGCGGCCAGACCGGCATCCCCATCGTCGATGCCGGCATGCGCCAGCTCTGGCAGACCGGCTGGATGCACAATCGCGTCCGCATGATCGTCGCCAGCTTCCTGGTGAAGCACCTCCTGATCCCCTGGCAGGAGGGAGAAGCCTGGTTCTGGGATACGCTGGTCGACGCCGACCTCGCCTCCAACGCCGCCTCCTGGCAGTGGGTCGCCGGCAGCGGCGCCGACGCCGCGCCCTATTTCCGTGTCTTCAACCCCGTCCTCCAGGGCCGCAAATTCGACCCGGACGGCGCCTATGTCCGCCGCTTCGTCCCCGAACTCGCCGCCTTGCCCGACGCCCTGCTGCACGCCCCGTGGGAAGCGCCGCCCGTCGCTCTGCGCGCCGCCGGCGTGGTCCTCGGCCGCACCTATCCCGCCCCGATCGTCGATCTCGCCGCCGGCCGTGCCCGCGCGCTCGCCGCACTCGCCGCCATTTCCGGTGGGGGCTTGGAAGCCACGGCCGGTGATGGTTAAATTTCGGCAATCGACGAGCAAGCAGGCGGGGGCATGACCAAGGACGAGCCGAAGTCGCGACTTGGGCGCAAGCCGCAAGAGGAAAAGCTGAGCGAGGCTCAGCGCGTGACCGTGATCGAATCGGACGGCGCGCGCCCGCGCGATCGCCGCCTGCGCTTCCTGCTCGGCATGGCGCAGATGCTGGAGGTCGGCACCCTCACCATGGTGATGCCCGACGGCTCCACCCATCGCGCCATTGCCACCGCCGCGCCCGAGGCCACCATCGTCATCCGGCAGGCCGCCGCCATCCGCCGGTTGGCCACAGGCGGCAGCCTCGGCCTCGCCGAGGCCTATCTCGACGGCCTCTGGCAGAGCCCGGACATCCTCGCCGTGATGATGCTCGCCGCGGCCAACGAGGAGGCCTGGGAGAAGACGCTGAACGGCAGGCGCCTCACCCGCATGTTCGCCAAGCTGCTGCACATGCTGCGCCCCAACACCCGCCTTGGCGCCAAGCGCAACATCATCGACCACTACGACCTCGGCAACGAGTTCTACGCATCCTGGCTCGACCAGACGATGACCTATTCCGCGGCCTTCTTCGGCGACAACCTCGCCGTCGACCTCGAAAAGGCCCAGCTGCAGAAGATCCATCGCCTCTGCCAGCTGCTGAGCCTGACGCCCGGCATGCGCGTGCTGGAAATCGGCTGCGGCTGGGGCGGTTTCGCCGAAGTGGCGGCACGCGACTACGGCTGCAATGTCGTCGGCATCACCCTCTCCCCCGCCCAGCTCGATTTCGCCCGCAAGCGCATGCAGGCCGCCGGCCTGCAGGACCGCGTCGAACTCCGCCTGCAGGACTACCGCGACGTCCAGGGCACCTTCGACCGCATCGCCTCCATCGAGATGTTCGAGGCCGTCGGCGAGAAATTCTGGCCGGTCTATTTCGACACCATCCGCGACCGCCTGCGCAAGAATGGCATGGCCGGCATCCAAGTCATCACCATCGCCGACCGCCTGTTCGACAATTATCGCAAGGGCGCGGATTTCATCCAGCGCCACGTCTTCCCCGGCGGCATGCTGCCCTCCAAGCGCCGCCTGCGCCAGGCGATCATGAAGGCCGAGCTCGCCTGGGGCGAGGAACACTGGTTCGGCATCGACTACGCCGAAACCCTGGCGCGCTGGCAGACCAGTTTCCAGGCCGCCTGGCCCCGCATCGTCGCCACCACCGCGCTCAACCGCCGCCCGGCCGACGAGCGCTTCAAGCGGCTGTGGGAATACTATCTCGCCTACTGCGAATGCGGCTTCCGCGCCGGCTGGACCGATGTCGGCCAGATCCTGATCGCTCCGAATGGCTGAACCGCATGGCTGAAGCCGGCTGGCGGGGCATCCCGCCGGGCGTCGGCGTGCGGGTGGTGGGCGACGTGCATGGCGACATGCGCGGGTTCGCCCACGCCATCGCCACCGACCTCTTCGTCCTCCAACTCGGCGACCTCGTCGACCACGGCCCCGACAGCGCCGGCGCGCTACGCGCCATGCTCGACCTGCAGGCGGCCGGCCGCGGCCTGTTCATCCTCGGGAATCACGACTTCAAGCTCGCCCGCGCGCTCACCGCCCGCGACGTCTTCATCGACAGCCGCCTGGAAAAGACCCTCGGCCAGATCGACGACACCCTGCGCGACGCCGCCGTCCCCGCCCTCCAGCAGGCGCCGGCCTGGCTGCGCTGGGGCAATGCCTTCTTCGTCCATGCCGGCTTCCACACCGCCATGCTGGAAACCGACCCGCCCGCCTGGACCGGCGGCGGCGCCAAGGGCGTCCTCGCCCGCGCCCTCTACGGTGAGGTCACCGGCCGCATGCAGGACGACGGCTTCCCGGAACGCAACTACGAATGGGTCCACCGCATTCCCGCCGGATTGTCCGTCTATTGCGGCCATGACTGGCGTGGCAAGGACGGCCGCCCCTACATCGCCCACGGCAAGTCCGGCGGCCGCGCCATCTTCCTCGACACCGGGGCAGGGAAGGGCGGCCATGTTTCCTGGATCGACCTGCCGCCGCTGGGCTAGACTGGGCGCGGGAACAGGAGACCACCGCATGGCATCGATGCGCTACATCGTCCGCGACGTGCCCGCCGCAATCGCCTTCTACACCACCCATCTCGGCTTCACCCTGCGCCAGCAGTTCGGCCCCGCCATGGCCATCCTCGAGCGCGACGACCTCACGCTCTGGCTCGCCGGCCCGCCCGCCTCGGCTTCGAAGCCCATGCCCGACGGGCGCCTTCCCGAACCCGGCGGCTGGGCCCGCATCGTCCTCGAAGTCAGCGGCCTCGACGCCCTCGTCGCCACCCTGAAGGCCGCCGGCGTCCCCTTCCGCAACGACATCCTCGCCGGCCCCGGCGGCCGCCAGATCCTCTGCGACGACCCCTCGGGCAACTGCGTCGAACTCTTCGAGGCTGGATGACCCGCACCCTCCTCGTCCTTCTCGCCCTCCTCCTGACCGGAGCCGCCCACGCCGCCCCCCGCTGCGCCGACTGCACCGCCGGCGGCGGCACTTACCACGCCATTGCCCCGCCAGGCTGGGACGGGGTGACAAAACTCCGCATGCTGGTCTTCCTGCATGGCTGGATGATGGAAGGCGGCGACATCATCGAGGACGCCGGTATCCGCGGTCCCGCCGGCAAGCTCGGCTACCTTCTCGTCGCCCCCGACGGCCTGCTGCGCAGCTGGGCCCATACCGGCTCGCCCAGCCAGGCCCGCGACGAGGTCGCCTTCCTCCGCGCCGTCGTCGCCGACGTCAAAACCCGCTGGCCGATCGACCCGCGCGGCATCGTCGCCGCCGGCTTCTCCCAGGGCGGCTCCATGGTGTGGAACCTCGCCTGCTACGCCGCCGCCGATTTCACCGCCTTCCTCCCCTTCTCCGGCGGCTTCTGGGAGCCGCTGCCGAAGTCCTGCACCAGTGGCGCCGTCGACCTGCGCCATGTCCACGGCACCGAGGACCCTACCGTCCCCATGGCCGGCCGCGCCCTGTTCGGCCCCTACGTCCAGGGCGACATCCGCCGCGGCTTCGCCGTCTGGGTCGCCGAGGACCGTTGCACCGGCAAGCCCGTCATGCTCCGGGAAGGCGGCAGCCTGGCCTGCGAGACCTGGAGCGGCTGTGCCGGCGGCCGGCGCCTGCAGCTCTGCACCCGTCCCGGCGGCCACCGCCTGTGGAGCGACGACGTGCTGACCGGCCTGCGCTGGGCCATCGCCCGCTAGGCGCATGACCCGCGCCATGGCGCGACAGCGCGGAGCATGGCAAACTCGCCCCGAGTTGGCCGAGGAGTTTCGATTTGCGGCAGTTGTTGTTGATGCGCCACGCAAAATCGTCGTGGGACGATCCCGCCATGGCCGACCACGCGCGACCGTTGAACGCCCGTGGCCGGGCCTCCGCGGTGGCAATGCGCGATGCCATTCGCCAGCTCGGTCTGGTTCCCGACGTGGTTCTGGTGTCCCCCGCCGTGCGCACCATGCAAACCCTGGACGCCCTCGGCCCCTGGGACGAGACGCCCCTGATCGATCCGATCGAAGCGCTCTATCTTGCTGATCTCAAAACATTGTTCGCAACCCTCCAGGGCGTCGCCGAAACCGTCCGCTCGGTCCTCCTGGTCGGCCATAATCCCGGTTTGCATGAGCTTGCCATCGCCCTGATGGGCGAGAGCGCGCCGAGCGACCAGATGTCCCGCCGCGTGTTCGAGGGCTACCCGACCGGCGCGCTCGCTGAATTCTCGGTGCCCGGCCCCTGGGGCAGCCTCGCCGAGGGCGGCGGGCGCCTGCTGCGCTTCCTCGCCCCGCGCGACCTGCCCGAGACGGTGTGAGCCGGCCGGCGTGAAACCCGGCGCGGAGATCGCGCTGGACCTCGTCCTCCCCGCCGGGGCGGACTCCCGCCTGCAACGGGCGATTGGTGCCGGCCCCCTGCGCCGTGACAGCCTCACGCTCACCTGGCACGACGGCGACGCCTGGCCGCTGGCACAGGCCGGCCGCGCCATGGTCGCGCAGCGGCTCAAGTCCCGCACCGATTGGCGGCTTGAGCGCGCCTGGCCCGCCACCACCGCCATCGCCCCACCGGGCACGCCACCGGCCATCCTTGCCGAGGCGATCTCCCAGCCGCGTCTCGCCGACCTCACCGCCGACCTGCCCGACACCACCGCCATCGCCAGCTTCGCCGGCCGCGGCGTCAGGATCGTCGTCGACGGCGTCGCCGTGCAGGGCATCAGCGGCCGGCTGCGCGGCGCCGCCGGCACCCAGGCGGTCAGCCGCCTGCGCCTCGCCGGACCACACGCGGCGGTGCTCGCCCTGGCCGACCGCCTCGCCGACTCCCTCGGCGCCGCGGTGGCCACCACGAGCCTGGCGCAGGACGCCCTCGCCCTCGCCGGCGCGCCGTTGCCCGCTGGACGCACGGGGGCGGCCTCCCTGCCGCCGGGCCTCGGTGTCGGGCCCGCCTTCGCCTTCGCCTGCGCCCACTACGCCGCGGTGCTGCTGCACTGGGCGCCGGGCGCCGCGCTCGGCCGTGAAATCGAGCCGGTGCATCAGATGCGCGTGGCGCTGCGCCGGCTGCGCTCGCTGGAGAAGCTCTTCCGCCGCGCCGTGCCGCCGCCCGGCGCCGAGCCGCTCTTCGCCGCCCTGCGCAGCCTCGGCCAGAGCCTTGGTCCCGCGCGCGACTGGGACGTGTTCCTCGCCGGCGTCGGGCGCAGCGTCGCGGAGGCCCATCCGCGCGATGCCCGGGTCCGCCGGCTACTCGCCGCCGCCGCCGGCCAGCGCGACGAGGCCTACACGGCGCTGCGCCAATCCCTGGCCGACGTCCGCTTCCGCCGCATCGGCATCGGCCTCGCGGTCTTCGCCCAGTCCCTGGCCCAGGCCGACCCCGCCGCCGATGACACTCTGCGCCCGTTCGCCGCCTCCGCGCTCGGCCGCCGCTGGAAGCGCCTGACCGCGCCAGGCGCCTCGCTCGCCGGCCTCGCCGACACCGCCATCCACGACCTCCGCCTCGAGGCCAAGCGCATGCGCTACGCCGTCGAATTCTTCGCCCCCCTATTCGACCGCAAGGCGACCGCCCGCATGCTCCGCCGCCTCAGCGAAACCCAGGAGCAGCTTGGTCACCTCAATGACACCACGGTTGCCGCCGACCTGTTGACCCGCCTCGGCCCGCACGGGCGCGGCTATGCCGGTGGCCTCGTCGCCGGCTTCGTCGCCGCCCGCGCCCTTGGTGCCCGCGCGGCCGGTGAGGAGGCGTGGCGCCGGTTGCGCCGGCTCGAACCGCTTTGGAAATGAGCTTGCATTCCGAGTCGTTCGCTGTTGCGGAGTCGCCGGCCGCGCGGTAGTCGTGCGGCGTTAACCAATGTCTCGAGCTCCAGGAGAGCCAGCGTGTCGCTGCGGCAACCCCGCCGTATTTTTAGCGCCTCGTCCCGATCGGCCAGCAGCCGAGGCGGCCGGATGCCGCTCGCGCTCTGGGCCGGCCTGGCCGGCGGCCTGCTCGGCGCCGCCGTTGTTCTCCTTGCATCCCCCGCGGAATTGTTCGGCCGCGTCCCCGCGCTGACCGGCACGGTGCACGCCCCGCCGGCCCGCGTCGCCGTGGTCGATGGCGAGACCCTGCTGGTCAACGATATGATCATCCGCCTCGATGGGGTTCTCGCCCCCGCCCGTGGCCAGATCTGCCCCGGCCAGACCGGCGATTGCGGAGGCGCGGCGGCCGGTGCGCTCGCCAGCCTGGTGCGCGAGCGCGACGTGGTCTGCGACCTCGTCGGCCGCGACCCCGAGGGTTTCGCGCGGGGGGCCTGCGCCGCCGGTGGCGTGGCGCTGAACCGGGCGCAAATCGCCTCCGGCTGGGCGCGCGTGCGTCAGGGTGCCAGTGAGGACCTGGCCGCCGCGGAGGCAGCCGCCCGATCCGCGCGCCTCGGCCAGTGGCAGGGTGCCACCCCCTGATCTCCGGCGTTAAGCCGCTGTTCGCGTTTACGTCCTAACGATGGTCTGATCTGCACTGATCCGGCCCCGGTTTCTGGCTTTTGCTGCACGCGCGAAGGTTGCGCGGAAGGCGCGGCGGGAATAGGGTCCGGGCGCAATTGTATGAGATCAGGCGGCGCACGCGCCGCCACGGGAAGGACAGACCCATGAGCGCGACCAAGACGGAAGGGGCCAAGCCGGCCGGCAAGATCACGGTGACCATGGAGGGGTCCAACAGCACGGCAACCCTGCCGCTGCTGCAGGGCTCCATCGGGCCCGCCGTGTTCGACATCCGAAAGCTCTACGACCAGATGGGGGTGTTCACTTACGACCCCGGCTACGGCGCCACCGCGTCCTGCGAGAGCAAGATCACCTACATCGACGGCGATGCCGGCGTGCTGCTCTACCGCGGCTACCCGATCGAGCAACTGGCCGAGCAGTCGAGCTTCCTCGAAGTCGCTCACCTCCTTCTGTGGGGCGACCTGCCGAACGCCGTGCAGAAGCAGGATTTCGAGACCGGCGTCATGCGCCACACCATGCTGCACGAGCAGATCCGCCGCTTCTTCGACGGCTTCCGCCGCGACGCCCACCCGATGGCCGTCATGTGCGGCGTCGTCGGCGCCCTCTCGGCCTTCTACCACGATAGCCTCGACATCAATGACCCCGAAGTGCGCCGCATCTGCGCCTTCCGCCTGATCGCCAAGCTGCCGACCATTGCCGCCTGGGCCTATAAGTATTCGATCGGCCAGCCCTTCATGTACCCGCGCAACGACCTCGGGTATGTCGACAACTTCCTCTATATGATGAACGCGGTGCCCGCCGAGCCCTACGTGGTGAACCCCGTGCTGTCGCGCGCCATGGAGCGCTGGTTCATCCTGCACGCCGACCACGAGCAAAACGCCTCGTCGAGCACGGTGCGCCTCGCCGGTTCCTCCGGCGCCAACCCCTTCGCCTGCATCGCCGCCGGCATCGCCAGCCTCTGGGGCCCCGCCCATGGCGGCGCCAACGAGGCGGCGCTGAAGATGCTCGCCGACATCGGCCACATCGACAACATTCCGCAATTCATGTCCGACGTGAAGGACAAGAACAACCACACCCGCCTGATGGGCTTCGGCCACCGCGTCTACAAGAACTACGACCCGCGGGCCAAGATCCTGCAGGAGAGCGCGCATGCGGTGCTCGCCGAAATGGGCATCAAGGACGACCCGATGCTCGACCTCGCCATGGAGCTCGAGAAGATCGCCCTCAACGACCCCTATTTCGTCGACCGCAAGCTCTACCCGAACGTCGACTTCTATTCCGGCATCATCCTCAAGGCGATGGGCCTGCCGACCAGCATGTTCACCGTGCTGTTCGCGGTCGCCCGCACCGTCGGCTGGATCAGCCAGTGGAAAGAGATGATCGAGGATCCCTCGCAGCGCATCGGCCGCCCGCGGCAGATCTACACCGGCGCCCCGGCGCGCGACTACGTGCCGCTCGCCAAGCGCGGCTGATCCCGCTCAAACCCCTGCCGCCCGCCGTGCGCGGTCGGCAGGGGGTCGGGTGATCGCATATCCGCTGCGATATCCCCCGGACGCACGGCGCCCGGAGCGGAGCTGCATCCTTACAGCAACTCCCTGATCGAAGGCCGCCCGGACCGGGCAGGCCGGAGTATGCCATGCATGGATCTGCGCCTGATCGACCGGCGCACCCGTGCTCGAACCCGTGGCATGCCGGGACGCAGCCGTGGCCGACCTGTGAATAACCTTATCCACAACCTGGGGATAGACCGTTCCCGAAAGAGAATCATCATATTGAATTTAGGTGGAGTTGTTATCGCAGTATTATAAAATTATCGGGATTTTCGATCAGAAATTATCGATTAATTGACGAATAGTAGATGCAACAATATCGTGTTAGGAAATGTTGACTCATCCTCACAAAACCCTGATTTAATAAACAAAACTTAACCTGATCGGCTCCTGCGGGTTGAATTGCTGAACACGCGGCAGGCGGACTGCAGGAGTAGTTGGCTGATGGAGTTGGATGCATGAACGGGCATATGTCGCTGGATGCGCTGGTTCGCCAAAGATTGCGGCTCTGGCCGCAACGGCCGCCGGGTATACGACAACAGCGCAATGGCACCTGGCGATGGCTCCGCGGGCGACCTTCTTCCGAGGAAACAAAGAGTTCTCACCCATTTCTGAAGTTTCCTGGCAGCCAGCGTCTCAAAACCCTACCCGATGGGCTCTGGCTGAACTTCGGTGGAACTCCGGTCGAACCCTTTGTGGATATCTTCGCCATCGAGGCCTGTTCGACCCTGACCAACCTGCTCGACAAGCGCTCCCGCTTCGCCCCCTCGACCCACTCGCTGATGGCGGTCTGTCCTGTGTCGTGGTTGATGGACCCGGTCATGCCAGAGGACCCCACGCCGCGTTGGCGCGCCACGGGCGTGCTGCGCGGCCCGCCGGAGCAGGCACTCGTGTTACCCGTGCGTGACGTCCGGGTGCTCTACGCGCTGAGCCGTCGGCACTATCAGGGTTTCGCGGAGAGCCAGGTGCCGCATCCCCACGAGTATTTCGTGCCGATGGACCGCCTGACCGCCTACGACGCACAGAACGACCCCAAGCTGCAGGCGCTCGTTGCCCGTGCCTCGGCGAACGCCAATTTCTTCGATCCGCTTTAAAGCGCGATCGCTTGAGGCCGATGGGTCAGAGAGCGTGAATCGCGCTTTTCTTGAACAGTTTGCCAGATCATGATTGGTTTAACCTAAACCAATCATGATCTAGAGCGCGATCGCTTGCGGCCGATGGGTCAGAGAGCGTGAATCGCGCGCTTCACGCTTGCCGGTCAGCGGACGCCGAGGCACCCCGCAATGAAGGCCTCGGCCTTGCTGCGCCAGCCCGACTGCCGGGCGATCGCCAGGCCGCGGGCGCCCATGTCGGCCCGCAGCGCGGCATCCTCGCGCAGTCGCAGCATCGCATCCGTCACCGCATCGACGGAGTGGCCGTCGACCAGCAGCCCGTTCTCGCCATGACGCACGGCCGAGGAGGTGCCGCCGTCGATGCCACCAATGACCGCAATGCCGCAGGCATTGGCTTCCAGGAACACCAGGCCGAACCCCTCGGTATCGCCGTTCGGCAAAGCGCGGTTGGCCATGATGAACACGTCGCCGAGGCGGTAGTGATCGACGAGGTCGGATTCCGGCACGTTGCCGGCAAAGGTGACGACGGCGCCGAGCCCGTTCTCGGCGACGATCTCGCGCAGCCGTGCCTCATAGGAGCCGCCGCCGACGATTAGCAGCCGCGTGTCGGGATGGCGCGCCGCGATCGTTTTCATGGCGTGGATGGCGGTGTCGACGCCCTTTTTCTCCAGCAGGCGGCAGACTGTGACGAAGGTGAAGCGGCCGTCCAACTGGTAGGTCGCGATCAGGTCCGGGCGTTTCGGGCCGGGCTGGAAGCGATCGATATCGACGCCGTTCTCGATCAGCTGGATCTTGTCGGCACTGGCCTCGCCCACGAGGTCGCGCACCGCCTCACCCGCGAAGCGGCTGACGACGAAGATCTTGTCGGCGGTCCGCAAGGCCTCGGCGGCGCGGACATGGCCGGGGTCGTAGGGCTCCTCGGTCAGGATTTCCTCGCCATGAACATAGATGGCGATACGCACCGAGGTCAGCCGGCGCAGCATGCGCACGATCCAGCCACTGGCTACCAGTTCACCGACACAGACCGCATCGATCCGTTCGCGGCGAATGAGCTGCAGGATATGCACCGCGAGACGCAGGCGTTGCAGCAGGTCGTGGGCGAGGAAGGTGATCCGCCGCAGAATGCCGCTGCGGGCGCCGGACATCAGCACAGTACGCAGCAGCCAGGGCCGGACCACGCGATAGGCGGCACGGCGGTCGGTTTCGCGCCAGCCGATGATCGGCAGCCCGTCGGAATAGTCGGCCTGCGGGGCCATGACGAGGATGCGGCCCTGGCCGTTCTGCGCGAGGTTGCCGTAGACCACGGCGGAGCCGCCGCGGGTGGGCGGAAAATTATTCGCAATCAGCAGGATCTTGCCTGTGCCTGCCATGCTCAGGCAACCACCGCCGACGGTGCGAAACGGGCCGGCAGGGTCTCGATCGGCACGAACTCGGCGTGCAGATCGTCGGCGACGAAGCTCAGCAACTCGGACAGGCGGTCATAGAAGGTATGGAGATCCGCCCGGTTGCGGACGTAGGGGTTGCGGCCGGGATAGAGCGAGGAGGAGTGGAAGCTGACGGGAAACACGTGCTGGCCGCGGCGGGCGAGGCTGGTGACCAGGCGGCGCATGGCGTCGGCGTCGTTGCCCTCCGGCGAGAGGGTGATGCGCTCGGCGCAGCGCGAGCGGGTGAGGATGGCGACCGCGCGGGAGCCGGACAGCAGGGGGCCGGTCATGGCGCGGTAGAGCATCGGGGCGGCTGCGCCGCCCCAGCCGATGACGCTGCGGCAGAGCGGGACTTCGAGGATCTGGTGCCGCGAGCCGAACCAGAACGGGTTGCAGTCGATGCCGCTGTAGTCCGGCCCGGCCTCGGCGGAGAAGTCGGTGCGCGGCGCGATGGAGGTGTCGACGCGGAAGCCGTTCTGTTCCAGCAGTTGTCCGGTGCGGGTGCCGAGGCCGTAGCGGCCGGCGCGGTATACGGTGGGGGCGACGCCGAAGACCTCGCGGAAGCGGCGGACGAGGGCGAGGAATTTGCGTTCCTCCAGCCCGGCGTCGAGGTTGCCGGAATAGGAGGCCTGGTGCTCCCGGGTGTCGCCGAAGGGGGGGGTGACCCAGGGGTGGAGCTGGATGCCGACGGCGCAGCGGCCGCGCTCGAAGTCGCGGCGGATGGCGCGGACGACCACCTCGTCATCCAGCACGGGATAGGTGACGAGGTAGGTCGGCACGGCGCCGTAGGCGTCGAGGATGTCGTGGAGGACGCCGATGTGGCGGAGGTGTTCGGTGGAGAACTGGGTGCCCTGGATCGGGTAGTCCCAGTCGAAATCCTCTTCGGCGTCGATCACCACCGTGCAGGCCAGCCGCCGGTTGATCGGCGTGGCTGGCCTGGCTTCGGCGAAGAAGCGCGTGCTTTCGCTTTCGCTCACGGTGTGGTCCTGGCGGCGGCGGCTCTCAGTGCGGGCGGAGCGAGAGGCCGGCCGGGAACTTGCGGCGGTATTCGTCGACCGCGGTTTCCATGGTGACGAACTTGGCGCCCTCGGCGCGGAGCGTGGCGATCATGTGTTCGAGCATGAACATGCGATGGCCGCGGCCGATGACGTGCGGGTGGAAGGTGTATGTGAGGATGCCCCAGTCGTTGTGCTTCTTCATGTAGCGGAACTCGTTAATGAAGTTCTCAATGACCCCGCGGGCGTTCATGTTGCCGGGCAGGATGCCGGTGTCGGAGCGCATGAACTCGAAATGCGGGAAGTCATCGAGCGCCCAAGAGATCGGCATTTCCACGAGCGGGGTGTCGGGGCCGAACTGCATGGGCTCCAGCAGGGTGATCTTGTCGCCGTTGCGGGCCTGGTAGGGGAAGTAGTCGTTGCCCATCATCGAGCTGTCGTAGATGAAGCCGTGCTTGAGCAGCAGGTCGATGCTGACGGGGCTGAGGTCCCAGGCCGGCGAGCGGTAGCCGCGGGGGGCGCGGCCGGTGAGGCGGATGATGCTCTCATTGCCGCGCACCAGCTCCTGCTCCTCGCCGTCGGGGCCGAGGGTGGAGGGGACGCGGTGGGTCCAGCCGTGGTTGCCGATTTCGTGGCCGGCGGCGTGGACCGCGGCGACGCAGGAGGGGTAGCTGTCGATGGTGTGGCCGGGGATGAACCAGGTGGTGGGGATCCGCTCGGCGCGCAGCAGCTCGAGGATGCGGGCGGTGGCGGGGATGCCGAAATCGCCGCGGGAAATCGCGGTGGGGGTCAGCATGTTGCGCGAGATCATCGAGGACGTGTTGTCGTGGTCGAAGGTGAGGCAGACGAAAAGGTCGGCCATGGTGCGGTCTCCTGTCGTGAGAGGCGGGAAGGGAAGCGGTCAGGCGGGAGGGGGAGCCTCCCGGTAGCGGGTGGCGAGCCAGCCGCCGTCGACGACCAGGACCTGGCCGCTGATGAAGCTGGCATCGTCCGAGCAGAGGAAGGCGGCCGCCGAGGCGATGTCGTCGGGGGTGCCGACGCGGCCGACGGGGGTCATCTCGGTCATCTGGCCGCGGAACCAGGCGGAGGTAGCGATGCGGTTGCGGGTCATGTCGGTTTCGATGAGGCCGGGGGAGATGGCGTTCACCCGGATGCCCTGGCGGCCATAGTCGGCGGCCATCTGCATGGTGAGGCCGATGACGCCCGATTTGGCGGCGGCATAGGCGGAGCTGCCGGGGAAGCCGGTCATGCCGAAGATGGAGGCGATGTTGACGATGGCGCCGCCGCTATCCATCCGGCGGAGCGCGGCGCGGGAGACGCGGAAGACCGCGCGGAGGTTGATGCCGAGGAAGCGGTCGAGCTCGGCATCCTCGGTTTCGTCGACGCGATGGGAGCCGCCGATGCCGGCGATGTTGAGCAGCAGGCGGAGGCCGCCGAGGCGGGCGATGGCGGTGTCGACGAGGATGGCGGGGCCGTCGTCGGACCCGACGTCGGCGATGAGGGTTTCGATCGGGGTGCCTTGGGCGGCGGCCATGTTGGCGGTTTCGGCGAGGCCGGCATCCTTGATGTCGGCGGCGAGGACGCGGGCGCCCTCGGCGGCGAGACGGAGCGCGGTGGCGCGGCCGATGCCGCCGGCGGCGCCGGTGACCAATGCCGGTTGACCCTTCAGACCCTGCACGTCGGCTGCTCCTCGGCGAAATGATGGTCGCGCAGCATCGGGGGATGGGGCGTGGCTGTCAAAGATGGCGCGCCCGTCTCAGGGACCGATGAGGGGCATGACCTCGGCGGCGAATTTCTCCATGCGGTCGAGGGTTTCGGAGAGCGAGTCGACGCGGAAATCGAAGATGAGTTCGTGGACGCCGATGGCGGCGAAACGACGGATGTCGTCGGCGATCTGCTCGGGGGCGCCGGAGAAGGGCTTGCGGCCACCGTCGGGGCCGGGGAGGGCGACGTCGTAGAGGGGGGCCTTGTAGGAGATGGTGAGGGCGGAAAAATCGCGGCCTTCGGCTTCGGTGAGCTGGCGGAGCTCGGCGAGCTTTTCGACCATTTCCTCGGCGGGGAGGGGGACGGCGGCGATGGCGCCGACGGGGTGCCAGCCGTTGCCGTATTTCGCGGTGCGGCGCAGGGCGGCGCGGCTGTGGCCGCCGACCCAGATGGGGGGGTGGGGGCGCTGGAGGGGGGGCGGTTCGCAGCGGATGGGGTCGAAGGAATAGTATTTTCCGGCGTGGGCGACGGGGGAGGTGGACCAGAGCTTGAGGATGATTTCGAGGTATTCGTCGCTGGCGGCGCCGCGGTCGGCGTAGGGGGCGGCCAGCGCGTTGAACTCTTCCTCGAGCCAGCCGACGCCGACGCCGACGGTGATGCGGCCTTCGGAGAGGACGTCGGCGGTGGCGAGCATTTTCGCCGTCAGGACGGGGTTGCGGTAGGGCAGGATCATCACGGAGGTGACGATGCGCAGGCGCTCGGTGAGGCCGGCGATGAAGCTGACCATGGAGAGCTGTTCGAGGGCGTCGCCGTGGCTCGGGTGGTCGCCGGAGACGGTGTAGGGGTAGCGGGAGCGGCTTTGGACGGGGAAGACGACGTGGTCGGCGATCATGGCGGCATGGAAGCCGCGGGCTTCGCCGGTGCGGGCCATGGCTGAAATGGCGGAGCGGGTGGCCAGGTTGCCGCGGGTGGGCAAATAGAATCCGTAGCGCATGGCGTTTCCCCTCGGTTTTTCGGGAGTGTATCGCCGCGGGGGGGAGGGCGCTATTGGCGGCGGGCGGCGGCCTGGAGTTTGGGGCTGGTGAGGATGGCGTTGACGGCCTGGTCGAAGGCGGGGGGGAGGGCTTCGCGGGCACGGGCGGCGATGTTGGCGCCGGCGAAGCCGCCGTCGAAGAGGCGGTTGACGCGGATGGGGAAGGCGGGGCCGCCGTTGATGGAGACGTCGAGGGCGACGGTCCAGCTGGCGGCATAGGCGCCGCAGTCGGCGGTGATGTCGCGCAGGCGGGCCTGGAGCTCGAGGGTGCGGGGGCGGGTGGCGCCGTCGGCGGCGGCGGCGATGGCCTGGGTGAGGGTGGCGCGGATGGCGGCGGCGAAATCGGGGACCCCCGAGAGGGTGATGGGGGTGCCGGCGCAGTCGACGGACCTGGCGGAGGGGGGGAAGGGGGCGAGGCGGAGTGTGGCGGGGAGGGCGCGGATGAGCTCGACGTTGCGCGCCGGCACGGTTTCGGCCGGGGGGACATCGCAGGCGGTGAGCGCCGCGAGGAGGAGGAGGGGCGCCAGGGTGCGGGCGGAGGTCATCGCGGGGGGATACGACGGGGGATGTTAAGGGGAGATTTGCAGACGCGCAGCGAAGCGGAGCGGCGACGGGAGCGACAGCGGTTTGGCTTCAAACCGCGAAAGCGCTCTGCTCCACCAGCGCGTTTGTCGACGCGAAGGAAGGCCTTCTTTTTCTGGAGAAAAAGAAGCAAAAAGACTTTTGATTCATGGCGTTGTGTGCTGATTATTACGATATCGTAACAAATAGGGCGTGCGAAAAGGAGGAGGGAAGGGGGCGATTTTTGAAAAAGGAGGGGTTTGGCGGGCCGGTGGCGGCGCAAGAGGGGGGCGCGAGGGTGTGGGGGTGCGGCGCGGGTGGGGCCGCAGGGGTGGTGTGAGGGCGCGGCGGTGTGGCGCGACGACGTGTCGCGGGGGCCGCGCGTGTGGCGGCGGCGGTTGGCGCTGGGGCGAGGGGCGCCGCGGAGGGCGGGGGGAGGTTGGGCGTGGCCGAGGGTGTGGCGGGCGCGGGGGAATGGGGGGTGCGAGAGGGGGGCGCGCAGGTTTGCGGCGCGGGGGGCACGGCGGGGTCGCACGCGGGGGCCGGGAGGTCGGCCGGGGCCGGGGGGAGGGGGGGGGCGGGGGCGGGGCG
>Ga0164296_1000181_pt1 | contig 81621 bp, 65 predicted proteins | sample GEODES057metaG_FD_113533 | JGI IMG/M metagenome (GOLD analysis project Ga0164296, IMG submission 113533) | Dystrophic lake water microbial communities from Trout Bog Lake, Wisconsin, USA - GEODES057 metaG | ecosystem: Environmental > Aquatic > Freshwater > Lake | place: USA: Trout Bog Lake...
ACCGGCATCTCTGTTTTTCTGGCCACGTTTGTGGCGCTGGGCGCTTCCTGGTGCGGCTTTGTGCTCGCGCCAGCGCTGCAACTGGGTGGCGCAAAACAAACGGTCATCCTGCAAACGACTGACAATTGGCCGTTGCAACGCACCGGTGACGCCACGCTCGGATTGCAAGTTTATCGCGCCTACGGTTGCGCCGCTTGCCACACTGAACAAGTTCGTCAAACGGGTGTCGCGAGCGAAGTAAATTTGACCGGGCTCGGCAATCGCAAAACGGAAGATTTTTCGGCATTCGCGAAATCTTTGTTCGTCCTGCCTGAGCTTGCTTGTGTCACGAATGCTTTTGCCGCCAGCCTGAATGGCTGGAATGGCGAACTGCCCAAGACACTATTTACCACCACGGACGTTGAACTCGCCTCCGCGATGGCGGAGCGATTGAAGGCAGTCGGGGTCAAGTGCGAGACGCGCCTCGTGGCGACTGGTGCTGACATCGCGCGAGGCTGGGGTTCCCGCCAAAGCGTCGCGGTAGATTATCTCTACGACCAACCCGTTCAGCTTGGCAGTTTGCGCGCTGGTCCTGATTTGGCCAACATCGGCGTGCGCGTGCCGGATTCGAACTTGCATCTGAATCATCTTTACGCACCGAAATCAGTAACGCCCAATTCCACGATGCCGTCGTTCAAATTCCTGTTTGAAGTCCGCAAAATTGGTGCTACGCCTTCAGCCGACGCGTTGAATCTGCCGAAAGAATTTGCCGCTGCCCCCGGTTTTGAAATCGTGCCGAAAACGGAGGCGAAGCAGCTGGCTGCATATCTTTTGAGCCTCAAGGCCAACGTCCCGCTTTACGAAGCTCCGTTCACCCCTGTCAAATAAATGAGCGACGAAAAAAAATCCTGTTCCGTTCCGTCTGCCGGCGAACCCGTGGCCGTGCGTTCCACCACGCCGATGTGGATCATCGTGACGACACTGGTTTTCCTTTTCATTGGCGGTGTTTATTTCGACCGTCACAGCGGCTGGTTTGACGCGAAAGTTTACGCGCCTTATTCCAGTGCGGAAACATTGGAAGCTTATCAGCCAAAATCTGGTGAAGCGGCGTTGCTTGCGCGTGGAAAAAAAACTTACGAAGCCGTTTGCGGCACCTGTCACGGTCCGGACGGTTTAGGCAAACCCGGTCAAGCGCCGCCCTTATCAGGTTCTGAATGGGTCACGAGCAAGGGCATTAACCGCCTCATTCACATTCCGCTCGTCGGTATAGCTGGGCCAATTTCTGTGGCGGGAAAAGATTGGAATATGAACATGGCCGCGATGGGTGCCGCGTTGCCAGATGAAGATCTCGCCGCCGTATTGAGCTACATCCGCAGGTCGTGGGGCAACAAAGCTTCGGCCATCGAACCAGACGACGTCAAAAAAGTTCGCGCTTCTATTGGTGTCGGAGCGCAGCCGTTGACGGTTGACACTTTGATGAAGTTGTCAGAGTAACTGACTTCGATTATTTCCGGCTGGTTTCCCAACCGCCGCCAAGCGCCTTGTAGAGTTGGACAATCGTAATCATTTCCTCAACCTGCGTTTGAACTTGAGCGCGTTGAGTCGGGTAAAGCTCCTGTTGCGACTGCAAAACTTCGTAGTAACTCGATTTGCCGTTTAAGTAGCGTTGCGTGGCGAGAAATACGGAAGATTCCAATGCCACCACCGCTTGACCTTGATAAGTAAATTCTTCAGCCAATTTCTGGCGGGTAATCAGGGCGTTGGCAACTTCTTGAAACGATGTGAGGACCGTTTGTTGGTAAGCGGCTTTTGCTTCATTGAATTGCGCCTTTGCCCCACGATATTGCGCACGCAATTTTCCACCCTGAAAAATGGGGCCGGAAAGCGTGCCGCCCAAGTCCCAAAGATTCCCCGCACTGCCAGTGAATTGCGATAATTCCGGACTCGCGCGGCCGAGCAGGGTGGTCAAACCGATTTGGGGAAAGAAATTTGCGATGCTCACGCCGATGTTGGCGTTGGCGGCAATCAAAGATTCCTCGGCGGCGACCACGTCAGGACGGCGGCGCAATAAATCACTCGGCAATCCGGTCGGAATGGCCGTTGTCAGTTGCGGTTGATTGGTGAGTGAATTGCGGAGAATCGGACCGGGATTTTTGCCCAGCAAAACGCTCAATTGATTTTCGGCACTGGCGATTTGGATTTCCAATTGCGGGATCACGGCGGCGGCATTCGCTAGCGCCGCCGCCGCGCGGTCGGTCTCCAATTTGGAGGCGACGCCATTGCTCAAACGGTCATTAAAAATCTGGTAACTGCTGGCGTAAGCGTTGGTGGCTGCACATTGAATCGCCATTTCCTGATCGAGATCGAGCAACTGGAAATATGTAACGGCAACCTGACTGACGAGCGAAATTGTAACGCCACGCCGTGCGGCATCGGTAGCAAGAAACTGTGCGCGGGCCGCTTCGCTGGAGCGCCGGATGCGGCCCCAAAAGTCAATTTCCCAAACGACACCCAAAGTCAGTTGTGCGGAACTTTCAGTGCGTCCATTCAGTGAAGCGGGACTATTGTAAAGTGCGTTGCGACCACGTCCGATGTCACCGCTATAACCGATCTGCGGGAAGAATGCGGAATTCGCAGCGGCTGCTTGATTGCGCGCCAACTCGACCCTGGCGACAGCTTGTTTCAAATCGTAATTGTTAGTGATCGCCGTGCCAATTAGTCCTTGCAGAATCGGGTCTTGAAATACTTTCCACCACGGCAAATCGCCAAAGGAATTTGTTCCCTGATTTTCCGTGAAACGGAATTGCTCGGGTGTGTTTACGGTGGGCCGTTTGTAGTTTGGGCCGACCGCACATCCGACGAATGCAGCGAGCACCGCCGCCATTCCGAAAATTTGAAAACTTGAGCGCAACTTCATGGTCAGTGGGTTTCCTGGGTTGGCGTGCTTGCCGTTGGCGAAGTGCCGTCAGATTGCGTCACGGTGTTTTTCTTGCCGCCGATTTTTTCAATGACATAAAACGTGACTGGAATTAGGAAGATGGCGATGAAGCTCGCGGCTGTCATGCCGCCGATGACGGCGAAGCCCATGACGCGCCGAGACATCGCGCCCGCGCCGCTTGCTTTGGCCAGTGGCATACAGCCGAGAATGAACGCGAAGCTCGTCATCAAAATCGGCCGCAAGCGGAGCTTGGCACCTTCGAGCGCGGCTTCCATCAACGGCTTGCCTTGTTCGTAACTCATCTTGGCAAATTCGACGATGAGAATAGCGTTTTTCGCCGCAAGTCCGATCAGCATGACCAAGCCAATTTGTGCGTAAACATTGTTTTCAAATCGACCGACCATCAAACCGGCAAACGCACCGAAAACGGCGATGGGCGTTCCCAGCAACACGCTGAATGGGAGCGTCCAGCTTTCATATTGCGCGGCGAGAATCAAAAAAACGCACAGGAGCGAGAATCCAAAGATGACCATTGGAGAAATACCCTGCTGCGCTTTTTTCTCTTGGTAGCTCATGCCGAGATAATCGTAGCCCATGCCCGGTGGCATGTTTTCGTTGAATACTTCCTCCATGGCTTTCATCACCTGCGCAGAGCTAAAACCAGCTTTGGCGGAGGCGTTGATTTGCGTAGCTTCGTGCAAGTTGTAACGCATCGTAAATTCCGGTCCCTGCGTCGAACGCACGCTGGTGATGGCAGCCAGCGGCACCATCTGATTGGTGTTGTTCAGCACATAGAACTGGCCGAGGTTTTTGGCGTTGTTGCGGTAATCGCCTTCGGCCTGCACATACACCTGCCACTGACGGCCGAAGCGGTTGAAATAATTCACAAATGCGCCGCCCATGAAACATTGCATTGTTTGATAAACGTCCTGAAGTTTCACGCCTTGTTGCAAAACCTGATCGCGATCCACATCCACATAAACTTGCGGCACGGAGGGTAGGGCAGTCGTGAAGGCGCGCGCGATTTCGGGACGCTTGTTCACTGCGGCTAAATATTTTTTAAGATTGTCTGCCAAAAATGTTCCCCCTTTGCCTTCGCGGTCTTCGAGGATGAACGTGACACCGCCTGACGTTCCCACGCCAGGAATTGCCGGCGGCAAAAACGCGAAGCCCACCGCGCCGGGAATTTTAGACATCTGCTGATTTAGGCGCATCATGATGGCGCGGAGTTTTTCGGTCGGGGCTTTGCGTTTATCCCAATCTTCAAGCGTAATGAAAAAGAAACCGCTGTAAGTATTTTGCACGCCGCTCAACATGCTGTAGCCGACCACTGAGGAATAATATTTTACCCCGGGAGTATTTTTTAGGATGTCCTCGACCTGTCTCATCACCTCATCCGTGCGCTGGGCTGAGGAGGCATCCGGCAATTGCACACCGGCATAGACGTAGCCTTGATCTTCGTCTGGCAAGAAACTGGTGGGAATCAATTTTCCAAACACGCCGGAGAGTAGCGCCATGCCCAGTAACAGCAGCAATGCCACAGAACTTTTCTGGATGAGAATGCGGCAAATACCGACGTAACCATCCGTCGCACGGCCAAACCATTTGTTGAACCAGTCGTAAAATTTTTGCAACAGGCCGGTGCCGCGAACTTTTGGGCGGAGCAGCAGTGCGGACAGCGCCGGTGAAAGTGTCAACGCGTTGAACGCTGAAATCACCACGGAAACCGCGATGGTCACGGCGAATTGCTGATACAAACGACCCGTGATGCCCGGAATAAATGCGGTTGGCACGAATACCGCCGCGAGAATGATGGCAATGGCCATGACTGGTCCGGACACTTCTGACATCGCTTTGAACGCGGCATCTTTGGGTGACAATCCCTTTTCTATGTGATGCTCCACGGCTTCAACGACGACGATGGCGTCGTCCACGACCAAGCCGATGGCCAGCACGAGGCCAAAGAGCGACAGCGTGTTGATGGAAAAACCAAAGAGCGGGAATAGCATGAAAGTGCCGACGAGTGACACTGGAACCGCCAGCAATGGAATAAGCGTCGCGCGCCAGCCTTGCAGGAAAATAAAGACGACGATGATGACAAGAACGATGGCTTCAACGAGCGTGTGCTCGATTTCTTTCATGCCCGCTGTGACAGCGAGGGTCGTGTCGAGCGCCACCGCGTAATCCATGTCTGGTGGAAAACTTTCCTTCAATTTTGCCATCAGTGCCTTGGCCTTATTGGCGGCATCTACGGCATTTGAATCCGGTAATTGGTAGAGCGCGACCAGCGCGGAAGGTCGGCCATTCAAGCGCGCCTTCATGTTGTAGTTTTGCGCGCCAAGTTCGATGCGCGCGACATCTTTCACGCGCAGAATCGCTCCGTCGGGCGCTGCGCGCAGAACGATTTCACCAAATTGTTCCGGTGTCTCCAGTCGTCCCTGTGCGCGCACTGCGTAGGTGAAAGATTGGCCGGGCGGCACGGGTTCACCGCCGATTTGTCCAGCCGGATTCACCGTGTTCTGCGCTTGGATGGCATTGATGATTTCCGGAACGGTCACGCCCATTTGCGCCAGACGGTCCGGTCGCACCCAGAGGCGGATGGCGTAATTGCCCGCGCCGAAAACTTGAACGCTCGCGATGCCTGGCACACGCGTCATCTGGTCGTTGATATTGATGACCGCGTAGTTCGCGAGGAACACGCCGTCGTAGGTGTTGCTCGGCGAATACAGCGCGAACATAATCAACGGCGCAGCTGTAGATTTCTGAACGGTAACACCTTGATTGATGACGGCGCTGGGCAATTGTGAATTCGCCTGGCTCGACCGCATCTGCGCGAGAATCTGGTCGGTGTTCGGATCGGTCTTGATGTTGAAATCCACCGTCAACGTGGACTGACCGTTATTCGCATTGAGCGAATACATGTATTCCATGTTATCCACGCCGGACATCTGCTGTTCGATGGGCGTCGCGACGGATTGATCCACCGTGCGCGCATCGGCGCCGGGATAAGTCGCTTTCACCTGCACCTGCGGGTCGGCGATATTAGGAAATTGCGCGATGGGCAAACTCGACATCGCGACGAGACCGACAATCACCATCAGGATGGAAATCACCATCGCGACGATTGGCCGGTTGATAAAAAATTTGGACATGTTCAGATGAAGCTAAATTGCGTCAACCATTCATCATTCAGCCGGCGCGCCCGCGTTGTAGGAAACCGGATTAACTTCGATGCCCTCGCGCAATTTCTGAATGCCTTCGACCACCACTTTTTCGCCGGCTTTTACATTGCCTTGCACGATCCAAAATTCGCCCACACGCTCGCCGGTGGTCACGGGGCGGATACTGACTTTGTTATCAGCACCGACAATCGCAATTAGGTAACGACCTTGCAAATCTGCCACCGCCCGTTGCGGCACCAATAGCGCATCTTTGGTCACGCCCACTCGCGCCCGCACGCGCACAAACATTCCGGGAACGAGTAAACGTTCGGGATTATCAAATTCACCCACGATACGGATCGTGCCGGTTTTGACATCCACTTGATTGTCGGAAAATCGCACGCGGCCTTTGAGTGGATAAACTGTGCCGGAGGCGAGCGTCAGCTCCAACGGCGCATCTTTGGGTTCGCCAATTTTTCCGCCGGCCGCCAAGCGTGCTTCCATAAGTTGGCTGAGCAACTGTTGCGACACGGAGAAATAAACGCGAATAGGGTTGATCGTTTGCACCGTCGTCAACGTGCCGGAGCTGGGACCAACCAGATTACCGACTTGCGCCTGCGCGAGACCCGCCATGCCGTCAACTGGCGAAAGAATTTTGCAAAATTCGTAATTTAATCTGGCCGCATCCGCCGCGGCTTCATTGGCAAGATTTTGTTGGATAGCGTCATCCAGTTCTTGTTGGCTGATGGCCTGAATTTTGGCCAGCGGCGTGTAGCGTTTGACGTCCAATTCGGATTTGCCCAACTTGGCCAGCGCTTGATCCAACGCTGCCTTGTAAGTGCGGTCATCGATTTGAAACAGGACCTGACCATTGGTCACGATGCTGCCTTCCACATAGTTGCGGCTGATGAGATAACCGCTGACCTGCGCGGATATTGTCGCATTCACGTCCGCCTGCAAGGTGCCGACCGACTCGCCATAAACCGGCACGTCTTGTTGCGCCACTGTTACGACTTCAACCATCGGTGGCCCAGCCGGAGGCAAAGTCGGCTTTTTACAGCCGGAAAATAGAAACAATGATACCAGCAAAATGGCTGGGCCAGCTTTCGCGTAAACGGCGTTTCTTCTCATGAAATAATTGGGGGGTGAAATTTCCACGTCCGGTGCGATTATTCTACACCCCAAATCTTTTTGCAGTATTTTTTCTATCCCTTTTCGAGTTTGACTTACTTGGGTGGCGCAGCGGTTTCATCCAGCTCCAGGCGCAAGTAATCGTAGATGATGCCGTTCATCAGACCGCCGCTCGGAACGGTAAGTCCCAAAACATTTTCGCCGCGTTTCATGAGCGACGCGTCAAAAACTAAATCGTGTTCCGACCAATAACCGCCGATGCCATCGCGATTGATGGTTCCGTTGTAGGTCAGGTTGGTGACGGTGCCGATGAACTTGTCGTTCATGTCTGCAACTAGACTGCGCGTGCCAACGCCGCAGATAGCCAGACGCAACGTCGCTTTGCCGTGCGGCGCTTCGGCGAGATTAAAAGTAACTGTCCACGTCGTCGCGCTGCCGTTGCCGCGTCCGGTCACATTGTTTGAATTGTCGTTGTAAGGCACTTGCTCAAAGAACCAATCTTTGCGGAAATCACTTTTGCCGATGACATACTTCACGTCATACGGAAACAACTTCGGATATTGCAGATACCAACCCCAGTGAAAATATTGGTCGCCTTTGAAAAATTCCGAGCCATTGCGATTCGGAATGCCGATGTCCCAAAGTTGTTTGCCAAAACGCACCGGCCGCCAGTCAACATTTCCCAGCGACAAATCTTTTCCCGCTGCGACCACAATGTTTGTGACCGTCAAATCGCCCAGCACGCCGTCCGCGATGGCGTGGAGCGAATAATTTCCGGTGCGCACATTGGGAATTTCAAAGCTGCCGTCGGCGTTCGCGTGCACCCAGAATTCGTAATTTTTCGCGTCGTTCTGCCAGTCCACGATGCGCGGCATGCCGCCATTGCCGCCGCCCCCGCGAGCGCGATTCTTGCCGGAACGCCCGGATTCATTGGTTGAACTGCCGCTAACCCGGCGGCTGGAATTGGTCGCGGTCAAAGTTTCATTCGTGCCGCCGCTGACAAAATTATTCTGGTTTGTCATCGCCGCTTCGTCATCGCCGCCACCGGCCAATCCAAATCCGCCACCGCCGCCACCACGTCCGGCGCGCGGTGGACGCGGAACAATCGCCGGCGCATAATCTGGTGCGGTGAGCCCAACGAGCAAATTTTTTAGCGGCAAGTTCTGCGACTGCGGATCGTCCAAAATAATTTTTCCACTGACCGTGGCGCGTTCGTTTTTATGCGGGTAATCCACGCCGTTCACCCAGGTACATGGCCAGGCGCTGGCTTCCTTGCTTGCTTGTGCGAGCGCGTCGTTCCACATCGCGTCGTGGTCGTTGGCGGAATTGCAGTAGATCAAAAATGGGCCGACCACTTTCGTCCACGCATCCGTCGCAGCAATGTTGCAGATACTCCCGCCGTAATGACTGCCGCGCCAATAATTCAGCAGCGTCGGCGGCGCAGGTGCATTGAGCGCGTTGGTGTTGAACGTCGCGTCGCGGTGCGAGGACAATTCAAACTTCGTTGGCCCGCCGCTTAAATATTCCACGCTCGGATTCACCAGCCAGAGACCAACGTGTTTCAAGCTGCTCGACCAACCCCACGCGCGCACGTCGAATTGATTCGCCGCGTAATCGTATTTGTGTTCGACCACACCTTTGTAAATCCCGGTGTTCATGCGGCGCATTTCCTTGCCGTTCATCTGCGTGCCGTGGTTCCAATCGTAAGTCGTGATCATCTCCATGTTGCGATTCGCATCCACTGTCATCCAATCGAACACACTATCATTCAACTTCAGGCAAAAACGCGCTTCGCCGATGGACGTCGCCGGATAATTCGTCGGATGCGAAAAAATGGAATACGTATAAACACCCGCATCGCCGCGCCCGAGCGCGTAACGGATTTCAATGTCCGCAATCACACTACCGCCCGGCCCGCCTCCCATTTGTTTGCTGTCAGAAAAGCCTTTCACCGAAATTTCGCCGCGCTCGCCGCCGTTGGTTTTAGGATCAATGGTAATCCGGTCAACTTGTTTGCCGCGTGCGGCGTTGTGCGACCAGTAGCCAGGCGACCGCGTTCCGCCATCGAGCATTTCGAAATTTTTATATCTGAGCGAAATCAAATCGCCGGAGCGCTTGCCGATATGCGCCGTAACTAGTCCATTATCCAGAATGAATGAACTATTATCTTCGCGAACGGTGACCGGCGGATTCGTTGCCGCTGGCGCGAACCACGGTAACCCGCCAAGCAACACCGCCACCGCCAGATTTTTGAAATTCATAATTGGATTTAGCCAAGGGGACGCGCAGATAGACGCCTACGGAAACTGCACAGTTACAACGGAAATTTAACGGCGGAATATTTCTTCAATGGCCCAGCGCGCGTGTTCGGCGATCAACGGTTCGTGGTCGTGCGCGGCTTTTTCCAAAGCGGGCAGCGTTGTTTTATCTCCGATATTGCCGAGTGCGACGCAGACGTTGCGAAGCAAGCCACGTCGCTTCGTGCGCAACATCGGCGTGCCGGCAAAACGCGCTTTGAAACCAACATCGTCCAATTGCAGTAGCTCCAGCAAATCCGGTGCGGACAAATCGGCACGCGCATACGGCTTCATCAGATTTCCTTCGCGTGCAAATTTATTCCACGGACACGCGGCCAGACAATCGTCGCAGCCGTAAATGCGATTGCCAATCGCTTTACGGAACTCAACAGGAATCGCGCCTTTCAGTTCAATCGTCAGATACGAAATACATTTGCGCGCATCCAAAGTGAACGGCGCGGTGATGGCCTGCGTCGGACACGCGGTCAGGCAACGCGTGCAATGGCCGCAATGATTTTTCTCTGCCGCGTCCGGTTCGATTTCCAGCGTCGTCAAAATTTGCGCGAGAAAAATCCAGTTGCCGAGTTTGCGGCTGATGAGATTGGTGTGCTTGCCGACGAAACCGATGCCCGCCCGCTGCGCCAAGTCGCGTTCCAGAATCGGGCCGGTGTCCACATACCAGAGCGAGCTTGCGTCTGCGCCGCCGAGTTCATTTACGAATTTCGTGAGCAATTTTAACTTTTCGCCAATCACATCGTGGTAATCTTTGAACTGTGCGTAGCGCGCGACCACTCCTGATTTCCAATTTCCAATTTGTGATTGCCGATTTTCAGTTTGATAACTGACGGCGAGACAGATGACGGTTTTGGCCTCGGTCAAAACTTTTTGCGGATCGATGCGCTTTTCTGCGTTGCGTTCGAGCCAAGCCATTTCGCCGTTTTGTTTATCGGCAAGCCAACGCTGAAATTGTTCCGCGCTGGCGGGCGGCGTGGCGGTCGTAAAGCGGCAATCGTTAAAGCCGAGTTCCGCCGCGCGTTGACGGATGGCGTCCTTCATCGTCTGGGACGCGTGGCGAGTTTGTATTGCAGCGCGACCTGCTGTGCGGCTTCGCGGACGGAGCGCAGGTCGGTATTGATCAAAACGTCCGCCTGCCGGTAAAACGGTTCGCGCACGGCTAGCAGTTCACGGATTTTTTTCTGCGGGTCAGCATCGTGGAGCAGGGGACGATGCGATTGATTTTTGACGCGTTCCCAAATTTTTTCCGGCGAGGCCCACAGGCAGATGACGAGCGCAAAGGATTTTAACGCTTCGAGATTTTCCGCATTCGTCGGCAAACCGCCGCCGGTGGAGATCAAAGTTTTTTCGCGTGTGGAAAGTTCTTGCACCACTTTACGTTCGAGTTCGCGAAAGGCCGGTTCGCCGTCCTTGGCAAAAATATCCGCGATGGTGCGGCCGGTATGCGTCTGGATGAGTTCGTCGGTGTCGAGAAACTCAAAGCCGAGATGTTCCGCGACGTGCCGACCCACGGACGTTTTGCCCGTGCCCATGAAGCCAATGAGCGCGAGATTGACGAGGCGGCGGTCGCTTTGCATGGCGATGGATTAGCGGAAAACGGCGCGTGACGCACGCCTGATTTTTCCGGCGCTCGACAGAATCGTGAATTCGGGTAAACTGAAATTGTGAAATTGCCGCCGCTCATTCTGGCCTCGGCCTCGCCGCGCCGCGCGGAACTCCTCAAACTGTTGCCGGTGAAATTTCAGGTGCTGCCTGGTCACGCGGATGAAGTCGCCCACGAACATCTCTCGCCGCTGGAAGTTTGCCAGCTCAACGCGCATCGTAAGGCGCGTGCCGTCGCCAAAAAAATTCCTGATGCGCTCGTGCTCGCCGCGGACACGTTGGTATTTTTGGATAATGAAATTCTCGGCAAGCCGCGCAATCTCGCCGAGGCGCGGCGGATGATTTCCCGACTGCAAGGTCGGCATCATCAGGTCGTCACGGGCGTTTGCTTGATGAATCTGCGTCATCATCGTGAACGGATTTTTGCCGTCAGCACGGATGTGTTATTTCATCCGCTGAACGTACGGCAGATACGTGATTATCTGGCGAGCATCCAGCCGCTCGACAAAGCGGGCGCTTATGCGATTCAAGATTCCGGCGAGAAAATTATATCCGAAATCTCTGGTTCCTACAGCAATGTCGTCGGTTTGCCGGTGGAAAAGCTGCGCGAAGAATTGGCAACGTGGTGTGAAAGCTGATTCACCTCTGGTAATTTTGACGGAAATAATTAAACTGCTCGACTAATGCTCGAACCACTTACCAATTCTCAGATCCGCAAATTCAAAGCGGCGGCGCAACTCATGGACGCCTCGCTCAAAGTCGGCAAGGCGGGCTTGAGCGAAGGTTTTATCCGCACCGTTTCTCAGGAATTGAGCCGCCACGAACTGGTCAAAATAAAATTTACCGAGTTCAAAGAAGAAAAGAAAACGCTCGCGCCGTTGCTGGCGGAAAAAACTGGCAGCCATCTGGTCATGCGCGTCGGCAATGTAATGGTATTACATCGGCCGAAGTTGGTTGAAGCCGCTGAACCGGTTTCTGAATAATTTCTGAGCACACGACCGAAGGCATGAAATCTTCCTACGAAATCGCGATGGAGCGTTTGAATAAAACGGCTCCAGTCATCAAGCTCACTGCGAAACAAAAAGCTGCGCTGGCGGAACTCGATTCCCGCTACGCCGCCAAGATCGCGGAGCGCGAAATTGCTTTGAACGGACAGATTGCGAGTGCCGCCGATGATGTTGCGAAGGAAGAATCATTGCGGGAACAACTCGTGTTTGATCGCAAAAAACTTCAGGCGGAACTCGAAGATAAAAAACAGCGCGTTCGTGACGGCAAGGACGCCTGAAGTTTCTCACGTCAATTCCTGCCAAAGGAATGTGCTCATGCGCTGACCATTCGCAAAGCAATCCAGATTAAATTTCTCGTTGGGCGAATGTGCGTTGTCATCCGGCAAACCGAGGCCGAGCAATAACGTATCTGCGCCCAAAACTTTCTTGAATTCATTCACGATGGGAATTGAGCCGCCCTCGCGCATAAGAATCGGCTTTGTGCCGAACGCTTTTTCCAACGCGCGTAACGCCGCTTGCGCCGGTTTGCTGGTGGGCGAAACCAGATACGCTTCCGCGCCGTGGCCGGCGGAAATTTCCATCTTCACAGTCGGCGGACAATTTTTCTTCAGCCACGCGCAGACAATCTTGCGGACATGCGCCGGCTTTTGATTCGGCACGAGTCGGCAGGTGATTTTTGCGCGCGCCCATGATGGCACAATAGTTTTACTGCCTTCGCCTTGATAACCGCTCGTGAGGCCGTTGATTTCAAACGTCGGTCGCGAGCTGCGATGTTCGAGCGGTGAGTAACCGCGTTCGCCGAACAACTGCGGCGAGCCGACGAGTTTCTTCAATCCCGCATCCGACAGCGGATAACGTTTGATCTGCGCCTGTTCGTATTTGGAAAGTTCGGCCACACCTTGATAAAATCCGGGAATTTTAACGACGCCTTTTTCATCGCGCACTTTCGCGAGCAGTTGCGATAAGGCCATCGCCGGATTTTCCACGGCGCCGCCGAAGATGCCGGAATGCAAATCGCGCGCCGGGCCGGTCAGTGTAATTTCAAACGCGATGATGCCGCGCAAGGCATAAGTGAGTGCCGGATGTTTCGGTGCGGGCATACCGGTGTCGGAAACGACGATGGTATCGCACGCGAGTTCCTGGCGATGGGTTTTGAGAAAGGTCGAAAGATTTTTGCTACCGACTTCTTCTTCACCTTCGATTACAAACGTTAAATCGCAGGGCAGGGGCGTGCCGGTTTTCAAATATGCTTCAACGGCTTTGAGGTGGGCAAAGTTCTGACCTTTGTTGTCCGTGCTGCCGCGCGCGAAAAGATTTTTCCCGACGAGGTGCGGCGCAAACGGCGGCGACGTCCACAAATCCAAAGGCTCCGGCGGTTGCACGTCGTAATGGCCGTAAACCATGAAGTGTGGTTTGGTGGAATTTTTTTCGCGTTTGGTTTTGGCGACGACGATGGGATGTCCGTCCGTTTCGCACACACGCGCGTCGAGGCCGATTTGTTGACAATGCGCGACAAGCCAGCGCGCGCACGCCAGGAGATCTTTTTTATGTTGCGGTTGCGCCGAGACACTCGCAAAGCGTAGATATTCACACAGCTCCGTGACGAAGCGGGTTTGGTTTTGTTTCAGGTAATCGAGAACCAATTTCATTCCATTAGCTAACCGTCTCGCGCTGTGTTCGCCAAGCAGAATGATGAATAAATTTATTTGCACGTTTCGCCACGACAATTAATTATATGCCCGCTCGTTGAAACTGTCCGGTTGCTGCACGAGCCAGCTATATCAGACAGGAATTTTTTATGAAAACCATCGCGCTGTTTGCCCTCATGCTGATTGGCACCGGTCTTAATGCCTTCGCGCAAGATGCCGCTGGCCAATCCGTCACCGGTGTGTCCGTTGGACCGCAACCACTGTTCATGCTGGTTCCGGGGGCCTGGGGCGGCGGCTGGGATTGGAAAGATGTGGACAAGATTCTGACCACCGACGGTTACAAAGTTAGCCGCGCGACCCTGACCGGACTTGGCGAACGTTACCATCTGGCCAGCACCAACATTGACCTCGACACCCATATCAACGACCTCGTCAATCACATCATCTGGGAAGATCTGCACAACGTCATTCTCGTCGGACACAGTTACGGCGGCATGGTCATCACCGGCGTCGCTGACCGCGTGCCCGACCGCATCAAGCAACTCATCTACATTGACGCGCTCGTGCCCAAGGACGGCGACTCCGTCAACGCCATTCGGCCCAAAGCCATTCCCTTCGTCGTCACCAACGGCTGGGCCATCGGCAAATGGATGACCGGCAATCCAGCTGTGCCTCGCGATGTGCCTATGTCCGAAAAATGTTTTAGCCAGCCCATCCACCTGACTCATTCAGCCGCCCTCACCAATATTCCCACCACCTATATTTTGACGGTGGACAAAGGTGCGGACGCCGCCACTGACGACTTTTATCCCTTCTACCACGCGGCGCTCCTACGCGGCCAACATGTCATTATCATGGAAGGCGACCACAACGTCCAACGCAGCAACCCCCGCGAACTCTGCCAACTCATCGAATCCACCCAATAGCTGAAGTGGTTTAATTTTTTTTGGACCGGAAAATAAAAAGGCGGCGGTGACTTCACCGCCGCCTCCACTGATTCAGTTCACCAACGCGTCGCGCGGAGATACTGAACCCGTTCCCGGTGCTCCTGTTGATGTTCGTATTGAATCGGATGGTGAAGGTAATGACCATCCGCTGCGATGTAACCGAACGCTTGAGGCGATCCGCCAAAGTTCACGGTCGTATAACCCGCATCCGCACAGAACGGCGGGCGCGGCACACACACCGGCGGAGCGCACACCACCGGTGGCGGCGAATACACTACGGGCGGCGGACAATAAACGACCGGTGGCGGCGCACAAACTACCGGCGGTGGCGAACACACCACCGGTCCGGAGACGAACACGGGCAACGGCAGACCGATCGAGATGTTCCAACTAACGCCCGCTTGCGCCGAGGCTGCGCCCACCCCAACAAGTGCGACCATGAGCAGTGTTTTAGTTTTCATAATTTTATTTGTTTGGTTGTGCCCGGTGAAGGGCGGTTTCAGTTACACCAGCACTAGACCACAACGGCAGGAATCCGGTTAATTGATAAAAAAGTGGCGACATTGATTGGCTCAATGTCGGAAAATCGGGGGAATCGTTGCGCCCGCACGATGAATGGTTGGGCAAGGAGAGCGCTTATCGAATTCATCAATGGTCTGAACAGATTTATCAATTAACCCACTTGCTTCAAGCTGGCTAAAGTGGCTGGATGAATGAAAAATTATCGGAAACAAAATGGCGTTGGTGTCCGCTCTGGCTGGGGCTGGCGGCACTGACGATAATTTGCACGGGTTGTGAAACTTTTATTGATGGGATGTTGGATAGTCCGTGGGGTGATGACGGACGCAAGTCCTACGAACATTATTACGAGCACGGCGGGTGTGATCGTCAGACGGCGGCGAAGAAAGCAAATTTTGATGTGCTATGGGATCGGGAGAGCGCCCAGCATTGAGCCAATGCGGAATGCGGTTGCGGTAACGGGATTCCGAAAAATTTCAGGCGCGAAATTGTTGATTGGCCGAGCGCGTTGGAAAACGGACGGCGGCTTAAACTTTGATGAAGGCTTTCAACTGCGTATCCGTCCGCAGGATATGGCTGGTAATCCAGGCGCTCGTCATGCGGTGCAAGTTTTTGAAGGCTTCCAGACTGTAACCGTGCTGTTTGAATTCGGCGTGAAAGCCGTTGAAGAATTCAATGAACGTGGCGTGTTGCCGTTGGTTCTCCACGTGCGCCGAACAACGATGGCATTCCATACATTGTTCTTCGAATCCGAAATGGGTTTTGGCGTATTGCTCCAGAAAGTCCACGAGGCTGATGGCAAAACGGATTTGTTGCGGCGTCGGGGCGGTGTGCCCGAGCATATCTTCCAGCTTGTTGATGTGGAAAATCAGCATCTTGTGCTGGTCATCAATCGTTTTGCTGCCCGTCTCGAAATTCTCGTCCCAGTTAATCATAACGAAACTTCATACAGCCGTGTGGCTAACCGCGTTTGCCTGAAGACACTTCTAGTTCTTTTATTTTAACTGTCAAGAAAGCTAATAATAAATTTAAGTAACCGGATGGAGAATAGTGCTGTTTGAGAGTTTTTATCTCCCTGAGAATTACACATAAGTCACGATTGCGCGGGTTGACTTGAATTATGGTTCCGATGCCATGCCGAAATGGGTATCTGCGACACTTTATTAGCATCAGCGGACGCTGGGCGCAGCCAATACCTTCAGCCGCGCGCGAAACGCCTCCACGATGTCGCCGAGCCAATCGTTTTGGAAGCGCTTGCGGACGGTCAGTGCAAAATATTTTTCCACTAATCCCGGCACGCGCTGCATGAATTTGATTTCGCGCGATTTCAATTCTCGCTCGACGACAATCTTCGAGACGAGTGCCAAGCCCTCGCCTGACAACGCCAGCAGACGGAGCAGCGCCATGTCATCCACTTCGGCGTGCACGAACGGTTCGATGCCGGCATTGGCCAGAATCAAGTCAAAGTCGGCGCGGACATCGCTTTGCCGGCTGGGCAGAAACAGCGGAACCGCTTTCAAAAATTTTGGAAATTTACCCGGCGACAACTTCATTTTCTTTCCGCCCACCAGATAAACCGGCACTTCGCCCAGACGGTGATTAAAGATGGTTTGTTCCTGATCGGCGCGCACCGGAATATTGGAAAGCACCAAATCCACCTTATGTTCATGCAACTGCCGGGTGAGTTCATCCAGCGCGCCCGCCACGACGATAACTTTCGTCCGCGTGTCGGCAAGAATCGGCTGGATGAAATCGAACTGCAAATTTTTCGAGAGCGGGCCGACCGCGCCAAGACGCAACACGCGCTGCTGGGTTTCGCCCGACTGACGGAAGCGGGTGATCAATTCATGGCCGGTGGTGTAAATGGGTTCAGCGTGTTCCAGGGCCACGCGCCCGGCATCCGTCAGGTGGAGTTCGCGCCCGCGCCGGTCAAACAGCGGCTGGCCCAGCCAGTCTTCCAGTTCGGCGAGTTGTTCGCTCAAGGTTGATTGCGAAATCTTCAGCTTCTCCGCCGCGCGCGTGACGCTGCGATGCCGTGCAATCATCCAGAAATGCCGGAGATGGTGGTAGTTCAGCCATTGCGGATTTTCAAACGCCGAATTCATACTATCGGAATAACCGAAGAATAAAATAGAAACAACCTATTTTTACGAATTGTAATTACCCGTTAAGGTGGGCGCACATGAAAATTAAATTCATCAACATGGAAAAGCTGCAAGGCTTCGTAATTGTGCCACTGCTCGGCGTCGCCCTGCTGGCGACTAGTTGCGCCACCGCAACAAAAATGCCGCCGACAACCAAGGCGCAGCAGTCGGCCATCACGCCCGCGCTGGCGCTGGAAAAACTGGAAGTTGGAAACACGCGCTTCGTCGCCGGAAAACTGGAACACCGGGATTGGCCGCAGCAACGGGCGGAGACGGCTGCCGGGCAGTATCCGTTTGCCGTCGTTTTGAGCTGCATTGATTCGCGCGTTTCGAGCGAAATCATTTTCGACCAAGGCTTCGGCGATATTTTTAACGCGCGGGTTGCGGGTAATGTGCTGGATGATGAAATTCTCGGCAGCTTGGAATTCGCCACGAAAATTGCGGGCGCGAAACTCATCGCCGTCATCGGCCACACGCATTGCGGCGCGGTGAAGGGCGCGTGCAGCGGCGCGCAACTCGGTCATCTCACCGGCTTGCTCGACAAAATCGCGCCGAGCGTGGCCGAGGCAAAAGCGAAATTGCCGGGCGTCGTGCCGACGGACAGCAAATTCATCGAGGAAGTGGCGGAGCTGAATGTTTACCGCGTCCGCCAACAAATCCGCGAGCAAAGTCCAGTGCTGCGCGAACTGATTAATTCCGGGAAAGTCGGACTCGTCGGCGGTATTTACGATCTTGATTCCGGCAAAGTTCAATTCTTCAACCACTAAAATTTATGCAAATTGATTTTCTTCACGCCCTCTCGGCGAATCTGTTGTCGCCCGCCGTTTTATTTTTCGCGCTCGGCATCGTCGCGGCACTGATCAAAAGCGACTTGAAATTTCCTGAGGCGCTTTACGTCACGCTCACCATTTATCTGCTCACCGCGCTCGGCTTCAAAGACGGTGTGGCTATCAGCGAGGCGGGCATCGCCAAAGTGATTGTGCCTGCGCTCACGGCGATGTTGCTTGGCGCGCTGATTCCGCTGTGGACTTATCCGTTGCTGCGGTTTGGCGGAAAAATTAAACCCGTGGACGCGGCGGCGATTGCGGCGCACTACGGTTCGGTGAGCGCGGTAACGTTCATCACGGCGACAAATTATTTAAAAGGCATCAACGAGCCTTACGAAAATTACGCCACGGCTTTTCTTGCCGTCATGGAATCGCCCGCCATCATCGTCGGCGTTTTGCTCGGCAAAATGACTTTGGAAAAACAAAGTTCCATTTTCAACGGATCGCTGAAAAGTCTTCTGCGCGAGGCGGTGTTCGGGCGCAGCGTATTTTTGCTCATTGGCGCGCTCGTCGTCGGCGCGCTGTGCGGCAAGGCAGGGATGGAAAAAGTTGAACCATTCTTTGTGACGCCGTTTCAAGGTGTGCTGGCGCTGTTCCTCATGGAAATGGGCATGGTCGCCGGTCAACGGCTGGGCGACTTGAAAAAAGTTGGGCCGTTTCTCGTCGTCTTTGGCATCGTGCTGCCGTTGCTGCACGGTTGCCTCGGTGTTTTGCTCGGAAAATATGTTGGCTTGAGTCTCGGCGGCACGACGCTGCTCGGCGTGCTCTCAGCCAGCGCCAGTTACATCGCCGCGCCCGCCGCGATGCGGCTTTCGTTGCCGGAAGCGAACCCGGCGCTTTACCTCACGCCGTCGCTGGCCATCACGTTTCCGTTCAACATCACCATCGGCATTCCGGTGTATTTCGCGCTGGCAAAATATTTTCTGAACTGAAACAAATATTGTTTTCGCATGAACACACATTCCATGAAACTCGTTACAATTATCTGCGAAGCGCTCGCGCGCGAACCGCTGAAAAAACTTCTCGCCGAAGTCGGCGCGCACGGCTACACGCTGTTCGCCGTCGAAGGCGACGGCAGCCAGGGCCGGCGCACGGCGGACATCCAGGAATTCGCCAACATCCAGGTCGAGGTTATCGTGCCGCCGACAGTCGCGGAAAACTTGCTGGCGCGTTTGGAAAAAGAATTCTTCGCCAAGTTTGCAATGGTCGCCTATGAAACGGATGTCCGCGTATTGCGCCGCGAAAAATTTTGAATCATGCACGAGACCTTTGATTCAGAAAGCCAACGCGCGCCGGCGAAGAAAAATTTTCCGATGCGACTCGGCATCATCGGCGGCGGACAGCTCGCGCGCATGACGGCCATCGCCGCGCTCCCGCTCGGCGTGGAAGTCGTGGTGCTGGAAAAAAATCCGAACAGTCCCGCCGCGCGCCTCTCGCCGGACTGCGTCGTTGGCGATTGGGCAGATCGCGACACGCTGATAAAGTTTGCGGAGCGCTGCGAGGTCATCACGCTGGAAAATGAATTTGTGGATTACGCCGCGCTGGAAGTTTTGGAGCAAGCGGGACACAAGGTTTTTCCGAGCTCCAAGTGTATCGCCGTCACGCAGGATAAATTCGCGCAAAAAACCGCGCTGCAAAATTTTGGGATTGCCGTGCCGAAATTTTGTGTGGTCAGCTCGCCGGAGGAAATTGTCGCTGCCGGAAAAAACTTCGGCTGGCCGGTGGTTTTGAAAACACGACGCAACGGCTACGATGGCAAAGGGAATTTCACTTTGAAATCCGAAGCCGATGTCGCCGCTGGCTGGTTGGCGTTGGGCGGCGGCAAAAATGAATTGATGGTCGAAGCGTGGTTTCCGTTTGTGAAGGAACTCGCGGTGATTGTTACACGCGGACAGGACGGCGCGACCGCAGTTTATCCCGTCGTTGAAACCATCCAGCGCCATCATGTTTGCCACGTCGTCAAAGCGCCCGCGCAAATTGCCGATGAACTCGCGAAACGCGCGGCGGTGTTAGCGAAACGCGCGGTGGAGGCCGTTGACGGCATTGGTAGTTTTGGCGTGGAAATGTTTTTGTCCGCGACGGGTGAACTCGCCATCAACGAGCTTGCGCCACGCGTCCATAATTCCGGCCATTATACGATTGAGGCGTGCGATTGTTCGCAGTTCGAGAATCACGTTCGCGCCGTGCTCGGCTGGCCGCTGGGCAATCCGCAGATGGTCACACCGGCGGCGGTGATGGTGAACCTGCTCGGCACGGAAAAAACTTCCGGCCAGCCGCGCGGGTTGGATGCCGCGTTGCAAATGAGCGGCGCGCGGGTGCATCTTTACGGAAAATTGATGAGCGGGCTGGGACGAAAAATGGGGCACATTACTGTTTTAGAAAATTCTGTGGAAGCAGCGCAAACCATCGCCGAGAGCGCGGCGCAACAAATTTATTTTGGAGAAAAAATATGAAAGGTAAAAATCTGCCGCTCGTCGGCATTATCATGGGCAGCGATTCGGATTGGCCGACGATGGAAGCCGCTTACCAAGTTTGTCAGGAATTCAAAATTTCCTGCGAGGTGCGGGTGGTTTCCGCGCATCGCACGCCGGACGACATGGTGCGCTACGCAAAATCGGCGCACAAACGCGGCTTGCGCGTCATCATCGCCGGGGCGGGTGGCGCGGCACATTTGCCGGGCATGGTCGCGAGCCACACGCCGCTGCCGGTCATCGGCGTGCCGGTGGAAAGCAAAAGTTTGAAGGGACTCGACTCGCTGCTTTCTATCGTGAAGATGCCGGGCGGAATTCCCGTGGCCACGGTTGCCATTGGCGGCGCGAAGAACGCGGGTTTGCTGGCGATTTCGATTTTGGCGGCAAACGATTCAATATTGCTGGCGAAGGTGATCGCATTCAAAAGCAAGCTGGCGAATGAATCGCGCCAACGCGGGCGCAAGTTGCAAGCGAACCTTTTGAAGAAAAATAACAATTAGCTGATTCTCGAATTGATTGCCGCTGGAATTTTCGTTTTCATCTGCCACTAACTTTATGAGTTTCAACGCCACACCTTCACGTCAGAGAAAGTTACTCGTCGCCAACCGCAGCGAAATCGCCATCCGCATCTTTCGCGCGGCCACCGAACTCGGCTTCCGCACCGTCGCCATCTACGCGCAGGAAGACCGCCTAGCGATTCATCGTTTCAAAGCGGATGAAGCGTATGTCGTCGGCGAAGGCAAAGGCCCGGTCGGCGCGTATCTCGACATTCCCAGCATCATCGCGCTGGCGAAAGAGAAGGGCGTGGATTTCATCCATCCCGGCTACGGATTTTTGTCGGAGAACGCGGAGTTCGCCAAGGCCTGCGCCGAAGCGGGCATCACATTCATCGGTCCAGATGAAGAACTATTGCGCATGATGGGTGATAAAACCGCCGCCCGCGCGCTCGCGCAAAAAGTCGGCGTGCCCGTTTTGCCTGGAACGGAAGACGCTATCACGGATCGAACCGAGGCGTTGAAGACGGCAAAAGAAATTGGCTTTCCGCTCATTATCAAAGCCGCGTTTGGCGGCGGCGGGCGCGGGATGCGTGTCGTTCATAAACCGAGTGACTTGGCGGATTTGCTCGACGAGGCGCAAGGCGAGGCGGGCCGGGCGTTCGGCAATCCGGCGGTGTTTCTCGAACGCTACATTCCGCGCGCGAAGCACATCGAGGTTCAAATTCTCGGCGACAAGCACGGCAAGGTGGTTCACCTGCACGAACGCGATTGCTCGGTGCAGCGGCGGCATCAGAAGGTCATCGAAATTGCGCCGAGCGTGGACTTGGATAAAAACGTCCGCGCGGAACTTTGTTACGCGGCGGTGAAGCTGTGCAAGGAAATCAAATACAACAACGCCGGCACGGTGGAATTTCTCTACGATCAAGACTCGAAGGAATGGTTCTTCATCGAGATGAATCCGCGCATCCAAGTCGAGCACACGGTCACGGAAGTCATCACGGGCATTGATATCGTGCGCTCGCAAATCCTCATTGCCGAAGGCAAGGCGATGCACGGCGCGGAAGTCGGCATCCCCGCGCAGGAAGACATTCCGCGCAACGGTTATGCCGTGCAGGCCCGCATCACGACGGAAGACCCGGAGAATAAATTTCAACCCGACTATGGTCGCATTCTTACCTACCGCAGCGCGGGCGGGTTTGGAATTCGATTGGACGGCGGCATGGGCTACGGCGGTTCGGTGGTAACGCCGTTTTACGATTCGCTGCTTGTGAAACTTACCGCGTCCGCGCCGACGTTTGATGCCGCACTGCAACGCATGGATCGCGCGTTGCGCGAGTTCCGTATTCGCGGCGTGAAGACGAACATTCCATTTTTAGAAAACGTCATTCACAACGAAACGTTCCGCAGCGGTCAGGCCTCCACGACTTTGATTGATACAACGCCAGAGCTGTTCCAGTTCAAAGCCAAGCGCGACCGCGCCACAAAGCTGCTGACTTTTATTGGCGATGTGACGGTCAATGGCAATCCGCAGGCGAAAGGCTTTGTTCCCAAAGAAAGTTTTGTTCCTGCGCGCCTTCCCGCGCACGATCGCAAACAGATCGCGCCCAACGGCACGCGACAATTATTGCTGGAACTTGGCGCGAAGAAATTTGCCGCGTGGACGCTCAAGCAAAAGCCGTTGCTCATCACGGACACGACCTTTCGCGACGCACATCAATCGCTCTTCGCCACGCGGTTGCGCGGCTACGACATGATGGCTGTGGCGGAAGCGGTCGCGCAACGCACCCCAAATTTGTTCAGCATGGAAATGTGGGGCGGCGCGACGTTCGACACCTCGATGCGGTTCCTGCACGAAGACCCGTGGCAACGTCTGCGCGATTTGCGGCAACGCATCCCGAACATTTGTTTCCAGATGTTGTTCCGTGGCTCGAACGCGGTGGGCTATTCCAACTATCCCGACAACGCCGTGGCCGGTTTTGTTAAACACGCGGCGGCGAGCGGCATGGATATTTTCCGTATCTTTGATTCGCTGAATTATTTGCCGAATCTGACGGTGGCGATGGATGCCGTTCAGGAAACGCACGCGGTTTGTGAGGCGGCCATTTGCTACACCGGCAACATTCTCGACCCCAAGCGCGACAAATACTCGTTGAAGTATTACGTCAAACTGGCGAAGGAATTGGAAAAGATGGGCGCGCACATTCTCGCCGTCAAAGACATGGCGGGACTTTGCAAGCCTGCCGCCGCGAGCGCGCTGGTCAAAGCGTTGAAGAACGAGGTTGGAATTCCAATTCACTTCCACACGCACGACACGAGCGGCATTGCTGCCGCGAGCGTGTTAAGCGCGGCGGAAGCAGGCGTGGACATCGCCGATTTGGCAATTGCTTCGATGAGCGGTTCGACCAGTCAGCCAAATCTCAATTCGATTGTGGCGGCGTTGCAACTCACCAAGCGCGACACCGGTCTGGATTTGGATGCACTCAATGAATTTGCCGATTATTGGGAGCATGTGCGCGCCTACTACACGCCGTTTGACACCTCACCCAAGTCGGGCAGCGCGGAAGTCTATCTGCATGAAATGCCCGGCGGACAATTTACGAACTTGAAAGAACAGGCGTCGTCGATGGGCTTGGCGCATCGCTGGCCGGAGATTGCTAGAACTTACGCGGAAGTAAATGAATTGTTTGGCGACATTGTGAAAGTGACGCCTAGCAGCAAAGTTGTCGGTGATATGACGATGTTTCTCGTCACACGCGGCATCAAACCGGCAGATGTCTTGAATCTCGCACCGGGCGAAACGCCGTTTCCGGAATCGGTCATTGACATGATCGGCGGCGGCTTGGGACAACCGCTGGGCGGCTGGCCGAAGAAATTGCAGCACATCATCCTCGGCGAACGCAAACCGTTGAAAGGTCGTCCGGGCGAATCGTTGAAGCCGTTGAACTTCAAAAAAATCGCCGAGGAGCTTTCCGGGAAGCTCAAGCGTGAGGTGACGGACGACGATGTCTTCAGTCACATCATGTATCCCGAAGTTTTCGCGGCTTACACAAAGAACGAAAATAATTTTGGCAATCTTTCGGCATTGCCGACGCCGGCTTTCTTTTACGGCATGAAACCGGGACAGGAAATTTCCGTGGAGATTGAACCGGGCAAAACATTGTTTATCCGGCTCGTTAACATTGGAGCGGTGGATGCCGAGGGCAAACGTGCGCTGAACTTTGAATTGAACGGCATTGCGCGGCAGATGGCCATCGTGGACCGCTCGGCGAAGCCGACCATCAAGGCTCGCGTCAAAGCTGACGCCGCTAAACCGAATGAAATCGGCGCGCCCATCCCGGGACTTGTTACCGCGCTCGCCGTGAGCGTGGGCGCAAAAGTGGCGAAGGGCGACAAGTTACTCACTCTCGAAGCGATGAAAATGCAAACCACGATTTACGCCCCCGCCGATGGCGTGGTTGACGAAATTTTCGTGCAAAACGGCGACGCACTTGAGAGCAAGGATATGATTTTGAAATTACGGGTCTCATAACCAAATGGTTACTTGATTTGCGGACGGCGCTGGTTCAGAATTTTCCCAACCAACGGGGGGCGGGAACAATTCAAATAGAAATGAACCGGGAACAGGAAATCAAACGCAAAGCCGCATTGTTTTGTGCTGCGGGTATTTGTTTGTTGGGGTTTGCCTTGTTTGCGCCAGATGCCGGCAAACATCCGGGTTTGAGCTTTATTCAAGTTGCGCGCCACACTTCATGGCATCATCCGCTGGATTGGGAAGCAGCGTGGTGCAGTTTGAAAATCATTCTTCTTTCTCTCGGCGTGAGTTTGGTCATCGAATCACTGGGGACTTGGCTGATGAAAATCGGTCATGTGTTGATGGGTGTCTGCACTTATCTGCTGCACATTGTGCCGGTGATAGGTTTGTTGGCTGGTAGCTATTATCTCATCAAATAGCTGCTTTAACTGAGTCGGACGCATGGCGCTTCACCGATTTAACTGGATAAGTTCCAGTTAAACTTGCAAATTGTATCGTGATTAAGACGAAATCCGCACCGCGCGCAGCCATGCAACCGTTGGCTGACGGCCAGATTTGGCGCATGGCGGAAACGAATCTTCAGGTGGACATGGTTGGCAAGCTCCTCGTTCACTACAAACTCGGCAAGCACAACGCCGTGCGCGTTTCCAACTCCATCGGCAGCAAGACGAACATCGAAAAGTTTCTCAAAAAAAACAAAGCAGTGCTTCAGCCGGCGGCCAAAGCGATTGTCAAACCCATCGTCGCAAAAAAGAACGGCGCGGCGAAAAAGCCGGTCGCTGCCAAGAAAAAGTAAATTTACAATAAATTCATCCAGTTGTTTGGCCGAGACATTTAATTGTTCCGGCTTTTTTATTGGGCGAAATTTCTCATTATGCAGTATGGTTGCCAGTCGATGAATGCATGGCGTTTCAAATTATTATACGATGGCGAGTGTCCGCTGTGCCAGCGCGAGGCGCGCTTTCTGCAAAAGCGCAACCGCCACGGCTGGCTGGCGTTTGAAGACATTGCCGCGCCGGGTTTTGATCCGGCAGTTTATCGCACGACACAGGCCGAATTGATGGGCGTGATTCACGGCGTGTTTCCTGACGGACGCATGGTGAAAAAGGTGAAAGTTTTTCGCGAAGCGTATCGCGCTATCGGCCTCGGCTGGTTGCTCGCGCCGACGGGTTGGCCGGGTTTGCGCTGGCTCGCTGACATCGGTTACGAATGGTTTGCGCGTAATCGCATGCGCATCGGAAAATTTTTCGGGCGCAAGTGCGAATCCGGCAGTTGCGCCGCGCCGTTGGGGAAAAATTAAACGGCGCGCGTTTCAGTGATCTTCGCTGATGGAATTGACGCGCGCGGAAACCGCTTTGGCGCCTAGCACCAACGCCTTGAAATGCCATTCGGCATTCGGTTCCATCAACGGTTGATAATCCTGCGATTGGCCGACCGGTTGATTTTCCGCATCAATAAGTTGCACACTAATTTTTACGCCAAAACGTCTCTGGCCGCCGAGATTGCGAACCGTTCCGCTGGCGTAAACGAGCGAACTGCCGGAGGTTTTCTCCAGTTTGATGGTGGAGATGGCAAAATCATTGGTGCGTTCCCAGCTGGCCGGAAGATTTCCCGCGTTGGCTAAATTAGTTTGCGCGGCCAGCGCGGTTTGATTTGCAGAAACTGCGGACGCTGGTTTTTTCTTGATTAAAATTACGGCGGCAAGCGCAATCACAACCAGTAAAATTAAAACGGTTATTCCTATCGCAACGCGCCTGATACCGTTGTTTTTATTGGTGTAAACTGACGTGATAAGTTCGGTGGGCTGGCCGCAATGCGGGCAGGGGATGGTGTCGCCGTCGGCGTCAGCTGGAAATTCCAGGTGACCAGCGCAGCGCTGGCATTGACCTTTGACAAAATTACGGTTGGACATGGTTGACAACTGGTGCGACACAATATGCGAAACCAATTGCCGTCCGCGAGCGTCGTATCATTTAAGCAAACCTATGAATCAACCAGATGACAAATACAAGTCGGAACACTCCGCGCATCTCGAAGATCATTTTTTGACCCGACGACAATTTCTCCAACGCGCGGGCATGGGCTTTGGCGCGTTGAGTCTCGCGGCGATGTTTGGGAGCGAACTTCTTGTTCCCGCCGCAAACGCGATGGAAGCCGAGGCGACATTGTTGCCAAAAACTCCGCCGTTGCCTGCCAAAGCCAAACACGTCGTCCATATTTTTGCGCAGGGCGCGCCGTCGCATGTGGACACTTGGGATCCGAAACCGGCGTTGACGAAAATGGATGGTCAGGAAATTCCCGGACAGAATGGCGTGGCCATGGGTTCACCGTTTAAGTTTGAAAAGAAAGGTAAGTCCGGCATTGAAGTTAGTGAAGTTTTTCCGCAGATGGGCGAATTAGTGGATGATCTTTGCGTCGTGCGTTCAATGTATACCGACATTCCCGCGCACGAAGTCGCGACCATCATGATGAATACGGGGTCGCGCCTCGTGCGGCCGAGTGTTGGTTCGTGGGTGCTTTACGGTCTCGGCACGGAAAATCAAAATATGCCGGGCTTCATTTCGTTGCGCCCCGGCGGTGCGCCGCCCGGCGGCACAGCGAATTGGCAATCGGCTTTTCTTCCGGGAATTTATCAAGGCGTCAGCATCAACACCAAAGTTCCCACGCTGAATCAGTTGATTGAAAACATTCACAACCCCGTTACGCCGTTGCCGGAACAGCGTCGGCAATTGGATTTGGTGCACAAGTTGAATGAGATTCACAGTCAGAATTTGCAGAAGGACGCGCAGCTTGAATCACGTTTAGAAGCTTATGAAATGGCGTTCCGGATGCAGACGGAAGCGACGGATGCGTTTGATTTGAACAAGGAGCCGCAAGCCATGCGCGATATGTATGGCCGCACGGCGCAAGGGAATCAAATGCTCATCGCGCGACGACTCATCGAACGCGGCGTGCGCTTCGTGCAAGTGTGGGCGGGCGGTTGGGATCACCATCAGGATTTGGAGGAGAAATTACCAGACCGTGCGAAAGACATTGACCAGCCGCTCGCGGCGTTCATCAAGGATTTGAAACAGCGCGGGCTGTTCGACGAAACGCTCATTGTTTGGGGCGGCGAATTTGGCCGCAAGCCGACGCGCGACCGCAATGGCGGCGACAATCCGGGGCGCGACCACAACTCAAAAGCGTTCACGACCGTGCTTGCCGGTGGCGGTGTTAAGGGCGGTATGACTTACGGCCGGACGGATGATTTCGGCGCGGCTTCCATTGAAAACAAAGTCCACGTCCACGACTTGCACGCAACGATTCTTGCGCTGCTGGGTTTCGATCACAAAAAGCTGACTTACCGCTATAATGGTCGCGATTTTCGCCTGACGGAAACGAGCGGGGAAATTGTCAAAGCTGTCTTCGCATGAAAAACATTTTGCCACTGATGTTGCTGGTGGCCTTGAGTTGGGGCAGGGCGGACGCCGCAGATTTGACGCCCGCGCAAACAGATTTTTTTGAAAATAAAATCCGTCCGGTGCTCGCGGATAATTGCTACAAGTGTCATAGCACGCAGGCGGAAAAAGTTAAAGGCGGCCTGTTGCTCGACAGCCGCGACGGACTTTTGAAAGGCGGCGATACCGGCGTGGCGATTGTGCCGGGCAATCCCGAAGCGAGTTTGCTCATCAAGGCCGTGCGCTACACGGATCCCGATTTACAGATGCCCAAGAACAAGAAACTCGACGACGACCAGATTGCTAATTTGGTCGCGTGGGTGAAAATGGGCGCGCCCGATCCGCGCGTGGCGACGGTCGCGCAATCAAAATGGGGCGACAATAAGACGAATCATTGGGCATGGCAGCCGGTTAAATCGGTCGCTGTTCCCGAAGTCAGCAATCCGGATTGGTGCAAAACTCCCATAGACAATTTTATCCTCGCGAAGCTGGACGAAAAAAATCTGAAGCCGAGTCTGCCCGCCGACAAACGCACGCTGATTCGTCGCGCGACGTTTGATTTAATCGGTCTGCCGCCGACGCCGGAAGAGGTTCAGGATTTTGTGAACGACACTTCACCGGACGCGTTTGCCAAAGTTGTTGATCGGTTGCTCGCGTCGCCACATTACGGCGAGCGTTGGGGACGCCATTGGCTGGACGTGGCGCGTTATAGCGACACGAAAGGTCAGCCACGGCGTAACACTGAGGATAATCTAAATCCCTTCGCTTGGTCTTATCGAGACTATGTGATTCGCAGCTTCAATGACGACAAACCTTACAATCAATTCATCATGGAGCAGATTGCTGCGGATCGGCTGTCTTCGTGGAAACGGGACCCAACTAATTTAACCGCGCTTGGTTTTCTGACGGTCGGCGATCATTTCATGGGCATGCAGAATGACATTATCAACGACCGCATTGATGTGGTGACGAAAGGTTTCCTCGCACTCACCGTGACGTGCGCGCGTTGTCACGATCACAAGTTCGATCCGATTCCACAAAAAGATTATTATTCAATGCGCGGAATTTTTGATAGCTGCGTAGAGCCGAAAGTGGAACCAGTTATCGCCAAAATCGCCGCCACAGCTGATTATCGTGACTATTATCAAAAACGAGAATTGCTGACGACCGAGGCGGATAATCTGGAAGCCAGCCTGCCGAGATTTCGCAAGAGTGGCAACCAAGAAGCTTTCAAGGAAGCGCGGCGGACGTTACAACAGAAAGAACACGCGATTGCGGAACTGGATTTGAACAATCCGGGCTCACCCGAGCGCGCAATGGTTTTGGAGGACGCGGCAAGGGGACATGATTCACCATTATTCATTCGCGGCGAGGCGGGCAACAAAGGTGAAATGGTTCCGCGCCGTTTTTTGCAAATTTTGTCCGCACCGAACCGTCCGGTTTACACGAACGGCAGCGGGCGGCTGGAACTTGCGTTGGGCATCGCCAGCAAAAACAATCCACTCACGGCCCGCGTGATGATTAATCGCATTTGGGAACATCATTTTGGCGCGGGCTTTGTGCCGACGCCGGATGATTTTGGCATGATGTCCGAGCCCCCCAGCCACCCGGAATTACTCGATTATCTCGCGATGAATTTCATGACCAACGGCTGGAGCATCAAAAAAATTCACCGACTCATCATGCTATCGAGCGTCTATCAGGAAAGCAGTGAGAGTAATCCGCGCTACGTGCAGGTTGATCCGGGCAACCGGCTGCTTTGGCGTGCGAATATCCGCCGTCTTGAATACGAGCCATTGCGCGACTCGTTGCTTGCCATCGGCGGAATGCTCGACACCAACATTTACGGCAAGCCGGTGGATTTGCGCAAGCAACCGGATAATACGCGACGGACAATTTATGATTTTGTAGATCGCGCGAACATTGACGATGTGCTGATCAATTTTGATTTTGCCACACCGGATATGGTCACCGGCATCCGTCACCAGACGACCGTGCCACAACAGGCGTTGTTTTTGATGAACAGTCCGATGGTTATCCAAGTCGCCCGTCGACTCATTGCTTCCCCAGAATTTGTCGAGGCCACGGACGAAGCCGACCGCTTAAATTTTCTTTATGAACGCATCTACCAACGTCCGCCCAGTCTGGAAGAGGCTGCGCTTGGACTTGAATTTGTCGGACAAACACCTTTAGCCGGCGAGGTGACGCCGCTGGCTGCCAACAATACTGGCGGCAATGGTGGTGGAAAAAAAAACAACCAGAAGCGGAATCAAACCTTTCCCGGTTACAGCATGAAAAATCATGCCCCGTTAAGTTCATGGGAGGAATACGCGCAAGCACTCTTGCAGGCAAATGAAACTTCCTTTGTAAATTAACCGAACGGTGCGGACAATTCTTGCGGTCATGGCATTGCAACTGCTAAATAGGCATTGAGAAATGTCATGACCCGCATCGCCTTTTGGCTGGCGCAGCACCAGCTCAAATCTAAAACGCCCGCGCGACGTTTGCGGGCGTTACAACGGTTGCGCACGGCGCTCAACGATGCCGTCGTCGCGCTCGACGACAAAATCACTATTGCCCTGCTTGATCACGTGCTGACCGATCCCGCGGTGGAGGTCAGGCGCGAAGCCACGGCATTTCTCGGCGATTTGCGTGATGTGCGGACGTTGCCCGCCCTCATCCGCGCATTGAGCGACCAGAGCGAAGCCGTTCAGGAAATTGCCATCGCCGGTCTCAAACGATTGGATGATCGCGCAGCCATCGCTGCGCTCGTGCCGAAATTATCCAACGGCACGCCGACCGTTCAATGGCGCGCAGCGCAAACTCTCAAGTCGCTCGGCTGGAGTCCGCAAACTGCGGCGGAGCAAATGTATTATTACATAGCCACTGGACAGATTAAACATTTGTCCGCGTTCGGCACCGAAGCGGTGAAGCCGTTGACTGAATTACTCCGCACGGCTTCGACTGATAAGAAAATTGCCGCTGCCAATGTCCTTGGTGAAATCGGCGACCCTGTCGTTTTTAAGCCGCTGCAAAGTTTATTGCGCGATGCGGAACCGCTGGTTCGCAGCACGGCAATTTACGCGTTGGAGCAAGCTGGTTGCCGTGAGGCGTTGCCGGCAATAACTGCGGCATTGCGTGACACAGCGCGCGAAATGTGCGGCTCGTCGCTGCGTCAGTGCTCGGTTCACTCGGCGATGCAAACACGGTTGACCCGCTGATTCGCTTGGTAGATGACAAAGATTGGGAAATCCGCCGTGCCGCACTGGATTCGCTTGGAAAAATTGGCGATACGCGGGCGTTTCCCTCCGTTGCCAAACGGCTGGATGATACGGATCAAGAAGTTCGTGAAGGCGCAGCGAATGCGTTGGGTCGCGTTGGCAATGAATCCATCGTTGAAAAACTTGTGATGACATTGGTTGACGCGCACGGCGGCGTGCGGCAGGCGGCAGCGCGGGCGCTGAGCCGGATCTATCCGCGTTGGGAAACTTCTGACCGCGTGCAAAAAATGCTGCCGGAAATTCTATCTGCAACCCGACATCGCGATGTTAGCGTGCAATCCGCTGCCACCAGTTTACTCAAGCGCGTGAGTCGCAGGAACGCGGATGGCTCTGCGTTGGCGCTGACACCAGCCAGTGAACAGCGTCCACCCGCAATCGCTATACTTCTGCGCGAATTACTCACCGACGCAGACACGGATGTGCGTTTAGCTGCCGCCGAAACAATCGGACGGATGCAATTAATCGAGTGTTCGGAAAAATTAAAGTTTGCGCTGAACGATTCTGAATTAGCGGTGAGACTTGCTGCGCAAACGGCCTTGGCCAACCTTGCGGCTGAGGAATCGGCTTCTACTGGTAGCAAAGTTACTTTTCTGTCGCAGTCCGCACCGCCAACAACTGCCGCTGTTTCTGTGGTGGAAGATGTTTTGATTTGTTCAACGTTCGGCGAGTTGTTGCACGATCGCAATTGCCGCCACTTGGCAGACTGGTTGAAGACGTTGGAATTCATTTTGCCGCAAGCGGAGAAGTTGGGGATGCTCATGACGCTCGGCACTTTTCAACGTTTGGAAATCCATACATCCGGCTCCCGCATTCTGATTCTCGCCACGCCGGAGGGCAGTGTGATGTTGCGCGTGAAAAATAATTCTGCCGTTGTGACCGCTCCAATCAGCGCGAGCATTACTGACGCATTGAAAGCGCAGTTGACCGAATGGCTACGGCACGCGCCCACGTTGCGTGGTGTGTTGCTGCGCGGACTGCGTTTTACCGACCAGACGATTGTTTGTGATGTGGATTCGCGCGATCTTACTGCCGCTTCTTTAGAACAGGCATATCGCGTGTTGGCCGAGACATTTCAATGGCTCTTGCCGCGCCAGCTTCCGTCCGTGCAACTCATCTGGCAATACGACCGGACGGTGTTGCACTGTGTGCGGCGGGCAGATAAAACAATTTTGGGTGCAATGGCCTTGGCCAAACAGGGAGATACGGACTTGGCTGGATTGAGCCGTCAACTGGCAGAATTTCAAACGCTGAAGCGCGATTGAATTCCCGAGCGGAATCAGATTTAATCTACCAACGGTTTTGCCTCCGCTTTTAATTTATATTCCGGCCAAAAAGGTTTGCGGAAGGCGTCGGTAAAATCGTAACCGTCCTGAAAATCATCGCGGGAGTCTTTTTCCGTGCGCGCAAGGAGGCCGATTTCAACCATATTGAAAACTATTTCGCCAAAATCTTTGCAGTTGCGGATGCCCCATTCCTCAAACACCGTCGTCGTCATCGGGCCGAATTGTTGCAACGCGTATTGCCGCAAACCGCCGAGTAATTCCTGACCGGTGACGTGACGCACTTTGCCGAGATTTTCGCGGCCGACGAGTTTTTGCGTGAAGTCGAGCGCCTCGCGCATGAATAAATAAGCATCGCGATGAAAACGCGAGTCCGTCGCGAGGATTTGATCTACGGCTTCGTCGAAATTGACTTCTTGCATATCAGTTTTTAACCGGCTGACTGCTCGTCGTGGCCGGATGCGCAGTGCGATAATACTTTACCGTCAGTCCCGTTACGAGCAAACCAATGACGATGCAGATGATAAATTGTTCCTGCTTCGTCAGCCAGTTCATGCCGACAATGTAGCTGTAAAATCAGCTTTCAGCAAGCCGCTGTGCACCGGAGCTACAGCAATAATTCAGGCTTCCGCTAATTCAATGTGATTTAACTGGCAGTATTTTTTCCAACGCTGGCGGTCGTGAAAGTAGCGCAACAGACTGATTGCACCCCAAGTTAGCCCGCCGGCACGAGTGGTTTTTTCTTTCAGTGCTTGGCGCAGTGCGGCGAATCCAAGACCAGGATAACTCGTCCAAGTGCGACCGACCGCCCACAGAAAATGCGCATCACTGCCGCCGTATTCCGCCGCCGGATGAGCTTGACGTCGGTTATGCCAGCGCGTCCGCCAGTTATTTAAACATTCCGTCACGGTGGAATTGCGCGTCTCGATGCCGTCAAATGGCAGGTCAATAAAGCGTTTTCCCACACCGGCAAAATCTTTCAAGCCAGGCACCCACGCCAGCGGATGCGGCGCGAGCGCCAGTCCACCTTGTTCATGAATGGCTTCGATAGTTTCCGCCGCACTCATAGCTGGTGGCACGACGCAATTGAGGCCAACGCCAAGAATGTGGCCGTCTCGGGAAGACACCTCCAAACCCGGCACCAGCTCCAAATCATGTAGGTGGTCGTTTTCGCGGCGGGCCTGAAATTCCCGGGCGCGTTCCCAGCCGTCGAGCGTGTTGTGGTCGGTAATGACAATCAAATCCAAATCCGTGCAGGCTGAAACGTAGTTCAACAGCATCGCCGGACTCATCATCCCATCGCTGGAAGTGGTGTGTAGATGGAGATCAGCCTTGCCCATTTGAATTGCAACTATCACCACTCATCACTGCGCGTCAAGCCAAACTGCTTTGGCCTTGCGACGGCGTGGTAACAATTTTAGACTGCAAATCATGGCTGCCATCGGCAGATTTTCCAAAGGCGAAGAAGTCTTTTACGCCAAAGTGGTGGACGGCGAATTATTCCGTCTGCGCGGCGATGTCTTTGGCGCACCTTCTTTCGACCGCAAGCCAACGCCGCGCAAAGGTGTGAAAACGCTTGTGCCTGTCGTGCCTAGCAAAGTCATCGCCGTCGGCCTCAACTACGCCGATCACGTTCGCGAAATGAAACGTGAGTTGCCGAAAGAACCACTCTTCTGGTTTAAGGCCACAACTTCGCTTTTGCCGGATGGCGGAAAAATTGAAATTCCTTTTCGCGATCATCGCACCGATTTTGAAGCAGAACTCGCCATTGTCATCGGTCGTAAAATCCGCAACGTCACGGCGACGACCGCCGCGCGTTATATTTTTGGCTACACTGCCGCACAAGACATCAGCGACCGCACGATTCAAAAAGCCGAGTCGCAATGGGCGCGCTGCAAATCGTTCGACACCTTCACACCGCTTGGGCCGTATGTTGAGACGATGCTCGACCCCAGCGAATTGAGCATCCAACAATTTCAAAATGGCCAGTTGCGTCAGAACTCCAACACGCGTGAACTAATTTTTAAGCCGGCAGAAATCGTCAGTTTTATTTCCACCAACATGACGCTGCTGCCCGGCGACGTGATTCTTACCGGCACACCCAGCGGCGTTGGCGCGATTCAATCCGGAGACAAATTAGAAGTGCGGATTCAAGGCCTGGCCACGCTCACCAATACCGTGAAGTAAATTTCCGTCCCCGCGTTTGCTTTCGACACGATTTCCTCTCAAAAAATCCTAAAAACCAGCTTTTCGCTCCAAGTCAAACGATAGTTATTCACAATTAGTAGTGCTACAAGACCACCTGTGCGCAACATATTGTGGTTTTCTCTTTACAGAAACCGCCAGCTTTGGTGTTCTAGTCCTATCGGTTTTATGTATCTCAAGAATCTTACAGTTTTAGGTTTTAAGTCCTTTGCGGACAAAACCTCGTTGAATTTTCAGCCCGGCGTTACCGCCATTGTCGGGCCGAATGGCTGTGGCAAATCCAACGTGTCCGACGCGATCCGCTGGGTGCTCGGCGAACAATCGGCCAAAGCCCTGCGCGGCGGCGAAATGGCCGACGTTATTTTTAATGGCACCGACGGACGGAAGCCGATGGGCTTATGCGAAGTTTCGTTGACGCTCGGCGGCGTCGGCGAAGAAAGCCTCAAGGCGGCGGGCGTGGAAGTTTCTTACGACGAGGTCACGCTCACGCGTCGCATTTATCGTGATGGCGGCAGTGAATATTTTTTAAACCGCACGCCGTGCCGGTTGAAAGACATTCAGCAATTGTTCATGGGCACCGGTGTCGGGCGCACGAGCTACAGCATTTTGGCGCAAGGTCACATCACGCAGATTCTTTCCAGCAAACCGGAAGATCGCCGGATGATTTTTGAGGAAGCCGCCGGCATAACGAAATTCAAATCGCAGAAAAAAGAGTCGCTGCGGAAACTGGAATACACCGAGCAAAATCTTCTGCGCATTGCCGACACGATCAAGGAAGTGAAGCGGCAAATCGGTTCGCTCCAACGGCAGGCGGGCAAAGCGCGTCGCTACAAACAGATTTCGCAGGAGCTTCAGCATTTAGAAACGCAGCTCGTGCGGCATCAGTTTGATATTTTGCAGGGTGAGATTTCCGAACGCCAGAACCTGGTCGAAAATTTACGGAACGAAGTTGAGGTTGGCTCCAACGACGTGCTTCGTTTTGAAAACGAAATCTCAAAACTGCGCGAACTGCTTTCCGAACTTGAACATGAAGTTGCAGCGCAGCAGCAGCGCGGACTGGAATTGAAGGCTGAAATGGATCGCCATGAGAGCCGCATTCAATTCAACGGCGAACGGCTGGCGGAAATCGAATCGCAAAATGCCAAAGCTCTCGCGGAAATTGCGCAAGCGGAGGAGCGTTGCCACGCGGCTTCGAGTGAATTGATTTCCGTCACGGAGCGGCTTGCGGTTGCTGAGGCCGCGCTGGAGCAACATCGCGAGAGTTTGCAGGCCAAGCGCGAGGGTTTGCAGCAAATCGAAAACGCCCAGCGCGAAAATCAGGAGCTTTTTCGTCAGGCACAGGCCACGGCGTTCGCCGCCGCGCAGGATTTATCACGTCTTCGCAACGAAATCACCGCGCTCGATTTGCAAAAGCAGGGCAATCTGGTGCGCCTTGAAAAATTATCGGCGGAAAAAATCCAATTGGAGGTGGAACGCACCGGATTGGATGTGCGCTTGCAGGAATTCACGGCCAGCGTCGAAGTCGAAAAGCTGAATGTCGCCACGACGCGCGGCTCGGTTGAGCAACGTCAGAATCGTTTGCGCGAATTACAGACGGAACTGCAAACCGCCTCGAGCGAGCAGGATAAATTCCTGCATCAACAATCCGATAAACGTTCGCGCCTTACGGTTTTGGAGCAGCTCGAAGGTTCGCACGAAGGTTTCGATGCGGGCGCGGTGGCGGCATTACGCCAATCACGTTCCGTCATCGGCTCGCTCGCGGATCGGATTCGTGTGCCAGATCAGTTTGTCACCGCCGTGGAGAATGCTCTCGGTCACAACCTGCAATTGATTCTCACCGAACAGCCCGCGAGCGCTCAGGAAATTCTTTCGGAGCTGAACACCAACAAGTCCGGGCGCGCGAGCATCGCGGCGTTGGCGATTCAACAATATCAGGACGAAAAACAACTGGCGTTCGCCGGTGAAATGTCGCCTGCCGATAAAAATGCCGCGCCGGAAATGTTGCCGACAGGGAAGATTGTTCACGCGATGAGCGTGATTCACGCTGAGCCGCAGGTGGAAGCGCTGTTAAAATCGCTGTTGGGTCGCACATTCATCGCGGCTGACTTAAATACTGCGACGGCGCAAATCCAGAACGGTCACGCGGGTTGCGATTTCGTGACGATGAGCGGCGAATTGCTGAACCGTCACGGCATTTACACGGGCGGTTATTTAAACAAGGGCAGCAATGGCAAAGCGCCATCGTCCATTCTCGGCCGTAAAAATCAAATCACGGAACTGCAAGCGGAGTTGACCGAATTACAATCGCTCGTCGAAGGCGCGAGCCAGAAACGCGGCGAATTATTGAGCGAGCAAACCGAATTGCAGGCGTCGTTGCAACAAGCGCAGACGGAGTTGCGCGTGCAGGAAGTAGCCATCGCCACGCGCGAAGGCGAGTTCAAGGCGTTGCAGAATTCAAATCGTTTGCTGAATCAGAAGATTGAGACCGTGGTCTTCGAGGTGCAAAGTCTGGCGGCGCAGGAAGCCGAAGGTTTGCAGAAGCGCGAGGCGCTCACCGCGCGGTTGAACGAACTCGAAGTGCGTGAACACAGCGCGCAAGAGCAAGTTCTCATGCTGACGGCGGAACTCGAAAATCTCCGCCAGCAACGTGATGCGGCGAATGCGGCGTTAATGGAAAGCAAAGTGGCGCTGGCGTCGGACGAACAGTTGGCGTCGTCATTCAAGCTGCAACTGACGTCGCTCGAACAGCGCATCCGCGAGTTGTCCCAGATTGTGGAATTGCGCAAGAACGAGTGTTCCTCGTTCATTGTGCGGCAGGAGCAAGCGCAGACGGAGATTCAAGATTCGCGCAGTCAGATTGAGCGATTGCAACATGAGCGCGCGCTCGTCAGCGAGCAGACCGCCGAATTGATTGGTCGGAAAAACGCGCAGGACGGCGAGATTGCGCAGCGCGACGAGGCGTTACGTTCGCAGCGCGGTCGGTTGACGGAATTGCAGAATCTGCGCGGCGGACTGGAAGTCGAGTTGGCGCAGAAAAATATGACCGTCCAAAATTTGCGCGAGAAGGTGCAGTCGAAATATCATCTCAATCTCGACGACATCCGCAGTGAATGCATCACCATCACGCATGCCGACGAAGGGCCGGCGAAGATTGAAACACTCACGCCGGAGCAAATGGCCGAAAGCGGCGCGGGCACGGATTGGAATTCGGTGCAACAACAAGTTGCCGAGTTGCAGCAGAAAATTGATGAGATGGGGCCGGTCAATCTCGTGGCCATCGAGGAATACGAAGAGACCGAACAGCGCCATCAATTCCTCACCACGCAGCACGATGATCTGGTGAATGCCAAAACGCAGTTGCTTGAAGTCATCAACCGCATCAATACGCAGACGCGCCAGATGTTTTTGGAAACGTTCGAGAAGATCCGCGACAATTTCCGCGCGATGTTTGTGGACGTATTCGGTGGCGGCAAAGCGGACCTGATTCTTTCCGACGAAAATGACGTGTTGGAATCCGGTATCGAGATTGTCGCGCGCCCGCCCGGCAAGCAATTGCAAAGTATTTCGCTGCTGTCCGGCGGCGAACAGACGATGGTCGCCGTTTCACTGCTGTTCTCCATTTATCAGGTCAAGCCGAGTCCGTTCTGCGTGTTGGACGAATTGGACGCGCCGCTGGACGAATCCAACGTCATCCGCTTCGTGAAGATTTTGCAGCGGTTCATCGCGCATTCGCAGTTCGTCATCATCACGCACAACAAGCGCACCATCGGCATGGCGGATATCCTTTACGGCGTGACGATGCAAGAACACGGCGTGAGCAAGATTGTCAGCGTGAAATTCCACAAGGCGGAGGAGCAATCGGCGTTGCCGGGTATAGCCGCACCGATGGCGGCATAATTTCTCGCGAATAAACAACAAGGCCGCGCGAGTGCGCGGCCTTGTTTCGTTTTAGCAAAGATTTGTTACCACGAATAATGCACCGTGTAGGTCACGGTCTTTTCCTCGTCCGGCTTGACGGGGATACGGAACTCGATGGTCTGCGAATCTTTTTTTACAAAATCGTCCGACTTGGCGGTGATGCTCCAATTGCTCCAGCGGTAAAGGTGCTCGACGACGCGGATTTCCACGGCATCGGTTTTCTTGCGGTTGCGTAACTTGATTTCAAACGTTTCGTCAATCCACTTTTCGCTTGTATCCACGCGGAAATTCGTCTGCTTGCGTTCGCCGACCAGATCAAAAGAATTGCCGGTGGTCACGCGCACCGTTTCGTTGCGCGGCGTGTGGTCAATGGTGTTCTCACCGACGAATTGCAACTGCCCATCGCTGTCGCGGCGATAAAAGCGCAGCTTGCCCGCGGGCAGGGCGATGCCGAGTTGGTTCGTCTCGGCGTTCTTAAACTCGCGTTGGACGATGATTTTCTTGTTGTCGCTCTGACCGTAGCCACGGTCGTAATTCAGACCATAGAATTGGTAGCCGGTTGCGCCGTCATAGACATAAATCGTGGGCGCATACATTTTTTCGGCGTGGACAAATTCAACCTGTTTGGTCTCGTGGTCGTGCAGCGTGGTCGGGCGCGCGATGGAATAAAGATGAAATTCGTCAAAGGCTTTTTCGGAAACGGCGGGTGCATCCATCGCGGCCATCGCCATAGGCATGGCAACTTTTCGTAACCGTCCATCAAATTCATCACGTTGCGGTTGAATTTTATTCACATCGCCCGCCATCAATTTTATTTTCGCGTTATCAAATGTTTTGCCGCTGTTATTGTTCATCGTAATCCAGCCGACGAGGTCGCAGTAATCACCTTTTTCCGGCGAGACGAGATTGTAGCTGGCGCTCCAATCAAATCCACCCGTGACATAACCGACTTCGGCATCGAACGCGCCGGGCTTGTCGGATTGCAGCAGCCAGTTGAAGGCGGGCTTGAGAATCGTGTCGCTGCCCAGATCCGGAAACAGCGGTTGGCCCGGTAAAGTGAATTGCAACTTGCCATTCACTTCAATGATGGGCTGCGTGTTGCCGCCGCCGGGAACAAAGCCGCTGCGGACAATCTTGCCGGGAATGAGTTCGGTGATTTGCGTGCTGTCTTTCATGCGGACATTTTGAAAATCAATCGTCTTGCCCTCGAACAAAGAGAGCAGCAATTCCTGCGACACCGGGTCGTTACGATAATTCTGCTCCAGAATTTGCAAAGAGTGTTTGCCCGCAGGATCGCGCAAAATCACGGAATCCGGTTCCACCTGCGCGGTCGCGCCGGAATAAACGACGGAATTCGCGCCCGACTTCAAATCGAGCGGCACGGTGTCGCGCACGACGGCGAAGTTCTGGTTGTAAATGGTCAACGCGGGTTCGGCACCAGCGACCAACGTGGAAAGGGCGGTGAGCAGTAGGATGGTTTTCATGAGGTTGGCAATCACATTAAAGATATGACGCACGAACTGGAATTTTATTAGAAAAATTCCCAAAGTATTTTGGCGCGCGTCGTTCCAGAGAACAATTCAACCTTTGGGGTGAGGGCGCAAGCAAATTCCAGAATTGACTCCGCCTGCCAAACATGGAGGAATCTGCGCGTGAACCAAGTTTTCCATCGCGCTGCGCTGTTAGTGATCGCCGGCATTGGGATTTTTTTTAATTGCCCGAATGTCCGCGCGCTCGACCGCACGAACGAAACTTTTAAGGTCTTCCAATTTCCCGCCGACCAGATACCGCGCATTGATGGCGACACGAATGATTGGAACATCGTGCCGGAAAGTTATGTCATCGGCACGGATCAGTTGGTCGAAGATTTTGGTAAACACAAAGTCACGGACGCCTCGACGCCAAAAATCCGTGTAAAAGTCGGTTGGGTGAAGGGCTTGAACCGTTTGTATTTTCTCTACGAAGCGGATGATGACTATTGGGATTTTTCCCAGCCTGATTTGCACAACGACACGTTTGAATTGGTCGTGGATGGCGATGTGTCCGGCGGGCCACTGATTGAAAAATTTTCGCCGGTGCGCGATAAGTTGGGCCAGTGGCAGACTTATTTCCAGATGCAGAGCGTCCACGCCCAGAATTATCACATCTTCACGCCGTCACGCGATAAGGACTGGTGCATGTTTTGGGGTCCGGCGCAATATGCGAAGCGTTTGCCGTATGCCAACGCGTCGCAGAAGTATACCTTCGCCCCCGGCCAGGGCGGACATTACGTGCTCGAATTTTGGATAACGCCTTTCGATTCCGCACCGGCGGAAGCAGCGCGCGCGGTCGAGACCAAATTGACGGAGAATAAGACGATCGGACTCGCGTTCGCGTTGATTGATTATGACAACGTGAATTCCGGCGGCACGAACAATGGTTTTTGGAATTTATCGCGTCATCACACGATGTATGGCAACGCGGATTATCTTTGTCCGTTCAAGTTGATGCCGCTGGAGCCGCAGTTTGTGAAACCTCTGGACGCCGATTGGTCGTGGCAGCTGGTGGATGAAAAAACACGTCGGGTTGCGTTCAAGGATTTGAGCGTCGGCGAAATCAAAGCGTGGCATTGGGATTTTGGTGACGGTGAAACTTCCACGGAACAGAATCCGGTTCACGCCTATAAGAATGCCAATTACTACGTTGTGGTGCTCGACATCGAAGGTGCGGCGGGCAAATCGCGTCGCTCGAAGGTCTGGGACGTGGCGGTAAAATAAATTTACATGAACAATAAATACTTAACAGCCGTTTTGATGTTCGCGCTGAATCTTGCGGTGGTAGAGGCAAAGACATTCAACGTTTTTGACTTTGGTGCGAAAGGCGACGGCACAACCCTCGACACGACGGCCATTCAACACGCGATTGATGCCGCAGCGAAAGATGGCGGAACGGTTTTGGTTCCGCGCAAAAGCACCTTTCTCATCGCTACTTTGGATTTGAAGGGTGGCATTAATTTTCAGATTGATGGCACGCTGCTCATCAGCACGAATCAGGCTGATTATGCGGGCGATGGCGTCATTACGGCGAGCAACGCGGCGGATTTGAAAATCACTGGCGGCGGCGAAATCATCGGCCAGTCGCTTTCTTTCATGACGAGTTATGAGGCGACGAATGAATGGTGGCTTTTCAAAGAGTGGCGGCCAAAAATGTTTGTGCTGACCGGCTGCACGAATCTGGTGGTGCGCGACATCACGTTTAGTGACGCGCCGTATTGGGGGTTGCACATGCTCGGTTGTAAAAATGTTTTGGTGGACAACGTCACAGTCAATAATCGTCTCGACGTGCCGAATGACGATGGCATTGACCCCGACCATTGCCGCAACGTGGAAATAAAAAACTGTCACGTCACCGGTGGCGACGACGCTATCGTGGTAAAATCCACGCGGCAGACAAACGACTTTGGCGACTGCGCGAATATTCATGTCCACGATTGCATTATTCGCACGCAGGATGCCGGATTAAAAATCGGCACGGAGACGGTTGGCAACATCCACGATATTTTATTTGAGCGCTGCAAAATTATTTCCAGCAGCCGTGGTCTATGCATTCAGCTGCGTGACGAAGGCGAGGTTTCCGTCGTGACTTTTCGTGACATCGAATTGGTTTCGCGTTATCACAGTGATCCGTGGTGGGGCAGGGGCGAGGCGATTTCGTTCACGGCGATTCCGCGCAATGCGGCAACTAAACTTGGCAAGCTGCACGATGTCACTGTGGAAAATATTTCTGGCCGCGCCGAGAATAGTCTTCGCGTGAACGGCACGGAAACAAGCCGCATCGCCAACGTCCATTTCAAAAATGTTTCGCTGGAATTTTCCCGGTGGACGAAATATGCCGGCGGTGTTTACGACAATCGTCCGACAAAAGTTCTTACGCCAATTGAATCTCACCTCACCGACGGATTTAATCTAAGCCAAGCCGACAATGTGAGTCTGGAAGGTTGTAATATCAGCTGGCTGGAAGCGGACACGGCGCGTTTCGGCGATGCCGTTAGCGCTGAGAACGTGCACGGGTTGAAGCTTTTCAAATTTTCTGGCGACTCGGCGGTGCACCCGATTCAAGTTCGCTAAAATAAATTCTTCGTTCCGGCATTCCTTTGTTGTTAAACTTTTCGTCACATGAAGTGGACACAATCTTTGATTCCGACGCTCCGCGAAGCTCCGGCTGATGCGGAAATCGTCTCGCACAAATTGCTCTTGCGCGCCGGGCTTATCCGTAAACTCGCTGGCGGCGTTTATACTTTTCTGCCGCTCGGTTTGCGCGCGCTTCGCAAAGTGGAACAGATCATCCGCGAAGAGATGGATCGTGCCGGCGCGGTCGAAGTGTTGATGCCTGCTTTGCAGCCGCCGGAAATCTGGGAAGCGAGTGGGCGCGCGGAAACAGCTAGCAATGTGTTGTTCAAGGTCAAGGACAGCTCCGGTCGCCAATGGTTTTTAAGTCCGACCGCCGAGGAAGTCATCACGACACTCGCGGCGAATGAGATTAATTCCTACCGCCAGTTGCCGAAGAATGTTTATCAGATCAGCTTGAAATTCCGGGATGAAATCCGCCCGCGCTTCGGTTTGATGCGCGCGAAGGAATTCATCATGAAAGATGCGTATTCGTTCGACACCACGGATGAAGGCGCGATGGCGGCGTATAAGAAAATGTATGACGCTTACACGCGCATCTTTGCGCGCTGTGGACTGAAAGCGTTTCCGGTTGAAGCCGACACCGGCGTGATCGGCGGAAATTATTCACACGAATTCATGGTTCCTGCCGAGACCGGCGAAAACGAAGTGGCGTTTTGTGAAGCGTGCGGTTATGCAGCAAACATCGAAAAGGCGACCAGCGGAATTCCCAAAACTGCCGCGCGCGAAGTTGGCTCGGCCATTGAGAAATTCGCGACGCCCGGCGTCGTGACGATTGAGGCCTTAAGCAAAGAGCCTTACAAAGTTCCGGCGAACCGCCAGATCAAGACGCTCGTTTACATTGCTGACAGCAAACCGATTTTGATTTTGATTCGCGGTGACGATCAATTGAACGAAACCAAATTGCTCGCGAAAACTGGCGTGGTCGCGGCGCGTCCCGCGACGCCGGATGAAATCGTTCCATTGCTCGGTGCTAAGCCGGGTTCGCTCGGCGCGGTGGTGAATGTGCCGGCGAGCGTTCAAGTATTTGCTGACGAACGTTTGCAGGGCGCGAACGATATGACGACCGGCGCGAACGAAGACGGTTTCCATTTTAAGAACGTTTCCATCGAGCGCGATATCAAGGTGACGGCGTGGTTTGATTTGCGCACAGTCAGCGTGGGCGAACCGTGCGTGAAGTGCGCAAAGCCGTTGAAAATCCGTCGTGCGATTGAAGTCGGTCACGTTTTCAAACTCGGCACGAAATACAGTGAGAAGCTCGGCGCGACGTTCCTTGACGTGGCTGGTTCTCGCAAACCAAGCGTGATGGGTTGCTACGGCATTGGTGTCACGCGCACGTTGCAGGCGATCATCGAACAAGGCAACGACAAGGACGGCGTCATCTGGCCATTGAGTGTCGCACCCTACCAAGTTTGCATCACACCGCTCGCCGTCACGGCGGACAGCCAAGCGATGCAACTTGCAGAAAAATTCTACGCGGAACTTACCGCGAAAGGTGTGGATGTAATCCTCGACGATCGCGACGAACGTCCGGGTGTGAAGTTCAAAGATTCCGAGTTGGTGGGTTTTCCAATTCGTATCGGTCTTGGGGAAAAATCTTTGGCAAAAGGCGAAGTGGAAATCAAGCCGCGCAACGGTGTCATGCAGTTCGTTAAAATTGAAGAAGCCGTCGAAGCAGTTTTGAAACTGGTCGCCGCAAATTAATTTGCTTTTTTGTCGAGGCAATCGCGGACGACCTTAGTGAGCTCGGCGTGACCGTAAGGTTTTTGGATGAAGCTGGCGTTGGTGCGTTGAAGCATTTCGGCACTCACGTCATCGGACGTGTAGCCGCTCATGAAGATTACCTTGAGTTGAGGCATTTCCTTAACGAGGCGTTCGGCAAGTTCGACACCAGAAACGCCTTCTGGCATGACCATGTCGGTGAGGAGTAAATCAATTTTACCGCTATAACGATGCCAGACATCGAGCGCCTCGCGACCGGAAGTCGCTTCCAAAATCTGATAGCCGGAGTCCTTGAGAATTTCCCGTGCGAGTTCACGCAACATTTCTTCATCTTCGACGATTAAAACAGTTTCACTGCCGCCAGCGGTCGGGGAAACCACCGCGTGTTCGACGAGATGAATTTCAATCGCGGCTTCCGAATTAGCCGGCAGATAAACGGTGAATGTGGAACCGCAACCTGGCTGGCTTTGAACATCCACCCAGCCATTGTGCTGGCGGGCAATATTAAAAACGGTCGCGAGGCCGAGGCCAGTGCCTTTGCCGATATCCTTGGTCGTAAAAAATGGTTCAAAAATATGGGCGCGTGTCGCTTCGTCCATGCCGCATCCCGTGTCAGTGACTTCCAGTTTTACAAAATGTCCAACGGTCGCTTCCGGATGAATTTGGGCGTGTTCAGGACCGATAAATGTTTCGGAAATTTCTACAATTAACGTGCCGCCATTCGGCATCGCGTCACGCGCGTTACTGGCGAGATTCATGACGACTTGTTCAATCATGCTCTGATCGGCGTGGACGAGCGGCAAACTTTGCGGACTTTTGAAACGTAATTCAATGGTTTCACCAACGAGTCGGTCGAGCATGTTGCTCGTGCTGCCGACGACTTCGCGTAGGTCGAGCGGGCGCGGCTGCATGACATTTTTACGACTGGTCAACAAAAGTTGCCGCGTCAATTTCGCTGCGCGATCACCAGCTGAATAAACCTGCGTGAGTGACTCTTTCGTTTCCGGCGACAGCGTATCATCCGTCAGCAATTTACTTGCGTGACCTTGGATGACCGTCAGCATGTTATTGAAATCGTGCGCGATGCCGGCGGCGAACTGGCCGAACGTCTTCATTTTTTCCGATTGCAGCAACTGCGCCTCCAGATTTAATCGTGCCGTGATGTCCTCGCCGTAGCAATGCACTACGCCGCTGTCTGGCAACGGGTGAAACGACCAGGTGAGCGTATGACTACCGATTTTGGTGAGCCGCCCCGTCTGACCGTGATTCACCGAGAGGCATTCCTGAACAATTTTCTTAAATTCTTCCGGTAAAATTTGCTGGGGATGTTCCTGGCCGAGCATTGTTGCAATTTTTTCGGCGGCGTCGTTGAAATAATTAACTTCGCCGCTGGCGGAAATTTCCAGCGCGGCGTTGGGATTTTCCTTCACGAACGCCGCCAGTTTTTCCGTCTCAGTTTCAGCCTTGATGCGCTCCGTCGCCATGCCCACTACGTTGGCGATGGCGAGCATGAACTGAATGTCGTCCGGCGAAAACTCCCGTTTGTGTGTCGTGTGCGCAGCGAGAACGCCGAACGGTTTATTGCGAGTAGGAATCGCCACCGCCACCCCGCTCGCCACGCCAAGTTCAGTGAGCAAAGTTGATTTTGGAAAGATTGTTTCGACGCTCCAGTCATTAACTACCGACACTTCGCCAGTTTCCGCCGTCCACGACATCTGTGACGGCGCTTTATTCAAGGTCGTTGTCTCACCAATGATTTTTGGCGTGAGCCCGTAAACGGCGAGCGGATATAACTGACCGTCCGACAGCCGTTGGAACAGCATAGCGTATTCCACCGCAAACATTTCGGCCACGCGATAAACCGCCTGTTCGTAGATAACGGACAAATCGCGATTCGTTAACGCGCATTGGCCCACGGCGGCAACAGAAGTTTGCTGCATCGCGCGGTTAAGAAATTTTCGTTCCGCCTCATCGCGTTCTTTTTGACGTTGCTGTAGCACGGACGCCATTTCATCAAATTTCAATGCGAGTTGGCCGATCTCGCCTTCAGCTTTTTTCAAACCCGACCGTGCCTCCAAATCTCCGCCTGCCAGTCGTTGAACCGCCTGCATCAAAGCCCGCACTTGCCGCAAAATAAAATGTTCACCGCCATACCAAGCTGCAATCAGCGCCAGCAGGCCGACGCCGAAACTTGCCCATGGTAAATCCGATGCGTAAGGCCGCAGCCACTCCGGCGCGTAGGCCCAGAACCATTTTTGGTTGATGATAAACGTCAATACCAGCGCGGGTGAAATCCAAAGTAGGACGCTCAACACTAGTTGAAGCCGCACGCTAGAGAAGCGCTTGATGAGTTTAGCGATCATTCTGACTGGTCCCAATATACTGTAAAACGGCGGCGATAAAACAGTTTTTCAATCCGGCGATACCGCCACCGCCCGCCCACGCGGCAAGCGACCTAGATGAGTAATTAGATAATCATGCAGCCACTCACCAAGCTCAACCTCCTGCGCTCTGCTTAATTGTAGGCGCAAAATATTATTCCAATCAGTGGTTAAAAGTGCGGTGGCAATTTTTTTAGCGCCTGGCGTCAGCCGTGTTTCCACCGAATCTGGCGCAAGGCCGAGTTCGTGCAATAGTTTGAGTTCGATCGCAAAAACATTCTGCGGCGATGTTTTTTGTTCGCACAAAAATTTAAGGAAGCCGCGCACCAGTTCAAAAATTTCCGGTAATGGCGTTTCGGTTTCCGTCGCTTGCTCTAAAAAATTCGCCACGTAAGCGGCTTGTTGCAATTTCGCCATGTCTTCACGGATCGCGCCGTGCGTCTGGTGTAATTTGACTTCGCGCAGATTGTGCAAATCAGAACTGCGGCTGCGACTGAAGGAGAATTCCGCTGCGTAGAAAATGTCCAGCTTGCCGGCAAATGGAGACTTCGCTCGCCGTGCGCCTTTGGCCACGGTTGCGATGCGGCCGAGTTCTGGTGTGAGCCAATGAATGATGAGGCTCGTTTCCGTCAGCAGACGGGTGCGTAGAATCAAACCGCTGGCGGCTTCAATTTTCACTTTTGCGCGGCAAATTCTCCGGGGCGATGGAGCCGAGGCTGACGATGTATTTGATGCCGTCCGCTACGCTCATGTCGAGCTTGGTTACTTTATCTTCCGGCACGAGCACGAGAAAACCGGAAGTCGGATTCGGGGTTGTGGGAATGAAAACACAGACAACTTTCTCTTTCGTTTTCTGCTGCACTTCGGCGCGTTGTTCGCTGGTGATGAAGCCGACGGAATACATGCCTTCGCGCGGAAATTCCACCAGCACCACGGTTTTGAAAGAATTTTTATTGCCGGAGAACGCCTCGTTGACCTGCTTGATCGCGCCATAAAATTTATTCACCACCGGCACATTCATCATCGCCGTGTCGAGCCATTCAAGCATCCGCTTGCCGATGTAATATTGCGCCGCCACGCCGACGATGGTGATTAGGGCTGCCGCCAACAGGAGTGCCACCAGACTCCAATACCAAAACATCGCGCCATCCTGACCGTTTGTGTAGATGAGCTTGGTGTCTGGCAGGCAATACGGCAGCCAAAACAGCAACGCGTCCGTGAAGCTGGAGATGGTGCCGAAAATCCATTTGATCGCCGCCAGCGTCAGCAATGCTGGCAAAGACACGGCCAATCCGGTCAGGAAACTGCGTCGCCAGCGTGCAAAAAATGTTTTTCTCACGCGCGCAGTTTAGCTGCGCCGGAAAGTTGCGCGAGTGAAAATCGTTTTGCCAGCAAGCGCACCAAACGGTTTTCCTCGCGCTTCATTTTACGCCGCAACTCCGGTTTTAAATCATCGTAGCCCAGTAGATGCAAAACGCCGTGAACGAAATAACGCACCAATTCTGATTGCCAACTCGACTTGAATTCCTTGGCCTGTGTCACGGCCACATCCACGCAAATGAACAATTCCCCGTGCAGCTTTGTGCGTGTGCTCTCGTGGTCAAACGTGATGACGTCTGTCGCGCCTTCGTGTTGGAGAAACTGCCAGTTTACCGTCGCCATTTCTTTGGCGCTAACGAGCGCGATGCCCAAATCCGCGTCTAAAATTTTTAATTCTGCAAACAACTCGCCCGCGATTTGCTTGAGCAAACGCGTGTTGATTTTTTTGGTTCGCTGACGGTTGGCGATGGCGAGGTTCATTCCGTTTTCGCCTTGCCGCGATGATTTTCGTAGGCCGCGATGATGCGCTGCACCAGCGGGTGACGAACCACATCTCGCTTGGAAAATTCCACAATCGCGATGCCTTCCGTGCCGTTCAGCGCGCGATGCGCTTCCGCCAAGCCGGAATGCTTGTGCGACGGCAAATCCACTTGCGACTCGTCGCCCGTGATGACCGCCTTTGAGCCGTGGCCGAGCCGCGTGAGGTACATCAGCATCTGTTCCGTCGTGGAATTTTGAGCCTCATCCAAAATGATAAACGCGCCGTTCAGCGTGCGTCCGCGCATATACGCCAACGGCGCGATTTCGATGACGCCGCGCTCCGTGAGCTTCACGATTTCTTCGGCTGGCATCATGTCTTGCAACGAATCATGCAGCGGGCGCAGATACGGCGTGATTTTTTCCAGCAGATCGCCCGGCAAAAACCCCAGCGCCTCGCCGGCCTCAACTGCTGGCCGCGTCAGAATGATTCGCGACACCGTGCCTTCGCGCAGCGCCGACAACGCCATCGCCACCGCCAAATAAGTTTTCCCAGTGCCCGCCGGTCCGATGCCGAACGTGATGTCGTGCTTGCGAATCGCCTCCAGATATTTTTTCTGACCGACCGTTTTCGCCGTCACGCCCGGCTTGCGTTCATGCGTCGTTATCCGGTCGCTCACCATGTCCTTCAACATCGTCGCGCCTTCATGCTTCACGACTTGAAGCGCGTGCGTGAACTCGCGGTTCTTCACCGGCGAACCAGCTTTCAATAAATTTTCCAGCGACGTGAAAAAGTGTTTCGCGCGCGCAATGTTCTCGGAGGTGCCGTCCAACTTGATCCAACCTTCGCGCGCCGTCGCTTTGACACCCAGCTCCGTTTCCAGCAACGCCAGATTGCGCGGCTCGTGATTGAATAGTTGTTGCGCAAACCGCGCGTTCTCGTAATGAAGGGTTTCAGTGGCCACGATAAAATTATTTGGCGAGTTCCGCCCGCAGTTTGGCGGCGATGGCCAGCAGCGCATCCGGCACGACGCTTGTGTTGGCGAGCACCGGCATGAAATTCGTGTCGCCGTTCCAGCGCGGAACGATGTGGACGTGCAGATGTTCCGCGATGCCCGCGCCTGCGACCTTGCCGATGTTGATGCCCACGTTGAAGCCGTCCGGCTTCATCACCGCCGACAACGCATTACTGCAACGCCGCACGAGTTTCCACAGGTCGGCGAGCTCCTCATCGGTGAGGCCGTTCAAATCGGGAACTTCCTTGTAAGGCACGACCATCAGATGACCGCCGTTGTAAGGATAACGGTTCAGCAAAGCGAAACACGTCCGCTCGCGCACGACGACGAGATTTTCCACGTCGTCGGACGATTGCGCAATGCGCGCGAACAAGCCTTCCTTGAGTTCCGGCTTCGGCGACAGAATATATTCAATGCGCCACGGCGCGTGGAGTGAGTCCATGCCAAGAAATTACCGCGCAGAAATTACGGGAACAAACTTAAAATCGCCGTCGCCGCACGTCCCGCTGCGCCCGGTTCGCCGAGCGACGCAATGATTTTGGCGAGCTGCGCTTTGATTTGCGCGCGGTGCGTGGCGTTCTCCAACAACTCCAGCGCGGCGCGCGAAAGATTTTCCGGCGTCGCCTCGTTCTGGATGAACTCCGGATACACCGGCTCACCCGCGAGCAAGTTCGGCATCGTCAGCGACTTCACCGTCACGATGCGTTTGGCGATTTGATACGTCAGCCACGAGGTTTTGTAGAGCGTCACCGTCGGCACGCCGAAGAACGCGCATTCCATCGTCACCGTGCCCGTCGAGGCCAGCGCGACATCGCTTTCCGCCAGCGCCCACGGCAATTCGCCAATCTGAATTTCCAGATTCGCGCCAAGCGCTTTTGCGAGCGAGACCAGCGCCGGATTCGGCAAAACCATTTTCGCTTTTGCCGTCGGCACTTTTTCCTGAATCGTTTTTAGCGCGGCCAACATCACCGGCAGATGCCGTTGCAATTCACTCTTCCGGCTGCCCGGCAGAAGAAGAATTTGCGATTTACGATTTACGATTGACGCGTCGCCTGCAAATCCGCTCGTAAATCGTAAATCGTCATTCGCAAATCTTCCAATCATCGGATGACCGACGAACTCCACGCGGAATTGCGGCACGCGTTGCGCATACCAAGCTTTCTCAAACGGAAAGATGCTCAGGAGCAAATCGTAATCGCGCGCGAGCTTGTCCGCGCGGCCGGGACGCGACGCCCAGACTTGCGGCGAGACGAACTGCACGATTTTCGGGTCCCACTTGGAAAACGGATTTTCGCGGACGTATTTTTTGATGGCCTGACCGAAGCGCAGATTGAACCCGCCGAAATCGATCCCGATCACCACGTCCGGTTTGCGCTCGATGGCCAGCGCGAGCAACTGGTTGAACAGCCGCCGGAACTTTAAAATATTTTTCAGCACATCCGTGATGCCGATGACCGAGTGCTGCGTCATATCGAATGCCAGTTCCACACCGGCGGCGGACATCTTCGTGCCGCCCGCACCGAAGAATTGCGCGTCCGGTAACTGCCCGCGCAAGGCGGACACCAGTTCCGCCGCGAGCAAATCCCCGCTCGCCTCACCGGCGATGAGCATGAAAGTTTTTGGTTTCACGGTTTAAGTTTTGCCACAGAGGCACAGAGACACAGAGGTCATTTAATCAAGTCTTTGAGTTGACTAACGGTTAGTGCCGGATTTTTGCGATGCAACATTGCATGACAATTGGGACAAACAGGCTGCAAATCTCTAACTGGATCAACTATGTATTCTTCTCCAATTTCAGCCAATGGTTTTATATGATGCACATGAATGAATTCGTGCCCCAACGCGCCATAAAACTTTTCAAAATCAAACCCACAGGCAACGCAAATAAAGCCGTAATGTTGTAAGCAAGCTGTTCGTGCTTCCTGGTTTCGTTCAAAAACATTGACTGCGACCAATTGTGATTTGCCCTCGGTAAATTCTTCGGTTGGGGTTCGTTCTTCAGGATTAAGAAAAAAAGTCTCGTAGCGTTGTTCCCTCGCCCATCCAAGTTGCTTTATTGCTTCAACTAAATTTGGCCGCATAGTCCAAATCCAAACGCCCTTGTGATAGGCCTCGGCAATCGCCGGAAACCAAAAGCCTTCGGGCTTGGCAATTTTAAGCGAGTCGCAAATTAAATGGGCAGCGCGTCCATAAGAAAGGTTGGCTTTGGAAAATTTTCGATAGCCAGCCAACCTCGCAAGCAGTCCCGCAGAAATTTCATGTCGTGGACATTGAAATTGAATGATCAAAATCTCGCGATACTTGTCAGGTAAAACTTTTAAGGCCGAAACATATTCTTCGACTGAAATGGAATCGTAGTTTGGCATGAATAGTTTTTCTCTGCGTCTCTGTGCCTCTGTGGCTAACTTTTCTGGTTTTGAATCTGCCTTGTAATTTCAAAAGCCAAATCCAAAGCGCGTTTGCCGGCTTCGCCGCTGACCATCGGCGTCTGCTGCGCGCGGACACATTCGACGAAATGTTGCAGTTCGAGCTTGAGCGGTTCGTCTTTGTTGATGGGCACGGGCTCGCGCACGATTTTGCGTCCGGCAAATTCGCTGACGATGGCGGAGTCTTTGCCGATGCCGAGCTTGGCGGCGAGAATTTTTTTGATGAACGGCGTTTCTTCCTCGCCATCGCGCGCGACGCGGTAGAGAAATCCTTCTTGCACGCGGTAATCGAGCGAGATGTAGCAGGGATTGGTCGGGCCGCTGAACACGCGGATCTTGCGCATGCGTTCGGGGCTGATGCGGCTGACGGTGAGATTCGCGATGCAGCCGTTGGCGAAACGCAGGCGGGCATTGGCGATATCCTCGCTCTTGCTCAACACGGGAATGCCCACGCCCTCGACGCTGACGACGGGCGATTTGACGAACGCGAGCACGATGTCGAGGTCGTGAATCATCAAATCCAGCACGACGCCGATGTCCATGGAGCGGGCTGGGTAGGGCGAGAGGCGATGGCATTCGATGAACTTGGGTTCGGTCGCGGCGGTCTGGAGAAATTTGAAAACGGGATTGAACCGCTCGACGTGGCCGACTTGGAGAACGAGATTTTTCTGGAGCGCGAGTTCGCAGAGTTCGGCGGCCTGCGCGGATTCGCTAGTCATTGGTTTCTCGACGAGGACGTGTTTACCGGCGGCGAGGAGTTGCTTGGCGATTTCGTAATGCGTGGTGGTGGGCGTGGCGATGTTCAGCGCATCGCTGGCGGCAGCGGCTTCGGCGACGGATGCGAATACGTGCAACTTGTGTTTCTCCGCGATGCGACGGGCGGTTTCCGCGTGGGCGTCGTAGATGCCTGTGAGTTCGACCTCGCCAGCGGCGTGAAGTTCGGAATAAATGCGGGCGTGATGTTGACCGAGCGACCCGGTGCCGAGAACGGCGACTTTGACTTTTGCCATGCGCGGAGTTTGCCAGTGAATGCTGCGGTGGAAAACTCAAAACATTTTGCCGCAACGTTGGCTGTGTTGCTTTGGGTTGCCAGCGGGACAGTGGTAAAACGAATGTTCGATGCAAAATAATCGATTAGGCACATTCGCCACAGGTTTGGCATAGTGAAGAGTATGAAAACAAGTCTTCGCCTGATCGCTTCGGTGGTGCTGGTCGTTCTGTTGTCCATTTTGACGTTACCCGCCGCCGATACCAGCACGGTGGCGGACCTTACAGGTCAATGGCACGGGAAGAGCCGCTTCACTGGAATCAATTATGATGAAGCGAAGCAAAAGCAGATTACGCCGTTGGTCGTAAACATCGCTTTGCAAATTTCCAGCGATGGCACTGTGACCGGACAGGTTGGCGGGGCGAAGTTGAGCGGCAGCGTTTCGGCGGTGAACCGCGGGTTTTTTGGAAGACTGTTTCGCCTCAAAACCAATTTTGTCATCGAGGGGAAAGTGGTCGGCGCGGTGGCGATGGGTTCAGAGGACGGCACGCATTTGGTTAAATTGCCGTTTACTTTCGCCGACCAACACATCGGCGGCAGTTTGTTCGCCACCTACACCATCAAATATCCGTATCCGTTTCTGAACATCCAACTGAATCGTTGAACCGTGCAGACCGGCGCCGGCTAAAGCGTTTCAAACTTTCAACTTTCAACCAGCAACCCGTAACCGTTAGATTGGCGCGTGCCTATTTTGGATTACATCATGGTCGCGGTGGCGGCGTATCTGCTCGGTTCGATACCAACAGGCTTTCTTGTCGCGAAGGCGAAGGGAATAGATATCCGCAGCGTGGGCAGCGGGAACATCGGCGCGACGAATGCGATGCGTGTGCTCGGCAAACCGGCAGGCATCTTCGTGCTGCTGATGGATGCGGCGAAAGGATTTGGCGCGGTGTGGCTGGCGGCTTTGCTTTTGAAACAATTCAACGCGAACGCGGATGTGGAAACGGCGCGCATCATCGCGGGTATCTTTGCCGTGCTGGGCCACAACTACACGTGTTGGCTGAAGTTCAAAGGCGGCAAAGGGATTGCGACGACAGCGGGCGTTTATCTCGCGCTCGCGCCGTGGGCGGTGCTCGTGGGCTTGGTGGTTTTCATTTTGGCGGTGGTGTTCACAAAATATGTTTCGGTCGGTTCCATCGCGGCGGCGGTTGCGTTGCCGGCAACGGTCTGGATCATGACGCCACAAAATATTTTTCTCGGCATCGTCTCGACGGCGCTCGGCGCGTTGGCGATTTACAAACATAAATCCAACATTCAACGGCTCCTGGCAGGAACGGAAAATCGCCTCGGTAAAAAAACTTCAACCCCGGAGAAAACGAAATGAGAATCACCGTCCTCGGTGCGGGCGCGTGGGGCACGGCGCTCGCCAAGATTTTGCAGGAAAACGGCAACGCCGTGACCTTGTGGGACAAGAATCCCGCCTCGCTCGCGGCGGTCCAAAACGGTCGAAACGAAAAATATCTGCCGGGCGTTGCACTGCCCACCGATTGGAAAACGCAGGCGGATTTCAAAAGCGCCATCGGCGGCGCGGAGTGCGTCGTGCTCGCGGTGCCTTCGCAAGGCTTCCGCGAAGTGACGGCGCGCTTGAAAGGTCATCCGGCCATTTTTGTCAGCGTCACCAAAGGCATTGAATTTGAAACGGGCGACACGATGAGTCGCATTCTGCGCGAACAAGCTTCGGCAGATCGCGTCGTGGCCTTGTCCGGTCCGAGCTTCGCGCGCGAAGTGGCGCTGGGGATTCCCACCACGATTGTCTGCGCCTGCGAAAGCGACGGGACGGCCAAGACGGTGCAGGGACTTTTTCATCGCCCTGAATTTCGCATCTATCGGAGCACGGACATTCTCGGTGTGGAATACGGCGGCGCATTGAAAAATGTCATCGCCGTCGGCGCCGGCGTGGGCGACGGTCTGGGTTACGGCGACAACACCAAAGCCGGTTTGGTCTCCCGTGCGCTTTCGGAAATGAAACGTCTCGGTGTGGCGTGCGGCGCGAAGCCGGAGACGTTCAATGGCTTGAGCGGCCTCGGCGATTTGATGCTGACGTGTTTTTCCAAGCAGAGTCGGAATCGCGATTTGGGCGAACGCATCGGCAAAGGTGAGACGATTGAGACCATTATCGCCTCGCATCCGAAGTTAGCGGAAGGTTATCCGACGGCGCGCTCGGCGCATCGGTTGGCCAAGGAAAAAGGTGTCGCAACGCCCATCATTGATGAAGTGCACGCGATGCTTTACGAAGGCAAAAATCCGAAGCTCGCCGTGCGCGATTTGATTTCGCGCGCGTTCAAGGCGGAAGACTAATCAGCCTTGTGGTGATTGCCATTCGTTCATGGCAAATCGTTCGCCGCAGTCGAGGCATTGCGTAAGATTAAATTGCGCGCTGCAATGTGGACAAATTCCCTGCGTCAAAAAGGTGTCGAACGCCTGACCGCATTTGCCGCAACGCCACAGTTCGCCCAGCGGCGGCGCGGTTTTGCAGGACGGACACGCGAAGCCGACACGACGCGGGATCTTGGCCAACTTCGCCAGCGCTTGCGCCTGTTTCAAGCCACCCCAGCAATTCATCGCAATAAAGACAGCGATGATTATTTTCCAAGTGGAGCCGGTGTAGATCGCTAGCAAAATCAAAGCCGCAACGCCGACAAAGCCAATGATGCTTGCGGCCATCAGACTGTTCGCGCGGCCAAAGGGATACCACAACAGTGAGCGCAAGATTTGTCCGCCGTCGAGCGGATAGACGGGCATCAGGTTGAAGATGAGCAGAACCAAATTGATTAACGTGACGTTCTCAATGAGCAGATAGGCATCGGGATAACTGACATCCCAGCCAAGATTTTTTCCCAAGATGGCGAGACCGAATAGTATCGGAGCGAGCACGACATTTACGAGCGGACCGGCGGCAATGCTCCACAGTTGCGCGCCCGGACGTTGCGGTGGGGCGACGTAAGCGACGCCACCGAGCGGCCAAAGAATGATGAGATTAGCGGTGCCGCCGACCGAACGGCACGCGAGGGCGTGGCCAAATTCGTGGGTCAACACGAGCAGAAATAATGAGAGTATTTCCAGCGCGCTCCAACCGTAATTGGAATAGGAATGCGGCCGGCTGGTGAAATACAGGAACGCAAGAAACCACGCCCAGTGGATGTAAACATCAATGCCGAGGAACCGAAATAATTTGATGGAGCCGTTGCGCGTGGGCATCAGAGCGCTCCTTTGATGAGCTTCAACAATTCGGCGTGTGACTCGACGGACTTAAATTGCGGGAATTCTGCCTTCACTTTTTCCGGTGCGTGGATGAGGAAACCAGCATTCGCTTCGCCGAGCATGGCGGTGTCGTTGTAAGAATCGCCAGCGGCAATGACTTGGTAATTCAGCGACTTCAGCGCGGCGACGGATTTTTGCTTTTGATTCGACTGGCGCAGTTCGTAGCCGGTGATGCGGTCGTTGGTCACGAGCAGGCGATGGCAAAATAAAGTCGGCCAATTCAATTGCTTCATCAGCGGTTGCGCGAATTGCTCAAACGTGTCGGACAAAATAATCACCTGCACGAGCGAGCGGAGTTCGTCGAGAAATTCTTTGCCGCCGGGCAGGGGTTTCAACGTGCCGATGACTTCCTGGATTTGCGAAAGTGTGATGCCATGCTGGTCGAGAATGCCGATGCGATAATTCATCAGCTTGTCGTAATCTGGTTCTTCGCGTGTCGTGCGGCGCAATTCAGGAATTTTGGTTTTCTCGGCGACAGCAATCCAGATTTCCGGCGTCAAGACGCCTTCCATGTCCAAAGTAACGATGGTTTGTTTCACGGGCGGGAGTTTTTCAAAACGCGGCGAAGCTGTCCAGCTTCGCGAAATTATTTTAGGGATGTGGCGCGGTTGAAAGGGCGGCCAAAGAACTTGTTGCTTCAGCGTAATCAGGCTTGAGGCGCAGCGCTTCGGTGAATTGTGCTTTAGCTTCGTCCGTGTTTCCAGCAGCGGCGAGGGCTTTACCATAATAACAGATGATCACCGGATCACCGGGCGTGAGGCGGGTGAGCGTGCCCAGATGCTCGGAGGCTTCGGCGGCGCGACCTTGGCGCAGCAAGGCCATCCCGAGATTCCATTGACCGATGGGAAAAGTTGGCGCGACGCGGACAGAATCGAAAAACAGCGGCAGCGCGGCGTCATACAAACCGACGGCTTCCAGTTCGCTGCCAAGATACGCTTCAGCGGTGTAATTATCCGTGGTGACTTCAACGGTGTGCAGAAACAGTTTTAAGCTGTTTTGCCAGTGCGCCAATTGGCGTGACGTGACGATGAAGCAGGCAATCAAAGCGGCGGCGCTCGCAAGAATAGCGATTTCCTTCCGACGCAATCGCGGGGCTAGAAATTCATTGGCGCCCCAGACAATAATGATGAACAAGCCGATGCTGGGCAGATACGAATAACGGTCAGCCATCGCCTGCGGCCCGACTTGCACGAGGCCGATGGTGGGAATCAGCGTGCCGACAAAATAAAACCAGCCGAAGAACAGGAAGGAATTTTTCCTTGCCTGCAAAACCACAGTGGCCGACCAGATGAGCAATAAAATGGCTGCTGCAAACACAAACCAGAGCGGCCAATGATTTTGATACGGATAAATGACCGCGAGGTCGGTCGGCCAAAATGTTTTCGAGAGGTAGCGCACATACGACACGAGTGCGTTAGCCAGACGAACGGGCAAGGGCAGGGCGTCCGCCGACCATGTGGCTCCGCCTGTTTTTTGCGCGACGAAGTTGATGCAACTCTCGGCGATGGTCAGCGCGAAAAAAGGAATTTTCTCCGCGAGCAACGGCTTACAGTTGGCGACAGTGAATTCAGAAATTCTTCCCAACGGCCAGAAGTCGGCCAGCAATAAAACAAACGGGAGCGTCACAGCCATCGGCTTGGACATCAGGCCGCACGCAAACAGAAACAGCACCAGTAGATACGTGGCCGCCCCTGGCTTCTTGACGTAGCGAGTGTAAGCGAGCAGAGCCAGCAGCCAGAAGAAAGCGCTCAAAACATCTTTGCGTTCGGCCACCCACGCGACCGATTCGACGCGCAGTGGATGCCACGCGAACAACGCTGCCACCAACGCGCTGCGCCACATTGTGCCGGTGGCGCCTTTCAGCCACAGGAACAAAAGCAATACGTTGGCGATGTGAAAACATACGCTCGTTAGATGGTGACCAACAGGATTCACGCCATACAACTGGCAGTCCAGCATGTGTGAAAGCCACGTTAGCGGAAACCAGTTGCTCGCGATGATGTTGGTGAATGCCCATTTGACGCCCGCCCACGTCAGGCCCGCCTGCACCACCGGATTGGCGGTGACATATTGATTATCATCGAGGCAGATGAAATCGTGATGCGCCGTCGGCAAATACAAAGCCAAAGTTCCAAAGGCCAGCGCGAGACTGATGGCGATGACGCGAAAATTATTTCTGAAAAGGTTCAAAGTCATGCCAACGCTGGTTCAAGGTGACTTCGTGGATGCGGCCAAGGCTTCAGCCAGATGCGTGCGCGCCGGCACGAAATCCGGACGCAGCTTCAGCGTCGCTTCAAAACATTGCGCGGCGTCCACCCAACGTTTGTTCTGCAAAAAGAATACGCCGAGGTTGTATTGCGCATCGGGATTGTTGGGGTCGTAATGCGCGGCGGCGGCGAGATGCTCGAACGCCTCGTCTTTGTAACCGAAACCGATCAGGGCTAGACCGAGGTTGTATTGGCTATTCGCAAAGCGCGGCTCGATTTTGACGGCGTCGCGGTAAAGCACGAGCGCCTTGGCGTTATCGCCATTCTTCTCAAATGTTTTGCCGAGCGCATTTTCGACGACGTAATTATTCGGCGTCACTTCCATCGCGTGCAAAAATAAATTTACACTACTACGCCAATAAGTGATTTGCAGCGAGGTCGCCAGCACGCAGCCAACCAAAGCGCTACCACCGATGAGCGCGAGCAACGTTTTTCCATTCGGACGCGTTGCACCCAATTCTGCGGCAGCCCAGACGAGCACGATGAATAAGCCGATGCTGGGAATATAAAAATAGCGGTCCGCCATGGATTGCGCGCCGACTTGCACGAAGCCGATGACCGGCACGAGCGTCCCAAGGAACCAGAGCCAGCCGGATGCCAGCCACGGTTCGCGGCGAAGCAATGCCAACGCCAGCGCGGAAATGAAAATCAAGATGGCAACGGAACCGACGACGGCGGCGGCGGGCCAGTGATAGACGTAAGGATAAACAAGGGCGAGATCCGTCGGCCAAAAGGTTTTGGCAAGGTAGCGCACGTAAGCCACCGGAACATTCCCCAACCGACTGGATAATTCCACGGAGCTGACCGCACCCACACTGCGTTGAGCAAAAAATGTCACCACACACAGCGCAATCATCAGTAGGAAGAAAGGAATTTTTTCAACAAGCAGCTTTTTGATGAGGCCGATTTTATTTTCGGAATTGGGAATGCGATTTAACGGCCACAAGTCCACCAGCAACAACGTGAAGGGCAGGGTCACCGCCATGGGTTTGGCTAACATCGCCAGCGCGCAACAGACGAGCGCCAGTGCGTAAAAGGTTTTAGCGTTTGAATTTTTATCCGCCGCCAAATTTGCGTAACGCGCGTAAGTGATAATGGTCAGTAACCAGAAAAAGGTGCTTAACACGTCTTTGCGTTCCGCTACACACGCGACGGATTCCACATGAAAGGGATGCCACGCAAAGAACGCGGCGACGAAGGCGCTACGCCAGGCCAAGCCGGTGGCGGCACGCAAAAACGCAAAAATTAGCAACGTGTTCGCGAGGTGAAACAGCACGTTGACGAGGTGATGGCCGCCCGCATTCAGACCGAATATCTGGCAGTCCAATTCATGCGAGAACCAACTCAGCGGATGCCAGTTGCCGACGTGAATGCCGTTGAAGGCCCAAGCCAGTCCGTGCCACGTGAGCCCGGCCTGCGTCACCGGATTCTCGGAAATATATTCATCGTCATCGAAATTGATGAACGGGAAATGCGTGACCGGCCAGTAAAGCGCCAGCGTGCCGAGGGCGAGCGCCAGGCAGGCGAAGAGGAAAAACTTTTTGTCCGTTCGCGCGGCGGTCATAGATTAGAGCCAGACGACTTCGCTTTGCCGTTGATGAAAGCGCAATGTCTCCGCGTAGCCGACACTGCGCGCGAGCGCCACGGCTTCGGCGAAATTCAGTCCCACTTCTTCCGGCGCGTGCGCATCCGAGCCGAACGTGATTGGCACATGATGCGCAAAGGCCAGTTGCAACAGGTCGCGGCTGGGATAAATCTCTTGGCAGTCTTTGCGCAAGCCCGCCGTGTTCAGTTCAATCGCGCAACCCGCCTTTGCCACGGCCTTGAGAAATTTCTCGTAGAGCGGTGAGCAATCTTGCGTGGGGCGGATGCCAAATTTCTTCGGCAAATCGGCGTGACCGATGATCTCGAACAATTTTGATTCCGCCGCCATGGCCAAGCGGTCGAAATAAAGTTGCCACACTTCAAACGCGTCGCGCTTTTTCCATTCGGACAACTTGGCGGGATTATCGATGTCCCATGTGTCCGAAACGTAATGCACGCTGCCGATGAAATAATCCCACGGATGCCGCGCGGCCAGTTTGCGAATCCAGTCCTCGTGGCCGGGCAGGTAATCCACTTCCAGCGCGAGGCGGATGGTGAGTTGCGGAAATTCTTTTTGCGCGCGTTGCACTTTCGCGACGTATTCGTCGAGCTGGCGGTCAAACATCCGCCAATTATCAAAATCCTCGCGCGGCATGGGCGAATGATCCGAGAAACCAATTTCCGTCAAGCCGAGTTCCACCGCGCGGCGCGCATATTCCACCGGTTCGCCGATGGCGTGACGGCAAAGCGGGGTGTGCATGTGATAATCCGCGGGCGACTGCATCGGCGGAGTTTCAAGTTTTAGGCGGGCAGTTTCAAGCGGGAATGTGCGGAAGAACAAACAATTAGCGGCGAGAATATTTCACTGGCGTTTGTGCTTACACAAGAGCACATTGCAACTCATCCATGGGTGGACGATGAACGAAAAGGCAAAACATGCCGGTGTTCAAAGTTGGGGCGACGGAAGTCGCTTGGTGGTAGCGGTATTGATTCCGTTGGTGGCATTCGCGGTGCAGTGGGTCTTCTGGGAGGACATTCAACCGTATGCTTGGTTCCTCTTTTTTCCGGCGGTTTTTTCAAGTTCGTGGGTGGGCAGGTTGTGGGGTGGGTTGCTGGCTACGGTGCTATCTACGTTACTGGTCTGGTATTTCTTTATTCCGCCGCATTTTTCCTTCGCCTTAGAACATCCGGTAAACTTGGTTTCCATAATCGTGTTCGTGGGCATGGGCATTTTGTTCAGTCTGTTTCATGAACGGCTTCGGCAGACAAAACAGATGTTGAATGCCGAAGAGGAGTTGCGGGCGAGTGAGCAACGGTTGCGGCTGGTGACGGAAAATGCGCACGTCGGTTTGGTGGTGGTCAATCGCGAGCATCGTTACGTCTATGCCAACGCGGCGTATGGTAAAATTCTGAACTTGCCTTCAACTGATATTATCGGGTTGCGGGTGGCAGAGGTATTGAATGAATTGTATACGGAACAGGTCAAACCGCGATTGGATCGCGCCTTCGCGGGCGAACGGGTGACCTTTGAATTGCACAAGCCGTTGAACGGGGCGGATCGTTATTACGCTGTCACCTACGAGCCGGATCAGACAGTGACGGGACAAGAAGCGGAGGTGGTGGTAGTGGTCATCTTCGATATCACCGGATGTAAGCAGTCAGAGGCGGCGACCCAGCGGCTGGCGGCGATTGTGGAATATTCCGAGGATGCCATCATCGGCAAAAATCTGGATGGGGTCGTGACTAGTTGGAATGCAGGCGCGGAAAAGATTTTTGGTTATACCGCGGAGGAAATGGTGGGCAGTCCGTTCAGCCAACTCATCCCGCCAGACCGGCAAGGTGAAGAAGAAATGATTTTGGCGCGCATCCAGGGCGGCGAAAGCGTGCAGCATTTTGAAACAGTGCGGCGGAAAAAAAACGGCGGGCTAATTGATGTTTCCGTCACGGTATCGCCAATCAAGGACGCGGCCGGTAAAATCATCGGCGCGTCCAAAGTGGCGCGCGATATCACGGAGCGAAAACAGGTGGAGACAGCGCTGCGTAGGAGTGAAGCCCAGTTAAACTTCGCCCTGCAAACGAGTGGGATCGGGGCGTGGGATTTAAATTTAATCGATAACACCGCCAGTCGCACATTGATCCACGAACAGATTTTTGGTTATGCGGAAAAGTTATCCCAGTGGACTTACGCAAAGTTTCTGGAACATGTTTTGCCGGAAGATCGGGCGGAAGTTGACCGTCGTTTTCAGGAGGCGGTGAGAACTCAATCCGACTGGAAATTCGAGTGCCGCATTCGTCGCGTAGATGGAGTCGTGCGCTGGATACTTGCCGCCGGTGGTCATCATAAAGATGCGCAGGGCAAATCCGTTCGGCTGTCTGGCATCGTGCAGGACATCACGGAACGCCATGACGCCGAAGCGAAGTTGCGTGAAAGTGAAGAAAAATTCACCCGCTTATTTGATTCTAACCCAGCAGCCACGTCGGTCACGACCATTAAGGACGGCTGTTATGTCAATGTGAACGCAGCCTGGCTAAAGAAGTTTGAATGGGCGCGTGATGAGGTGATTAACCATACGGTTCACGAATTGGGCATCTGGCCGGATTTGGCGAAACGGCAAGCTCTGTTCGACAAACTTAAGGAACAGGGTTGGGTGCAAAATTTTGAAATCCAATTGCGCACCAAGTCGGGTCAGCTAAAACAATTTATTTGGTCGGGCGTGCGCCTGACCTTGAACGGCGAAGAATGTCTGTTGGGAACGGCGATGGACATCACCAAGCAAAAGGCAGCCATGACGGCCTTGCAGGAATCACAGTTGCTTTATTATTCACTCGTGACGCAGTTGCCCATCGGAATTTTTCAGAAGGATGAGGCTGGCCGATATTTTTTTGTGAATCCGGCATTTTGCCAAATCAAAGGCATCGAGGCAGTAAATTTTATAGGCCGGACGCCCAGGGAAGTAGTCGTTGGCGAAACCCTCGCGCCGGAAGCTGATGGGACGGCGAGCAAATATGCAGCGGATGGCGAAGAACATCACCAAAAAATTTTGCGGACCGGCAAAGCCATTGAGTTGGATGAAGAATATACGTTGGCGGATGGTCGGAAGCAGTTTGTGCACGTCATGAAATTGCCAGTGCTAGGCGGCGGTGGAAAAGTGGTCGGCTCGCAGGGAATCATGTTGGACATTACCGACCGCAAGCTGGCAGATGACAAATTACGGCAGAGCGAAGAACGTTACAAAGGTTTGTTTGAACGGTCGCTGGACTGTGTGTTTCTCTCGGACTTCGAAGGAAGATTTTTGGACGCGAATCCGGCGGCGCTGAATCTTTTGGGTTACGAAGCCAAGGACATTGCCTCATTGACGTTTGCCTCACTGCTGACCCCGGATCAGTTCCCGCTGGCTTTGCGGGCAACGGAAGAAATTCGCACGACCGGTTTTCAGAAAACCCCCACCGAGTTTCGGCTGCGCCGTAAGGACGGACGGCAGGTGTTGGTCGAGACCCAATCCTCGCTGATTTATCGAGATGGGAAACCGTTCGCGATTCAGGGCATCGCCCGCGACATTACCGCGCGGCGGCAAGCCGAAGAATCGTCAGCCCGATTGGCAACGGCAGTGGAACAATCCGCCGAGTCCATCATCATTACGGATACGAAGGGGATAATTCAGTATGCCAATCCGGCGTTTGAAAAAGCTTCCGGCTACTCGCGTGCAGAGGCGTTGGGCCAGAGCTCGGGGATACTGAAAAGCGGCAAGCAGGACAAAGAATTTTATCTTCGTTTGTGGAATACGCTGGAGCGGGGTGAAGTTTGGACCGGACATTTCATCAACCGACACAAGAACGGCAATTACTACGAAGAGGAAGCCACCATTTCGCCGGTGCGGGATGCGGTAGGTAAGGTAGTTAATTACGTGGCCGTCAAACGTGACGTGACCCGCGAGATGCAACTGGAGGAGCAATTCCGTCAATCGCAAAAAATGGAAGCCATCGGTCAATTGGCCGGCGGCGTGGCGCATGATTTCAATAACATCCTCGCCGTTATTCAACTGCAAGCAGGCTTGCTGAAAACTGATCAAAATGTCTCAGTTGCCCAGTTGGAATATGCCAGCGACATCGAGAAAGCAGCGCAGCGCGCCGCCGACCTCACGCGGCAACTCCTCCTCTTCAGTCGCAAACAGGCGATGCTGCTGCGGGACATTGACTTGAATGAAGCCATCACCAGCATCGCTAAAATGTTGCAGCGGGTATTGCTCGAAAACATTCAGATGCAATTCAAACTCTCTACCCATCCGTTGCTGATTCACGCCGATGCCGGCATGATTGATCAATTGCTGATGAATCTTACGGTGAACGCACGCGACGCAATGCCCAATGGCGGTGAACTTCGCATTGAAACCTCCATTGTGGAATTTGACCAAGCAACGGTGCTGCAGACGCCGCAAGCCCGCGTCGGCGTATTTGCTTGCGCCACCGTGACTGACACCGGCTGTGGCATTGCGCCGGAAATTTTACCGCGGATTTTTGAGCCGTTTTTTACCACCAAAGAAATTGGCAAAGGCACAGGACTTGGGCTGGCCACGGTTTTGGGCATCGTCCAGCAACATCAGGGTTGGATAGATGTCAGGAGCGAACCAGGGCAGGGAACGACCTTCCAAATTTATCTACCACTGCTGAAATCTCCTGCTTCAAAAGCTGATGGACTCACGCCGTTTATTCCAGCTCAGAGCGCCAGCAACGCCGCCACAACCATCTTGTTAGTGGAGGATGATACGCTCTTGCGGGCATCAACGCGCATTGCTTTGCAACGGCTTGGTTATCGCGTCATCGAGGCGCCCAATGGCGTGGCGGCAGTGGCCATCTGGAAATCAAAACGCGGGGAAATCCAACTCCTGCTGACTGATTTGGTCATGCCGGGCGGCATAAATGGAAAAGCCTTGGCCGAACAACTCCGGCGGGATGAACCCAAATTAAGAGTTATATTTTCCAGCGGCTACAGCGCAGACATCGCCGGCAAAGATTTCCAACTCGATGAAGGCGTCAATTTTCTCGCGAAGCCATACGAAGTGAGCAAGCTCGCCCAGATTGTTGAAAAATGTTTGCGCTGATTCCGTGAAGGCGTTCACCGACGACATGAAAGCGCAGGGCAACATGGGTCGCGTGCTCGTGATGACGTTCAGCGAATTTGGCCGGCGCGTTTCCGAAAATGCAAATGGTGGAACCGATCATGGAGCCGCCGCGCCCATGTTCGTCATCGGCAACAAGGTGAAGGCCGGATTGCTCGGCCATTATCCGAGTCTCGCGCCGGCGGATTTATTTCAAGGCGACGTGAAATACAATGTGGACTTCCGCAGCGTCTATGCAGGTGTGTTGGAAAACTGGCTCAAGACCAAGAGCGCGCCCATCCTCGGCAAACAGTTCACGCCGCTGCCGGTGGTGTGAAGTGCTAGTTTATTTCTGTTCCGACTTATTCGGCGGCAAGGCATCGCGGAAGGCGGGGTCGAGTTCAGAAAGTTTCACATAAGAAATTTCATCTCTCCATCTGCCCGGATGCGCGACGGGAAAGCTGCGGATGCGAAGATAGGCGTAGCCGTCCTTCTGGCCGAGGTAGGTCACCGACGTAGCGGTCGTGGGATTGGCCACTTGAAAGAGCCGCACAAAAATCCGGGCAGGCACGGGGATGGGCGTGTCTCCGAAGTAGAACATCTCGTTGGTGTGATTTCCCAACATACAAGTTGTGCATCCGTCGCTGGAAAACATCGTTGTGTTGTTGGTGGGATTATAAATGGCAGAGCCCGGCGGAGCCGGATGCAGGTCAGCAAGAGAAATTTGTTTTTCAGGTGTGGCGCAACCGGAAATGAAAATTACAGCGGCGCAGAAAAGAATTAGCAGAGTTGCTTTCATGATGTTGAATTGAGCCGTCAACCAACGACCAACGCTAGATTTTATTTCTTCGCCAGCGATTTCTTGGTGACGGCTTGTAGTTCGTCCAGTTCTGGCTGCAATTCCGCCTTCGTCTTTTTATCCATGCGGTCAATGAACAGCAGGCCGTTCAAATGATCCGTCTCGTGCTGCACCGCGCGCGCCAGCAAGCCGCCGCAACGGAACGCAATCGGTTTGCCCTTCGCATCGAGCGCCTTCACATCCACGGTTTCGGGGCGCGAAATCTCCGCGTAGATTTCAGGGAAGCTCAAACAGCCTTCGCCGCCGGTGACCGGTTCGCCGGCGGGTGTTACTTCGGGGTTGATAAGAACAAGTGGCATGATGCTCTCAACATCCGCCGGCTTGCCGTTCAACTCCAACGTGGACGGGCGGTCCGTGACCGCGCGCACATCAATCACCGTGAGCTGTTTCGCCACGCCCACCTGTTGCGCGGCAAGCCCCACGCCGTGATTTTCCTCCATCGTCGCAAACATATCGGCGATGAGTTTTTTGATTTCGGGCGTGATGTTTTCAATCTTCGCGCCCTTTTGCCGGAGCACGGGATGACCATATTTTACAATTTCTAGAACCATGAAAAATTAATCTGCGTTAACGCCGAGCGTTTCCAGAATGCTTTGCAGCTGATCGTCGCTGAAGAAAGCAATCTCCACCGCGCCTTTACCGCGCGCGTATTTCAGATGCACCTTCGTGCCGAACTTCTCGCGCAATTTTTCTTCCAGCCGCCCGATGTTGGAATCAATCGGCACAATGGCTTTGATTTTGCCATCCGAACTTCGCGTGCCGCGCGTTTGCAACTTGGCAACCAAACCTTCCGTCTGCCGCACGTTCAAACCGTCTTTGACAATGCGCTCGGCGGCGGCCTGCTGAATTTTTTCATCCGCCAAACCGAGAATCACTTTCGCGTGACCGACCGAAATCCGGCTCGTGCGCAACAAATGTTGCACCGGCGCGGGAAGTTTGAGTAAGCGCGTGGCGTTGGCGACGGCGGCGCGGCTCTTGCCGACTTTCACCGCGATTTCTTCCTGCGTAAGTTTGAATTGTTCCGCGAGCTGCGCATAGCCGAGCGCTTCTTCGAGCGCATTCAGATTTTCGCGCTGCAAATTTTCGATGAGCGCGAGTTCCAAAACCGTCCGGTCGTCGGCCACGCGCACGATGACGGGAACTTCCGGCAAATTCAAAAGCTGCGACGCGCGCCAGCGACGTTCGCCCGCGATGAGTTCAAAAAAACCATTGTTCTCGCGCACGATCAGCGGCTGCACGATGCCTTGTTCGCGAATGGAATCGGCGAGTTCGCGCAACGCTTCGTCGGAAAATTCCTTGCGTGGTTGCAGCGCGGACGGACGGACTTGATTCAGCGGCACGCGCAGCACGCGCTCGCGATTATCCGGCGGCGCAGCGACAGGAATGGCCGGTGCGGACGGCGTTTGCGCGACCGGCGGATTGCCGCCCAGCAGCGCACCGAGACCGCGTCCTAATGCAGGTTTTGACATCCGCGCAGGTTGTCGCAGGACGGGGAAATTGTCAACGCGCCGCGTTTTTTTATCGAAGCGCAACCGGCCATTCATTAAGCTGCGCCCATCATGTATTCGCCCGCTGCCACTCGTTACAACTCGCCGCAATTTTATCGCCGCTGCGGTCGCTCCGGCCTCAAGCTGCCGCTCATTTCGCTCGGCCTGTGGCACAACTTTGGCGCGAAAGATTCCTACGAAAACGCCAGCGCCATCGTGCATCGCGCATTTGATTTGGGCGTCACCTGTTTTGATCTCGCGAACAATTACGGTCCGCCCGAAGGTTCGGCGGAAGAAACGTTTGGCCGCATCCTGCGCGAGGATTTGAGCAAGTGGCGCGATGAAATTATCATTACGACCAAGGCTGGTTATTACATGTGGCCGGGGCCGTATGGCGAATGGGGCTCGCGTAAATATCTTTTATCGTCGCTCGACCAATCGCTCAAACGCATGGGCGTGGACTATGTGGACATTTTTTATTCGCACCGTCCCGATCCCGAAACGCCGTTGGAAGAAACGATGGGCGCGCTCGCTCACGCCGTGCGCAGCGGCAAGGCGCTTTACGTCGGCCTTTCCAATTACAAACCGGAAGAAACCACGCGCGCCGCGAAAATCTTGCGCGACCTCGGCACGCCGTGCCTCATCCACCAGCCGCGTTACTCGATGCTCGACCGCTGGATTGAACCGCAGTTGCTCGCCACGCTGGAAGCCGAAGGCATCGGCTGCACCGTTTTCTCGCCGTTGGCCAAAGGCGTTTTGACCGATCGTTATTTCAAAGGCATTCCCGCCGATTCACGCGCCGGCCACGACCAACGATTTCTCCGCCCTGACGACATCACCGACGCCGTGGTCGCCAAGGCCAAAAAACTGAACGAGCTTGCCCAATCACGGGGGCAGACACTCGCACAAATGGCGCTCGCGTGGGTGTTGCGGCACAAAGTCGTCACCAGCGCGCTCATCGGCGCGAGCCGCGTGAGTCAGGTGGACGATTGCGTGGGCGCGACCAAAAATCTGAATTTCACTACCGACGAATTGGCGCAGATTGAAAAAATCCTAGCGTAGTCCGCGTCAATTGAGTTTCCGCAACAACTCTTCCGCCTGCGCGCGGACTTTGGTTTCCACGTTCGGCAGTGACAACGCCTGCAACGCGCGACGCGCCGTTTCCTTCTCGCCGTTTTGCAACTGCGCATTGGCGAGCGCGAGGCGATAGTAAAAATTCTCCGGTTCCAACTGAATGGCGCGTTGCAAATGCCATTCCGCCACCGTCACGTTGCCTTGCGCGAGTTCCACGATGCCGAACAATTCATGCGCTGGACCGAAGTCAGCCATGAGCGCGAACGATTGCAGCAAGTTCGTGTGGATCTCCGCCGCGACCGCCTTGGGTAAGCGGCCTTGCGCATCCGGCGTTCCGACGGCTCGATTAAAAAGTTCTCCCGCGTAGAAATAATACGTCAGGTAATTCGCCGAGCGCCGTTGAATGGCTGAGCGAAACTGTTTGAGAGCTTCATCGCTTTGCTCGCGCCGGATGGCCAGCAGCCCCAAACCTTCGTAGGGCAGGGGGCTGGTCGGTGCCAACGCCTGCGCCGTGTTGAAAAGTTTTTCCGCCTCGTCCATGCGTCCGATGCGGAGCAGTTCGTCGCCGAGCCGGAAATAAACTTCCACCGGCGCGAGCGCGCGCGTCGTCAGATTTTTTGGCGCGTTGACGTTGTCCGGCAGCACAAACGAGATGCCCACGAAGTTTTTGTTTTCCAGATAACGGCGTAATTCCTTTTCCAGCGTGGGCAGGGGCACTTGCAGCGCATTCGTGAACGCCTGCAACGGCGTTTGCCCTTGTTGCAACAACGGCGTGAATTGCCGGAAGCGCGCTTTCAGCACCGGATTATCGCCCGCCGTGAGAAACTGCGCGAGCAACCACGACTCCGCGTAAAATAATCCCTGCCGGTCGCGCTCGTTGTAATCCGGCGAATCATTTTTGACCACGAACAATTCCGCCAGTGGCAAGAGCGGCTGCGTGGCCAGGAGTTCTAAATGATGTTGAATCGGCAGCGCGATGTAAGCCGTGTTGCCGCTAGCCGCAAACGTCGAATAGATTTCCGCCATCCCTTCCTTCAGCCAAAGCGGCCAGATGCGGTCGTTGCGGCGCAGCAGCAGATGCGTGTATTCGTGAAAGATGACATTGAATTGCGCGTTGTCGTCGCGCGCGCCGGGCAGCGCGAGGACAATCAGGTTTTCATCTGTGCCGTGATTGAAAAAGCCCGCGAGATTTTCCGGCTGCCCGTGATACAACGGCAGATAGGGCTTCATGCTTTCGTGATCGGGAAAAACGATGACCGAAATCGGCGGCGACGCGACGGCTTGCGCACCAGCCAGCGACACATACGCCGCGCAAAACTGCTCAAACTGCGCCGCCACGCCGAAGACGCGCAGTGGTTCGCCGCAACTGAACACATTGAAATGCGTCGTGCGCGCCGTAAACCACGGGCGCTGCGCGAGCGGCACAGCCTTCGGCGGCGCGGCGGCGACCGGAAAAATTCCCAACAGCGCAGCGAGAAGGCAAAATCGTTTCATGAATGCGAAAATTTTAAGCCACCGCTGCCGCGTGGCAATACAGTTTTGATTTAGCCGGTCTGACCCGTTATAGTTTTAGTGTCCGCCCATGAAATTATTAGCTGTCATTCTTTTAACTGCGTTCAGCCTGTCTGCGCAGACGAATATTCTCACGGACACCAACGCGCCGGCCAGCGCCGTTCAAACTAATCAGACGCCGCCAGTCATCCAGCGCGCAGAACAGATTCGCGACGCATGCCTCGCAAACCGTCGCCTCGTCTGCGGCAAAATTATCAAGGTGTTGCCCGGTGGCATCGTGGTGGATAGCGGCTATACCGATCTGTTGCGTCCGGCGTTGAGCACGACGTGGCTGATTCCCGGCACGGCTACCGCCAACCGTCCCACCAACGCGGTGGAACAGCACGAGCCGGGCGCGGTTGCCATCGGCTTGGTTTTTCTCACGGATTATCCGAAGTCGCGCGGCGCGGCAGCGAAACCCAAGCTCTATGATTACGTTGTCCTGCTGGGCTATCCTGCTGGGCAATACACTTATACCTCCGTCGGCACGGTGCAGAAAACTGTCCGCCATTTTTCCGCCAGCCTGTTGAGCGCGGTTAAAATTAATTTTGAAGCGTCCGAGGCAATTGCGCCAACCGAATGAAATGACGCTGCTCCGCTTCTCAATTAATCAGCTTTCGCGGGTGACGCGGGTCGCGCTGATGATTTTCTTTGCCCTGCAATTTTTCCCCTTCGTCGCCGCCGCCGGTGCCTATTTGCAAATGCCGGAACGTGCTGACGGTGCGATTCCAAAATTACTTTCCCAAACTGGCGCATTCCAAGACACCCGCCAGTTCACACCGAACGCAGCGTTGATTCATTACGATCTCAATGTTCCGTTCTGGTCCGACGGCGCGGAAAAAATCCGCTGGGTTTCAGTTCCAGACAATCAAAAAATTAAATTCTCAGCGACGGGCGAATGGCTTTTTCCGCGCGGCACGGTTTTCGTAAAAACATTTTTCATCGCCACAAATGAACTGCAGCCACAAGCGCTGCGCCGCCTTGAAACCCGCCTGCTCGTTTGCGATGCCGCCGGGCATGTTTACGGCGTCACTTACAAATGGCGTTCAGACAATAGCGATGCGGATTTGCTTGAAACCAATCTTACCGAAACCCTTTCCATCCAAACTACCAACGGCGTCCGCACGCAGCCATGGTATTATCCCAATCGCGCTGATTGCCTCACTTGCCACACGGCCAATGCTGGCTATGTGCTTGGCGCAAATACGCGGCAGTTGAATGGTGATTACACTTACCCATCTGGCATTACGGAAAACCAATTGCTCGCGTGGAATCGCCTTGGCTTATTTGATCGAAAAATTTCTGAGGCAGATTTGAAAAAATTTCCCACGCTCGCTAAAACCGCAGATGAAACGCGCAGCTTGGAAGACCGCGCACGTTCGTATCTCGACGCAAATTGCGCCAACTGCCATCGTCCGCACGGAACGGTTGCCAATTTTGATGCGCGCTATGAAACACCGCTCGCGCAACAAAACTTGATTGATGGCCGAGTTTTGATTGATGAACGCATTGATGGCGCGCGCGTCATCGCGCCGAATGACTGTTGGCGCTCGATTCTGTTCATGCGCGCCAATACGACCGAGGCGTTCAAGATGCCGCCGCTTGCGCGTAATACAATTGATGGGCGGGGAATGAATTTGCTGCGCCAATGGATTGAAAGCTTGCCCGGCCCACCCGTTTTACCACCGCCAGAAATCACACCGCACGGCGGAAATTTCACCAACTCGGTTGATGTGATTTTGAAAAGCGCACCGGAAGCAAAAATCTATTACACGCTCGACCGAACCGTGCCAACGCCAGCAGATTTGCTTTACACGAATCCCATTCACCTGACTACGCCAACAATTCTGCGCGCGAAAGCCTTCAAGACTGGCTTCACCAAAAGCATCACGGCGAAAGAGTTTTTTCTTTTCGGGCAGTGAATTTATTTTACTGTCGGCACAGCAACAATCCCCCACGGACTGCCGGGCGATTTGACGCGGGCGATTTCTTTTTCTGTCGCGAGATCCACGACGGAAACGTCGTCCGACGTGCCGTTGGCGGTGAAGAGATATTTTCCATCCGGCGAAAACGCGATGCCCCACGGACGTTTGCCCACGGGAATCGTGTTCAGCACCTCGTAAGTCTGCGCGTCCACCACGATGACCGTGCCACCGCGGCCGGTGCTGGCGAAAATCTTTTTTCCGTCAGGCGAAACTTTTACCGTCATCGGTCGCGAGCCTTTCGGAAGGGTGATTACTTTCAAAAGCGTCTGGCTGGCGGTATCAATCACGTTCAATTCGCCGACGGATTCTGACGGAATGAAGGCGCGCGAACCATCCGGTAGAAATGCGACGCTGCGTGGCCGGGGATGCACCACGATGTGCCCGATGACTTTGTAGGTCTTTGCATCAATCGCAAAAACATCGCCGGCAGTTTCGCAAGTGACGTAAAAAAACTTTTCGTCAGGACTGATGCCGACGCCTTCGGGTTCGCGACTGACCGGCACAAAGGTAACTACTTTGCCCGTGTTAGCATCGAGAATGGTAGCCGCGCCGACATCTTCATTGGCGATGTAAATTTTAGAACCGTCGGCGTTCAAGCAAAATTGTTCCGGGTCGGATCCAGCCGGAATCTTGCGCAGGAACTTTTTTAACGTGGCATCCACAAGTGCGATGCCATCCGCAGTTTTATCAACCGGTCCTTTGTCGTCATCGGCAGTTAAATTTTTCAACAAAATTGGATTGCCGTTGGCATCAAGCTTCGGCGGTGGCTCGATGGGCGTGCCACTGACGGCGACATAAACAGTTTTTCCGTCGGGACTGGCGTGAATGCCGCGCGGACGTTTGCCGACGGGAATGGTCGCAGTAACTTTGAAATCGCTGTTGATGACGGTGAGGTCGCCGGATTTTTCATTGGAGACAAAGATTTGATAATCGGCGGCCAAGCTTTTTAGCGAGCCAGCGTTTAACAGAATTGCGGCGCAAAAAACGGCAGTCAACAGGGCAGGGCGAACAGAGGATTGCATATTCCAACTCTTGGCATAGATTACACAAATTACCAGCAGAATTTCCCCAGCCTTGTGTAAATATATTGAACGTCGGCCATAAAAATTTGGCGGAGATTCTTTGTGAAAGTCGCATTATTATTGATGAACCCCTTTTGCCGACCTGACCGGGCGCAACTTCCCGAATGAAGATTAAATCCAGTTTGTTTTTGGCGCTCTTCTGCGCGTGGGTGACCAGCTTTGATTTGCGGGCGGCCCCCGCCACTTGGAACGGCACGACGGACGCCAATTGGGCGACGACGGGAAATTGGAGCGCGACGCCGGTGCCGGGCATCAATGATACTGCCACCTTCAATAACGCGGGCAACGGTCACGCCGTGATTTCTTGTGCAGGCGCGCAAATTCTTGGCTTTCTTTTCGACACGGCGAACGCAGCGGCTTACACCATCGGCTCGGGCGGCGCGGGGAGTCAGACGATGACGATGAGCGGATCGGGAATTATCACAGTCAACTCCAGCGTCGTGAGCAACGAATTGCTGAACGTAAATCTTACCGTGAGCACGTCGGGCGGTCCGCGGACGCTGGCCTTTACCAACAACAGCGTTGCCGCCGGACAGAGCCTGACATTTGCGGGCGGGCTGACCGCTGGAGCGGCCGGCACAAAGACCATCATGATTGGTGGCAACGGAAAAACTGTCATTAGCGGCAACTTGACGGACGGCGCGGGACAACTGGCATTAACCAAGGTTGGTGCGGGCGCACTGACCTTGAGCAGCGCGGCGAATACTTTTAGCGGACCAACCATTGTGAGCGCGGGCATATTCACCGATGCTAGTGTCGGCGGTAACACGGCGACGACGGCGACGCTCACCGTGGGCAATGTTGCCGGCAGCGCGGCAGTCATGAAAATTTTGTCGGGCGCAAACATCACAAACTACAGCTTGGCCATTGGCGGGAATGCAACTGCACCCGGAGCGATTTTTCAAAGTGGCGGTGCATTGACGCAAGCAGAGGCGGCCAACATTGCCGACTTTCGTCTTGGCGGTGTGGCGAACGGCTACGGTTACTACAACCTTTCCGGCGGCACGTTGACGGCGAATGAAATTGGCGTCGGCAGCGATCAGGCCGGTTCCATTGGTGTGCTGGACATCAGCGGCGGCAATTATATTTCCAGCGGTTACGTCACGCTCGCGCGCGGTGTTGGCAGTCTCGGTATGTTGAATATTTCGGGCGGAACCATGAATTTATCCGGCACGGTCGCAAATTCCGTCATCGGCTTCTTGTGGAACGGCACTGGCAGCAGCGCTGGCGTGCTGAATATTTTTAACGGCGGCGCGATCGTCGGTCCGAATAACACGACGTATGTGGTGAACTACAATCCGTTCAGCAGCGCAAGCACCACGCAATCGGGCATCATCAATTTGAATAGCGGCGGCCTGTTGCAAATCGGTGGCGTAAATAATTCTGCGCCAGCAATCGGCACAACTCTTTTCAATTTCAACGGCGGCACGCTGAAAGCCACGGTGGCCAACGCAAATTTTTTTCCCAACGCCATATCTGCCGCGAACGTTTTCAGCGGTGGCGCGACGATTGACGACAACGGCACAGCGATCACCATTGCTGAGCCATTACTCGTGCCGAGCGGCTACGGCGTCAGCACAATTTCGCTGGCGAGTGGCGGCGCGAATTATATCGGCGCACCATTTGTCGCCATCACTGGCGGCAGCGGCGTAGGCGCAACGGCCATCGCACAGGTAAATTTTTCTACCGGCGTCATCACAAACTTGCTCGTCACCAGTCCTGGCACCGGCTACGCCAGCGGCGATACTCTCATAGTGACATTCAGCGGCGGCGGTGGAACTGGCGCGACAGCAAATACGCCAACACTTGTCGCAAATGTCAGCGGCGGCTTGGTGAAAAATGGCGCGGGCACATTAACGCTGACTGGCGCGAATTCGTTCACCGGCACCACCACGGTTAGCAACGGCACGTTGGCACTGGGCACGGGCGGCTCGCTGGCGAGTAGTAATTTGGCAGTGGCGAGCGGGGCAACGTTCGATGTGTCTGCGATCAGCTTCACTCTGACCGCGGGACAAAATCTTTTAGGAAGCGGCACAAACAATGGCGCGGTCAGCGTGGCGAGCGGCGCAAAAGTTTTTGCGGGCACGGATGGCGGCATTGGCACGAACACATTCACCGGCAATTTAACTTTCGCTTCGGGCGCAGCAGCAAATTTTGATGTGAGTAGTTCGGCGGCGGGCGCGAATGATAAAATTATTCTAAATGGTGCGAGCAGCGTGCTTACTTGCGGCAGCGCGAATATCGGCATCAAGTGTGGTGCGACGCTGGATCAATCCGACTACACACTCTTTAGTTTGACGGGCGGCAGCGCGAGTATCGTTGGCAGCTTCAACGCGACGCCGGTTTGGACCAGCACGACGCCGACGAATGCCTCGGCGTATGCTATCGCTACGCTCGGCAATTCTGTGGTGCTGCATTATTCCAGCGGCGCGACGAATGCGTCCGCCGTAACCAACCTCGCCGCATCAAATATTTTCGCAACGGCGGCCACTTTGAATGGTCAGGTGACCTCGACCGGCGGCCAAATTCCATCAGTGAAAATATATTTCGGGACGTCGAATGGCGGCACGAATGCGGTCGCATGGACAACGAATGTTTCGCTAGGTTTGCAAAACGGCGCGTTTGCTGCGGCACTTTCCAATCTCACGGCGAACACCACTTATTATTTTACCGCCACCGCCTCGAACGCGGCGGGCGTGACGTGGGCGATGCCAGCGAATTCATTCACCACCGCCGCGGGCAATCCGCCGGTCATCACCAATTTTCCGGCAGCAAACATGCAAGGCGCGTCGGCGATTTTGAACGGGCAGGTCGTCTCAATCGGCGTCGGGACGCCAAACGTCACTTTGTATTATGGCGCGACCAACGGCGGCACGAATGTCAGCGCGTGGGCAAACAATATTTATCTTGGCGCGCAAAGCGGCAGCTTTTCCGTCACGGCGATGGGCTTGGTCACGAACACAACTTATTATTTTACCGCTGCTGCCGTGAATGCTGACGGCACGACGTGGGCGCAACCGGCGTTGTCGTTCATCACGCTGCCGACTGCGCCGGTGGTTTCCGTGACGACGTATCATTATGACAACGCGCGCAGCGGTGCGAACACGAATGAAGTTCTCCTCACGCCGGCGCAGGTCAACACAAACAACTTTGGTCAGCTCATCAAATATGTCACCGACGGCTACATTTACACGCAGCCGTTGTATGTGCCGAACGTGCTGATTCCGGGGCAGGGCGTGCACAACGTCGTCTATGTCGCGAGCGAACATGACACCGTGTATGCGTTCGATGCGGACAGCAATCTCGGCGCGAACGGCGGGCTGTTGTGGAAAACGAATCTGGGCATTTCCGCGTTGAGCGCGAACGGCGAGTTCGGCAATCGCTATTGCGGAACGTGCTTTCCCGACATCATTCCCGAAGTCGGCATCACCGGCACGCCAGTCATAGATCCCGCCACCGGCACGTTGTATGTAAACGCCGCCACACGCGAAATTTCCGGCACGACGAATTATGTCCATCGCATTCATGCACTCAACATCACGAACGGCGCGGAGCGGCCTTACAGTCCAGTCATCGTGAGCGGTTCCGTTCCGGGCACTGGCGTGGATAGTGTTGGCGGCATGATGACCTTCAATGGCAAGCAGGCGAACCAACGTCCGGCGCTGACGCTCGCGGGTGGAATTCTTTACGTTGGTTATGCCGGTTACGCGGACACTGACCCGTATCACGGTTGGCTCTTCGGTTGCAACGCGACGAACCTCGCGCAGGTTTCCATTTACAACACTACGCCCAATGCCAAGACCAGTGTGTTCGGCACGCACGCGGCGGAAGGCGGCATCTGGATGGGCGGCCACGGCATCGTGGTAGACGCGAATACCAATTTATTTTTCATCACCGGCAACGGCAGTTTCAGCGCGAACACCAACGGCGGCGACTACGCCGACACGGTGATGAAAATGGCGACGACCAATGGACTAACCGTTGCCGATTATTTTACGCCTTACAATCAACTCGCGTTGGCGAATGCCGATACCGACCTCGGCGCCGTTGGTCCGGTGCTGTTGCCGGATTCCGTCGGTAGCGGGACGCATCCACATTTGCTCGCGGCCGGCGGCAAGAGCGGCACGATTTATCTTTTGGATCGCGACAACCTTGGTCACTACGGCGCGTCGAGCGATAATCAGATTGTGCAATCCGTCATCGGCGCGACCGCGACTATCTGGAGTTCGCCGGCTTACTGGAACAATTTACTTTTCTATCAACCCGCCAGCAGCTCGATGAAGGCGTTCACCATTACCAACGGCGTTATTAACACCACGCCTGTCGCAGCCTCGGCGTCGTTCGGTGCTTACAACGGCGGCCCGGTGGTTTCCGCCAATGGCACGAATAACGGCATCGTGTGGGTCATCAACGGCGTGGGCGGCGGCGCCACGGAAGCATTGTATGCTTACAATGCCACCAATATTTCGCAGACGTTGTATAGCAGCAGCCAGATTTTGGCGCGCGATAATCCGGGCGGCGGCATCAAGATGATTACGCCCACCGTCGCCAACGGCAAAGTCTATGTCGGCGCACAATACGCCTTGTCGGTTTACGGCTTCACCACCTTTCTCGCCACGCCCACGATTTCGCCGAACGGCGCGAGCTACACCAATTCCGTGACCGTGACACTCGCCGATGCCACGCCCAGCGCGGCGATTTATTACACGCTCGACGGCACGGCGCCCACGACCAATTCGCTGCTCTACACCGCGCCGTTCACCGTGACGACAACACTGAACGTGACCGCCATCGCCGTGAAATCCGGCGCGGCCAACAGCGGTGCAGCAGCCGCCACTTTCATCAACACCGCCGCGATTGGCAATGGAACTGGTTTGCTCGGTCAATACTGGTCGAACACCACGTCCGTAGTTTTCTCAAATGTGAATTTCGCCACTGCCGCCACGCTCACGCGCACCGACGCCGTGGTGTATTTTAATTGGAGCAACACCGCGCCGAACGCCGTCATCAGTCAAACGAATTTCACTGCGCGTTGGACCGGTTGCGTGCAGCCGCAATACAGCGAGACTTACACCATTACGACCGTCGCGGACGATGGCGTGCGCTTGTGGCTTAACGGCCAGTTGCTCATCAACGATTGGACGACGCGCACGAACGCCGCGACGAACAACGCCACCATCACGCTCAATGCGCAGCAGCTCTACAACGTGCGGCTGGATTATTTTCAAAACACGAATAACGCCGCCGTGCAATTGAAGTGGAGCAGTGCGTCCACCGCATCCGGCGTGATTCCGCAGACGCAGCTGTATCCGTTCACCAATCCGCCGCCGAGCGTCGTGCTGACTGCGCCCGCGTTTGGCGCGACTTATACCGCGCCCGCCAGCGTCACGTTGAGCGCGGATGCCGACACGCCCACGAACCAAATCAGCGCCGTGAGTTTTTATGCGAACGGAACATTACTCGGCACATTGAGCAACAGCGCTTACGCACCGTCGTATTTTTTGACCACGACCGGACTTAGCGCGGGCAGCTACGCGCTCACCGCCGTCGCGCTGGACGGCAGCGGACTCGCCAGCACGTCGTCCGTCGCCAACATCACCGTGAGCGCCGGCAGCGGACAACCTTACGGCCTCGCCACGAATGGCAATTTCTCCGCGTTCGCTAATATGCCCACCACGAGCGGCGGCGCGTTGCCCGCGCTGCTTTCCGCCAGCGGCGTGTTCGCCAACACCTCCGCGCGCACGCCCGCGAGCGGCGTCATTCCTTACAGCCCGAACACCGCGCTGTGGTCGGACGCGGCGTTGAAATCGCGCTATCTCGCGTTGCCGAATAACGGCGGCCTCATCACGCCGGACGAACAGATCAATTTCACCACGAATTACAATTGGACGTTTCCCGCCGGCACCGTCTTCGTGAAAAACTTTGACCTCGTCGTGGACGAAACCAACTCCGCCGTCCCGCCGCGCCGCCTTGAAACCCGTTTGCTCGTGCGCGATATCAATGGCGGCGTCTATGGCGTCACTTACAAATGGCGCGCGGACAATAGCGATGCCGATTTGCTGACCGGCGGATTGGACGAAGCCATTCTCATCACCAACGCCACCGGCGTCCGCACCCAGATTTGGATTTATCCGAGTCCGTCGGATTGTCTGACATGCCACACGCCCGTGGCGAATTATGTGCTCGGCGTCAACACGCGCCAGTTGAACGGCACACTGAATTATCCCGCCACCGGCGCGACCGACAACCAGCTCCGCACGTTGAATCATCTTGGTTTGTTCAATCCCGCCATCAACGAAGCCAACATCACCAATTACTTGAAGCTCTCCGCGCTCACCAATTTGAGCGCCTCGCTCGAAGACCGGTCGCGCTCTTACTTGGAAGCCAACTGCGTGCAATGTCATCAGCCGGGCGGGGCTGGCCCCACGTTCGACGCGCGCTACGACACGCCACTCGCCAACCAACACCTCACCAATTTTCCCGCGACGTTCTCGCTGGGCGTGGACAACGCCTGCGTGCTCAAGGCCAAAGACCCGTGGCGTTCCGTGTTGCTGTCTCGCATCAACACGACGAACAATGAAATTCAGATGCCCGACTTCCGCAATCTCATTGATACCAACGCCGTCGCCGTGATTACCGCGTGGGTCAATAGTCTGCCCGGCACGCCCGCGCTTGCGCCGCCCGCCATCGCGCCGTCCGGTGGCAATTATTTTTCGTCCGTCGCCATCACGTTCACTGCGCCGGATACGAACGCCGTCGTTTACTACACGCTCGATGGTTCCATGCCCACGACCAACTCTCTTCGTTACGCTGGCTCGTTCAATCTGACCACCAACGCCACCATCGCCGCGAGCGCATTTGAAACGAACTTCATCAACAGCGCCGCCGCCAACGCGCTGTTCTCCGTGTTGCCCGTGCATTTCACCTCGGCCAGCTTTCTGACGAACCAACAATTCCACCTCGGCTTCGTCGGCGTCATTGGCAGTAATTATGTCTTGCAGGCCACGACCAATTTTTTAACGTGGACGCCTATCAGCACGAACACCGCCATCACGAATCAGTTCAACTTCCTTGATACCAAGGCGACGAATTTCCCGTTCCGCTTCTATCGCGTCCTCCAGCAATGAAACCGGAGCGGCGCCAATGCAGAACCGCGTTCACGCTGATTGAACTGCTCGTCGTCATCGCCATCATCGCCATTCTCGCCGCGCTGTTGTTACCCGCACTGGCCAGCGCCAAGAAGAAAGGCCAGCAAGCCGTCTGCCTGTCCAACCTCAAACAGATCGGCCTCGCGTTCGCCATGTATCTGAACGACCACGACGACCATTTTCCCGACCGCCGCGATTTGAAATCCAGTTTACCCGGCGGTTACCATCCGTGGACCACGTGGCCGCCGTCCGATCCGCGCGGCGGCTGGGCGGCGCTCGTCTTGAAAGAGCAGGGGACATCCGACGGCCTCTGGTCTTGCCCCGCGTCCATCACCTCGCCCACCGGCAACGCCGTGACTTCCCTCCAGATTGGCGCCACCAACGGCACCGACCCCGCCGTGCGCTATTGGCTCTGGCGGTTCGACCGGCCGGACGACCCCGTGGGTCAGGAAGATTTTTGGGGCAAGACCCAGACGCAAGCCGTGTCTGATCTCGTGCAAGCCTCCGCCACCGACGCCACACTGGGAACCATCAACGGCGCCGTGGATGTGGAACTCGCCGTTGACCCCTATTATCCCAGCACCGTTCCCACCGTCGATCCCGCCGTGAAAGGCCGCACCATCCACGCGGGCGGACGTTGCCGCGTTTTTCTGGACGACCACGTGCAATACCTCCGCGACCCGCGCACGCCGCTGCCGTAACCGATTTAATTTTCTGATTGGGCCCCTCTGAACTAGGCCATTGTGGGTGGGATGGTTTTCGGGTAACGAAAGGAAAACCATCATGAAGAAGACACATCACACGACCGAGCAGATCATCCGCATCCTGCGGGAG
>Ga0164296_1000182_pt1 | contig 81427 bp, 83 predicted proteins | sample GEODES057metaG_FD_113533 | JGI IMG/M metagenome (GOLD analysis project Ga0164296, IMG submission 113533) | Dystrophic lake water microbial communities from Trout Bog Lake, Wisconsin, USA - GEODES057 metaG | ecosystem: Environmental > Aquatic > Freshwater > Lake | place: USA: Trout Bog Lake...
GAAGGTGCCGATGTGCAGCGCTGTCCAGGTTTCAAAAGCGCCCAGCAGAAATGGAACCTGTCCCGCAGGAAACACGGTTGGATAAGGTGCAAGGCTGGCACCGAATTGAATGTCGCGGCTTCGCCAGGGATCGTCAATGCGTTCCCAGTTGTAGTCGTCGTAATCGAGGATTTTATCCGGCAGCGGGAAGGGATGGTTCGGTGCCTGACGATGCGTAATGCCAAGGTCGCTCCAGTCCGCTGTAATTTTTCCATGCACGCCCGGGCGCATGCCTTCCATGTCTTCTACAAGCCGGACAAAATCCTGCCCGGCATTGCACTGCACACGCGCCACGTAGCGGGAGCCGCCGGTAGTGCGATAGGCAATTTCATAGGTGATGAATAGCGGGCCATTCTCCACAGGTGTGGAGATGATTTCTGTGACGGTGTCATTTTCAATTTCAAGCACAGAAGACCCAAACCACTTGCCGCCACGCGCGCATTGCAGAATCGGCCCCGGCGCTGTGCCGTGAACGCTCTGGCTGGCGGGAATGCGTATCTGAATTTCTCCTGAGTCGAGCACGATGGTTTTGCCATCGCTATATTCGCGCACCTGCGGCTTGAATGCCGCTGGAAATTCTGCAGCAGAGAGAATGAATTCGCGGCGCGCACCGCTGGGCAGGTCAGAAAAGAAATTCAGCGTGGCAGATTTTACCGTGCCATTTTCGCGCACCACATCGGAGAACTGGAACGGCACCGGCTCAGTTGAATTTGTTTGCGTCAGCGTTAGGGAATCCAAATCCGCAGGCAGATGAGATGTAATTGGATACGAGAGCAGTGTGCGCGGCCACCAGTAGAAAGGATGATCGAGCGGATCCTCCAGAACAATCTGCATCCTGCGGGTGTGGTCCCAGATTGACGACTGCTTAGCGGCAGCAGCAACATTCTTTGCAGAGAGGGCAGCAGGAACGGCGAGCATGCTGTAACAGAAAGTTCTGCGGTCCACGCGTGTCTCCCCGATTATGGTTTCTACCTGACGCGCTAAAGATGTATTGTCAGTGTGGTTGATAGTGTAGCGCGCGATGGATGATATTTTCTTGCGAGGGACAATGGCCGAACAGACTGCCGAACAAAAGCAGATACAGACTGCGCTTGATGCGCACTACTTGCTGCGCGCGGAACAGATTGCGTTTTACCAGGAGTTTGGCTACATCAAGCTGCGGAATGTATTGCCGGCGAATTTACTGGAGCACTACAGAACATTTATCAGCAGCAGGGTGGCGGAGTTATCGCGCGACGCATTGCCGCTGGAACAGCGCACCACCTACGGCAAAGCCTTTCTGCAGGTGATGAACCTGTGGAGACATTCTGAAGCGGTAAAGGAATTTGTTTTTGGCCGGTGCATGGCACGTATTGCGGCGGAGTTGATACAGGTAAGCGGCGTGCGTCTGTACCACGATCAGGCATTGTTCAAGGAGCCCGGCGGCGGCATCACGCCATGGCACGCTGATCAATACTATTGGCCGCTGGCGAGTGATAAGACGGTGACGGCCTGGGTGCCGCTGCAACACACGCCGATGGAGATGGGTCCACTTGAGTTTTGCGAAAAAAGCCAGCGCTTCCAGAACGGGCGTGATTTGGAAATCAGCGATGACAGCGAGATGACGCTGAAGGATGCGCTGAGCAGCTTTAGCGTCGAGGCCAGCCCGTTTGAACTGGGCGACGTCAGCTTCCACAGCGGTTGGACCTTCCACCGCGCCGGCGTAAATCGAAGCAAGCAACCTCGTGAGGTGATGACGGTCATCTACATGGATGAAAATATGCGTCTGGCAGCGCCGAAAAACAAAAACCAGATTGCCGATTGGGAGACCTGGTGCCCGGGCGTGCAGATTGGCGAAGTGGCCGCATCCCCGCTGAACCCGGTGATCTATACCTCAGCAGAATAATTTCTAATGCTTTCTAGGATGTGCTGGGGACTTGAATTGGTGGGCGAGGCGGGAATCGAACCCACAACCACCGGCTTAGAAGGCCGGTGCTCTATCCAATTGAGCTACTCGCCCGTGTACTATTTGCTGCGTCTGGCTGGCCATCGGCTGCCGGATGCCACGCCAGCACAATCACATTGTAGAACGCAGCCGGAGTAATTCATGCAACTTGCCATGCAGGGACGTATCAGGGGTATATACGTGTGGATGCGTGAATGAATGTGCTTGCGGCACTGAATGAAAAATAACTACAACCTGCATGTGTTGCGGATACATGCGCGATTCGGTCAGCGTAGTTAGTCCAGCTTGCGCGTGGGGTGTTGGAGACGGTAGATGCCGACCCAAACGACCCACACCGATGCCACAAGCAGCATGATGGCTCCGGCAATGAGGCCGGTGAATCTGTAGGAGAGGCTGAAGTCGACGGCATGGCCGGTGATGCTCATATAGGCCAGCATCGAGAGGATGGTGACGCAGGCAACGGCGGAGAAGACCAGAACTGACGAGGCAAGCGCGATGAAGACACGCGCGATGATGCCGAATTCGGCAAAGGGCGGCTGGTGGGAGTTGGCGGTTTCAGCGGTCATGGTGGCTCCTATCCATATTGTAAGACGGCAGGCGATGGCGTGCGAGCCGCAACGGAATGCAGCAAGAGTTGCATCCCGCGGCTGTGCAACAAGGCGGAGTTCGGGAATAGAATACTTACTTATGGCAGAAACAGCTCAATTGCAGTTAGTGCCGGCAGCACAGGTGGCACGGGAAGTGCCGGTACACGATGCGGCCAATGGTCTGCACCACGCGACCTATGGCGACACGCTCGTGGCCGAGAGTGATCTGGAAAGAATTGTGCAGGCGGTGCCGGTTTCGGTGGCGGCTGCGCTGGAAAAGCGTTCCTGGTATTTTGTTCCGCTGGCGATTGGCGAAGGCGAAGAGACGCTGGTGGCCCCGGGTTATACGACCGAGCTGGGCGACCGCGCCACGTGTCATCGCAATGCGCGTTTTGGCGGTGCGGAATGTGTCTTCATCAGCACGCGTTTGCTGCAGGACCGTTTCGCGCTGGCCTTTGAACTCTTCATCAACGTTGGACACGCGTTTGTGGATGAGACCGGCGTGCCGACGACATTTTCTGATTTGTTGTGGCAGCAGGCCACGGCCAACGTGCGCGGAGAAACCAGCCACGACGCCTGGGAAAACCGCCATAAAGCGTTGGGCCGCGAGGGCTCCGGCGAACGCAACCTGCCGGCGCGCGTGGATGAAAAAGCGCGCAACGCATATTTTGAAGCGGCGTTTGCCGATGCAGTTGCCGTCTATATGCTTTCGCTGGCGGTTGATTTTGATTATGCAGATTTGCGCGAGCGCGAGTATCCGCTGCTGGTTCCACAGGCTCTGGCAGAGCGGTTGCGCGCGGTAGCGGCATTGTTTCCGCCGAACCCCGGCTACGAATTCTCTGTACTTTACCGGAAGCGCCCATGAGGTTGCAGCGATGATTGCGCACCTGCGTGGCACTGTATTCAGTAAACATCCAGACCGCGTGATTGTGGATGCGGGCGGCGTCGGTTATGACGTTGCCATCAGCATACCTACATTCACTTCGCTGCCGGCAGAGGGAGCCACCGTTGCGCTGCACATCTACACCCATGTGCGCGAGGAAGCGATTTCCCTTTTCGGTTTCTCAGAGATTAACGAGAAGCGGTTGTTTGAAAAATTGCTGGCGGTCAGCGGCATCGGGCCCAAGCTGGCGCTAACCGTGTTGAGCGGCATTGTGCCGGAGCGGTTGGTGGCTGCAATTCGTTCGCAGGACCACGCCACACTGACGCGCATCCCTGGCATTGGCAAGAAGACGGCGGAGCGAGTGGTGTTGGAGCTGAAAGACAAGCTGGATGAACTGGCCACCGCACCTGCAGGCAGCACGGCCGGAGCCGTCGGTGAAGATGTTCTCTCGGCGATGGTGAACCTGGGCTATGCGCGACCCGCTGCACAGAAGGCGATTGAGACCGTGATGGAGCGCGATGGCGATGCGGTGCGCGACTTTGAAACACTCTTCCGCGCAGCCATGTCGGCAATGCGATAGACGGTGCTTCCCCAAGACATTTGCCCGATGACGCATTTCCATCGTCGGTGATACTCTTTAGCTCGCGTTGCGAAGCACATAATTCAGCGTGAATTGAATCAACAGAAATGAAGGAGCTGCAGACCATGAATTCAGTGGAGATTACCAATCAGATCCAGCCGCGTGGCAAGGCAAAGGGCATCGGTGTATTTCTTTCTGTGCTGGCCGTGGTGGCATTGTTTATGGCCGGTGTGTGTGTCCGGCTGGGTGCGCAGGACGCCGGTCAGGACGCGGCTTATTTCGCGCAGCATCCGGCGGAGATGTTGCTGGCATACCGCCATGTGGAAGTTGCGTCGGTGGCCGATGCCGAAGAGCAGCTCTATTCGCAGCGCATGTACATGTCGCATAAGATGCAGTCGCTGTTCCCGACAAAGTTTGCCGGCTACGCTGTGACGGTGCGATTGGCGAAGGAAGAAAACCATGATCCGAATTCGCAGACCGCGATGCTGCAGGCGATTGATACCGGCGCGGAGCATTCGGTCTACGTGATGTCGCTCGAAGACGGCGCAAATATCGCGGGTATGGGCGGGTTGATGGGAACGGCGATGTACTCGCGCAATTTTTCCGGAGCGGTGATTGACGGCGGCGTGCGCGACACGGCGTATCTGAAGAAGATTGGCTTTCCTGTGTATGCCACCGGCATTGTTCCCAGCACGGCTGTTGGTCACTATCGTGCGACTGCAGGCATCCCAATTGTCTGCGACGGCGTTCCAGTTTCACCGGGCGATATCATCAGCGCGGACCAGGACGGTGTAGTTGTTATCCCTATCAAGCAGGCACCTCAAGTGCTGGTGCGCGCGCAACTGCTGGATTTTCAGGAGCACTCGATGTACGCCATCATCGAGAAATACAAATCCATCCTGAAGGGCGTGGCAGAGTTCCACCGGCTCTAGTTAATTTCATGCAGAAAAAAGCGGGATGCTCATGGCATCCCGCTTTTATTTGTTGGTAAGTGATTACGCTTTTTTCTTCGGCACCGTCAGAGCCTTGCGTAATTCGCGGCCTACGATTTCATCTTCGCCCGGCTGCAGTGTCCAGGTGGAAAGAGAAATCTGATCGCGATTCGCATTTGGTGTGCCGGGACGACCGCCACCGCCGGCACCACCCAGTTCGATGCACGGGTTCAGTGCGCGCAACTTTGTACGTACATCCGCAGCCCTTACGCCCACCACGGATGCGTCATAGGTAATGTGCACGGTGGGAGAGTGGTCGGCCAGCGGCGGCATGCTGATGGTCGACTCCAGCGTGGGAATGCCCTTCAGGTGGCGCAGCACAACGTTGATGCGGTCGGTGTATTCCTTCTGCAGCTTCTCGTCGGTCTGCTCCAGAATCCAGTCCACCGCTGCCACCATGCCGACAATCTGTTCCTTCGCAACCTTCATGTTGCGGCCCACACTTTCGTTGGGATTGTTGTTGGCGTGTGCGAAGTTGATGAGGTCTTTGCGGCCCAGCAGCAGGCCGGCATTCTGCGGTCCGCGCATGCCCTTGCCGCCTGAGAAGCAAACCAGATCGAAGCCCATCTTGGTAAAGTTCCACAGGTTGGAGATGGGAGGAATTTCTGCCGCCACATCCACACTGCAGGGGATGCCATGCGAGTGCGCGACCGAAAGCCAATCCTCATGGCTCACCTGGCTGGGGTAGGAATTCAGGTAATGTGCCTGAATGGTATTTGGTCCGAAGGCGGCCTTGTATTCATCCAATCCGGTGACCTCAACGAACTTGATGCCTGCCGAATACATTGAGTGGTTGTAGTCTGCGCGATGGCTGCGCTGGATGATAACTTCATTCTTCATCTTGCTGGCGTTCTGCGGAATGTCCCGCGGGGAACAATTGTTGGCCGCCTGCATGCAGGCCGCGGCGGCTAACGTGAGTGCACTGCAACAACCGCAACTCACCAACGCGTCATCGCACTGAACTTTGCTGGCGATATACGCGCCGGCCTTGCGCTGCAGGTCCACCAGATGCACGGGGTGCTTGGCGGCTTCTGTGGCTGCCTGCTGTACTATCGGTGCTTCAATGGAACCGGTGTATACGGTGAGCGTGCCTGCGGCGTTGATGATTTTTGTCACGCCCAGCTTCTCGTAGTAGTCAACGTGCGAAGCCGCGTGCGCCGGGGCTGCGGTGGTTGCGCCCAATGCGCGGGCCGCGCCGCCGAGAAACGGAGTCGCACCAACGGCACCCATGGCTGCTTGCGACCACTGCAGAAAACGGCGACGGCTGAGGTTCTTTTCATTGTTGGAAAGTGTCATCGGTGTCAGTCCTCGAAAATAGTTTTGAATTGCATTTGATGCGCTTGAAAAGAGAGATTCCAATATTAGTCCAGATGCACTACGCCGCGCTGAATGGCGTAGATGGTGGCCTGTGTGCGGTCGCGTGCGCCCATTTTTTCCAGCACCGCGCTCACATGCATGCGCACCGTTTTTTCTGCAACGCCAAGTTCGCCGGCAATCTCGCGATTGGTGCAGCCCTGCGTGATGCAACGCAACACTTCCTTCTCGCGCGGAGTCAGGTCCACATTGTGCATGCGTTCCATCAGCCGGTCCATCACCGGTGCCGGAAGGAAACGCAGGTTTCGGTCTGCTGAATTGATGGCGTTGATAATTTCTTCGCCGCTGGCGTCCTTGGTAAGGTAGCCGATGGCACCGCTGCGCACTGCAGAGTAAACATCCTCACTGCCGCACAGGTTGGAGAGCACAACAATGCGCGCAGGGCGGGCTTCACGCCGTAATTGATGGATGACTTCAAGGCCACTGATGCGCGGCAGACGCAGGTCCAATAGAACTACATCAGGGTGCAGCGCGCGATACATGCGGATGCCCTGTTCGCCCTCACCGGCGACGCCGACCACACAGACATGCCCGTGTCCCGTCAGCACGGTTTGCAGCGCCATGCGGGCGAGAAAGTGGTCTTCAATCAGAAGGACACGTATCTGTCTCATGCAGACGACCTTGTTGAACAAAGCTGCAGGGTTAAATTCACAACTGTTTCGCGCAAAAACTCTACACAGGCAAAGTGGCTATCATCCAGCTATTACAGGCGGCATGGTCACGACTCGAGTGATCGCTCCGGATGGACTACGAGCCAGGAGAGCGCTCCGATAATGGCCAGAGTTGCGGCAACATTGAACGATGTCGTCCAGCCGAAATTTTGCGCCAGCCAGGGCGTCAGCGACGCGGTGATGGCTCCGCCAATCTGGCCGCTCATGTTCACGATGGATGAGAAGACGCCGGAACTTCTACCGGCGATATCCACGGAGACTGACCAGAATGTGCTTTGCGAAAGGTACAGCGCACCGGCGCCGGCGGAAAGAATCAACCCGGCCAGCCGTGGCCCATGCACTTGCGAACCAACCACCAGCAGCGGCGCGGTCAGCAGCAGTGAGACGGATGCGAGATAGCAGCGACCGACGCGCAGTCCATAGGCACGCGTCAGCTTGTCTGAAAGTGCGCCGCCGATGAGGCTGAAGACCGTCATGCAAAGGAACGGGAACATGGAGTAGAACGCGCTCGACTTCAAGTCAAAGCCGCGCACCTGCACCAGGTAGATATAGAACCAGCTGAAGAAGACCCACGCGATGTAACCGAAGGTGAAGTAGCCAAGCATCAGCGCAGCCAAATCGATACGGCGGAAGATGGTGCGCCAGGAAATCTTTGCCACTGCCGGCGGCAGTGTCGTCGTCGGCGTGCTGGTGGTGTAGAAGGTAAGGCCTTCGCGGATTTCGTTCAGCTCGGTGCGAGAAACGCCCGGGTGTTCTTCCGGTGTATTGCGGGAGAAAATCCACCAGACTGCACCGGCGCAGAGGTCCACCACTGCGCTGAACCAGAAGGCGGAACGCCAGCCGTGTGTGGAGATAATCCACGTGAGCAGGGGCGGGGTGAGTCCGCTGCCGGCGCCAACGCCGGCAAAGATGAGCCCGTTGATGAAGCCGCGCTCTTCTTTTGGAATCCACATGGCGACGAATTGATTGGCCGCTGGATAGATGACCGACTCGCCAACGCCAAGCGTGCATCGTATGCCGATGAGCATGAACAACGCGCCCGGAACGTGCGTGGGCAGAACGGCGGTCAGCATGGTGGCGGTTGCCTGGCACAGCACGCCGATGGCCAGCACGCGCCGCGGACCGTAACGTGCCGCCAGCACACCGGCCGGCAGCTGGAAGCACGCGTAGCCGATTAGAAATGATGAGAGGATCCAGCCAAGATGCTGGTTGCCGAGACCGTACTCGCGGCTGATTTGCAGGCCGGCGACGGAGATATTTGTGCGATCAAGAAATGCAACGCCGCTGAGAATAAACAGCCAGAAGGCCAGAAAATATCTCACGCGGGTTCGACGTACACCTGCAATTCGCATTATCACTCAATACACCGGTTCGTTGGAGTTTCTATACATTAAGCACTCTAATACATCGCACATGCAATTTGCTCCTGCACTGTAAGGCGATTATCCTATGCAGGTTGGAAAAATCTGCGGAGAAAATCTATTTGCCGATGCAGAAGCTCGAGAATATCAGGTTGAGAACATCGTCGCTCGTGGTGGCTCCGGTCAGCGAGTCCAGCGCACGCAGCGCGGCGTAGATATCGAGCATCAGCATCTCATGTGGAGTCTTCCGCGAGAGCGCAGCCAGCGATGCATCCAGTGCAGCAATTGCCGAAGTGATGGCCTGCTGCTGGCGCAAGTTGGTGATTAGTCCATTCTCGCTGCTGGCTCCGTGGCGGATGCGTTGCAATACAAGCTCGCGTAGCGCGTCAATGCCCTCGCCGGTGAGCGCGGAGGTAGGCACAGCGCCGGCCGGTGGAGTGTTGCCGGATTGATTTTTGATCAGGTCACATTTGTTCCACGCAATCAGGCCGTCGCGCTCGGCCACAATCGCCAGAAGATCTTCATCCTCTTTGCCCATCGGCTCGCTGGCATCCAGCACCAGCAGAACGAATTCCGCGGCGGCGACGGCTTCGCGCGTTTTCTGGATACCCATCGCTTCGGCTTCATTGCCCGCGGTGCGTATGCCGGCTGTATCCACAAGTTCAATCGGTATGCCGCCGAGAGAAATATGTTCTTTTACCAGATCGCGAGTTGTTCCGGGCTCGGCGGTGACAATGGCGCGTTCATGCTGCACCAATTGGTTGAAGAGCGAACTCTTGCCCACATTCGGCCGACCGCATAGAGCGAGAGTCAGTCCATCGCGAACCAGACGCCCGTAGGCAAAACTTTCGGCCAACTGCACCAACAAATCTTTTACGGATTCAATTTGCGCGCGAATTTTTTCTGCTGGAAGTACATCCACATCGTCTTCGGCAAAATCAATTCCGGCTTCGAGTGCGGCAATCAGATTCAACAGCAACTGTTTTGCCGGCTGTAGGCGGCGGCTCAACGCGCCATCCATCTGCTCGGCGGCAATGCGCGCCTGGTGCAGCGTCTGCGCGGCAATCAGATCGTGAACGGCCTCGGCCTGCGTCAGGTCCATGCGGCCGTTGAGAAATGCGCGGCGGGTAAACTCTCCCGGCTCTGCCAGACGAGCGCCCATCGCCAACGCGTGTCGAACCATCGCTTCCAACACCACCGGTGCGCCATGCGCGGCAATTTCGATGATGTCTTCTCCGGTGTAGCTGTGCGGCGCGGCAAAGAAAGTCACTACAACATCGTCCAGCCGATCGCCGTCCGCATCCAGCACTTCGCCAAAACGCGCCTGCGCCGCCGCCAGCGGATGCCGCAACCGCAGCATCGGCGTGGCAATCGCCTGCGCCTGCGGCCCGGCCAGCCGCACAATGCCGATGCCGCCGCGGCCCGGCGGGGTGGAAATGGCGACAATGGTTTCCTGCTCGTTTTCTGCCACAGCAATATTGTATGCACCGGCGGCAAGGTTACGATGGAGACAGCATGATTACACGCACGCGTCCCATCTGGGCAGAGATTTCGCGCTCGCGGCTGACGAAAAATTTTCACGCGGTGCAACAAGCGGCTGGTGCTGACTCCGGTCTGCTGGCCGTGGTCAAGGCCAATGCTTACGGGCATGGATCGCCGCAGTGCGCGCCCATTCTGGCCGAAGCTGGTGCCGAGTGGCTTGGCGTCACCAGCGTGGATGAAGGCATCCTCGTGCGCGCCTCATGCAAGGCCAACGGATTTTCTCCCGCGATTCTGGTGATGTGCAGTCTGTGGCAGGGCGAAGCCGCAGCGGTTTATGACCATATTCTGACGCCGGTGGTTTGGGAGCCGTATCATCTTGACCTGCTCGAAGCGGAAGCGGCGCGGCGCGGCGATGCATCGGGCGAAATCAATTTGCACTTGGAAATTGATACCGGCATGTCGCGTCAGGGAGTGGCCCCGGGCGCGGCGCTGGCTGCGTTGTTGCCGCGATTTCAGCAGGGCCTGCTGCGGCTCTCCGGCGTGATGATGCACTTTGCCAGCGCTGAAGTTGCCGATGCTGCGATGAATGCTAGGCAGGTGGAAATTTTTTCGCATGCGGTGGAACAGATCGCTGCAGCAGGTTTGCAGCCGCAGTGGATTCACGCGGGCAATTCTTCCACCGTGGATGTTGGTGTTGAGCTGCCTGGATTGGCTGCGTTGGCTGCGCGATTTGCTGCGCGTCCCATGCCGCGTGCCGGCCTAGCGTTGTATGGATATTGTCTGCCGGTTGAATCATCCGGCGCATCCACCATCGGTGAACTGGCGGCCAAGCTGCAGCCGGTGTTGACGTGGAAGACGCGCATCGTTGCACTGCGCGAAGTGAAGGCCGGAGATACCATCGGCTACAGCGCGACTTACACCGCGCCACGCAAGATGAAGTTGGCGTTGCTGCCTGTGGGTTATGCCGACGGCTACCGCCGCGAACTTTCCGGCAGCGACACAACGCCCGGGGCTGCCGTGCTGGTGCGTGGCCAGCGCGTGCCGATTGTCGGTCGCGTTTCCATGGACCTGACGATTGTGGATGTGTCAGCGTTACCCGATGCTGTGATCGGCGATGAAGCGGTACTGATTGGCGAGCAGGATGGCCAACGTATCGGCGCTGATGAACTGGCCCGCATCGCCGATACGATTCCCTATGAAATTCTCTGCGGCATCAGCGATCGCGTCCCGCGGCGTGTAGTCGAGTAGCGAAATTCCGCCGCAAGGCCTCGCTCCGCAGAACGCGGTAAAATATAGGCATGGCGAACCCAATAAACCCGCGCATGTCTCTTCCGCTGGCGCAAGCTGACCCGGACATCTTCCACCAAATTGAGAACGAAATTCTCCGCCAGCACGAGGGGCTGGAGATGATTGCCTCGGAAAACTTTGTCAGCCGTGCCGTTCTGGAAGCTGCGGGCAGCGTCTTCACCAACAAATATGCTGAGGGATATCCCGGCCGCCGCTATTACGGTGGTTGCGAGTTTACCGATGTGGTGGAGAACCTGGCGCGCGACCGTGCCAAGCAGCTTTTCGGCGCCGAGTATGCCAACGTGCAGCCGCACTCCGGTTCGCAGGCCAATGCCGCCGCGTATATGACGCTGCTGGAGCCGGGCGAAACGATTCTGGGACTGGACCTGGCGCACGGCGGCCACCTGACCCACGGCCACAAGTTGAATTTTTCCGGCAAGCTCTATCGCATCGTCGGCTACAGCGTTCGCAAGGACACAGAAACGCTGGACTACGACGAGATTGAAGAGATTGCCGTGCGCGTGCAGCCCAAGGTGATTGTCGGCGGCGGCAGCGCCTATCCCCGCACACTCGACTTCCCCCGCTTGCGTCAGATTGCCGACAAGGCCGGCGCAAAGTTGATGGTGGACATGGCGCACATCTCCGGTCTGGTGGCCGGCGGCGCGCATCCTTCGCCGGTGCCGTATGCCCACGTCACCACTACCACCACGCACAAGACGCTGCGCGGACCGCGTTCGGGTCTCATCCTGACCACCGCCGAGCATGGCCCTGCGATCGACAAGGCAGTCTTCCCCGGACATCAGGGCGGACCGCTGGTGCACATCGTTGCGGCCAAGGCCGTTGCGTTCAATGAAGCGTTGCAGCCGGAGTTCAAAAAATATGCGCATCAGATTGTCGCCAATGCCCAGGCGCTGGCAGCATCGTTGAGTGAAGCCGGTTACCGCATCATCTCCGGCGGCACAGATACGCATCTGGTGTTGGTGGATGTCTTTTCGCGCGGCATGTTGGGATCGGAAGCGGAGACGGCACTCGGCGTCGCCGGCATCACCGTGAACAAGAACGCGATTCCTTATGACACCAACCCGCCGATGAAGCCGAGCGGCATTCGCATCGGAACACCGGCACTCACCACGCGCGGCATGGGCGTTCCTGAGATGCAGCAGATTGGCAAATGGATTGCCGAAGCATTAGAGCACCGCAACGACGCGGCGTATCTGGCCAAGGTGCGCGGCAATGTTCTGGAACTCGCAGAGGCCTTCCCGATTTACGGTTGGTTGCGCGAAACCATTACGGCATAGAAATTTTCAATCGGTAGTTTTCACAACAGAGCTTCCGCAGTCACGAACTGCGGGAGCTTCTGTGTCTGCGGTGGTGACCTTCGCCTTCGGCATGACTATGTTCATGCCGCTTCCGCGACTCGGAAGAGAGCGATATCGCACTCAGCAGAAATGGGCCGGACTGCCGCTGGCGACAGCGCATGCAGCGCACGGGCAGTTCCAGCAGAAAGATGCGCATGAAGTCGGCGGCGCGCATGCGCGAGCGGCGAAACATGGTGGACGGGCAATACTGGCATTTCATGGCGCTTTCCCCAGTAAAACGTACAGCCTGTCTTGCAAAAGCGATTGTCGCACATTCTGGCGCCGGCGAAATAAACAACACATTATCAGTGGGATAGAAGACTGACGGCGAGCTGGCCGCGGCGGCGTATCCGATGTGTCACACATTCGAGGGATTCATGCATTTTTACCGCGTCAACAGCGGATTCCATGCATCTAAATAAATGTATGGGGAAGGCCCCGAGCAGGGCTTGAAGACCCATCTGGTAGAGCGGGCAGCAGCCCGCCGTAAACCGCCAAATAATACAGGAGATTAAAAATGGCAAGTACACTTGCATTTCGTTGCGATATTTGTGGCACTCCCAAGAAGCAGACCAACCACTGGTGGCTGATTGTGACCGGCGACGAAAAATCAGAGCTGCAGAAGACCGCTCATAATCAGGATCAGAATTCCACGCAGGCTACCCCAAAAGAGAGCATGTTTCTGGTGGTGCCGTGGCAGAGTGAATTGGCAACCCGTCCGGGCGCGCACCACGCCTGCGGTCAGCTTTGCGTACAGCGTGCGGTGGAGCGTTTCATGTCCGGCGTGGAAATTTTCCCGGCGTTGACTCCGCCCGAAGCAGCTATTGCATCCAGCTATGAGCATCCGCTGGAGAAAATCCTTTCGCAGCAGGGCAACGACCATATGGATTTCGACACGCTGGTCAATTCCGTGGCAGAGTCTGTGGTGCAGTCGGCCATGATGGGCGACGAGCACCCCGAGCCGCTGGCGGTGGACTCTGACGAACTGGGCGAGTTGTCGGCAGTGCTTTCTCATGCCCGGCCAAAAGTCTCTCGCGAGCGCAACACCACTTCGCGCAAACTTACTGCGGCATAAAACCGTCGGCTACAAATCCAGCCCAAATTGAAACAGCACTCCGTGATTCCGCAGATACATGGCGGCGCAGGTGAACCCCTGCGCCCGCTATGCCGATAGCAGAGGAGTGCAAGGCCCGGGTTGGAGGTAGTTATGAGCCTGCAGATGCAGGTCTGTTGTGATGTTTGTGGGCGCATGAAGCGCGAGATTAACCACTGGTGGGTTCTGCTCCCCGGCCGTATTACCGGCATTGGAGACCAGACCAAGTGGTTGCGAATCTCGGCCATGCCCTGGAATGACGAAGACGCCGCCAGTCCCATGGCACAGCATATTTGCGGGCAGGCCTGCATGCTGAAGGCGATAGAACGCTTTATGCAATGCCATGAGGTTGTGCGTGATCCGGTACTGGCGTCAGGGCCTAGAAAAGTGCCATATCCTGATGAGCCTGAATCCGGCGAGTACGACTATTCCCCGCTCTATCAGAATTGATGGCGCGAACCGTATTGCTGGGCGGGCCACTCAACTGCAGCAGCAGCGAACGTAAATCTTGACGCAGTTTATCCAGCTGCAGTTCTGCCGGGGAGCGTTCTTCCGTTGCAAACTGCAGCGGCTGCTGTTTGCCTTTTTCTTCCGCAGCCACGGCGGCATTCTGTCGCGATTCCTGCTTCAGCGCCGTACGCGCGCCGGGAATGGTGTAACCCTCTTCATACAGCAGATGGCGAATGCGCAGTGCGGTCTCAACATCGCGCCTGCGATAGAGCCGCTGCCCGGTGCCGCTCTTGTTCGGGCGCAGCACGCTGAACTCCGACTCCCAAAAACGCAGCACATAGGCCTGCACGCCACATAGCTTGGCCACTTCACCAATCCGAAAATAAAGCTTGTCGGGAATCGGCGCATCTGGCGCGCGGTGGGCCGGCTTGCGGGTGTTTTTGCGGGTTGTGCTGGCAGTGGGCATGGCTATGGTACTTGCCAGCAGTATAGGCCATTGCACTGTAAATGTTGCAAGTACTTTCTGCCCGGTGCAGGCGAGGATGCTCCACCTCCGCCCAGATTCACCTACCCAGCCGCTGCGAATTCGTGGAGAATTGATGGGGATAGAAAAGGGTGTGCGGATGCAATTTGAACGACTGCGGCAATCGGTGTTGGAAGCCAATCTGGAACTGGTGAGCCGCGGCCTCGTGCTCCACACCTTTGGCAACGCGAGCGGTGTGGACCGCGCGGCCGGCGTGGTGGCCATCAAACCGAGCGGTGTGCCGTATGAGCAGATGGACGCCAGACACATCGTCATCACAGACATGAACGGCAAGGTGCTCGATGGCGAACTGAAGCCGTCGTCCGACCTGGCCACGCACCTGTTGCTCTATCGCGAGTTTCCGCAGATTGGCGGCGTCGTGCATACGCATTCGGAATACGCCACGGCTTGGGCGCAGGCTGGCATGGAGATTCCCGCATATGGAACCACGCATGCCGATTATTTTCACGGCCCGGTTCCGGTGACCAGCGAATTGACGACCGAACAAATTGAAGGCGACTATGTGCATGAAACCGGCGTGGCGATTGTGGAACGCTTCCGTGGCTTGGATCCACTGGCGCTGCCCGGTGTATTAGTTGCCGGTCACGCACCGTTTGCATGGGGAGTCGATGCAGCATCGGCGGCGTACCATGCAGTGGTACTGGAAGCGATTGCGCACATGGCGTACTACACGCACACGTTGCGGCCGGAGACGCCGGGCATTTCGCAAGCGTTGCTGGACCGACATTTTTTTCGCAAGCATGGCGCCAAAGCGACCTACGGCCAATAAAGTTTGAGCACGGCAGCGAGAGTGAACGATGGCAATTGCAGCGGGAGTGGATTTTGGCACGCTGAGTGTACGCGTAACATTGCTGGACAGCGAAAGCGGGCGGCTGGGCACGGCCACCGCAGAGTATCCGCTGCATCGCAAACACGAAGACCCCGATTACGCCACGCAATCCCACGCCGACCAGATGACCGCGCTGGTCGAGGCGATGCGCAAGGTGCTGGCCGAGACTGGCGTTGACGGCGAAAGTATAGCCGCCCTCGCGCTCGACACCACCGGCTCCAGCGTTGTGCCGGTCGATGCACAGATGCAGCCGCTGGACGACTACTACCTGTGGTGCGACCATCGCGCGCACGCGGAAGCGCAGCAGATTACCGAACTCGCGCATCGCGAATCATTGGAAGCGATTGATTGGTGTGGCGGCGTCTACTCGCACGAGTGGGGTTTCGCCAAGCTGCTGCACTGGCTCCGACACAATCCTGAAAAACGCTCGCAGTTTGCATCCGCCTTTGAGCATTGCGACATGGTGGCGGCAACATTGTGCGGCATTCGCGACCCGAAGTTGGTGAAGCGCAGCGTTTGCGCCGCCGGGCACAAGTGGATGTGGAACCCGAAGTGGGGCGGTCTGCCGCCGCAAGATTTTCTCAGTAAGCTGGATCCACTCTTCGACGGCATTCGCGCAAAGCTCGATGGCGAGTTTGCCACCTCCGATAAACTTGCCGGCACACTCTGCGAAGCATGGGCGCAGCGGCTCGGTCTGCGTGCCGGAATTCCGATACCCGTCGGCGCATTCGACGCGCACTGGGACGCCATCGGAGCGCACATCCGCGAAGGCGATGCGGTGAATGTTGTCGGCACTTCCACCTGCATCATCGCGATGAGCCGCCGCACGCAACTGGTGCCGGGAGTTTGCGGCGTGGTTCCGGGCAGCGTGCATCCTGCGTTTGCGGGCATTGAAGCGGGGCTCTCTGCCACCGGCGATATCTTCGACGCGATTGCACGCCGCGCCGGAGTGAAGGTTTCTCAACTCGCGACAGGGCTGGAAAAATATCGCGCCGGGCAAACTGGCCTGTTGCGTCTCAGCTGGGACAATGGCGATCGCACCGTGCTCGTGAATCCGGAACTCGGCGGCATCACATTGGGCTGGAACCTGGTGCACACCGCGCAGGACGAACTCTTCGCCGCGATGGAAGGCACGGCCATGCACACGCGCATCATACTCGAACGGATGCAGCAGAACGGCGTGCCGGTGGAACGCATCATCAACGCCGGCGGCATCCCGCAGAACAATCCTGTGCTCAACCAGATTTATGCGAATGTGTTGGGCAAGCCCGTGCTGGTTCCCGACGGCGTACCCACAAGTCTTGGCTCGGGAATTTTTGCGTTGCTGGCGGCGGGAAGTTTTTCGTCGATAGAAGAAGCGCAATCGGCGATGTGCCGTCCCTTCAAAACCTACGCGCCGGAGATGTCAGCCACTTCCATCTACGAGCGGCTCTTTCCCTACTACCGCAGCGTTTATTTTGGATTGGGTGTGAAATCGGCGGCACCGGTTGCGCTGGGCGAAGTGCTGCCCGGCCTGCGACGCATCGCCGCCGATGCACGACGCTAGCGCCTGTTTGCCAACACAGAATTATTCCTCGTTCTTTTTGCGGGCTGCAATCACAGTGGGATTGTCTTCATCGCTGCCCGAGGTCCACTGCTGCCAGCTTAGGTTGGCGCCGATGTGCGGTGCTTCACGTGGCATTGCATGTTTGTATGCAGTAAAGAGGGAAACCGTAACACGATGTCCGCAATGGCGGCAACGTACCGGGTAGCGCAGCAGAACCAACTTCAACTGGTCTTTAAATTCCAGCGTAGTGCGGCGAAAAGATTTGGACTTGCAGTACGCGCACTGAATCATCGAATCGCCATCTTTCTCAACGTGCATTACGAATCGACAGGGGTCTGCATCGCTACACAGTCTGCCCACTGCTTGTTGAAGTTTATTTGCAGAGATGAGACTGCGGGCAGGAAAAGTGGTCATCCTGCAGGAAAACTTTGGTCACATCGAAAAATGGGAATCAATGTCTCGACTGGATTTTTGTTATGAGGATCTACTGCTGTCCTCCAAGATAATTTCCATAGCCAACAATAATGGTGGAACTTACCAGCAGCAGGATACCCATCGAAACCAGTACGCGCGTCTTCAGGCTGGTGCCGCGCCACTCGCGCAACGTCACTCCCCAGAGCGCGGCAAAAATGATGATGCTGGCCATGTGCAGCGTCCAGCTGGAAAAATCATACTTGCCCATTTTTGTCTGGCCCATGGAATAAAAGAAGAACTGGAAGTACCAGATGATGCCGGCCATTGCGGCCAGAATGTAATTCTTCACCAGCGGTAGTGGCGCTATGCGCGCGGTGAGTGTTGTCGGATCTAAATCCATCAGCGTTGCGCCGGTGGTGCGGGTTGCGCCCATCGGGTTGCTGCCGGGCGCACCAAGAAACTGCCGACCGCTTCCGTTCTTCAAGATGAGAATCACCGACCATACAAGGTTTGTGGCAAAGCCTCCTGACAGAACAACAATCAACACTGGCAGGTTCTGCCATAGATCGGTACTCCCGCTGGCCAGCAGATGCGTTTTTGCCACGGCGGCAATCGGTTTGCCGTAGTCCAGGCCAACGGCGAAACACGCGCTCATGATGCCGGCAAAGATGGCGACAAGAATTCCCTTCACGAACGAGTAATCGTGTTCGCCGGCCAGGTCTTTTTCCTCCTGGCTCATCTCACGCTCTTTGTTGTAGCCGGCCGCACCGTTGACGGCAATGCCGATGACGCAAACAGCAACACCAATCAAAATCACTTGGCCGGAAGTGTGCGAGGCAATCGTGAGCAACTGGCCGTGGCGAATGGGCGGCACCAGTGTGCCAATCGCAGCGCAGAATCCGAGCGCGATGGAGTATCCGAGGCCGATGCCGAGATAGCGGATGGCAAGACCGAAGGTGAGTCCGCCGATGCCCCATAGCGCGCCCCACATGCAGGTGTAGAGCAGCGTGGTTGTGCTGGCCGTGTGCAGGATGGTGGAGAGATCGGGCACGAATACCAGCGCTACCGCAGTTGGCGCAATCAGCCACGCGGCCACGCCTTGTATCAGCCAGTAAATTTCCCACGACCAGCGCTTGATGCCGCGGAAGGGAATGAAGTTTGTGGCGGAACAGAAACCGCCGATCCAATGGAAGATGACGCCGAGGAACGGATTCGGACCCACATTGCCCTCAATCAAAAATCGAAATTGTTGCTCAGGCGACAATCGTATCTGATGCAGGGTGCGGTGTGGAACAACATTCCAGCAGGTGTGACGGCATGCGTTTCGCGCCGCTCGGCTGCGTGATACAGTTTTCTGTCACGCGGTTTCAACCGCGCCATCGGCAGCAAAATCATTTTGCGGAGTTCGGGCAATGAGCGGTATCAGCAGCAGCGATGAACAACGGATTGCGAGTGCGCTTGATGGCCTGGCCATTGAGCTGCCTTCGTGGGGCTTTGCCAACACCGGCACACGCTTTGGAAAATTTGTGCAGGACGGCGCCGCCACATCCCTCGAAGAAAAATTTTCCGATGCCGGCACAGTGCATCGGCTGACCGGCGCTGCGCCCACCGTTGCGTTGCATGTACTGTGGGACATGCCCGGCGGCGTGAAAGACATTGACGTAGTGCGCAAGCTGGAGTCGCAGCACGGTGTTCGCGCCGGTTCCATCAATCCAAATCTTTTTCAATCGCAGGAATACAAGCACGGCTCAGTTGCGAATCCCGATGCCGACATCCGCGCGCATGCCGTGGCGCATTTGCTGGAGTCGGTCGAAATTGGCAAGGCACTCGGCGGCAACGATATTTCCATCTGGCTCGCGGATGGGTCGAATTATCCCGGCACGCAAAGCATTCGCCGCCGCATTGACTGGACTCAGGAAGCGTTATCGAAAACCCACGCCGCGCTCGCGCCGGGCCAACGCATGCTGGTGGAGTACAAACCTTTTGAGCCCGCTTTTTACCACACCGATATCGGCGACTGGGGCATGGCGCTGGAGTTTGCGCGACGCAGCGGACCGCAAGCCAAAGTGTTGGTGGATACCGGCCATCATTATCAGGCGCAGAACATTGAACAAATTGTGGCGTGGTTGCTGCATCTCGATGCGCTCGGCGGATTCCACTTCAACGACCGCCGCTATGCGGATGACGACCTCACGCTCGGCTCGATTGATCCCTATCAGGTCTTCCGCATCTTTTGCGAGTTGCGTTACGATGCGTACCGCAAAGGCGCCGCGCCGCAGATTGCCTACATGGTGGACCAGAGCCACAACTTGAAGCCGAAGATGGAAGCCATGGTACAGACTGTTGCCGTTGCGCAGGAAATATACGCAAGAGCCGCGTTAGTGGACCAGGAAAAACTTGCCGAGTTGCAGGACCGCTGCGACTTGGTAGCGGCAGAGGAACTTTACCGCGGCGCATTCTGGCAGGATGTTCGTCCGCTGGTGCATGCTTGGCGCAAGGCACGCGGGTTGGCGGAGGATCCGCTCGAAGCTCTGCGTTCCAGTGGCTATGTGAAAAAAATCAGCGACGAGCGTCGCAGCAAAAATTCCGGCTCGGTGACCGCCTACGCGTGACAAAAAAAGAGGCCCCGCTTTTGGCAGGGCCTTGCTGATGTGTGGATCCACTTCGGTTGGTACACACTGAAAAACTTTACTGAACAGCGGCCTGTTCCCAGAGGTCTACGCGTATACGCAGGAACAGTGCTGGCTTTGCCTCCGTGGGCTCTCCCTAAAGAACCCAGTTCCGCACGGCGTACGCAACCTCTCGTGCGTCACATTCACTACGCACTATATATAGTGTGCCGTTAACCACAATGTCAACAAAAATTGTTGGAAATTTACACACCCGGCAAAGGTGGGAATCGGCCAGCTTTGCCGACGTCGTGGATTTCTTTACAGAAATTGGAACCGCCGCTACAGCGTCTCCGTATGGAAATACATCGGCATGGAAATTCGACAACGCAGATATGCGCTTATGATTGCGTGAAGGTTGTGCCGGCGAAAGTGTTTTTAGGAGACGAACGATGAAGCAAGGGATTGGAATCGCGATGCTGGCGGCAGCTTCAATGTTGTGCAGCGGATGCATGGTAGAGACGAACAAATCATCCAATGGTGGCGAGAATGTAAAAGTAGTTTCTCCCTTCGGTGGCCTGCAGGTGAAGGCGGACAACAGCACGCACGCGGCGGACCTCGGCCTGCCGGAATATCCCGGTTCCGTGCTGGTAAAAGATGGCGACGATAAAAACTCCGGCTCCGCAGACATCAACATGGGCTTTGGCGATTTCACGTTGCGTGTGAAGGTGGTCAGCTACGGTACCGACGACAGTTCCAACAAAGTGGTGGCCTTCTACAAAAAAGCAATGCATCAATATGGCGATGTGCTGGAGTGCCAGAACAACAAGGCTGTGGGCAAGCCGGAGAAGACCGCCGAGGGGCTGAGCTGCGACGACGCTCACGGCCACACCAACATCAACAATGTGAATGTGGATGATGGAATTTCGCTGCGCACCGGATCCGAACATCATCAGCGCATTGTTGCCGTGGATGCAAACGGTGGCGGCGGCAAGAAGACTAAATTTGCCATGGTGGAACTGGTTCTGCCCAAAGGCACAGGCAACAAAGACTCGAATTAATCATTAGCAACACAATCAGGCGGCGGAGTTCACGGGATTGCAATCCATCGTGGCTCCGCCGTTTTATAGTTTGCGGATTTTTACAGGCACCCTTCTTCGCTCCATCGGCATCGTACTGGTAGGTACGAATCAAGCGTCGCGCTCGCACTCCAATTTCGCGCGCATAAAAATCAACATCACAAAAATTCCATCGCCTTGGTTCTCCAGGGGAAATTTTTACGAGGTGAGTTATGAATATTTCCCATGAACGCAGCAGACATTCCCGCACAGCGGCTGCATTTTTTCTCGCGGCGCTTACCGTTATTGCCAGTGGTTGCAAATCCACCACACAGGCGCAGAGCCAGCCGGACGCGGCCAATTCCAGCGGTGCGGGTTCTTTGGTTGCTCAGCAGACACCGTCGCCAATTACATTGCCGGTGGGCACGCAGATTGCAATTCGGCTGAATGACCACATCAGCGTTAAGACGAGTCAGGCGGGCGATCATTTCACGGGAGTTTTTGCCGAGCCGGTTTCACAAAATAACATATTCGTGATTCCGCAAGGCGCAAATGTGACTGGCGTGGTTGCGGTGTCGCATCGGCGCGGCCACTTCAAGGGACGGTCGGAGTTGGCGCTGCGGCTGACCAGCGTGACCATGAACGGCCAGACCTACTCGCTGGACACGCGTGACAATGTTCACACCATGAAGGGCAAAGGCAAACGCTCTGCCGCGCTGATTGGCGGCACCAGCGGGGCCGGCATGTTGATTGGCGGCATTGCCACTGGTGGCGTTGGTCTGGTGGTTGGCGGATTAGTGGGCGCGGGCGCAGGTACGGGCGCAGCGGGCCTTACCGGCAATCATGACATTGATTTGCCTGCGGAATCGGTCGTGCACTTCACGCTGGCCGAGCCACTGACGATACAGATGTAAACTTGCCGCTTAATTTATGTGGATGATTTTGCGGCGGTGCCGATACGTTTTACTTCCACCAGCGTGGAATAAAACGTGGCGCCGCCGCCAATGTCTGTAAGCCGCTCGGAAGTCAGCCGATTCACTCCGCCGCCCTGCCGCGAAAGTTTGTTCCAACCCATGCGGGCCACGACCACTCCCTGCGGTGTAGCGCCGTTCACATGCGCGCGCAATTGCAAACTGCCGCGGTCGTTGTAGACTTCCACCAAATCTCCTTCGGCGATGCGACGCTCAGCCGCATCCACTGCGTGAATTTCCAACTCGCCGATATGCGGTTCCATCTGCTGATGGCCGGGAAGATTCGCGAAGGTCGAGTTCATATAGTTGTCGGCCTTGCGCGGTAAAAATTCCAATGGATATTGAAGAGCCGCGTCCGTGTGGCGCGATTCATACGCGGGATGGAATGCCGGCAGCGGGTCCAGCCCCTGCGCAGCCAGCGCGTCAGAATAAAATTCCGCCTTGCCGCTGGGCGTGCCGAAGTTTGCGTTGGCATCGCCGCTGCCGGAAAACGGAGCATAGCCGCCCTGCACCTGTAACGGCATGTGTCCGTGTACGGCGAGCGATTCACGCGTGATGCCGCGGAACCAATCGTGCGGCTTGCTCAGTGCCTGATCAATCAACTGCTCGGGTGTGTCTCGGAAACAGGCTTCGGTGTAGCCCATGCGTTGCGCCAATGCGGAAAAAACTTCCACGTTGTTGCGCGCCTCGCCCAGCGGCGCAATGGCATGCTGCGAGAGTTGCACATAATGATGCCCGTACGCGCCTTGCACATCGGTGTGTTCCAGAAACGTTGTCGCAGGCAGCAGAATGTCGGCGTAGTCGGCCGTGTCGGTAAAGAACTGCTCATGCACCACGGTGAAGAGGTCTTCGCGAGCCATGCCCTGCAGCACCGCGTTTTGATTGGGCGCAACCGCAGCGGGGTTGGAGTTATAGACAAACAACGCATGCACGCGCGGCCCATCGCTGCCGTTGGCATCGTTGCCGAGTTCCGTTAGCGCGTGGCCCAGCTGCGACATATTCACCATGCGTGCAGCACGGCCCAGCGGGCTTGCCTGCATCATCTCCGGCATATGCAGCGCGGCGGAGTTAAACGGAAACGCGCCCGAAGTAGAAAGTTGAACGCCGCCGCCATGCCGCCACGCACCGGTGATGCAAGGCAGCATACACACAGCTCGCGCCGCAGTCCCGCCATGTTCAGAGCGTTGGATGCCGTAGTTCAGTCGAATCGCCGCCGGCCGTGCCGCTGCATATTCGCGCGCCAGCCGCACAATATCTTCCGCAGCAAGCCCCGTCCACTCGGCCACGCGTTGCGGAGAATATTCCTCTGACAACACGCGTTCGCGCAGTGCATCGTAGCCATGCGTGTAGCGGGTAATGTAATCGGCGTCTTCTAATTTTTCCTGCAGGATGACGTGCATCATGCCCAGCGCCAACGCAGTATCCGTGCCCGGACGAATCGCGATGTGCCAGTCTGCCAGTGCGGCGGTGCGCGTGCGGTAGGGATCAATCACGATGAGCTTCGCGCCATTGCGTCGAGCCTCTTCAATAAACGGCCACAGGTGGATATTGTTGCCGTGAACATTCGCGCCCCACGCGATAATCAGGCGCGCATTGCGATACGCCTCCGTGTCCATGCCCAGCTTGATGCCGTAGACCGAGGCCAGCGCCGCGCCGCCGGCAGAAGAACAAATCGTGCGGTCGAGCTGCGACGCGCCCATGCGATAAAAAAATCGCCGGTCCATGGAGCCGAAACCCAACTGCCCGATTGTGCCGGCGTAGGAATACGGCAGCACGCTCTCCGGCCCATAGGTATCGCAAACGTTTTGCAGCCGTGCGGCAATCGTATTCAGCGCTTCATCCCAGCTGATGCGCTCGAATGCCTCCGCCTCGCGGCCCTGCGGCAGCGGCGCTTTCTTCACGCCCGCCTTGCGGCGCATGGGAAACAACAGCCGGTCCGGTGCGTAAACGCGGTCAAGATATTTCGCCACTTTGCCGCAGAGAAATCCGCGTGTGACCGGATGTGCCGGGTCTCCCTGAATTTTTATCGCGCGCCCGGTCAGCTCATCCACGGTCACCAGAACGCCGCAGGAGTCGGGGCAATCATGCGAGCAGACGGTATGTACGGTGCGCGTGGGCATGGCATGATTTTATGCCCAGTCGGCATATTGGATAAGCTAGTAAATGACAGGAAAAATTTCGCCATGAAAGAAACAGCTGTTCTGCTGATTGACTGCCCGGACCAGAAAGGCCTGGTCGCCCGCGTCTCCACCCTGCTCTTCCAGATGGGCGCCAATATTCTGCACGCCGACCAACACCAGGACCACGCACTCGGTCTCTTCTTCATGCGGGTGGAGTGGTCGCTGGGCGGCAATGGAGATACAGGCGATGCTGCCTTTGACATCGGTGGATTTGAAAAAGCTTTCGCGCCGATAGCCGCCGAGCTCAACATGCGCTGGAAGCTCTACACCGCAACGCGTCGGCCGCGGGTCGCGCTCTTCTGTTCGCAGTACCTGCACTGCATGGTGGACCTGCTCTACCGCTGGCGCTCCGGCGAATTGGATTGCGAAATCCCACTGATTATTTCCAACCACACCGCTGTGGCACCGCTGGCCGCTTATTACGACATTCCCTTTCTACACACGCCGGTGACCGCAGATACACGGCACACTGCGGAGCAACTGCAGCTGTCGCTTCTACGCCAACACAATATTGATCTGGTCGTGCTGGCGCGGTACATGCAGATTCTCTCTGCGGATTTTGTCGCGCCGTATCCTGCGGCCATCATCAACGTGCACCACAGTTTTCTGCCGGCCTTCATCGGTGCGCGTCCCTACCACGCGGCCCATGCGCGCGGAGTGAAACTCATCGGGGCAACCAGCCACTACGTCACCGCCGAGCTCGACAACGGGCCCATCATTGAGCAGGACGTGGCGCGGGTCTCGCATCGCGATCAGGTGGAAGATTTGGTGGACCGTGGTCGCGACCTGGAACGCGTAGTGCTCAGCCGCGCCGTGCGCTGGCATCTGGAGCGGAGAATTCTCTGCTACGGCAACAAGACCGTGGTCTTCGACTAACAAACTGCCTAACGGTGATGGGCGGTGATCAAGTGATTAAACCTGATGAAGGTTTTCAATCACAAAATCACCGCCCATCACCGTTAAGTATTTGAACTTATCAGACCGACAGCACTTCTTTTTCCTTCTGCTTGAAGAGCTCTTCAATCTTTTTAATTTCCGCGTCGGTCAGTTGCTGCACTTCTTCAGTGGCGCGCTTCTCGTCATCTTCTGAAATCAGCTTGTCCTTCGCCGCTTTCTTGATGGAGTCGTTGCCGTCGCGGCGAATGTTGCGGATGCCGGTCCGGTGGTTTTCCAGCACGCCGGAGAGGTGCTTTACCACTTCCTTGCGCCGCTCCTCGGTCATCGGCGGTACCGGGATGCGGATGATCTTACCGTCGTTCTGCGGGTTCAGGCCGAGGTTCGCCTCAATGATGGCCTTCTCAATGTCGCGGATGATGCTCGCGTCCCACGGCTGCACGGTGATCAGCTGCGCCTCGGGTGTGTTCACCTGCGCCACCTGCGAGAGCGGGGTCGGCGTGCCGTAGTAGTCCACGCGCACCTGGTCCAGCATGTGTACGCTGGCGCGGCCGGTGCGGGTGGCCACCAGGTTGGCGCGAAAATCCTCCACGGATTTTTCCATCCGCGTGCGCAGCGTTGTGTGAATTTCTTTCAGTGCCGGTATCGTTGCCATGATGGATGCCATCGGTATTCTCCTTACAACTGCAAACAATTCATTTTATGCGATGTGAAGGCCGTGCGGCGATGCGTCATGCCAGCCCGGTGCTTTGCGCCTGTTCGTGCGCGTGGTAGCTGCTGCGCACCAGCGGGCCGCTTTCCACGTGGCGGAATCCCATCGCCAGCGCTTCGTGCTTTAGGGAATCAAATTCCTCCGGCGTGTAGAAGCGCGCCATCGGCAGGTGGTCGCGGCTGGGGCGCAGGTACTGGCCGATGGTGAGGATGTCAACGCGACGTGCCGCCAGATCGCGAAACACGCTCAGCAGCTCATGCGTCTCCTCGCCCATGCCGACAATGATGCCGGTCTTGGTAATCTGCGCGGGGTTCAGCTCCTTCGCGAACTCCAGAAAGCGCAGGCTGCGTTCGTAGCGGCCGCCGCTCTTGGCCACGCGGTAGAGCCGCGGCACCGTCTCAATATTGTGGTTCAGAATCTCCGGCTTCGCTTCCACCACCACGCGGATGGCCTCTTCCACGCCCTGAAAATCCGGCGTCAGCACTTCCACCTGGCAACTGCCGTTGGTCTGGCGGCGAATCTCGGCAATCACGTTGGCAAAGGCTTTCGCCGCGCCTAGGTTGTCGTCATCGCGGTTCACGCTGGTGATGACGGCATGGCGCAGGCCCAGCCGCGCGACAGCCTCTGCCACGCGGGCGGGTTCGGTGTGGTCAATCGGCAGCGGCGCGCCTTTGGGCACAGCGCAGAATCCGCAGCGGCGCGTGCACAGGTTGCCCAGCATCATGAAGGTTGCGGTGCGGTGGTTCCAGCACTCGCCGATGTTGGGGCAATTGGCGCTTTCGCAGACGGTATGCAGGTTCAGATCTCGCGCCAGTTTTTTCAGCGCGTGGAAGGTCTCGCCCATGGGCGCGCGCGCTTTCAACCAGGCCGGCTTGGGGGCAGGGCGGCGCGGGGCCAGATCAATCTGCACCAAATCTGTTGCAACCGTGCTGGGCGTGGTGGTCATCTGCAAATATTCTAAACGCCCGCTATGCACGCTAGGTGGTGGTTCGAACTTCAAGATTGCTGTTTTATATATTTAGATTGGTGCGAAGTGTATTTGGCAGTACATCTATAGGCATCATATCCGCCAATCTTTTAGTAATTTTATATGTTACGGACTGACCCTCGGCCATTCTAACCAAATTCCCCGCTCGGCCTTCAGCAACCTCACCTTTTCTCCACATATTGAATACGATCTCTTTCGGACAAATCCCGAGACAGAGAAGATACGCATAGTTTCTATCGAGACGGACGTGATTGAATTGAAATGTGCCATTAGCACCGAGCGATGCCGTCTTGACTTCGAATCCTTGATTTGAGATTCGCAGATCAGTTCTTGCTGTACGACCACCCTTTGTCACTTCGATTCCGGAATCTTTTATATAGCGACGAATGAACTCCTCACCAATTTCGCCACGGTTTGTATTGCCAAGGTGTCTGTATCCGATCAGGGCGGAGCCCTGCCAAATATCCTCTGGTACATGCTCCTTGATAATCTCGATCAATAATTCAACAGAAGTCATTTTGGCAATTCCTTAAGCCTTTTGCTACTCCTCTTCCGAAACACAAGAAAATATGAATGATTTTTTCGTGCATGTCTTTGTTTTAGCATTCTGCTGACACCAGGACGATTTGTACGAACAATAACGAAGATATCTTCCACAACAAACATTTTCTTTGACAGGTCATTGATGATCTCGACATGGGTAAGACGTTGCTTACATGCACACACTTCGTCTTGACACTTGACGATATAAACACCACCATTCCTTAGAACACGATGGGCTTCACGAGCTGCAGTCAAATACAGATCGAGGACTGCCTCGTGGTATTTTAATTCAGTTTTGTTATCACCATTATTTCGATAATAGTTTTCAAAGTTTTGATGGCCTACATGTGCGGTACCACCAGGCGTGTGCATATAAGGCGGGTCAAATATTACGCTGTCAATGCTGCCATCTTCATACGGCAGATCACGTGCATCGACACCATGCCGCAAATCAGTAGCCAACAACCGATATTTACGAGAGTCTACGTTTTTCCAGAAAGCACCATTCCCATAGGTAACATCTGCAACTTTGCTTTTATGTGGCACATATAACTCAAGTATTGAAGGAAAAACATCTGCATTTGTACCAATTGATGCTGAAAAAATAAGATCATTGGTAGCTATACCGTCAGGAGATTTTCTCGGCTTTAATCCTTTTCGCTGCACCAATTTTGGTGCAGGTTGTACCTCCGGGAACACAAGTAGAGATGCTTGAGAAGATTTCATTGCATTGATAATAGCGCAAATTTAGCGAAAACCTCCTGTGTATTTTGTAGCGGTAATACGAATTGAAATGATGATTCCAATTTTGGAATTTCACAATAATGTGTCGTATACTGAAAGACGTTGCTCTAGGCAACATTCTTGCTGGATAGAAGGACTCAGAAACATGCCCAAGCTGAAGACACACAAGGGCGCAGCCAAGCGCTTCAAGAAAACTGGCAGCGGCAAAGTTAAACGCGGCCAGACCAAGATGCGCCACATTCTCACGTCGAAGTCCAATTCCATGAAGCGCCGGCTCAAGTCCAGCGCGATGGTTTCAGACGGCGACATTGATAAAGTGCTGCGAATGATTCCGTACGCGTGATGCAACTTCGCCAGAGTGCAACCGGCTCTGCGAATACGGTATGGATGCAACAAGCGAGTGAAGTGGTTGGCGTAGAGCAAAGTTTTTCAAATGCTGCTACTGCCTCTTGCCACCAGCCGCACAACGAACCATCAAAAGGAGAATCAACATGCCCCGTGTAAAACGGAGTACGAAACGCAGTGACCGCCGCAAGAAGATCCTGAAACGCGCCAGCGGATACTTCCTCACAAAATCCAAGCTCTACCAGGCAGCCCAGGAAGCCGTTGAACGCGGCCTGAAGTTTGCCTACACCGGCCGCAAGCAGAAGAAGCGCCAGTTCCGCAGCCTGTGGATTGTGCGCGTCGGCGCCGCCGCGGTTGCCAATGGCATCAGCTACTCGCAGTTCATCCACGGCCTGAAGCTGGCCGGCATTGAGCTGGACCGCAAGGTGCTCGCCGACATCGCCGTGAAGGATGCCGCCGGTTTCACCTCGCTGGTAAAGCAGGCCAAGGAAGCCGTTGCCGCCGCCAAGACCAAGGCAGCGTAAATCCGCACCGTAATTTTCTACAGAAGGCATGGCTAACGCTGTGCCTTTTCTGTTTGTGCCCGCGCAATTCATTTATCCTTTTCCTTGGCGATGAACGAATCCATTCCTCAATTGCAAAGTTACGATGACGCAGCGCTAGAGCAGGCTTTCTCTGCTCTTGCCGCAGAAGTGCGCGATGGCGCGGCCAAACTCTCCAGTGCAGAAGCGCAGGAGCAGTTCCGGCTGGACTGGCTGGGCCGCAAACAGGGCCGGCTGAAGCTGGTGAGCGATGCCTGGCTGAAGACGGCCCCGCCCGAGGCGCGCAAGCCGCTCGGCATCCGTTTCAACCAGCTCAAGCAGCAGATTGAAGAGGCGCTCTCTGGCGGCAGTGGCAGCACCTCGGCAACCGCTACGGCTGGCGCGTTGGACTTGACGCTGCCCGGCACACGCCGCAGCATCGGCGTAGAGCATCCGCTGGTACGTACCAGCAACCAGATAGTTTCCGTTTTCAAGGCGATGGGCTACTCACTTGCGGTGGGGCCGGAAGTCGAAACCGATTACTACAATTTTGAGTCGCTGAACTTTCCGCCGAATCATCCCGCCCGCGACACGCAGGACACGCTGGTGCTCGCCAGCCAGGAATCAAAGCCGCTGCGCGAGCGTCTGCTGATGCGCACCCACACTTCACCAGTGCAGATTCGCACCATGGAGCAGCAAGCGCCGCCGCTGCGCATTGTCATTCCCGGCAAGGTCTACCGCAATGAGGCTGAGGACGCCACACACCTCGCACGCTTCCAGCAGGTGGAAGGTTTGTGCGTGGACACTAACATCACCTTCAGCGATTTGAAGGGCACGCTTGACCACGCCATGAAAGCGCTCTTTGGCTCCAGTGTTAAGACGCGATTCTTCCCGTCGTTTTTCCCATTCACTGAGCCCAGCGCCGACATGCAGATTTCCTGCATCTTCTGCGGCGGCAAGGGCTGCCGCAAATGCAAGCACTCCGGCTGGATTGAGTTGCTGGGCTGCGGCATGGTGGATCCAACAGTCTTCGGTTTTGTGGCCGAGAAGCAACCGGCGTACGACCCGAAAAAGATTTCCGGCTTCGCCTTCGGCATGGGTGTGGAGCGCATTGCGATGATGCAGTACGGCGTCAGTTCTGTTGGCAACTTCTACTCCGCCGATATGCGCTTTCTGGAGCAGTTCGCATGAAGATACTCAGCGCGTGGCTCCGCGAATTTCTCCCAGCAATTGCAGCTAACGATCGCCATCTGGCCGATGACCTCACGCTGCGCGGCATTGCCGTGGAAGGCGTCTTCAACGTTGACGGCGGATCGCTCTACGAGATGGACATCACCACCAACCGTGTGGATGCGATGAACCATTACGGCATCGCGCGTGAGGCGGCCACTATCTACAACGTCGCCTTGAAGCCGCTGTCGGCCACGCTGCCCAAGGCCATTGCCGCCAAGCCGTATCCGGTGAAGATTGATGCGCCGGAACTCTGCGGCCGCTTTACCGCGCAGGTGATTCGCAACGTGAAGATTGGCCAATCCACCGGCAAGCTGGCGGAGAAATTCGCGCAACTGGAACAGAAGCCCATCTTCAACGCCGTGGACGCGAGCAACTATGTGCTGCTCGGCATGGGCCATCCGACGCACGCCTTCGACCTCGACAAACTGGAAGGCGGCATCGTGGTTCGTCGCGCCAACAAAGGCGAGAAGTTGAAATTGCTGGATGGTACGGAACGTGTGTTGGAAGCGGATGATCTTGTTGTCGCCGACGAAAAGAAAGCGGTCGCGCTGGCTGGAGTGATGGGCGGGTGGGACACGATGATCACCGCCGAGACAAAAAATATTCTGGTGGAAGCGGCATGGTTTGACCAGGCCAGCATTCGCCGCAGTTCGCGTCGTCACGGTCTGCACACTGATGCATCCCACCGCTTTGAACGTGGCGCCGACTTCAACGCTGCGCCGCTGGCCAATGAGCTTGTCTGCGAATTAATTCTTGCGGCCTGTGGCGGCGAACTGCACGGCGAGATGGTGGATGTGGTCATCGCCGAGGCTGCAAAGAAAACTGCGAATCGCGCGGCTGTATCGCTGTCGGTTGCTGAAGTGCGCCGACATCTCGGTGCCACCGTCGACGGCAAAGGCATCGCCGCGGAAATTATCGAGCAGTATCTCACCGCGCTCGGTTGCTCACTGCAGCCAACGGGCGATGGCGCGTATGCTGTCACGCTGCCCAGCTGGCGGCTTGACCTCGAGCGTGAGATTGATCTCATCGAAGAAATTGCGCGCGTCTATGGCTACAACCGTTTTGCCAACACCTTCCCCGCCTTTGCCGGTGCAGTGCAGGAGTTGCCGTGGGAGCCGAAGCACGCTGCGGTTCGTCGCAAGCTGCAGGCGCTGGGATTCAATGAAGCGGTGTCGAGTACGTTCTGTTCCGCGGAAGAAGCGACAAACTTTTCCGGCGGCGGCGTGCCCATGGGCAATCCGCTCAGTGAAGAAGCCGGCATGTTGCGGCCATCGCTGTTACCGGGCATCATTACCATGCTCGAGTACAACCTGAACCGCGGCATTGCCGATGTTGCGTTGTACGAGTCGGGAACGGTCTTCAGCGGCAGTACGGCGCACGTCAGCGAACGGCAGATGCTCTGTCTGGGCACGACCGGCGCAGCGGCGGCCACAGCGTTGAGTTCCGCCGACAATGCACTCTTCTACGAGATGAAAGGCGCGGTGGAATTGCTGGCCTCGCTCTTCACACACAGCCAACTCAGTTTCACAGCGCACTCGCCCGCGTGGCTGGAGCCAGGCCGCGGGGCACAGGTCAGCGTGGATGGTGTTGCTATCGGTTGGTTCGGCCAGCTCTCCGGCGCAGAAGCGCAGCGCAGAAAATTAAAGCAGGCGGTGTATCTCTGCGAACTCGATTTACAGAAGCTCTATGCATTGCCGCTGCGTCAGCCCGTCTCGCGCGAAGTTTCTCGCTTCCCTGCCGTGGAACGCGATTTTTCTTTCTTCTTCGCCGACGGCATCCACTGGGAAAAAATTTCCGGTGCCATCACCTCGTTGGGCATTGCGGAGATGTCTTCACCGCAGCCAATCGAAATTTTCCGCGATTCGAAGGGCAAGTCAGTCCCGGCGGGGGAGTACTCGCTGCTGTTGCGTGTGGTCTTTCAATCGCCGGAGCGCACGCTGCGCGACGAAGAAATCTCAACGTGGTGCGGGCAGATTGTCACGGCATTGACGGCGCTGGGCGGCCGCATGCGCGCATAATTTGCGCCAACCGCAGTCGCATGAACTATACTGCGCCGAAGGAGAAGTATGTCGAGCCAAACTGGCAATTCGGCCGCGATCAGCGCGGATGAATCTCGCGCGCTGGAGCAGAAAGTTTTGCGCGCGGTGGAGTTGCTGCGCAGCGAACGCGAAGCGCGTCTGACGGCCGAGGCGGAGACGGAAAAATTGCGGGCAGAGTTGCAGGCGCATCTTTCGCGCACCGCAGAAAATGATGTGGAGCTTACACGGCTGCGCGAGGAGCGCGAAGGCATCCGCCAGCGCGTGGAAAAAATGTTGCGCCAGCTGGATGAATTCAATGGTTAATATCGCCGCACCGGCGGGAACACGATGAGCGATTTGGAAGAGAACGGTCCGCAGCAGAACCAGCCACCGCAGGAAAGCGTGGTCGTGGAAATTTACGACCAGCAATATCATCTGCGTGGGACCGATACAGAACACATTATCGAACTGGCGCGTTTTGTGGATGCAAAGATGCGCACCGTCGCCGAGCATTCTTCCACGGCGGATTCGCTGCGCGTGGCCGTACTGGCTGCGTTGAATATCGCAGATGAACTGGCGCAGTTGCGCGAGACTGGCACTGTCGCAGCTGCAACCGACGAAGCCGCCAGGCCGCCGGAAGCTCTGCGTTCCCGCGCCGACAGCCTGCACAGCCTGCTGGATGATGTGCTGGGCGATAGCGACAAGAAATAAATATTTTTAACAAACAGAAATTCTGCACAGCTCGCGCTTGCCAACCAAGTCCACTCAAAGTAGCATCCAATCTATAAACCGGCCTGCAAAGCAGGTGAGGTGGTCTACGCTGGTTGAACCAACATTCATTGAACAGGGACCTCGACTCGGATAACGGCTTGGTGTGCAATGTCCGCCAGTTCGGAATGCCTAAAGAGCCACGGCGGGATCCCACCTTCTTAGGAAGGGTTCACCAGCGCTCCACTCCACGGCCAAGCGGGTCGGTTTTACTATTTCTCTTGAAAGGCCGTTTCTGATCACTCTGAATTTGAAACGTCCCGGGCCACGCACATGATCCACATCGGCAATTTATTGGTTCCTGCGTACGGAGTTGCGGTTGCTGTGGCGCTGATGTGCGGCATGGTGCTGGCCATGCGTTGCGCGCAGCAGTTGCAGCTCGACTCGCGCGCTTTCTGGAACCTGCTGGTGCTGGGCATCCTCTCCGCATTGCTGGGCACGCGGCTGGAATATTTCCTGCTGCATCTGCGCGATGTGATGGCTGCACCTGTGTTGTTGCTGAACGGCAATGGCATCAGCGCTGGCGGCATGCTGGTAATGGCAATTGCCTGCTACCTCTATTTGAGAATCCTGCGCAAGCGTGGCATCGTGCTGCCGCTGCTCACCATTCTCGATGCACTTGCCGCGCCGATACTGCTTTCGATTGCCATCCTCGAAGGCATGGCCGCGTATCTGCTGTGGGACCTGTTACACGCACCGGCCTATCTCTGCGCGGTGCATCTGGTTGCATGCGCGGCCATCGTCGCATTGCTGGAAGTGAAGAAGAAAAATCCGCTGCGCGATGGCGAACTCGTCGGCGCCATGTTGTTTCTGCTGGCGCTCTCGCTGATTGGCTGGTCGCTGGCCGAGCAGTACGAACTCAGCATCACCGCCGACCTGCACATTCAGGCCTGGCTCGCAGTGTTTATGGTGCTGGTGGCCGGCGCTCTGTGGTTTGACTGGAACGCTCTCCCGCGTCCCCGCAAGAAGGAAGATCATGCCCTCTAAAAATATGTTGCCCAAGGGCAAACGTCGGCACACTGTGAAGAAGGAGTACCGCGTCGCCCGCACTGCAGCCAATGAACTGGCCGAGCAGGAGCAGGCCGCGCGTGATGCGGCACTCTACAGCACACCGGTGGAGTTGGAAGACGATGACGAAGAAATCAATCTCGCCGATGGCGCAGAAGTTTCCGACGTGCCGGTGGCAGCAGCGCCGGTCATCATTCCAGAAGAATTAATTGCCGATGCCGAAGACGCCAATAAACGCCTTGATGCCGTTCTCGCTCGCCGCATCGTCGGCATCTCCCGTGCGCGGGTGCAGCTGTGGATTGAACGCGGCTCGGTCACCGTGGATGGCGAGGTTGTCCGTGCCTCGCACAAACTTCGCGGCGGAGAAACGATTCGTATCCAGGGCGACCTGGCACCGGCGCCGCTCAAAGCAGTTGCAGAAGATATCCCGCTCGACGTTGTGTATGAAGACCTCGACCTCGCCGTCATCAACAAGCCTTCTGCCATGATGGTGCACGCCGGCAACGGAGCCACCGAAGAAGCGCGGCATCGCGGCACACTGGTGAATGCGCTGCTGCATCACTTCGCACAGTTGTCGTCGGTGGGCGGAGATTTGCGTCCGGGCATCGTGCATCGGCTGGACAAGGAAACCAGCGGCCTGATTCTTGTCGCGAAAAATGATGTCACACACCGCAAACTTTCTGAAATGTTTTCTGAGCGTCGGATAAACAAAACATACATCGCGCTGCTGCATGGCGCACTCAAGCAGCAGAGCGGCACCATCAACTCAGCCATCGCGCGCGACACCATTCGCCGCACCCGCATGAGGGCCATACAGCGCGCCGACGAAAAAGGCACCGCACGCAGCGCAATTACGCATTACAAAGTGATGCAGCGCATCGATACCCCTTGGGGCCGCTTCACGTTGGTGGAAGTGAAGATTGAAACCGGCCGCACGCACCAGATTCGCGTGCACCTTTCTTCCATCGGGCATCCTGTGGTGGGCGATGCGCTCTACGGCGCGCCGCACTCCCTGCCCAGCGCGAAAAACTCCACGGTGGCGGCACCGCAATTGCAGCGTAATTTTCTGCATGCAGCGCGTTTGGAGTTTGCACATCCCACCAGCCAGAAGCCGATGCAACTGGAAGCCCCATTGCCGCCGGAGTTGATTGCATTTCTCGACGTGCTGCGGAGCAACAAATAGCCGCGGCCTGCACACATTGCATTCGCGTAAATTGTTACAATCCGTAAAGAATATGATGTTCAGAAAGACAACAGGCAACATGGAAATGCAGTCATCAGGCTGCCGCAAGGCCGCGCCCCAAGCCATTCATCTGCTGATAACAGCTGCGCTGGTTTTCGCGTCGGCGTCTGCAATCGCGCAGAGCGCCCCGGCACAGCCGCCCACATCTGCCCAGACTGCCCCCACCCAACCCGCCGCTCAGAAGCCTTACATTCTGCCGCCGGTTGTCGTCAGCGAAGTGAACCTGATTTTTGTGGTCAACGACCAGCACGGCCGTTTCATCAACGACGTGAAGCAGGAAGACCTGGCACTGCTGGATGATGGCAAGCCGCCGCTGCGCGTGAACCACTTCACGCACGAAACCAATCTCCCGCTGCGCATCGGTCTTATGATTGATACCAGCAGCTCCATCCGTTCTCGCTTTGCCTTTGAGCAGACCGCAGCCAAGGAGTTCATGCTCTCTGTGCTGAACACGCAGCGCGACAAGGCGTTTGTGGAAGGCTTCGACATTCAGATTGAGCTCTCGCAAAAATTCACCAGCAGCCCTGCAGATCTGGATACCGCCATCAGCAAGCTGCGGCCGGGCGGCGGCACTGCGCTGTACGATTCGCTCTACCGCACCTGCCGCGATCAGATGCTCAGCCTGGAAAACAGCAACGACATCCGCAAAGCGATTGTTCTGCTCTCTGACGGCGATGACAACTACAGCCGCGCCCGCATCGACGACGCCATCAAGGAGTGCCAGCGTGCAGACACCATCGTCTATACCATCAGCACCAACGTCAGCCCCAGCAAAGACAAGGGCGACGACGTACTGAAGCACATTGCCGATGAGACCGGCGGCCGCGTCTTCTTCCCGCAGCAGATTGAAGACATTGCCGCACACTTTGCCGACATCAAGGCCGAGCTCAGCAGCCAGTATTCGCTCGAGTATGTGCCCGCCGACTTCAAGCCGGATGGCTCCTACCGCAGCATCTACCTGAAAGACACAGGCCACCGCGGATACAACGTGCGTGTGCACAAAGGCTATTTCGCCAAGCAACAGTAGCGGCAAGTTCACGTTAAATTTTTTTGACTCTGCCGCTACGGCGGTCTAACATCCTCCGCATGGTGTTGGACGCACGTTCTCCATTCCATTTCCGAAAGTTGGGCAACGGCCGCCGGCAAAGATTGACGGCCAATTGGCTGTCTGCAGTCGCCTGCATGTTGGCGTTGCTGACCGTTGCATCGCTGCTACCCGCACATGCCATCGCGCAGCAGCCGCCGCCACCCTACGGCCGCAACCATCGTCGTGAGTCGCAGCGTGAAGTGGAAGCGATTGAGCAGCAGCTGCGCCAGGCCGAACTGCATGGTGACGCCGCCACGCTGGATCGCTACCTTGCCGATGACTAGATGGGCATCACATCCAACGGCATCCTGATGAGCCGCGAGCAAACCCTCGCCCGTCTCAAATCCGGCCAACTGGTCATAAAGAAATTGGATTTATCTGAAGTGAAGGTGAACGTGCATGGCACCACTGCCATCGTCACCTGCCGTGCGGATATTGAATCAACGCAGAGCGGTGTGGAGCACAACGGAATCTTTCGCTACACACGCGTATACCAGCTGCGCCCGGGCGGTTGGAAGATTGTGAACTTTGAGGCGACACGCATTAATCCGGCAGCGCCAGGAAGTTCACCAGATGCACCGCCGACAACACCGGCCCCGGCAACACCGGCTGCAAACCCGCCGCAATCCAAATAAATCATTCCAGCTTGTTGCAGCAGCAGAGCTGCGATTATGCCGTGCGCTGTTTGCGGAAGCGAACCAGACGCAGCCCACGCACTGGCTGCCGCAGCGGCGACGAAGTGTGTCCTGTCTCGGGCATCTTCAACCCCAGCAGGCGGCGGTCCAGCGATCGCGTCATGCCGGTAATGGCAGCATCTTCATGTTCCCCGGCCAACAGCGGTAGTGAGCCATGGGTGCTCGGCGTTTCAACCGGGGCAAATCTGCGCCGCACCTCTGGCACAGGCGCCAGCTGGATAGGACTGGCTGCCAGCAGCACCGGCCGCGCCGGGGTCGGCAACATGTGCAACGGCAACGGAGTCACGGCGGGCATCCGCGCGGCTCCCGTTTCTTCGGGCAGAGTTGTCTTCTGAATGGAAATCTCCATACTGGAAGTCTCCTTATCGGCAGAAAGTCATGCATCGTTAGACGACGGCTGCAAACTGGCCTATCGAACTCGGCCATGCAGATGGGCAATGCGTTTCTGGCAATGCGTACAGATGTGTTGGTTGTCTATCACTATGCAACGGAAGTGAGCGCGGGGATAGAGTGAATCCCGCAATTCCGCAAGGAGCGTACCGTTTTGGTTACGCCGGTCTACTTGCTGATTTTTCCTGTCGAGCTACTTGCCGAGCTGGGAGGCAAATGCGCCGCGCAGTCGCTGCCAGGTAATGTCCAGCGTTTCCGGCAGTACGCGAGTTTCCGCGGTCACAGTCATGAAGTTCGTGTCGCCGATCCAGCGAGGCATGGCGTGCAGGTGAAGATGATTGGCAACGCCAGCGCCGGCAGACTCACCGAGGTTCATGCCGAAATTCATGCCTTCAGGTTTATAGATGCTGCGGAGTGCGGTTTCGGTAGCCTGAGCCAGATGAATTAATTCCATCGCCGTGCTGGAGGGCAGCAGAGCGAGCGAATCCAAGTGCGCATACGGCAGCAGCATCACATGGCCGTTGGTGTAGGGGAAAGCATTCAGGCAGATAAAAATTTCGCTGCCGCGGTACACAATTCCTGCCGCTTGTTCCGCCGCATCGCGGGCCATGCCGTGTTCAATTGCGTAGTCGGCGCTAGCCAGCATATTGCAGAAGACGCAATGCAAATCGCCCGGCCACGCAGAGAGCGATTCTGCCACTCCGCCGCGCGTCTCCGGCCCGCTGCGGCTGACGTACTTGTATCGCCACGGTGTCCAGAGCCTGTCCATACGCGCGTTTTACCATCCTCCCAGCCATCTGCCGAAGAGGCAGAGGCGGTGCTGGCTGTGAGTATACGCTGTCGTCTTGGCGCATCGCTGCGGGTCGCAATGCAGGATTTGCCGCCATGCAGCTCTGTTGCAGAGAGATGTTTTGCACCTGCAACTGTGCATAGTATTGATAAAGTGTTGTAAATCCGCATGTCTTTGGTTTGACTGACCTATCTACGGTTGTTATAGTGAACATGGAGCCGCTGCGTGCAGGACCTGCTGCAGCCACTCAACCACCGAACGCTTCCAGCAAGTCACCCGCACAGCTCGCTACGGAAGGCGGTCACCAGTCCCGGTATGGGGCACGATGTGATTGCTTCCAAGGCTGGCCGGGTTGGCCGACTCGTTACCGAAGCGTGGTTTCTCTCAGGTGGGCTTGGCACAACTTGCCTGTTCTTTCATGGAGAGTCGAGTCTGCGCCTGGTACCACTGGGTTGGATCGTCGTCGGGAGCAGTTGCTTCCTGACCGATGCAATCGAGAGCACCGCGGTAGTTGAGTTCCTGAAATCAAAATAGGTCCGGAGCCTGCAGTATGGTAGACGTCCTCAATCCTGAATCCACAGAGAGTACAACCCTGAACACCGAACTGGAAACCCCTGCGCTTGAAACGGCGACGGCTGATGCCCGTCCGTCCAATGAAGCCACCCTCACCGAGCATCCGGTGACCAACCCGACCCATGACACCCCCGCGACCAATCAGGAAGCCCCTGAGATGGACGAGGGCAGCATGGAGGATTTTGCCGCGGCACTGGAATCCTTTGACCGCGAGCAGGCAGCTGAGGCCGCGGCCGCAGCTACCCTCCAGCAGGACGAGAACATCGTCACTGGCACTGTCATTAAGCTGACCGACAAGCACGTGGTTGTCGACGTCGGCCTGAAGTCGGAAGGTCTAGTCCCGTTGGAGCAGGTCCTCGACCACACTGGAGCCCCGAAGTTCAAGGCCGGTGATGCGATTGAGGTGGTGGTAGAGCGCGAAGAAATTGAAGGCGGCTACCTGCTGAATTACGAGAAGGCGTTGCGCCACCGTGTCTGGGACACGATTGAAGCCGCCGCCGAATCGAAGATCCCCGTCAAGGGCATGGTCGTCAGCCGCGTCAAGGGCGGACTCACCGTGGACATCGGCATCAAAGCGTTCCTGCCCGGCTCCCAGGTGGAGATCCGGCCGGTTCGCAACCTGGACGGCTACATCGGCCAGGAAATGGAAGTCCGCGTCATCAAGCTGAACAAGAAGCGCGGCAACGTGGTCGTCTCCCGCAAGGAGCTTCTGGACGAAGAGCAGACGGTCCGCCGCGAGCAGACGGTCGGCCATCTGGAAGAAGGCAGCATCCTCACCGGCACGGTGAAGAACCTGACCGACTTCGGCGCGTTTGTTGACCTCGGCGGCCTCGACGGCCTGCTGCACATCACCGACATGTCCTGGGGCCGTTTGACTCACCCCCGCGACCTGGTCAACGTCGGCGATGAAATTCAAGTGAAGGTGCTCAAGTTCGACAAGGACAAGCAGCGCGTTTCGCTCGGCTTCAAGCAGTTGACGCCCGACCCATGGCTGGATGCAGTGGAACGTTACCCGGTGGGCGCACACGTCCGCGGCCGCGTTCTCTCGGTCACCGACTACGGCTCCTTCGTCGAACTGGAGCAGGGCATTGAAGGCCTGGTCCACGTTTCGGAGATGTCCTGGTCCAAGCGCGTCAAGCACCCCTCCAAGATTGTTAAGCCGAATGACGAAGTGGAGACCATCATCCTCGCCGTCAATCCGGCCGACCGTCGCATTTCGCTCGGCATGAAGCAGCTCCTCGATAACCCGTGGGAGAAGCTTGAGGACAAGTACCCCATCGGCGCAACCGTCGAGGGTCGTGTCCGCAACCTGACCGACTTCGGCGCCTTCATTGAAATTGAAGACGGCATCGACGGCCTGGTTCACGTCTCCAACCTCAGCTGGACCAAGCGCATCAAGCACCCCTCTGAAGTGATGAAGAAGGGCGACAAGGTGAAGGCTGTGGTTCTCGGCGTGGAGCCGGAAAACCGCCGTCTCTCGCTCGGCGTCAAGCAGCTCGAGCCCGATGTCTGGGAGAGCTTCTTCGCCCAGCACCGCGTCGGTGATGTGGTCCACGGCAAGGTGCTGCGTTCGGCACCGTTTGGTTCCTTCGTGGAAATCAGCGAAGGCATCGAAGGTCTCTGCCATGTTTCTGAAGCAGCGTCGACCGACGGCAAGGCAATCACTCTGGAAGATGGTTCTGAACACGAGTTCAAGATCATCAAGATGAGCGAGGAAGAAAAGAAGGTCGGCCTCAGCCTGCGTGCAGTTGGCGAAGAAGCCAGCCGTGCAGAAGTGGAGCAGTACAAGCCCAAGGCGAAATCCAAGGGCAAGGGCGGCAGTTCGCAGGGATCTTCCTCCTCCTCCTCTTCCACCACACTGGGCGACCTCATCAACTGGAAGCGCTCGGAGCGCGAGTCGGACTCCTCTGAGTAGTTTTCATCGCAACCGAAATACAAAAGCGCCGCTCCCATGGGAGCGGCGCTTTTTTGTGCTGCAAAATATTTGTCGCGGAATTTATTTCGTTACAGGTATATCGATGCGCAGGCGCAGCTGGAATAAATCGCGCAGCTCAAAGCTGCTTAGCAGTTTCTCGGGGCTTTTCTTGCCGTTGCATTCCGCCCACACGCGGTAGTCCACCGTGCGCACCAATTCGTCATAGCGGAAGTAGCCGTTCTCATCCACAAAAACCGTCAGTTCCTTCATGGTGTTCATGTCGCGGATGTGGACGATGGCGTTGGTCAGCGGCTCATCATTATTGTTGAGCACACGGCCTTCCACTTCGCGCACCGGGGATTGTTTCTCTGCCGCGCGCAAGCGGGGCGCTGCGGTCAACATCAGCGCACACAGCCCCAGCAGGATGCCGACGCGCAGAAAGCGGCGACGCTGCAGGCTGGTGGTTTGCGGCATGGTGGCGTGGGACATGATGGGGGCAGTGTTGGTGCAAAGGTTCAGTTCGTCGCTCGATTGCATGTAACCAGTATAAAAGCTGCGGGGCCGATGGCAATTATTCTTCTTCCTCTCCTTCGAAGAGGTCGTCCTCGTCCTCATAACCTTCTTCCATGCGGGCCAGTTCCAGCGGGTCCGTGCTGACCACTTCGTACTCCGCGCCGCACTCATCGCAAACTACCGCGTCTCCGTCGGTAATTTCCTCTTCGTCGATATCAAGAGCGCTTTCGCATTCTGGGCAAACAGCCATTGCATCCTCCAATCGTCGCAACTGCTTCCACTGGCTTAGTTTCCCGTTGAAGCCAGCGGCAAGTCAAGTAGACGTAGCAAGTTGGATGCAGGTTTCATAGTCCACTGCAATCTTTGCGTCAAGCGGAAATCTGTGGAACCGGCTGCAGCTAAGTACTGCTTTGGTACCGCTGGCATAATTCCCGTCTCGCCAGAGCGTTATCCGCACACTTGGGCGGCGGCACTAGCGGTACACTGACGGCATGCGCTGAAAGGAGCGCGCCGTCCCCATGCCGCCGTACAACTCCACGCAGATTACCCTCGCGCTGCCCGGCTTCCACGGCCTGGTCAAGCGGCTGGTGCTGGCCAATGTGATTGTCTACTTCGCCATGCTGGTGCTGGGTTTGGTCGCGCCCGGTCTGGCCGTCGGTGCAATGGGACTCTTCGCTCTGCAGCCGGCTGCCGTGGTCCACAACTTCGCACTCTGGCAACTGGTCAGCTACGGCTTTCTGCATGCAGGCGTTCTGCACATTTTTTTCAACATGCTGATGCTCTGGTTTGTTGGCGCGCGACTGGAAGATGATTTCGGTTCGCAATGGTTCGGCGAAAATTATTTCTTCTCGCTCATCGGCGGAGGCATCATCAGCGTTGCGGCTTCGTTTCTGCCGCTGCTGCGCGTCAGCCCCTACACCATCACAATCGGTGCTTCGGGAGCCATCCTCGGCCTGCTGGCGGCCTATGCCGTCTTCTACGGCGAGAGCGAAATGTATCTCTTCTTCGTGCTGCGCATGAAGGTAAAATATCTGGTTGCGATTCTGATTCTGCTCGACCTCGCCGGTTTGATTTCATCCAGTGGCAATGTCGCCTTCGCTGCGCATCTGGGCGGTGCATTCAGCGGCTACCTCTACGCAAAGCTGGCACCGCGTCGCGGCTTCGGTCTCAACCTGAGCGAAAGCTGGTACGGCGTGCGCAATGCGTGGTATCGCCGCAAACGCCAGAAGGCGGCCAGAAAGTTTGAAGTCTATATCAGCAAGCAAAGCAAATCAGCGCCTGTCATCGATCACGACAGCAAACGTGATCCCAATGACAGACGCTGGATGAACTAGCCAGACGCTGGATGAACTAGCCAGACGCTGGCTGAATTCAATCTCTTGAACTAATTCTTTACTGTCGGACGCAGATGCAGTTCCTTCCACTGCGCCTCGCTCACCGTTGCCGGTGCATCCACCATCACGTCAATGGCCTTGGCCGTCTTCGGGAAGGCAATCACTTCGCGCAGGCTTTGCGCGCCGGCAAGAATCATCACAATGCGGTCGAGGCCGAGTGCAATGCCGCCATGCGGCGGCGTGCCGTATTCCAGTGCCGTTAGGAAGAATCCAAAACGTGCGCGCGCTTCTTCATCGCTCATGCCCAGCGATCGGAAAATCTCCGCCTGCACATCCTGCCGCGAAATACGAATGCTGCCCGAACCCAACTCCATGCCGTTCAGCACGATGTCATACGCCAATGCACGCACAGCACCCTTGTCGCTGGTCAGCAGCCCGGCCTTGATGTCTTCCTCATGCGGCGAGGTGAAGGGATGGTGCGCGGCGTCCCAGGTGCGCGCCTCCTCATTCCACTCATACATGGGGAAGTCAGTGACCCAGAGAAATTTGTAGTCCTCTGCCGAGCCGGTTTTCTCAAACGCTTTGTGGCGGTCCGCAAATCGCTGCGCCAGCAGCAGGCGAATCTGTCCGGCCATTTCGTACACCGTGCGCTGATGCACGCTCAGGCGTTTTGCACCCGAAGCATCCACCGACCGGCCTTGCTCAAAGTCCCATGAAATTGTCGTCGCACCGCCCACCAGATACAGCAGGTCGCCATCTTGTGCGCCGGTGCGTTTGCGAATTTCCGCCACTGCCTCCGGAAAAGATTTTTCCAGCCGCTTGAAATCATCCACCACGGTGGCACTCTGCACCGTCTTTGGCGGATACAACGCTCGCACGTCATCGCGTTCCTTGCGGGAGATTTCACCCACGCCGGGAATGCGAATCGCCACAAACGGCGAACCCGGAGCCAACCGCAATACTGTTGCTTGTTCCGCGGTAAATAATTCTGCGCACTCCACCATCGCCGGCAGCCGCAGGTCGGGCTTGTCAATGCCGTACAGCCGCACCGCTTCGTCGTACGTCATGCGCGGGAAATTTTTTCCCAGCGTCACGCCAGCCGCGCCAAAGGCCGCGCCCACAAAATTTTCCACCACGCCAAAGACCGTTTCCTGGTGCGGGAAGGTCATCTCCAAATCAATCTGCGTGAATTCCAGCTGGCGGTCGGCGCGAAGGTCTTCATCGCGGAAGCAACGCGCAATCTGGAAATATTTATCGAAGCCCGAAATCATCAGGATCTGTTTGAAAATCTGCGGCGACTGCGGCAACGCAAAAAATTCGCCCGGATGCACACGGCTCGGCACCAGAAAATCCCGCGCGCCTTCCGGCGTGGAGCGCGTCAGCATCGGCGTTTCAATTTCCAGAAATCCCTGCGCAGATAAATTGTCGCGGATGGCCTTGGTCACGTTGTGCCGCATCAGAAAATTCTTCTGCATCTCCTCGCGGCGCAAATCCAGAAAGCGGTACTGCAGACGAACTTCTTCGTTGGCAATCGCGCCTTCGGCCGGCGAAAACGGCGGCGTCTTGGCGTCGCTCAACAGGCGCAGTTCGCTGGCCACAATTTCTATCTCGCCGGTCGGCATGTTGGGATTCTCAAGGCCCTCGCCGCGACGGCGCACCTTACCCACCACGGCCACCACAAACTCCGGCCTCGCGGCCTCGGCCTTGGCATGCGCTTCGCCCGACTGTTCCAGGTCCAGCACAATCTGCGAGATGCCGTAGCGGTCGCGCAGGTCAAGAAAGATTAGGTTGCCGTGGTCGCGGCGACGGTTCACCCAACCCATCAGAGTGACGGTTTCGCCGGCGTTCTGCGAGCGCAGTTCGCCGCAGGTATGCGTACGTTGCAAGTTGCCCAGGAAGTCTAGCTGCATGTCATCTTCTATTGTACGAATACGGCGCGAATTAGGCGAAGCCTTCCTTGCAATGAGAAACTAGGGTGGAGTGGATGGCCCCTTGAAGCAACGGCAGAGCAACTCCCGCAGGCACGCCGCGGCAGAGGTGGAGCAGCAGCCAGAGCACAGCTACGCGCATGCATGGCGCGCCCTGCGGCACCGCAACTTCCGCCTGTTTTTCGCGGGGCAAAGCATCTCGCTCATCGGTACGTGGATGACCCGCGTGGCCACCGGCTGGCTGGTCTACAGGCTCACCGGCTCCGCGCTGCTGCTCGGCACCATCAGCTTCGCCGGCCAAATCCCCACCTTCATCCTCGCGCCCTTCGCCGGCGTCTGGGTCGATCGCCTCAATCGCCGCCACGTTCTCCTCTGGACGCAGACCCTCGCCATGGTGCAGTCGCTCATGCTGGCCGCGCTCACATTTTCCATCCACAGCAAAGTTCCCTGGTTCCACATCAACATCACGTGGATCCTCGCGCTCAGCGCCTCGCAGGGCATCATCAACGCCTTTGACATGCCCGGCCGCCAGGCCTTCATGGTGCAGATGGTCGAGGACCGCCGCGATCTGGGCAACGCCATCGCCATCAACTCCTCCATGGTCAACATTGCGCGCCTCATCGGCCCGTCCTTCGCCGGCATGTTGATCGCCGTCACCAGCGAGGGCTGGTGCTTTCTCATCGACGGCATCAGCTACATCGCCGTCATTATTTCTCTGTTGATGATGCATGTGCGCGTCGCCGAAATTCGCCGCGTCGCCGCATCCACGCTCACCGAACTGCGCGAAGGCTGGAGCTATGTCTCCGGCTCGCGCGCCATCCGCACCATCCTGCTGCTGTTTGCCGTGGTCAGTTTGATGGGCATGCCGTTTGTGGTCTTGATGCCCGTCTTCGCGCGCGAAGTGCTGCACGGCGGCCCGCACACCCTCGGCTTCCTCATGGCGGCCATGGGATGCGGCGCACTCATCTCCGCTCTGGCGCTGGCCGCGCGCCGCAGCGTCCTCGGCCTCGGCCGCATGATTCTCTACTCCGCCGCCATATTCGGCATCGGTCTCATCGGCTTCGGCTACTCACACTTTTTCTGGATCTCCATGGGTATGATGCTGGTCGCAGGCTTCGGCATGATGCAGGGCATGGCCGCCAGCAACACCATCATCCAAACCATCGTCAGTGAAGACGTGCGCGGCCGCGTGATGAGCTACTACACCATGGCCTTCGTCGGCATGGCGCCCTTCGGCAGCCTGCTGGCCGGCGCCATGGCACACCGCATGGGAGCGCCGCTCACCGTCATGCTCAATGGCGCAGTGGTGCTTCTCGGCGGCATCTGGTTCGCCACGCAACTGCCCGCCGTGCGCAAAGACATTCGCCCGATTTATCAGGAGTTGGGAATCCTGCCGGCAGAAATTATCGTCGCCGCCATGAGCGAAACCGGCCCGGTGGATTAATGTTGGAAATGATTTAGAGAGATTTCAGCGTGGAGATTAATTCCGCCCGCGTCACTTTCGTCTGCTCGCCGCTGGCAAAAGTTTTCACCGTCAATACGCCGGTGCTGGCTTCATCCTCGCCCACAATCACAATCCGTCGCGCCACTTTATCTGCAGCCTCAAAAGATTTTTTCAACCGGAAACTACCATCGCCCATATCCACGCGCAGTCCGGCCGTCCGCAGTTCTTTCGCCAACGCCAGCGCATACGGATTCTGCGCTTCGCCCATCGGCGCAATATACGCGTCGAGTTTCTGCGCCGCCGCTTCTGCATTCAACGCCTGCAGTGTCAGCACCAGCCGGTCCTCGCCCATCGCAAAGCCAATGCCCGGAGCTTTCGGCCCGCCCAGCATCTCGCTCAACCCGTCATAGCGTCCGCCGCCCAGCAACGCGTTCTGTGTGCCCAGGCCGGTCTCCATCAAAAACTCAAACGTCGTTCGCGTGTAGTAATCCAGCCCGCGCACCAGTCGCGGATTCAACGTATACTTCACGCCGCATGCATCCAACGCCGCCAGCACCGCGGCAAAATGCGCCTTCGATTCCGTATCCAGATAATCCGCAATCTGCGGCAGCGTGGCGATGATGGGTTGGTCTTCCGGCACTTTGCAATCCAGCACACGCAGCGGATTCGTCTCCGCGCGACGCTGGCAATCCGCGCACAGCTGAGCCTTCACCGGCTGCAGCGCGGCCTTCAATGCTTCCACATATCGTGGCCGGTCGCTCGAACTGCCCACAGAATTCAACTGCAGCGTCCAGTCCGTGATGCCCAGTTCATTAAGCAGCGTGGCCAGCATCTCCAGCACTTCAGCATCGCGCAGCGGAGACTCGCTCCCCGAACTCGGCGCGCCAATCACCTCCGCGCCAATCTGGTAGAACTGCCGATAGCGGCCCTTCTGCGGCCTCTCACGCCGGAACTGCGGCCCGATGTAGAAAAGTTTTTGCAGCTGCCCGGTCTCGCCCAGCTTGTGCTCGATGTACGCGCGCACCACGCCGGCAGTGTTTTCCGGCCGCAGCGTCAGCGACTGTGCCTTCTCGCTCTGCGCCCGCGCACGGTCTTCCCACGTGTACATTTCCTTGCTGACAATGTCGGTCTCTTCGCCCACGCCGCGCGCAAACAACTGCGTGTCTTCCATAATCGGCGTGCGGATTTCGCCGAATCCGTAGCGCGCAAATACGCTGCGTGCCGTGGCTTCCGCCTTCTGCCACAGGTCTGTTTCCGGCGGCAGCAGGTCGCGTGTACCGCGTACGGCTTTTAGGTTCGTTGCCATGAATTTTAAGTTTACCGGAAGCGGCGCTTACTCGAGCTTCGGATCATGGTGTTTACGCTCGCTGACGAACTCGGTGTACAGGTGGCTGCCCACACGCACGCTGATGCGAACACGCGATCCCACAACGCCGTTGATGGCCGCCCGCCCCGGCACAACGGTGGAGTTGACGATGATGGGGCCGGACATATCGCTCACCAGCGGCGTCAGCGTGAAGAAGCGGTGGCCGTCACTGTCATGCCGCGCCGTCACTTCTGCCAGCAGCGCATTGCCCATTTTGCGTTTGACGCTGCAGCCGTGGCAGGGAATATAGCGCATGTCTTCGCGGAAGACGGTTTCCATACCGTAGCGCACGTTGCCGCTGATGACCGTGGCCAGTGCGCCGGTGCCAAAGCGTTCGCCAAATCCGCCCCAGTTGGCCGGATAGCTGGAGTGGTCCTGCGTCGCTTTGATCTGCCCATACGCTGTAGCCACGGATGTGCGCCCCAATGCAGAAAGACCGTAGGAGTCGTTGAGGTAATCCATGAACTGTTCGCGCTTGGTTGGCCGCACATACGGTCTCCCGTTCACGATGGCGGGCCTGTCCACCTTTACCGGCCGCGTTGCAGAAGGCGCATCGGGCAGCGTTGCCCCACCGGATGTGCCCGGCGGCGGAAACGGCGATTGAGCATGCATCGCCGCAGTCGGTCCCAGCATGGCAGCCATGCAAAGAACCAGAGGCAAGTAGGCGCTTCTCGGAGAAAAATGCATCAGATTCGCTCCATCACGGGCCTGCTCGGCAGTGCTCAACGTCCGGCTGGATTCGTCTACTTTACCGGAACCTTCAGGGGACGCAAGGGACAAATGTACTGGATTTGGTTCGCCCTGGTCTGTCCACTTGGTGATATCAAACATATACCTGTAGAAGATTTCCCCGCTTGGATGCCCCGCCCATGCAGTACTCTCCGCAATAAGGGGATAGAACTTGTACCAGCGCTGCAAATATTTCATTCACAGCCTCGCGATGATTTTGCTGCTTGCCTCTGCCGCCCGATTGCCGGGGCAAACGGAAGGCCTGCGTCCCGAGGCAGTCGCCCAACTATGCCGCGCGCCGGAAAACACCGGCAATGAAGCCGTCATGGTGCGGGTGATTGATGCGCGTCTGCATCCCTACGCCAATGGTGGCCGCCGCATTCATCTGGCTGTTGTAGACAACGGTGAATTTGAATATCACGACGCGGCAAACTTCGGACTCATCTGCGTACCCAAAGCCGCAGTGAATTTTTTTGCCGATGCTGAGGGCGAACTCGCTTTCCTCATCGCCAATGAAGTCGGCCATTTATTGGATGACACCTGCCGCACCGCCGCCGGTCGCCGCTCCGTCGCGCACTCCATCAGCGATGCCGCGCAGCAGAACGCCTGCGAGATGCGTGCCGACGATATTGCCTTCACCATGATCTGCCGCTCCGGCTACAACCCCGCCAGTGCCGCCGGCGCTCTGGGTCGTCTGCTCATGTTTCAAGGCACACATCGCCCCGGAGACAGCGTCGGCGCAATGACCGCCTACTCCGCAACTGCAGAAGGCCATCCGGTCACGCCGGAACGCATCGAACACGTGCGCAAGCTGGTGGCGAAAGCCATCGCCGCCACGCAATAGTTTGTTTGTGTTGGTTTACTTCGGCTCGGCCAGATAAATCTTTGTGTAGTCGAGATAGTTGTTCGCATACATCATGATGAGTTCGCGGTCCTTGTCGCTAAGTTCGCGCCTCACCTTGCCCGGCACACCAGCCACCAGCGACCGCGGTGGAATAATCGTCTTCTCTGGAATGATTGCACCGGCGGCAATGATGGATCCTTCGCCGATGTGCGAGCCATTCAGAATCACCGCACCCATGCCAATCAGGCAGGCATCTTCCACCACGCAGCCATGCACCGTGGCGTTGTGGCCGATAGTCACCCAGTCGCCAATCGTCACTGAATAAAGGTTCCGCTGGCCGTGCAGCACCGCGCAGTCCTGCACATTGCTGTTTTTTCCAATGCGGATGGAGTGCACATCGCCGCGCACCACAGCGTTCATCCAAACACTGGAGTTTTCCCCCAGCACCACATCGCCAATCACCTGCGCGGAGATATCCACGTAGCAACTGGCCGGTATCGTCGGCGTGGTTCCCTTGTAGCTGCGGATCATAATTCTGCGGTCTGCCTCTGCATGAAATTGTAGTGGATGTGAGGCGCATGGCAGGATTGCCTCATTATTGAGGCATTTTTTCTGCCGTACACGCCCATTTTTACGAAATTTGTATAGACTTTCCGCTACCCTCTGAACAATTGACAACATTTTCAAGTAAAGTTAATGCATCCCCTTTGGGACGACTTGGAGGTGTATTTCAATTGGCAGAGGTTCGAGTGCAGGAAGGCGAACCCCTTGAAAATGCGCTCCGTCGCTTTAAGCGTAAGGTGCAGCAGGAAGACATTATCAAGGAAGTCAAACGCCATTCGTATTACCTGAAACCAGGTGAGAAGAAGCGCGTAAAAGAGGCTTTGGCGCGGAAACGCAACCGCAAGAAGGCCCGCAGGGAGCAGGATTAACCACTCCCGAACCAGCGGCAAAGAGCCCCTGGTTTCCAACTTTCGGAGCTGCCCTCCCGGGTGGCTCCGGCAACATCCACAACAACCCCCTCCACGACTTTAGTTATTTTCGGCTTGCCAAACCTGGCGACCGCACAGCAGCAAATAGCAGCACCGTACTCATTAACTGATTTGTTAGCCGCTACAAAGCGGCGGGCCCTGAACACACAGTACAGCTGGAGCTAGACCGGCACGCTCGAAGTGTCTCTATCGGCAATCACTTTGCTGGTCAGCGCACAGCTTTATTTGAACCAGCTTCTGGAGGCTTGGCATGCAGTTTACGGACCGCGTTCTAAAGTGTTGCGATTGCGACGGCGATTTCGTCTTCACCGCCGGCGAACAGGTTTTCTTTCACGATAAGCAGTTCAAGAATGATCCCAAGCGTTGTAAGCCGTGCAAGGCAAAACGCGCAACTGGACCTGCAAAGGCCGGCAGTGATGCGCCCACCGGCAGCCTGCGCACCGAGACGCGTACCGTCTGCTCGGCCTGCAATCAGGAAACCACAGTGCCTTTCAAACCGACACAAGGCCGCCCGGTCCTCTGCCGCGTTTGTTTTCAGCAGAAAAAAGCGCCCATGTCGGTGGAGATTCCGCCCATCGAAACGCAGCAGCAGGCCCAAGCCTGAAATATCTGGCCTGAGTTCGACAAGTCTGGGTCTGTAGCGATTGGCCAGTGAACAGCGGCAACAGAACTGCAGCGTAATCTGCCGCCAGTTTTTCCTGTGTCCCGATTGCGAGTGTTACCGGTGTCCGGTCTTCTTGCCACGACGCGCCTTGCCGGTGCGTCCTTTTCCAGAGAGTGATTTCTTCGGTGTCTTGGCCTTGGCCCACTTCGGCTTGGCCGGAACTTTCTTTTTCGCAGCGGCCTTCTTCGCAGCAGATTTCTTGTCCGCCACTTTTTTCGCCGCCGCCGCTTTCTTCGTCACCGGCTTCTGCGGTTTGGCAGCATCCAGAATCGCCTGCTGCTTCTTCGCTTCATGCGACAACAACAACTGCTCAATCTGCTGCAGCAGCACGTGGGTGTTCATCGGCTTCACCAGCATCTGGTCGGCGCCCAGGTCGCGCCAGTCTTCTTCGGCCACGGGGAAGGCGGTCAGCATGGCGATGGCGGGGCGGCTCGGCGCCTTCAGCGCGTACTCAATTACCTCCGCACCGGCGCTGTCGCTTTCCATGCGCATGTCGGTGACCACCATGTGGAACTCGCGGGTCACCAGCAGGTGCCGCGCCTCGCGGGCTGAGGCTGCCGTTTCCACCTCAAAGCCGTTGATTTCCAGCACGGCCTTCAGCGTCAGTAGCACAGCCACTTCATCGTCCACTAGCAGAATGCGTCGTTTCATCTTGCCTCCGTACATATGCCTGGCCAGGGAAAGAAATTCAGCCACGTCAGGCTATCATGCTTCCCCCCGCGTGCGGCAGGGTGGAACCCGCCTGTGCATCGGCGGTCTCAAATCGGACCCACCGTCGGTCGCTACCGCCGCAACGGCCCCGTTGGGTCCAGAAACCGCTGTTGGCGCGGTGATATACTCCGGTTGCGGGTGCTATATTCACGCACGCCGCCATCTTTTGGAGGATTATCATCGACAAGCGTTCTGCCAAGGCCAGTATTCGTACCAATGAGAGGATTCGCGCCCGCGAAATCCGCGTCATTGATGAAAGCGGTAACCAGTTGGGGATCCTGACTCCCTTTGACGCGCTGAAAATGGCGCGGGAGCGTGGTCTGGATTTGGTGGAGGTTTCTCCCACCGCCGTGCCGCCGGTCTGCCGCATCCAGGACTACGGCAAGTTTCTCTATGAGAAGGAAAAGAGCGACCGCGCCGCCCGTAAGAAGCAAAAAGTCATTGTGGTTAAAGAGGTCAAGTTCTCGGTCACCGTGGACGAGCATGACTACCAGACCAAGAAGAACCAGGCGGTCCGCTTTCTGAACGACGGCGACAAGGTTAAGATTTCCCTGCGTTTCCGCGGCCGCCAGATGGCCCACCGCGAGCTCGGCTACAACATCATCAACCGCATCATTCAGGACATCGGCGAAGCCGGTCTGGTTGAGTTCATGCCGCGCATGGAAGGCACCATTCTGCACGCCATCATCGCTCCCTCACGCAAGGAGCAGCCGGTTGCCCCCAAGAAGCCCGCAACCGACAAGCCTGCAGTTGCAGCACCGGCAGCCGCTGCTGTTACGCCGCCCGCATCAGGCGAATAACCGCGCATTCTCCACCACGCGTATCGCGGAGACAATCGTCTCCGCCTCATTCCCAAAACCCTGCAGCCAGTGCACCTTCGGTTCTCTTCGGAACCAGGTGCGCTGGCGTTTTGCATACTGGCGATGCCCGGCCTGCGCCAGCTTAATGGCGGATGTCACTTCCGTCTCACCGCGCAGCACCGCAACCGCCTGTGCATAGCCCAGCGATGTCAGCGGTCGGCAATCTTCGCCGAATTGTTCTACCAGCCCGCGGGTCTCTTCCACTAAACCCTGCTCAAACATCGCCGCGGCACGTTGGTTAATGCGTTCCTTCAGCAGCTCGCGCGGCGGTTCCAGACCAATCCTCACAATGTGGTATCCCAGCAGAGGATCACGTCCCTGCATCCACGCCGCGCTCATCGGCTGCTGCATGGAAAGGCAAATCTCCAGCGCGCGAATAATCTTCGGCGTGTCGTTCTCGTGGATTTTTTCCGCCGAGGCGGGGTCCAGCACCTTCAGCCGCGCATGCAGTGCCTGCGGCCCGTCGGCCTCCACCGCTTCGCGCAATTCTTCGCGCAGGGATTCATTCCGCTGCGGCCCGGCAAACAAACCTTCCAGCAGCGCACGCAGATACAGCCCCGTGCCTCCGGCCACAATCGGCATCGCGCCACGGCTGCGGATCTCCGCAATCGCCGCGCGCGCGTCTCGGCTGTAGTCTCCGGCGGTGTAGGCCGTGCTGGGTTCAACAATGTCAATCAGGTGGTGCGGCACGCGGGAACGTTCTTCGGCGCTGGGTTTGGCCGTGCCGATTTCCATGCCGCGATACACCGCGACGGAATCACAGCTGACGATTTCTCCGTGGAATTTTTCTGCCAGAGACACTGCCAGCGCAGTTTTACCGCTGGCCGTGGGGCCGACAATCGCCAACAGCAGCGGGTCGCCGCTGGCGGCTGCTACCATTCACGCCACCACTGGGTCGGCATCAGCTGGTACCAGATCGCGCGTCCCAGAATGTACGCCAGCACCAGCACCGCTATCCAGAAAATGCCGCGCATAATGATTTTCGTCTCGCGCTGCCGCATGGCTCGTAGCTGTGCTTTTTCATTGGGGCTGTATTCGCTCATAGCTCTAGACTAAATCTTCCCGCAGATATTTTTCTCGCCCGCCGCCGATTTACTGCAGCGGTGTGTTGTACAAAAACGCTCCGCGGATCTCAATCGATTTCCCCGGAAACTCATGCGGCAGCGGCGGAAACGGCTGCGGCCCGATGATGGCGCCCCACGCGGCCTTGTCCAGCGCCACATCGCCCGAGGGCGTTTCCAGCACGATGTGTGCCAGTTTTCCGCTCTTATCAATTGTAAAGCGGATACCCACCACGCCCTGCTTCAACAGCGGCGGCTTCACGGACTCGGGAATCAACGGGTCCCACGCAGTCTGCACAATGTAGTGCAACCGCTCCATGTATGGCCCAAAGTCTACTCCCTGCGTGTCGGTCAGGATCTGCATGCCCGCGCCAACGCCCCGCGAGTTGGGCCCGACGCTGCCGCTGTAATTGTGGTTGCCGTTGCCCTGGATGGCGGCGTGTGCGGCCGAGCGAATCTGGTTGTTGAAGGCGTCGCTTTCGTTATTGGCCTGTGCCGGCGCGGCGTGGTTCTGCGGCATCGGCATGTCCGGCAGCGCATTGCTCTGCGGATGCGGGGCTTCCGGCATCGGCAACTGCGGTTCGTTCTTGGCTTCCTGCGGCGGCGGCGGTGCAGTCGGCTGCGGCTGTGCGGCTGCGCGCGCGGCGGCTTCTGCATCCGCCTGCTGCTGCATCTTCTGCAACTGCTGAATGGTCTTCTGGTCCAGCGCCTTGTTCGCCGTCTTTGCAGTGTTGTGCTGCTTCTGCATGTTCTTGGCTACTTCCGGCGGCAGGTCAAGATATATTTCCTTGTCGTGCTGGCGCATCGCATCAATCGGGTTGATGATCTTCACGCCATGAAATATCCACGCCGGCACAAAGTAGAGCAGCGCGAAGAAGACCAGGTGGGCAAACAACGCCATCCAGATGCCTTCACGAAAACGCGCCCGCGCCCGCTCATCGCTCAGGTCGTCGATGAGCTGCAACAACTCATGATGCTCCATCGCAGCATACGGACTGCTGGTGAGTGGAGATCTGGGTTGACCGTGAGGGACCGGGTCCGGACTGCTCGGTGAATCAAATATCGCCATCTATGCCTGATTAAGTATGCGGAGCAAAAAAGTCACTGCAAACTCTCTTCCAACAGGAACATCTTGTACATTTTCTCATTCCCCGGCATATTTTTCAGGATGCGGCGAATTTCATTGTCCGCCCACCCTATCACTTCGCCGTACAATCAATGCCTGTGATTCCCAAAACGCCGCAAATCCGTCAGGCCGTCGTCATCACCGTCAGCGATTCCTGCCACGCCGGCTCTCGCGCCGATCTTTCCGGCCCGGCCGTCGCCGAACATCTCCGTGCTGCAGGATTCACCGTTCTGGCCACCGAAATTGTTCCCGACGACCAGCCGCAAATTCAGCAGGCACTCCTGCGCCACGCCACGGGAAACATTCTCATCGTCACCACCGGCGGCACCGGCATTGCCGCCCGCGACATCACGCCAGAAGCCACCCGTGCCGTCTGCGAACGTTTGATAGAAGGCATCCCCGAGTACATGCGTGCCGATGGCCTGCGCCAGTCGCCCATGGCCCCACTCAGCCGTGCCGTCTGCGGCAGTCGCGGCGCGGCCCTGCTGCTCAACCTGCCCGGATCGCCCGCCGGTGCCGTGGCCTCACTGGCAGCAGTGCTGCCGCTGCTGTGCCACGCGCTGGACCTGCTGGCCGGCCACACAGCTCACCCGCCGCAGCCATAGCAACGGTAGAATAGTCTCTGGCCGATGCTTGGCCGCAATTTTCGTCCCGGCAGCAAAGAAAGTTACAACAAGCCAGATGCACAAGCTCATCACGTGGTTCGCGAAATATAAAGTCGCCATGCTGGCTTTCTTCAAGCCGCTCGGCATCTGGGGCGTCGGCCTGCTCGCGTTTGTTGACTCCAGTTCCATCCCCATCCCGATTGACCCCATCGTCGCGCTCTACGCCTGGCAGAATAAGCCGCGCTTCCTGCTCTACTGCGCTATGGCGGCCTTTTGCTCCGCCCTCGGCAGTCTGGTGCCGTACTACATCGGCCGTGCCGGCGGAGAACTGCTGCTGCTCAAACGCGTCAACCGCCAACGGTATGAGTCCCTCCGCGACCGCTTCGAGCGGCAGGAATTTTTCGCCGTCATGATTCCCGCCATGATGCCGCCGCCCACGCCCATCAAGTTGTTTGAATTCGCCGCCGGTGTTTTTGAGATGCGCGTGCTCTGGTACGCCGGTGCCATTTTCTGCGGCCGCATGGTTCGTTTCACCGTCGTCGGCCTGCTCACCATCATCTACGGCCCGGAAATTATCCACGTCTGCATGGAAGCCGTCTTCCAGCACAAGTGGATTGTCTTCGCCATCTGCCTCATCGTGGTCGTCGGACTCTACCTCTACGTAAAACGCCGGATACGGAAAAAGCCCGCACCCGGCGCAGAAATCGTTAAGTAATTTTCTAAAACTGTTTTGAAGTTCTACGCAGCTTTGCGGCTGGCGTGCTCGGTGCCCGTCATCCACTCCATCGCCGGCTGCCAGCCAAAGAAGACCGCCGCAAACAACGCCGTCGAAATCAAATCATTGCGGTAGAAAGCCAGTCCGGCAACATAGCAATCGAAGAGCCCGCGCAGGTTCTGCGTGTACATTGCATTGCCCGGCCACACAGAATAATTGCTCAGCAGGAAAAAGCTGGTGGCTGACGTCACCACGCCGACGGCCACGCGCAGCACGCTCGACTTCTGCAGCAGCGACGAACCCAGCAGCGCCACACCCGCATACCATGCCCACGTAATCAGGTAGCCGCGCAGGTGGAAGTCATATCCATAGCGGAAGACGGTGAGGTAGTAGTCGGTGGCCGCCAGCGCCAGCACAGCCAGACCAATCTGCCAGCGACTGCGGCGCGCACCAAAGTACAGCAGGCCGGCGCCCACGGCGGTAAAGTTCATCAGTTCGGGGTGCGGCACAATGCGTGTGAGTATGGCGAACAACATTACGAAATAAGCAATCATTAAACTTCCTCTGGTGGTTGGCTTTTCAGCCGGATGTGGGACGAAAATCGCGGCAGCAAAATATCTGCGGACACTTTTGATTCTGCTTGGCGTTGCCGCATGGGTCAAGAAAATTGTTCCACGCGGTGAAAACTCTTTCCGCTCCCGTCAAACGACTGCTACGGCGTTTCCTCGCGGCCATTCATCTGCACCAGCACCACACGCAGTTTGTCATCCACATAAACGATTGCAGACAGTGGCGGCGAACCATCTCGCTGCTCGGCCATCTGTGCCGCCAATCCGTAGTTGAATCGCAAATCGCGGAAGCGCACCGCTGTCGCCATCACCCCCGGCTGCCCGGGCAGCGGCATGCGGCCAATTTCATCCACGTACGGCAGCTGCGACCAATCCAGATACACGCGCCCAAAATGAGACTGCTTCGCCGCCGCCATCGCCGGAGTCACCGCAGATTTGTAAAACGTGTCGCTCACCGCATCGCTTGTCACCGTATCGGTGCGTGTGTCCACCGTCGCCGCAATGTACGCTGTCGACGTTTCCACCACGCCATGCCACTTCCACGGCGTAATCGGATACGGGTTCGCCGAGACGCGCAGCACTTCGCCCGGCCACTCATGCTGCATCAGGTCATTGGCAGCGCGATGATGTTCCACCGCGCGATATCCCCACAGCAGCACGATGAACGCCAGCATGGCAATCGCCCAGTTGCGCCCGGGAAATAAATTTTTCTTCACGCCGATCTCGCGGTCCGCCAGCCCAAAGAGCCACGGCATCACCAGCGCCGCCAGCAGTGCCGCAAAAATCAGCGGCTCAAAAATAAAGACAAAACTGCCTTCATACCATCGCGGATTGAACGGCGCAAAAGGCCGCACGCCGTAATTGTTCGTGTAGTCCAGAAAGATGTGGCTCAGCGATGCCAGCAGCGCACAGCCCCACAACCAACCCCATCGCAGCGGTGCTGCAATTTTCGCCGCGCCTTTTCGACTTCGCCACTTGTGCCACAGCCACACCACGCCGCAGGTCGCCGTCGCCATCACCGGCGCGCCCAGCAGCGTATGCGTCCAGCCGCGATGAAACTCCAGCGCCGCCGTCGGCCCGGTCATCGACCACAACACGTCGAGGTCCGGCGCCTCGGCGGCCAGCGTCATCGCCAGCGTCACGTACGCCGACTTGCGGTTCAACCCGCTCCGCGCCAGGCAAGCCCCGGTCAAAAAATGTGTGACAGGTTCCACGTTGCCTAAGGATACAGCCTTCGACTTTATAATCCACTGCATGGCCGCTAAGCCAAATACCGCGACGCGAATCGAAACTCTGCGCGAGCAGTTGCGTCACCATGAGCATCTTTACTACGTGCAGGACGCGCCGGAAATCTCCGACGCCGAATACGACCGCATGATGAACGAACTGCGTGCGCTTGAGGCCGAACATCCCGAGTTGCTCACGTCGGACTCGCCCACACAGCGTGTCGGCGGCAAGCCGAAAGAGGGTTTCGCCAAAGTCGCGCACTCGCGGCCCATGCTCTCGCTCGACAACGCCTACAACGAAGACGAACTCCGTGCCTGGGAAAAACGCATACGCGATCTGCTCGGTGAAAATGAAACCGTCGACTTCGTTTGCGAATTTAAAATGGATGGCCTCTCACTCGCGTTGCAGTACGCGCCCGACAAGCACGGCACAGCGCAGCTTATTCGCGGCATCACGCGCGGCGACGGCAGCATCGGAGAAGACGTCACCACCAATGTCCGCACCGTTCGTTCCATTCCGCTCAGCGTTCCGGCAAAAAAATTGAAGGCCGCAAAAGTTCCGCCCACCTTTGAAGTTCGCGGCGAAATTATTCTGCCGCAGGCCTCGTTCATTAAATTGAATGCGGAACGCGAAGCGCAGGGCCTGCCGCCCGCCGCCAATCCGCGCAACATGGCCGCCGGCACCATCCGCACGCTGGAGCCGAACATCGTCGCGCAACGCCGCCTCGACTACTACGCGTACTTCCTGCTTCATGGCGAAGGTCTTCTCGCCGGCGAAGAATTATTGCCGCAGCAATCCAAATCGCTCGACGCTCTCGCCGCACTCGGCTTCCGCGTTAACAAAAACCGCAGCACCACGCGCACGATGGATGGCATCCTGAAATTCATCGCCGAGGCCGATGCTGTGCGCGACTCGCTCGCGTATGAAATTGACGGCGTCGTCATCAAGGTCGACTCCGCCGCGCAGCAGGCGCAACTCGGCTTCACCGGCAAAGCTCCGCGCTGGGCCATCGCCTACAAATTTCCCGCGCGTGCCGGCATCACACAGCTCGAGGATGTTCTCTTCCAGGTCGGCCGCACCGGCAAAGTCACGCCCGTTGCCGCGCTCGCGCCTGTCTTCATCGGCGGCACCACCGTCAGCCGCGCCACGCTGCACAATGCGGATGAGATCGCCCGTCTTGGTCCCGAGGGCACCGCTCTGCGCATCGGCGATACCGTCACCGTTGAACGCGGCGGCGACGTCATCCCAAAAGTTGTCGGCGTGGTGGTGGATAAGGCGCACCCGCGCGGCAAACGTGAAATTCATTTTCCAAAAAATTGTCCCGAATGCCATTCGCACCTCGTCCGCGCAGAAGGCGAAGCCGACTGGCGCTGCATCAACGCCACCTGCCCCGCGCGTTTGCGTGAAGGCCTGCTGCATTTTGCCTCGCGCGGCGTGATGAACATCGAAGGCCTCGGCGAAGCCGTCGTCGCGCAACTGCTGGAGAGCGGCAAGGTGCACAGCATCGCCGATCTCTACAAACTCGACAACGACTTTCTCCTCACGCTGGAACGCATGGGCCCCAAGTCGGTCGAGAACCTGCTCGCTGAAATTGAGAAATCGAAATCCGCCGCGCTTGACCGCGTACTCTTCGGCCTCGGCATCCGCTTCGTCGGCGAACGTACTGCAGAGCTGCTCGCCGAACACTTCGGCAGCATGGACGACCTGATGGCCGCCGACGCCGCGCATCTCGAACAGGTGCAGGAGGTCGGTCCGCGCATCGCACAGGCGATTGTGGAATTTTTTTCCGAAGCAAAAAATCGCAAGCTGGTCGAGTCGCTACGCAAGGCCGGCCTCACCTTCACCGCGGAGAAAAAAGTCCGCACAGAAAAGTTGGCCGGCCTCACCTTCGTCCTTACCGGCACGCTACCGAATATGTCGCGCGATGAAGCCAAAGAAAAAATTGAAGCCGCCGGCGGCCACGTCTCCGGTTCCGTCAGCAAAAAGACCAGCTACGTCGTCGCCGGAGAAGAAGCCGGCAGCAAGCTCGATAAGGCGCGCGAACTCAACGTGCCCGTGATTGATGAAGATGCATTGGTAAAAATGTTGGTGTGATTTTAAATTGCTGGAGGATCCTTCGATGCAGCAACTGAATGATTCCATCGCCCTGTTGTCCCGCACTCCGGCAACGCTCAACGCGCAACTGCGCAATCTGCCCGACACATGGCTCCGCGCCAACGAAGGCGAAAACTCATGGGACGCCTTTGAAATTCTCGGCCACCTGATTTACGGCGAGCAGGCAAACTGGATGCCGCGCGTGCGAATGATTTTGCAAACCGGCGATACACTGCCGTTCGCGGCCTTCGATCGCCGTGGCCACATCAATGCAATGCAAAATAAAACCATCGCGCAGTTGCTGGATGAGTTCGAACAATTGCGCTCGCAGAACCTGGCCGAGTTGCTCGCATGGAATTTGCAGCCGGAAGATTTTAATCGGCGCGGTCAGCATCCTGCACTCGGCACCGTTACGTTGTCGCAGTTGATTGCCGCGTGGACCGTGCACGACCTCACACATCTCCACCAGCTGTCGAGAGTGCTGGCGCACCAGTACCGCGAAGCCGTCGGCCCCTGGAATAAATTTTTAGGTGTGTTGCGATGCAGCGGCCACAGTGAGCCGCGATGATGCCGCGAAAAATTACGCCAGCGCTTCCAACTCTTCCATGCTGCGCTGCTTCATCAACTGGTACAGCCCGCCGATGGCAAACTGCGCAAAGTGCGGCGTGTTGCGGTGGAACTCCAGCGCGTCATCATCCTTGTACTGCTCGTAGATAAGCACGGTGCATTCCTCGCCTTTCACGAAGTGCGGCACATAACTCACGCAGCCCGGCTCCTGCCGAGAAGCCGCAGTCAGCTTTTCCAGGATGCCGCGTACTTCATTGCGATCATCGGGCGAAAATTCCATGCGCACGTTAAAGCTGATCATGTTGGCTCCTCTAGTTCAAATACTTAACGGTGATTGCAGTGATGGCCGCGATGCAAAGCATGATGGAAAAATCAAAATCATCACTGCAATCATTGTTAAGTTTTGTTCTTACTTCAGTACTGCTGCAAAATCCGGCAGCGTCATCGTCTGTTCGCGGTCGGGCCCGGTGGAAACCATGCCAATCTTCGCGCCGGTCTCGCGCTCCACAAAGTGCAGGTAGTCCTGCGCCACCTTGGGCAGCTTGTCGAATTCCGTGATGCCCTCGGTGGAACTGTTCCAACCCTTCAGCTTCGTGTACACCGGTTCCACAGACTCCAGCCCGCGAATGTCCGCCGGAATGTAGTCAATCAATTTGCCGTTCAATTTGTATCCCGTGCAGATGGGAATTTCTTCCAGCGTGTCGAGCACGTCCATCTTGGTCACCACCAGCCACTCGGTGCCGTTGATGGCGTTGGAGTAGCGCAGCAGTGGCAGGTCCAGCCAACCGCAGCGGCGCGGGCGCCCGGTCACTGCGCCGTATTCGTTGCCGCGCGCGCGCAGTACTTCGCCGGTTTCGTCGTGGATCTCGGTCGGGAAGGGCCCCTCGCCCACGCGCGTTACGTACGCCTTGGTCACACCGATCACGGTGCCAATCTGCGTCGGGCCAACGCCGGTGCCGGTCACAGCGCCGCCCGCGGTGGCAGAGCTCGACGTCACAAACGGATACGTTCCGTGGTCGATATCCAGCAGCGCTCCCTGCGCGCCTTCAAACATCACACTCTCGCCTGCGGCAATGGCCTTGTTCAGCAGCACAGAAGTATCGGTGACAAACGGTGCCACCTGTTCCGCCGCGCGTGCATATTCTTCGTAGATGCTTTTCGGGTCCAGCGGCTCGGTGCCAAACAGTGCGCGCGCAATGGTGTTTTTTTCATGGCAGGCGTTTTCAATGTGGGTGCGCAGCAGCGCAGGATTCAGCAGGTCCACCACACGCAGGCCGTTGCGATGCATCTTGTCTTCATACGCCGGGCCAATGCCGCGGCTGGTGGTGCCAATCTTCGTGCGTCCGGGCGCATTCTCCGCCGCCAGCTCAATCATGCGGTGGTAGGGCAAAATCACCTGCGCGCGGTTGGAGACGAACAGCTGTCCATCCACCGGCAGGCCGGCGTCCTTCAGCTTCTGCACTTCGCTCAGGAAGGCCATCGGGTCCAGCACCACGCCGTTGCCGATAACGCCGCGGCAGCCCGGGCGCAGCACGCCACAGGGAATCAGCTGCAGCACAAATTTTTTGCCGCGAATGATGACGGTGTGTCCGGCATTGTGGCCGCCGGCATAGCGAGCCACCACGTTGAAATGCTCCGAGAGCACGTCAACAATTTTTCCCTTGCCTTCATCGCCCCACTGGGCGCCCAGTACTACGGCGGACTTCTTCACTTGGCTCACGTTAATTCCTTCTGTGTCGCTTGCTTGGATTGGTCGTTTGAAGCAGAAGCATTTGCTGCGAGGGGCGGCAGACAAAACCAGCAAAAAAGCCACGCCCAAATAACCATTCTACCGTGAGCCGCACCCCGCGAGGCAGTATTCTGCCACCGTTACTGCGTGTAGGTCTGCTTATCTTGGAATGAATTTACAGACTTGGAAATAAGTTAAGGGCATGGCTTTAGCCATGCCGTATTATCGGAACTTGATTTGCGGCTTTAGCCGCTGAGGCCAGATCATGTCCATCCCGAAGAGATCCAGCGCACCTGGAACATACTTTGTGACCACTGGCTGCTGGAATAAAAAGAGCATCTTTCAAGTCACACGCAATGCAGATTTATTCCTGGATGTACTCAACTCTTATCGCAAACATTTTCTATTACATGGATTCGTTGTAATGCCAGATCATGTTCATTTACTGCTCACGCCGCTCGACATCACACTGGAGCGAACCATGCAGTACATCAAGGGTGGATTTTCATTTCGTCTATCAAAAGAGCTTGGTATAAAGATGGAAGTCTGGCAGAGGGGATTTATCGATCATAGGATTCGCAACCAAGATGATTTTCAGACGCGATTGAACTACATTCATCAAAATCCGATCCGTGCTGGATTGGCTGATCAGGAGTCACGATATGCATATTCATCAGCGTGTGGACTGTGGACAATGGATCCGCTGAGATTAGTCTCAGCGGCTAAAGCCGCGATTTGAGCAGACTTTGCAAGGCACGGCTAAAGCCGTGCCCTTAACTCATAGCAGTCGTTAATATCTTTTTGTTAGCGTCAGATCCGTCCACAATGGGGGCATGACGGGAAGGTCAAAGATAGCCTTGCACTTTTTGCAGCGGTATTGATAGCCGCTTGGAACACCGCGGTCAGCGATTAATTGACCGCTGCATTTTTCACATTCTAGTTGTAGGTCAGCAATTTGTTGCAGGTCTGAAATCTTGACTTGATGATATTTGTTGCACTTTATACAGTTCCTGGTGATGTACCTGCCAGTTTTGCTATTAACAAGAATCTCAGTTGCACCGCAGCATTTGGTTCGGTTGCCAGTAGGAATAAAGCGTTTCGTTTTCATGGTGCAACCTCCGTATCCACTATGCTTATTTTATGCCTGAGCTGCCCGAAGTCGAAACCATTGCCAACGGAGTAGATGCGCGCGTTCGCGGCCAGCGCATCCGCGAGCTCTGGCTGGGCAGCAAGCGCGAGCCGTTCAAATCCCCGCGCCCGCTCATCGTTCGCACCGTCAGCGGCCACCGCATCCAGCGCGTGCATCGCGTCGGCAAAACCATCGTCATGCAGCTCGATACCGGAGCCGAGTTCCTCATCCACCTCGGCATGACCGGCCGCCTGCTGGTCAATGACGCCGCCGCCGACATCCCGCCGCACACCCATGCCATCCTGCATCTTGAAGATGGTCGCGACATCCGCTTCGTCGATCCGCGCCGCTTTGGCCGCCTCAGCGTGGTGCCCGCCGGGGGCTACGCCGGGCCGGGCAGCGAGCCGCTCACCATCTCCCCCACTGATTTCGCCGCGCTCTTCCGCCGCCGCAAAACGCCCATCAAAGCAGCCCTGCTCAACCAGAAACTCCTGCACGGCGTGGGCAATATCTACGCCGATGAATCCCTCTTCCACGCCGGCATCCGCCCGTTACGCCACGCCGGCCGCCTCACCCGTGCCGAACTCGACCGACTCCACCTGGCGCTGCAGAAAGTCCTGCGCAATGCCATCTCGCTCGGTGGCTCCTCCGTTTCCGACTATGTGGACGCCGATGGCGTGCGCGGCTTCTTCCAGCTTGAGCACCGCGTCTACCTCCGCACCGGCGAACCCTGCCTCGTCTGCAAGACCCCCATCCGCCGTACCACCGTCGGCGGCCGAGGAACGCATTATTGTCCCAAATGCCAGAGCTAGCGGCTACGGAATATGGAATTTAGTAACCAAGCCACCCTGTAATCTTCGGTTTTCTGGAATTTTATATACAAGAATCCCCGCAAGTTATTGATTACATGAAACTGCAACTTTGGTGTGAGAATTGCTCTATGTAACTGCGAAGCCAGTGACGTACTTTACGGGTAACAAGCGGGTAAGAAAACAGTAGGAAGCATCAAAGGCAGCTGACAATCCAGAGAAACCGCCACAGACAGGTTTCCGGAGCAGACGCCAGGCAGAAAATCTCAGGTCAAGGTAATAGCCCGGCTCCAGGATTCAAAGCCATTTCGGGAGGCCAGTGACTGGCCCTTAGAAGTCTAAAAAGCATATCGGGCCGTGGCTAATCGCTACGGCCTTGATGCTTTAAGCTGCTTTAAGCCACTTTGTGCCGCTTTAAGCTACCCAAATGCTTCCACAACTCCGGCCATCTCAGGTGGAAAACCTTGCTTGCCATCTCCCTGCAGGGCGTATACTATCTGTGTTGGCTCACCAGAGCGGCTGAAGTTCGGTGCCAAAGAGCATGAATTTGCCGGCCCCCGGATTCGCCAGTATCTCAGCAAACTGAATCAATTCAGGTCCCATAGGAAATGCAATTCCATAGGATATGTTTTGATTCGTGCAGAGAAAATACCAAATGTGAGCACTCTGCTGTGAACGCTGCCGATATTGTGGATATTGGCGAATGGCTGACAAGCAGAACTTTGATGAACTTGCGCTGATGCCACAGGAGTTTGACCGCCAAAGCACTAACTAAAAACCAGGCCTGCTTCGGCAGGTGGATGCCGTGGGCAGATTGTTAGCCCGGGTCCATACAGACTGGTAAGGCCAAATAACTCCTACGTAGATGACAGCTGGTTCACCGGACGTAAGGTGGAACCACGGGAATCTCAGGAAATCAGACAGGAAACGGCAACGCCAATGCCCGCCGAAACGCTGAAACGGACCCGGGCTTTCGACTAACACAACGCATCTGCTCTCCGCCCGTCGGGCACCAGCAGATCATGAAACATGCAACATCAGGCAGCAATGCACCGGGAAGTGCACGCATGACAGAAGAGCAGAACTCGTACCAGGCGCCGGAAACCTCCGCCGCGCCCCCACCGCAGGACCAGGCAACCGGCGAATCGACCGCCACTCACGAACCCGGACAGGGCCGCCGCCGCCGCCGCCGCAAACGCAAAGGCACTCGCGCCGCAGAGCAGCCGAACGGCCAGCCGCAGAATGCCCAGCCTCAGCAGCAGCAATCCTCCCAGAACAACGCCCCACAAAATGGCCAGCAGCAGGGACAGAAGAGCAAACGCTTCTTCCGCAAGCAGCGCAATAATCAGGGCGGCAGCAATGCCCAGGCCAATCCGGGCAACAGCAGCAATGGCAACGGTAATGGCAATAATCAGGGTCGCCGCCGCCAGGGCAAGCAGCGTCGCCAGCCGGCAGCTTTCGTCGGGCCAATGGACCACAGTTATCGCATCGCCAACGGCAATGTCGCAGAAGCGCCGCCGTCCACCATCCAGCTGAGCAATGGCAATGCCTACAAAGGCAATCATGGCAATGGCTACTCCAACGCCAACGGCAACGTGAACCACAACCACAATGGCTACAACAACGGTAATGGCAACGGCAATATCAACTACAACGTTGCCGATACGCCGCCTGCCCCGATTCGCGAAGACGCACCCACGCGCATCTTCTGCTATATCGAAGACCTCTTCTTCCTGGCAAAAATCAACGAGACCGCGCGCAAACTCGGCATCAAGGTGGAGTTTGTGAAGCAGGACCGCGACCTGCTTGCCGAGCTGGTTGAGCTGCCGGAAGAGTCCCGCCCCGGCCTGATTGTGTTCGATCTGAATACTCTCAACGTCAAGCCGCTCACGTTGATTCCCAAGCTGCGCTCCAAGATGAAGAAGTCCACTTCCATCATTGGGTTCGTCACGCACCTGCAGGGCGACCTGAAGTTGAAGGCCACCGAAGCCGGTTGCGACGTGGTCATGCCGCGCTCTGCCTTCTCGCAGAACCTTCCCAACCTGCTGCGCCGCTACGGCCTGGAAGAAGAAGAAGAAAACGAAATGCCGCCGTTTTAAATCTTCCACAAAATGCAAAAGGCCCGCATCGCGTCATCGCCATGCGGGCCTTTTTGTTTTTGCGCGGATTATCCCGGAGGCCAGCTCATCGCGCGTCCGCCCAGAAGATGCAGATGCAGATGGTCTACCGTCTGTCCGCCGTCGGCACCGGTGTTGATGACCACGCGATAGCCCTTGCCCAGCCCCAGCGTCGCGGCCAGCTTTGTCGCGGTCGCCATCAACCCGCCCAGCAGTGCCGTGTCTGCGGCATCGGCATGGTCCAGCGACGCAATGTGTTTGCGCGGCACCAGCAGCACATGCGTCGGCGCCTGCGGATGAATATCGCTGAAGGCATAGCTCGTCTCGTCCTCATAAACTTTTTTTGACGGGATGGCCCCGGAAACAATCTTGCAGAACAGGCAGTCGCTCATGCCGGCAATTCTAAATGGATTCCGCTGCAAATACACCGGTACCTTCGGCTATCGCCGGTGGATGCGAACGAGTCCAATCTGCTGTATGCTGCAATTTCAGAACTCGTAATACTCATGCACGCTTGCTCCGCCACTGTCGCAGAGAAAGAACCAGGTCAAAGAGAGAATGCCAAGCATCCATCAACGAGCCCAACGTTTGAGCCACGCCACTTCTATGCCAATTCGCAAGCTGTGCATGACTGCCGCTGTCTTCTTCCTCGCCGCGTCGCCCGCGTTGCTGTTGGCGGAAGCAAATGCCGCGGCCTCGCAACCGGCAGACACTGTGCTGCTGGACGCGATGAAGAAGGAACTGCATCGCGCCATGACCACGCTGGGCAAGACCGGCAGTGACGCTGCCAATCCGGCCATGACTCCCTACTTCATGAGCTACGACGTGGCCGACGCCTGGACCACCAGCATCACCGCGCAATATGGCGCCGTACTTAATTCTGAACAAGGCCACTCGCGCGATGTGGATGTGCAAGTCCGCATCGGCGACCCCAAACTCGACAACACCCACGGCACGCATCGCAGCTCCGCCATCAACTCGGTCACGCTGCCGCTGGCCGATGATATTCCCGCCATCGAACACACATTATGGTGGGCCACCAATCGCGGCTACGGCAACGCGCTGGCCACCTACCTCACCGTGAAAACGGAAACGCAGGTTCGCGCCAAGGAAGAAGACACCTCGCCGGATTTTTCCATCACGCCGCCGGTCACTTCCATTGAACCCGCCGTGAAGCCCGCAACCGTCGACAGAAAATTGTGGGAAGAAAAACTTAGTCGCCTCTCCGGAATCTTCAAACAGTACCCGCACGTTTTTTCCAGCAGCATCTCCATGAGCGTGCAGGATGAGACCGACTATCTCGTCTCCAGCGAAGGCAGCGTTGTCACCACACCATACCCGCTCACGCGTCTGATTATTTTCTGCTCCACTCGCGCCGATGACGGCATGGACCTCTATCGCGAAGAAACGTTTGAAGCGCGCACGCCCGATGGCCTTCCCGATGATGCCACCATCACCGCCACCATCAATCGGCTGGCGCGTGAACTGGAAGCCTTGCGCGTGGCCCCAGTCACGCAGCCGTTCAACGGCCCGGCAATTCTTTCCGGCCGTGCCGCTGCCGTCTTCTTCCATGAAGTGCTCGGCCATCGTCTCGAAGGCCAACGCCAGCGCGGCGATGAAGAGGGCCAGACCTTCACCAAGGACCTCGGCAAACAAATTCTGCCGCTCTTCCTCAGCGTTTCCGACAACCCGACTCTCGCCAGCTTCAACGGCATCGCACTCAGCGGCCACTATAGTCACGATGATGAAGGCCAGCCCGCGCGCGATGTCGACCTCATCCAGAACGGCGTGCTGAAAACATTTTTGATGTCGCGTCAGCCCATCGCCAGCTTTGCCGACTCCAACGGCCACGGCCGCGCGCAGACCGGTTACATGCCCACCGGCCGCCAGGGCAATCTCATCGTCAGCTCCACCAACCAGGTGCCCGATGCAAAACTTCGCCAGATGTTGATTGACGAAGCAAAGAAGCAGGGCAAACCCTACGGTCTTTTCTTTGAAGATATTTCGTCGGGCTTCGCCGTCACCACGCGCCGCTCGCCGCAGGCATATTCCGTCGTGCCACTCATGGTCTATCGCGTGTATGTGGATGGCCGCCCCGATGAACTCGTGCGCGGCGTCAGCATCGTCGGCACGCCGCTGGCATCGCTCAATCGCATCGTCGTCACCGGAGACAAGCAGGATGTTTTCAACGGCGACTGCGGCGCGGAGTCGGGCAGCATTCCCGTCTCGGCGATTGCACCCGCCATGCTCGTCTCTGAAATGGAAACGCAGAAGCAGGCGCAGGGCACTGCCAAGCCGCCCATCCTGCCGCCGCCGGCCGCAGACAACAGCACCGGCAAGGAGAGCGCGAAATGATGAGTCACTTTAAAATTCGCACTGCATTGTTTGCCGCCGCTCTGCTCGTGGTTTCTCCACTGCTCCTCGCGCAGAATGCATCGACAACCATTCCCACGGATGACCCCGTCCTCAAGGCCATGCAGATGGAACTTGCCCGTTCGCAGGCCAAGCTGCAGTTGCCCGGCCAGTTGAAGCCGTACTTCATTCAGTACCGCGTGGAAGACCTCGACTCCTACGATGCGCGTGCCGACTTCGGTGCCGTCTCGCAGGAGCATGCCAATCATCAGCGCGCGGTGCGTGTGGAAGTGCGCGTCGGCGACTACAACCGAGACAGCTCCACCGGCCGCGGCGACGGCACCCTGGTGCTCACTTCGCCAGACAACAATATAGATGCGCTGCGTTTTTCTCTCTGGAACGCAACCGACATGGCCTACAAGAGTGCCGTGCAGCAATACACCAACAAACTCGCCAAGCTCAAGGGATTTGAAGTCCCGCCATCGTATGACGACTTCTCGCATGAGAAACCGGTTATCCACATTGAGCCGCTGGCGCATATGGACTACGACCGCGAAGCGTGGAAGAAACGCATCGAACACACCAGCGGCCTCTTTCTGCATGACGCGGAACTCGGCAGCTTCGCCGACCAGATACAGTACTCCATCTCCAGCGTCAGCGCACAGGTGTTGAATCGTTACACCATCAACACTGAGGGCAGCGTGGTGCGCGAATCGCGTCCCATCTATCGCGTCACCGCGGGCGTGGGTACGCAGGCCGACGACGGCATGCACCTCGACCGCTCCTACGGCGCCTCGGCGCTCACTGCATCCGCGCTCGACAGCGCAGCCGTGGTGGATAAAAAAGTCGGCGAACTGCTCATCGCTCTGCGTGACCTGAGCAACGCGCCCGTCGTCAGCGAACAATATTACGGCCCGGTATTTTTCACGGGCGATGCCGCCAGTGATATTTTCACCGAGCTCTTCGCGCCCAATGTTGAAGCCGACCGACCCGACCTCGGCACCACCGCACGCACGCAGGGCGAATACACCTCCAGCTACAAACAGCGCGTGCTGCCAAACTTCCTCAACGTTGTCGATGACCCGACGCTGAAGACTTGGCAGGGCAAGCAACTCATCGGCGCGTATGAAGTGGACGATGAAGCCGTGCCCGCGCAAAAACTCGATGTGGTAGCGCATGGCTTGCTGCAGAATTACGACATCTGCCGCGAGCCGGTGCGCGACTTCCCGCAATCCAACGGCCACGGCCGCGCAGCCATCGCCGCCGCTTCGCGTTCGCTGGTCGGCGTGCTGGTGGTGCGTTCCTCCGCGCCGCAATCCAAACAGGCCATGCAGCAGAAGTTGATTAGCGAAGCGAAAGACGCCGGCCTCGACAGCTACTACGTTGCCGATACCCTCGGTTCGCAACTAGCGCCGCGCATGCTCTACCGCGTCAATGTGGCCGACGGCAAACGTGAACTCGTCCGCGGCGCAGTCTTCGATGAACTCGACCAGCGCAGCCTGCGCACGGAAATCACCGCCGCCGGCGACGACGCCTACGTCGACAACTTCCTCGACAATGAACACGGCGATGTGCCCGTCACCATCATCGCGCCGTCGTTGCTCTTCCAGGAAATCGGCGTGAAGCGCGCCACCGAGGAACAGCAAAAACTGCCCTACTACCCGCCACCGTCGGTTGTGGCCAAGTAGTCAATTTCTCGTTTGCGATATAACAATGTGGATTTTTTCAGATGCCGAAGAATCGCAGAGAACAACTTGAACTCGCATGTTCTGAAAAACTGTTAGTTCGCTTTTACAGTTCATTCGGTACCGGCTCTAGGATTGGCTACGTGCTGGATATAGGTCGGCACTTTCTTTTGTTTGCCCGAATTGATGATGGCATGAAGTTCGATGGTTTCGACTGTGTACGAATTGAAGATTTACGTCGGTTTAAGGTACCCGCACAACATGCTGAATTTGTTCTGGCTGCTCTGCGCAAACAGAAGCAACTGATTCGTCGAAAACCAAAAATCGACCTCAGCAGTGTTACAAGCATTCTTCAATCCGCAAATAAAATCTTTCCACTAATCACTATTTATCGCGAAAGACGAAATCCCAACGTCTGCAATATTGGTCGCATTGAAAATGTAGATGAAGAGAATGTATTGCTGTTGCAAATTGATCCTGATGCTGAGTGGGAAATGAAGCCGAAGAAACTTCGCATTAGTGAGATAACACAAATTCAATTCGGCGGCGCTTATGAGCATGCGCTATATCTGGTCGGCGGGGAGCCACCCAACTCGAAGCCAAAATAGAATTTTCGTTGTTATAAGTTCGTCAATCCAGCCGAACCAGAAACGCATCCACCGTCGGTTCGCCCGTGTGGATGGAGCTCGCCACCTGCACCGCATTCTGCCGGTCCAGCGTTTGCGACTTGTACCTCACCCAGTAACCGGTGTCGCCGGGGAACTCAATCACCGTCGAACTCGCGTAGCTGGTCAGCAGGTCCTGCTTCAGTTGGATGGCGTGGTGCTCCTGCTGAAACGCGCCAACCTGTACGCACCAGTGTCCGGGCTTCCATGCATTGTCCGGCCAGCGCAGCACATCAATCCTCACCTTCGCCGTGCCTTTCATGTAGACGCCGGTTTCGCGCGCCGCCGCAATCGACAGGTCCAGCAGGCGGCCATGCACAAACGGTCCGCGATCATTCACTCGCACAATTGCAGATTGTCCCGTCGCAATATTCGTCACGCGAAGAATCGTATTCAGCGGCAGCGTGCGATGTGCCGCCGTCATTTCCATTGAGGTGTACGCTTCGCCGTTTGCCGTGTTGCGTCCGCTGGCCCCGTACCAACTGGCCATGCCGGTCTCGCTTGCCAGCACCGGCGCGTTCGCATCGGGCAGCGGCAGCTTCGGCGCTGTCGGTTTCGTCGGTGTTGTGTGGCGTACAGTCTGCGGCGGCGGGGCCGATTGGATCTCCGGCGGCGGCGCATACGTTGCCTGCTGATTCTTATGGCAGCCGCTCATTAAAACAACGCCGCCAACACAAATCACACCCAACCGTCTGAGTGTTCTGCGTGTGTAGTGCGATTCGCGTTGTCTCGTGCGCTGCATCATCATTTTTCTTGCCCGGCCTGCCCAGCAAATTCCACGCGGGGATTTCCCCACTCTCTGAATTATCCCGATACGGGAAATGCGCGGTCAATCACACAGTGGCTGCATTAATGATTGTGGTACCACTATGGTTACCTCCAGCTTACCGATGGTCCTTACCTTTGTTCCTGTCGCCGCAAGTGAATTTCTTCCGCGTTGCAGATTCGGTCTGTCGCACCATCGCATCCGGCTGGCAACCATCCGCATTCCCGCAGGCATCGTATAAACATTCCTCGCTTCTGCTGAGTCATCCGCAACTTCTCCCTCGGCCTTGCGTCTTTCCATCTAGAAAACCGTTATGCTGGCAGAAAGCATTGCATCCCCGGCAGCGGTGCACTTCAGTTCCATCACAGATTCGGGAATGACAGGCGGACATTGAGCAAGGTGGTTGGTGTGTTGAGTGGGAGACATCGGCGCAATCGGCACACTCTGTGTGTGGTGGCGCTGTTGTTGTGCTCCGCCGCCGCACACGCGCAAGCCGCTGCCGCATCGCGAACCATCCCGCCGTCGCTGCCCGCAGAGACATCTACATCGGCACCGGCAACTCCGCCAGCAACAACACCAACTGCCACGCCGCCACCACCGCCGGAAAAACCAGCCGCAAAGCCAAGCCACTCGCCGCTGCATCTTCTTCAGGAGCCGTCGCAGCTCGTCCCCGTGCATCATCCGCTGTTGCCGGCACCGCCCGTGCATGTGGATAGCCCCGCCAAGCCCGGCATTGAACTGGCAGACCCGATGCTCTATGGCCCGGTCAACTGTCCCAGCTCCATGATCGGCATCACCAATCCTGAAGCCGCCGCCGGTGCCAGTGCGCTCGAGACCAACGAACACGGCTGCGAACATACGCAGAGTCCCACCGTGAATCTCTTCCTCAAATTCACCAGCACCTGGGTTCCGTATCCCATGACGCCGCAGCAGAAGCTCGAACTCGCCGCGCGCGACGTCTACGACCCGTTCAACCTGCTTACCATCACCGGCCTCTCCGCCATTGACACAGCAGCCGACTCGCACTCACCTTACGGCCCCGGCATGAAAGGCTTCGGCAAGAACACCGGCGTCACCATGACGCAGGACATCACCGGCGAATTCTTTGGCACCTTCCTCATCTGCTCCATCGCGCGGCAGGACCCGCACTACCACCGCATGCCGCAGGCCAGCATCCCGGTTCGCATCGGCCACGCGTTGCTGCAGGTCGTCGTCGCGCAGAGTGACACCGGCCGGCCCATGCCGAATTACGAAAACATGGTCGGTTACGTGGTTGAAGACAAGATCAGCTCGCTCTACGTTCCCGGCCTGCACTCCAATGCCCGCGCCACCACGGCCCGCGTCAGCATCGGCCTGGCCACCGCGCCCATCGGCAACTTCGTCACAGAATTTCTTCCTGACATTGCGCAGCGCATCAACATCCGTGCCATCTTCCTGCAGCGCATTATCAATCAGGTCGCCCGCGACAATGGTGACAGCGGCCCGTAGAGTCGCCGGCGACAGCAGGTTCGTTCCCACAACGCCATTTCCCCCGTCCCATTCGCTGCAGTATTTCCCCATTCGCTGCAGAATCCTGCCATTCGCTTACCAACTCTTCAACTTTGGTGGTATCGCCTCTAATCTTGTATTCGTATCAGTAACTCTTCCCGTATCTCCAATTTCAGGAGCATCTCTAATGTCGAAGTTTTCTAAGTTAGCGGAAAAGTCTCTCACCATCGCTGCCAAGGGCGGCTGGGCAGTATTCGAGCGGCTGAACAGCATCAGCCCCAATCCTTCCTTCACCCCGTCGTGGAGCGACAAGCCGCTGCTGAAGAGCTACGAAAAAGAGAAGCCGCCCCTCGGCTGGCCGCGTTCTACTGACTCGCTCTGTCCGAAATGCATCCCGGAGATTCGTCAGCAGATCATCGACGGCAAGCTGCCGCATGAAATTCTGCTGAATGAAAAAGTCGGCGAAATCAAGGCGCAGATTATCGAGCGCGACGGCAAGATCCTCATGGTCAAGGACTGCCCCAAGCACGGCCACTTTGAAGACATCATGTCCATTGATCCGCCGATGATGAAGCACCTCGAGGACCTGTTCCCGGGCCGCGACATCCGCGCGCACAATGACGAGAAGCTCCACAACCACGGCACCTCCACTGTTACGCACGGCCGCGGCTCGGTGCTCACCATCGATCTCACCAACCGCTGCAACATGATGTGCGACCCCTGCTTCATGGATGCCAACCAGGTCGGCTTCGTCCACGAACTCACCTGGGACGAAATCAAGACCATGCTCGACAACGCCATCACCATCAAGCCGCGCCGCCAGATGAGCGTGCAGTTCTCCGGTGGTGAGCCGACGCTGTCGCCGTACTTCCTCGACGCTGTCGCCTACGCCCGCAAGGTGGGTTACAACTCCGTGCAGGCCGCGACCAACGGCATCGAATTCGCCAAGAGCAAGGAACTTTGCCGCGCCGCTGCAGAAGCGGGCCTGCGTTATGCCTACCTGCAGTTCGACGGTATCGGCAACTCGGCCAACTCGCACCGCAAGGTCGGCAACCTGTTTGACGTCAAGCTCCAGGCCATTCACAACCTGCATGAGGCCGGTGTGGACATCGTTCCGGTGACCACCATCATCAACGGCATCAATAACGAGCAGGTCGGCCACATCATCCAGTTCGCGCTCGATAACCCGAAGAAGATCAGCTTCCTCAGCTTCCAGCCGGTCAGCTTCACGGGCCGCGATGAGGACATCAGCGACGAGCGTCGTTTCGCCCAGCGCTACACCCTCTCGCACATGGCGCACGACATCAAGAGCCAGACCGGTCTCGGCGAGCCGACCCGCGATTGGTTCCCCATCAGCTTCATGAGCACCTTCTCTGACTTCGGCGATATGATTCACGGACCGGCGCGCGAGTGGGGCCAGCTCTCCTGCGGTTGCCACCCCAACTGCGGCATCGGCATGGCGCTGATGATTGACAAGGAAACCAAGGAAGCTGTGCCCGTCACCGCCTTCCTGAATGCGGACCGTCTCGCCAAGGACGTCGCCAAGATTAATGACGCTTCGCGCGGCAAGCTGCTCTCCGGCATCGGCATCGCTCTCGCCATGCTGCGCAACTTTGACCCGTACAAGGCGCCGAAGCACTTCCACATCATGGACATGTTGAAGAAGTTCGACAAGTGCTTCAACGTCTCCGGCCACAACTACGGCAAGGTCACCGGTGACCGCACCATGGCCGATATCGAGAAGCGCCGCGCAGACCGCTGGAACTTCCTCTTCATCGCCGGCATGTGGTTCCAGGATCTGTTCAACTACGACTTCCGCCGCACCGAGCAGTGCATCATTCCTTACGCCACGCAGGAAGGCGAAATCAGCTTCTGCGCGTACAACACCGGCGTGGGCTGGCGCAACATCATTGAGAAGATGCACATGACCGCGACCCTCACCAAGTGGTATGAGGAGCACGGCCGTCATGAAATCTTCGCCGGTGGCAAGAAGGTCGGTATGAACGAAGGCTCGCACTCTCTCGTCCTCAACGATGAGCACGTGCATGCCGCCGCCAACAACACCTTTGAGAAGCTCGGCATTGCCAAGAACGCGCGCGAAGAAAAGATTCAGGCGCGTGATTCCAAACTCAAGAACGATGCCGAAAACGCCAAGATGGCCAAGCTTTACCGCGAACACGTTCTCGGTGAGAAGCCGGTCGAAGGCCTGGTCACGCTCGACTCCATCGGCGGCATCAAGCCGGCTGCCAAGAAGGAAGAGCCCGTCGCCGGCGACTAATCCCGCCGCGCAACAAAACTACAAAGGCCGCCAGCAATGGCGGCCTTTCCATTTAAATTCGTATCGCATCGATAACCCGCATCTGTGACGCACAGCACTGCTGCCACTTCCCAACGCCTCTACACTGAACACACTATGAAAGCCCCACGCATTTTCATCGCTCTCCTCATCGCGGCCTCGGTTGGTCTTGCAGCGCCGCTGGTGCTCTCCGCGCAATTCACCGGCCCCGAGCCCGTCATCACCTACAACACCACATTGCTGCATCCGGTCGACGGCGCCAAAGTCACCATCATTTTCTTTGAGGACTTGCAGTGTCCCTACTGCGCCGACGCGAACCCCGTCGTCCTCCACGCTGCAGAAAAATTCGGCGTTCCCGTTCGCCGTGTCGACTTCCCGCTGCCCAAACACGCCTGGGCTTTTCCCGCCGCAGTCGACGCGCGCTGGTTTGATGCCAGGACCCCCTCGCTCGGCCTCGCCTTCCGCATCGCCATCATGGACTCGCAGAAATTAATTCACACGCCCGACGACGTGCAGGCCTTCGCCGCAAAATTTGCCCTCGACCATGAAATTGTTTTTCCCGCAGCCACCGCAGTTGACCCGGACGGCGCGCTCACCAAACTCGTCAAGGATGATGTCGCCTTCGGCCACAGCGTCGGCATCGTGCACACGCCCACCATCTGGATTGTCTCCACCAAGTCCGCCGGCACGCCGTTGATTGAAGAAGTCAATGACACGCTGGTGGCGCAACGCATCGCCGCGGCCCTGAAGGAGTCCGCCCAGTAGTCTCTGCTACGCTCCCTCTCCTTGCGTAGCGCCGTGAACGCGCAACCCATGCACTCTTTTTAGCGGATGTTCAGATTGAGTTGCGCGTTTCCACCGGCCAAGCAGAACAATGCGTCATTTCTGCCGATATTCTGCAAAAATCCAGCAAATTTCTTCGCAAAAATTTCACCTCTCTGCAACAAAAGTGCTACAGAAATGGTGCAATTTTGCGCTACCATTTAACTATGTTGATGACCGCTCCAACTCGGCTTAGCAATCCGGTCGACGAGCAGGAGTCCTGCCCGCTCGGCATTGCGCTGGAGGAGAACGTCCAGCTCTGGTGTCCCAACTGCTCTTCGCATCTTGAGGAGCATCGCTGCAAGCTGGTCTGCCGCACCTGCGGCTACTACCTCAGCTGCGCAGACTACTACTGAGTCTGTCGCAGCCTGCGCGGCCTCGCTGATACGTCGCTTACTGCGACTTCATGCTGGCTTCGCGTGCGCGTAGAAATTCATCGCCCGGCTGCCACGTAATCGGCTGCGGCGCACTCACCGCTTTCCATCCCAAATCAAATCCAAAGCGCGTCATCTTTGCAATCCCGCGGAAGTCCATCGCATCGTTGTATTCATCGCCCGGCTGGTGGTAGCGATGCGCGGTGTAGTCTTCATCTTTCGCAACGCCCCACGCGCGGTCATGGCCTTCAAACAACACACCCTGATCAATCGAAAACGCCGGCACGCCGGTGCGCGCCATACTGAAGTGGTCGGAGCGGTAATACTCGCCCGCCGACGGAAACGCATCCGGTTCTATCTCCAGATGAAACTCCCGCGCCGTCTCCTGCACCACCGGATAAAATGTCGTCCGTTCCGAGCCAATCATAATCGCCGAGTCAGTAATCCCCACCGGCTGCAGCGCATCGTAATTTAAATTCAGCGTGAACTGCGCCGCCGGTATCGGCGGATGCATGCCGAGATATTGCGATCCCAGCAATCCCTGCTCCTCCGCCGTCACCGCAGCAAAATAAATCGAGTGCGGCGGCTGTGCACCATTCGCTGCTGCCTCGGCCCACGCCCGTGCCATCTCCAGCAGGATGCCGCAACCAGTCCCGTTGTCTACCGCGCCATTGAAAATATTGTCGCCCTTCATCGCAGGGTCAATGCCCAGATGATCATAGTGCGCGCTGTACAACACCGCCTGGTCGGGATGCGTCTGCTGCCCCGGCAACTCGGCAACAACATTGTCGGAAACATATTTCCGCACCGTGCTTTCCACGTGTGCATGCAACCGCACCGGCAACTCCACCGCGTGGAATCCGCGCTTGCCCGCAGCATCAATCGCAGCTTCAATCTCCAGCCCGCCCATCGCCAGCAGTTTGCGCGCCACATCGTACTGTATCCACGAGGCGGCCTTTAGCGTCGCCGTCGGGTCGCCCTGCAGGTACGACTTCGAAACCGCCTGCGAATTCCGCACCACGTCCCAGCCATAACTCGCCAAATACGTGCGATGAATAATCAGCACGCCCACCGCGCCACGCCGGGCTGCTTCCTCATACTTGTAGACCCAGCGTCCGTAATACGTCATCGCCGCGCCGGTAAAAAATTTCGGATCATTCGACGGCGGTTCATTCACAATCACCAGCAGCACTTTGCCTTTCACATCCACGCCGGCAAAATCATTCCACTGGTACTCGGGCGCATCAATGCCGTAGCCCACAAAAACAATCGGCGCATCCACTTCAGAAATTGCCGCGCCAGTCTGGTCCTTGCCCACCACGTCCACGGAATACTTCAACTCCAGCGGCGCGCCCGACTTCGGCACCAGCGTAAATTTCGTTTTGTCTTCCACCGTGTGCACACTCATCAGCGGCACTCGTTGGAAGTAGGTTCCGTTGTCGCCCGCCGGCTTCAAACCATCCAGCGCAAACTGCGTGCTGATGTACAACGCCGCCAACTCGCCGCCGCGCACTCCGGGCCCGCGGCCTTCCAGTAAGTCGCTGCTCAAAAATTTCACATGCGCGCGGATATGTTCGCCGTCGATCGACTGCTCCGCCGCTGCCGCTGCCGGCGGCAATGCCGCACTCTGCTGCGCGAGCATCGGCGCAGACGCCGCCATCAACGCCGCCAGAAATAGAAAAGTTTTCAGCTTGTTGCGCACCATCGCACCTCCTCTTGCTCTACGTATCTATTTACTCTATCTGCTGCCGGTCGTTTCCCGGCAAATGCACCGGCGGCCGATGCAGCAGGTCCATCCGTTGCAGCACCTTGCGCGCCAACCCGGTCAGCGGCAGCGTGTTCAGCACCTTCTGCCGCTTCCACACCAGTGCATCGCCGTGCTCGTTCTTTGCAATCTCCATCAACGTCGGCTTCGACGCCAGCACACGTACATAGTAGTTGGTGTTGGTGATGGAGTGCCGCAATCCCAGCAGCACTTCCGAATTGCGAAACAGTTCCGGCGGCAGCGAGGGCAGCTCCCACATGCCCGCCATCTGCGACTCTTCGGCCCCGCGCTTCATCATCAACACTTCCGTTACCGTGCCTTTTTTGCGCGTCGCCAACAGGTATACAGATTCCTGGCTGCGCATCGTTTTGCGCGCCGTGGTCTCGTGCTCGCCCTGCGTCTTGCAATATTTTTGTACCGGGCACTCGCTGCATTTTGGATTGCGCGGCAGACAAATCGTCGCCCCCAGTTCCATCATCGCCTGGTTGTGCGTTCCCGGATTTCGTACATCCAGCAGCATGGTGGCCTGTTCGTGCAGCCGCTTCATCGCGGGCGAGCGTTTGTTCTCTCCCAGCGACAACACGCGCAGCAGCACGCGCTCCACGTTGCCATCCACCAGCGCCACCGGCTCGTTGAAGCAGATGCTCGCAATCGCCGGCGCCGTGTATTCGCCAATGCCCGGCAGACTGCGCAACTCCGCCGCTGTCTCCGGCAGTTGCGCGTTGCACTCGCGCATCACAAACTGTGCCGCACGATGCAGCGACCGCGCGCGGTGGTAGTAACCCAGCCCGCTCCACGCCGCCAGCACATCTTCTTCGCGCGCCAACGCCAGCGCCACCAGAGTTGGAAAGCGCTGCAGAAATTCTTTGTACCGATCGATGACCGTGGCCACCCGCGTCTGCTGCAGCATGATCTCCGACAGCCAGATGCGGTACGGGTCCTGCGATTCGCGCCACGGCAACTCGCGCGCGTTGGCCTTGTACCACTTCCGCAGGTCGCGTCGAAATCCAGCAGCATCCAGACTCTCGCCGGAGTCAGCAGATTTAATATTTTCCGCGCGGGGCATGACTGCAATTGTATCGGTTGGTAGTTGCTAAGTTGGATAGTTAGTGCGATTACCGAAATGAAAATTTCTTCATCGACCGTATTGCCAGTAACGCGACTTGCCTTCAGTCAGCGCAGCTATGGTTTTCGCCACGCGTGCATCGCGAGTCTCGTCACGCTTGGCTTCGTTGATCCACTGCACATACTCGCGCCGATGACTGGCGCTCATGCTGCTGAAATTTTCCGCAGCAGTTTTATTTTTCTTGAAGGCCGCCGCCAGCACCGGCGGAACTTTTGCCTCCGGCTTCGGTGTGCGCTTGCCCGGTTTCGACATCGGTTTGTATCCTGCGTGAATCGCCTTCTCCGCCTGCTGCAGAAATTTTTTCAGCGTGGCGTTGCTGGGAAGTTCTTTCACACTCGTAATGTGTCCCAGAAATCCCATCGAGCCGCGCGTCTTGGCCCCGGTGGCTTTCAACGCCGCGCCCACTTCGCGGTTCCAGATGCCAAAGGCGCAGTGCTGCTTGAACGCCATCAGGCTGCAGAGTATGGTTCCGTCCACCAGAAAAAACGGGTGCTGCCATTTGATGGTTTCCTCGGCCTTGGGGCAGGCGCGGTGCACCTGGTCGCGCAGATGTTCCAGTATCGGCCGCGCAAACGGCTGCGCCTTGGCGATGTAGGCGTCAACGCGCGCGTCATGCCCGGTGGTGGCAGCAACTGGCATGGCCGGAGTATATAAAATTTCACGCTGCCGTCACACCATCATTCGACCCCGCGCGACGGGCTTGGTATCCTTACTACAGGCCCGGCGCCAGCAGCGGGGCTGCAGTTTTGGCATCGTCTGAAGCACTCATCCCACGAACCCTACACAAAGGAGCAATTATGCTGCGTAAAGCTAGTGCAGTCTGGAAAGGCAATCTGAAGGAAGGCAAGGGAACGATCTCTTCCGATAGCGGCGTCCTCAAGGACACGCAATATTCCTTCTCCACCCGTTTTGAAAATGGCATCGGCACCAACCCGGAAGAGCTCATCGCCGCCGCCCACGCCGGCTGCTTCTCCATGGCGCTCAGCGCTCAACTGGCCAATGCCGGTTTCACCGCGGAGTCCATCGAAACTTCCTGCGCCATCACCTTCGACAAAACCGACGCCGGCTTCACGCTCACCAAGAGCGCGCTGACCACCGTCGCCAAAGTGCCGGGTGCAGACCAGGCCGCGTTTGATAAATGTGCTGCCGACGCCAAAGCCGGCTGCCCCATCTCGCGCGTGCTCAACACTGAAATTACGCTCGACATCAAACTCGTCTAATTCATTTGCATCAAACAATAAAAACCGGCAGGCCCGTAACACTCAGGGCTTGCCGGTTTATCGTTTTCATTCTTCTCAGCTCGCGGTATGTGTCTTCAGATAATTCCGCAGCTTCTCATTAATCTTCAGCGCCTTCTGCAGCCCGTCTTCCAGCATCGTCAGCCACTGCGCCGCCTGCGCATCATCGTCGGTACTCTTCAGCAGGTAGCTGGTCTGCACAATAATCTCCAGCGCGTTGCTCATGTCATGCGCCAGGGTGCGCAGCTCAGCCGCGTGTTCCTCGGGGATCTGTGCGGGCGCGCCGGCGGTTTTTCGCGATGGTGTCATACTGCCTCCAATTATCCTTTGTAATTGGTCAGACAACCTGCAACTATTTTCCAGCTGAACCTACTTTATGTTGATTCCACTGAAACTATGCCACCGATTCTTTGATGGTTGCAAATGATGGTTCTTGCACCCCCCCCCGGAAAGCGGGTAACACAGGCAAGCGGGTAACACAGGAAAGCGGGTAACAGATTCCGCTTGCAAATGCCCGCGCCACCTGAGAGCATGGCGGCCATAGAAAGAGCTACCCCGCAGGCTCCTTTATATCGACCTCACATTTTTGGGGGATTTATGCCTGGTGATCCGTTTGCAATCGTCATTGCTGTGACCTTTTTGGTCGTCCTGTTCCTTCTCTGCCGAGTGCTTTGGCGGATGGGCACAAAACTCAAATAGTCTACGTGGCACAGCTTGCGGTTTTGCGTTCACTCGCCCGCCACGCCGCAAATTGACACCGCCCGTAAACCATGAAAAAATAGAGTTTTGCTGCCGAACCAGCCTTCCGGCTGTGTTCTACCCCGTGCCGAAGTGGCGGAATTGGCAGACGCGCGTGGTTCAGGTCCACGTACCCGCAAGGGTGTGGGGGTTCGAGTCCCTTCTTCGGCACCATCTAATCCAAACCAGTTTTTCATTGCGATGCAGCCATCCCACCAAACCGCATCGGGCCACCACCGCACCTCTTCCGCAGGACTTC